>Ga0316217_10006377_pt1 | contig 11707 bp, 16 predicted proteins | sample 1anoAmetaG_FD_203633 | JGI IMG/M metagenome (GOLD analysis project Ga0316217, IMG submission 203633) | Freshwater microbial communities from Trout Bog Lake, Wisconsin, USA - 1anoA | ecosystem: Environmental > Aquatic > Freshwater > Lake > Hypolimnion/Profundal zone | place: USA: Wisconsin... | reverse complement strand
TCGGAGATCAAGGTACTCCAAGAACAGACGGTCTTGGGTGCCAAAAATGATCTGCATCATCATCATCATCATCATCATCATCATCATCATCATCATCATCATCATCATCATCATCATCATCATCACATAAAAACCCACTCAGCAGTTACTTCTCTGATTAATTTTTAAATAATGAAGTATTTTCAAATCAACTGAGCAAAATGTCAGCTTTTACTGTTCCAATAGGGGTAGTTGTTTTTCATGTAATTGTTGCCACTTTTTGAGGCTCCCTTAGGACTTTGAGATTGCTTCCTATAGCCTTAATCAAGGTCGTAATTAAAGTTTCTTTTGCTTGTAAGTCTGCCAAGGTTGCTTTAGTGATAGTTCGGCGATTTAGGAGGAGTAAGATAGTAGCTTCTATGCACAGGACTGGTTTCTAATCCTCTGCGTAATCTATTTTTGTACAGTTAGTCTTCTTCAAGTCGGTTGAGCCTGTCTGTTTGCTTTCTCAATTCTTCATAGTAGGCTAAGCTGTAAACACTATCGATGTAGTCGGTCAATAACTCTGTGTTTCTGTACCCATAGTCGTAAGGTTCGTAAAAGTAAGGTAAGTACTTTTCATTTGACCCCTTTGAAATAGGTTATCTCAAAGGTACTTTATCCCTAGGCCTTCCTAATAAGTTGGGCCTTTTTTACTGATTTTTTTCAGGTGGACTATCTTTGAGTGTAACTTTTTCCAAAGTTGATTTCTACTCTTTTTTTGATTCTTTGATGGGGGATTCACGATGATCTAAGGGCTAGGAGTCAACTGGAACTTTAGTTAGAGTAAGTTTGAACGGATCTTATTCTCTGTAGTAGTTCTAAGCTTGTAGAGTCTAGTTCTTTCTAGAAGTTGCCAGCTAGAACTTACTAACAGGTGTATACGGACGTGGCATTTCTTACTTTTGAGTTAGTTTTTTGGTAGTCACTGCAGAGTTTAAAGCAAAATGCCTATTAAGTTACTTTTAAACGTTAGAGTTTCGTGAGTTCCCTGCTTGCTATTTTTGGAACTACTATTGAATGCGACTCATTCTTGATTCTTCCTAGCTGATTTAATAATCTGGGTCAGGCTCAACCGAAGTTACTGCAGATTCTACAGCTGCCTTTAGCGTTTTATAGAGATAGCTCTCTTCGGGAAGATCTATGCTCATATCTATCCAGCGCTACTTGTATCTCCTATGGATGTCTGCAAGACTCTAAGACCAAATTTCAAACTATTTTCGGCTGTTCCTTTTATAGTTCGAGTCAATAATCTCGCCCAGCTTCCCTCGATTAAATTTCCCGTAGACCCATCTCATCTAGGAAGGAGAAATGAGAATACCGAAGCCATGGAACTCCCCTTTATCGAATTCGCCAACATACTTGTTTCCGTTATTGAACAGCTTTTCTCCATAGGTCTCAAGCTGTGACTCTCTGTAGTAGCCCTTTTCAATGAATTTCAAGTACAAACTCCTTGAGCCGTTCGTGGTTAAATCTTAGCCATAAAATGAAAAGCCAAGGCCGTGTAGTTGTGCGTCTTAGTCGAAGTAGCCAATAGTGTATTTGTTTGCTTGGTGTTTGATATCTACTCTAGACTGCGTTTAAAAAGCAAGATTGAAGGCTTGGTCGTGTTTGTTTCCGATTATACTTGTGGCTCTATTCCTGTTAAAGACGTCTTCATTGTCTCTCCTGCTCGAATGCAGTGCTTTTTACACCAAAGCTCCCCTTTTGAATACCAGCCTGTAAACTTTCAACTAAGCGTAATCTATCAGAACTCCAGCTCCATGGGCTTTGAAGCTGGAGTCGCCAAAAGGGATGATAACAATGTATTTTCCTTGCTTGTAAGCTACCTCAAATTAATCCTTAGTCCTGTAAAGCACAGACGTTATTGAGTTTTAACGGAAGATGATGTTATGCCCCGAAGGAGTGTCATGAAGGTACTCAGTAATCACTGATGAACCATCGTCATGCAGAAGAAGGCCTTTTCCATGCTTTTTGTATGCGCTCATGCCCCCCATGTAGACTGCATTATTGAAGTGGCAAAAGTAAGTGTTGTAGTCTGCGGCCTTACTGATAGGCCCCCTTCTGGATTAGCCAATCTATCTATGTGCAATTCGGCCTATCGCTGGCCTCTGGGAAAGCTGCTGTGGCTGCTGGCTGCGGGTGGGAGAAAGCTCCTTTCTCATATAACAGGTTAAAGATGATTTAATAGACAATTAAAACTTGGTAGATATTAATCAATCGAGAGAGAAGCTATGAAACAAACAAGAGATTAGCTACTGCAGTCGATTACTACTAACGTATGCTTGTTAGATGGTACTATCAAAAGATGCTTCAAGACTAATCATGGGGTTGTGAATTAGAAACACAACTATGATTAATCGTAATCAAGGTTGTTTTGAGTTACTTGCTCAGCTTTTACGTAAGTTTCCCACTCTTTCAAGGCTTCTGCAACTACCTCTGTCACTGATGCTCCCGGCCCATAAACCATCTAGTTTCGATAAGCTCTTTAGGTTGCTTACAGCTAACTAAACCTCATTTGGGTTAGTAGATTAACTACAAAGTTCACTTTAGCAGCGATTAGCTATAGGCGAATCTCCGTCAATACCATTCATAAAGTGATTTCAAAATTGGATAATAAACAGGGTAAATCTCAAAGTGTCCTATTTTGTTTAAAAAGATTAATAAAGCTCAAATCCACGACCAAAATCACACAACCTCACCAAAATGTAGAAGATAGAGCCTAATCCTCTATTCTTCAGGTGAATAGAGGCCAACCAATTTAGGACTAGGGTCTCAGCGGCTAGAAGCAGCATAAAACGTAAACTAGAAAGCATTCTAGATGCTCTTAAGAGTTGTAAATGTTAGGCAGGTCAACTAGCAGCAGTGGCAGTAAGTTGTGAACATTTTTCACTCTAAAGTAGCAAAACAATGGACCAAACACATCATTTCCTTTAGAGGAGAGGCCTTCTCTTTTATGACTTCCGAAGTTTACTTGCTAGGTGTTTCAGGTGTCTGTTTTTGGTTTGGCACTTTGTTTTCGAGTGATAGTCATAAGCCAGTAGTTCGAACATATAATAGAAAAGAATCATTCCCGAAAAGGTTAGTGGGGGGTGTTGGTGGTGGGTTGCTGCAGGAGGTGAATGGGAACAGTGGTGTTTGGGGTGGTTTGTTTTTGGAAACTGAGGGTAATGTGGGCCATGGGGGAATTCTGTTTTTTGGACTATTTTATATCAATTTTCTTCTAATAGCTACATTATAACAAGATTCTTCTAAGGATGGAGAAAGAAGGTCAGCTGACGCAAAAAGATTTTGAGGTCATCAGAGACTTAGGCTTTGGTAGCTATGGCAGGGTCCAGTTGGTCAAGAAAAAATCAGATAAAAAACTATACGCCATGAAATCTATGTTCCTGGCCAACGCAAAACAGAAATAAAAGGAAGCGGCCCTAAACTAAATCCGGCTTCTGGCATCCATAGAAATGCCCTATGTGATTTCTTACAAATGCTCGTTTTACGTCCCCGAAGCTCACTCCCTCTGCATAGTGATGGAGTATGCGGACGGAGGGGACCTCTAGGCCAAGATCAACGAAAAGCAGGAGCGGAAGGGGAGTTGCGGTCTCGAGGAAAGCTTTATCTGGAAAACTGCACACCAGGTACTGAAAGGGTTGAAGGGTCTGCACTAGCACAAAATCATCCACCGGGACTTGAAATGTGCTAACATATTTTTTGTCGGGGAAGTGGCCAAGATCGGAGATTTGAACATCTCCAAAATAACCGACAATGGCTTTGCCACCACCCAAACCGGAACACCCTACTACACCAGTCCCGAAATCTGGAAGGGCCAGAAGTACGACAGTAAAAGTGACATCTGGGCTCTGGGATGCATCGTCTACGAAATGTGCTGCATGCTGCCCCCCTTCAGGGCCGAAGACTTCCCCGGCCTCTTCCTTGCGGTCACCACTGGAGTCTATCAGGATATACCCAAAAAATACACAAAGGACTTGAGAGAGTTCATCTCACTTTGCCTCAAAGTTGACCCACAGACCAGGCCCAGTGCTGCCTCGCTTCTCGAAAAACCTTTCTTCGCCTAGCTATAGCTCCCTGCTGAGGACCTCACCAGCTTAGACGAAATCTCAAAGATTAGCGTCATTGAGCCCATCGCATGTCCCAAAATATTGAGGTTCTTAAACTAGAAGCTGCCAAAGTCTAAGTTCTAGGAAATCAACAAAAAGACTGTATGTTTCGTGGACAAGGAGGCGAAGGAGCCTGCCTTCAAGATAAAGATCAAAAAAGTTAAGTCCTAAAAGTCAATAGTGATTGAGCGCTCAGATGGTTCCGTTGAGTAGGCACAAGAAGCGGGGACAGTGAAGGGAAGGAGAGCAGGCAATAACCGGAAAAAGACACTTCCGCCCTTGCAGAGAGACCACGAAAAAGCATCCAAGAGTTTGAAGGGGATTGTGCAGAATAGTTAGAGCAAATCGATGAGTAGCATTAGCCAATAGAAATGTGGGGGGACTTCCAAAAGATTGCTCTTTCGCTGATCTCATTACTTAATTTGCTTGATTTGACGCGATAGCTACGACAGGACATTTAGATCAGCTTCCTAAAAGCATTTAGATCACTTATTCCTCAAAACATTAAGATCACTGCTTACTACAAAACATGTAGATCACTGCTTCCTAAAAGCATCCAGACCACTGCTTACTACAAAACATTTAGATCACTTCTTGCCACAGGTGAAGTTATCTCCAGTTACTCCCTACAGCTAAAAAGCTCGATCTATGACTATCATTACTTTGCTGATGGTGCCATAAGCCGCGTTCACGATAGTCACCCTTTTTTACCTCTTCTCAAAAATCTAGGGCGCTTTTGAGTGCAAAGTTGCCAAGACCTAGTTGCTCTAAACTGCTGAGGCTTTTTCTTTTAGCAGCAAGGTCATATGGGGGAATTTGTTGGAGGCCTTTGTTTTGCCTGTGCTTGAGGTGAAGCCAGTCAAGATGTGTCTAGGCACATAGACCATGAAATCCACTTTGATGGGCTATTTGTTTCCGCTAGACCACTCACCCATCAGCTGCTTCTCTTATTTGCGAAGTTTGTCTTTGTTTTTTCCCATGAACAGGCAAGTGATGTGGTAGTTGTCTTTGGGGGCGTCAAAGCTCTAAAAGTTTATGAAGTCACCCTAAATCGCTTACATTTCTTTTTGACCAAGTTCGGCCTCATAATCAAGTTTGTCTGGTTTTTAGGTAGTTTGTCCTTCTTCCTAATAGCTCTAAGGCTTTACGACTTTCAAGGTTTCGAGGATTGCCTCTTTGCAGAGTGCCTTGACTGTTTTGTGGGCGGCTTTGGGGTCAGTGGCAAATATTCCAAGATAAGTGGCTGACTGTTTGAAGGGGACAGCTTTCTCCATTGTAACAATTATAAGAATTCTTTTACAAAGTATTGTAACCGAGAGCTCGAATAGATCTAGAATAGATAAAGTGCAGCTTGCTAGGCTATGTATGGTGTAGCAGGGATCACTGCATTTTCCTATGTTCGGAATTGAATGCATTTATTTCTGCTTCATAGCGAAGTGGTGCTGCTGATATTTTGGCTTATTAGTTTGTACAGCTATATTGATAATTCTTCATTTGATTTCAGCTAACAATCAAATACATGGAGAGGGAATGCGAGATAGAGAGCTACGTGCTCAAGAAAAAGATTGGCGAAGGGTCTTTCGGGGAAGTGTACGAGGCGGAAAGGGAAGGGCGGCTGTACGCAGTTAAAACAGTAGGTTATTTGCCACGCAGGAACACATTAACACCCTCAAGCCCATGCTTGCCCTCGAGTACTGCATCTACCGAGAGCTGCAGAGGAGGTAGCCACTTTGTAAGCAACATTATAAGTAGTTTCAAGGGGACAGAACTTCCCCATTGTTTTTGAATACATTTAAAAAGAGTATTTTTCTTATTTAGTCATGGAAAAACTGGACATTACCCTGCAAGTACTCGTGCATCCACCCAGGACTTGGTTAACGGCAGCCTCAAAAACTAACTGGAAGCCGACACTTTCATACTCATCATTTATAACACGCTCAAATGCATATAGCACCTGCACTAGCTGGGCTATGTCTACCGCGATGTCAAGCCCGCCAACTTCATGCTCAGGAACACCCAACAACAACCCCCAAACACCCAGCAACAATAACAACCCCCAAACAACCAGCAACAACAACCCCCAAGCACCCAGCAAACCCCTATTACCCAAATCTGCTTGATTGATTTGGGACTGTGCAAGAAGTACCTGAAAAAGGACAGCCAGGAGCACATTCCGCTCAGAGCCAACAAGAAAATGATTGGCACTCCTATTTTCTGCAGCATCAACACCCACAAAGGACTCGAAATATCCAGGAGGGACGACCTCTAATCCTGGTTTTATATGGCGGTTTATTTCGTGAAAAAACTGCCCTGGGAAGAGCTGGCCTTGAAAAGCAGGTCACAAACCAAAGAAGAGAAATAGGCCATGTACAAAGATATAGCCAAAGTGAAAGAGGAAGCCAGTCTGAGTGAGTTGGTCAAAGACGAGAAGAAGATACCCTCCTGCCTCACCAAAATCTACTAACACATCAAGTCGCTGTAGTTCTAGACCAGGCCCAACTACGAGTTCATCTACAGTCTGCTCGAGTAGGGTACTGTATCGGCTATTTAGAGTACAGAAAGACCACAGGGCTCAAGAGCAGCCTCAAAGACACATACTTCACACCCAAAAGCGCCAGCATGAGTGGCAAGCCGACCAAAGACGCAGCCAGCAAGACCATCAAGATTAAGTTCAAGCTGCCGGAGAAGAGGAAGGAGGTAAAGCTGGTGAACCTGTAGAAGTAGTAGAAAACAGTCAACGAGTGAATGATAGTTCCAGTTTTCTATACCACCAATCCCCATCAATACCTGCCTCTACCTATCTCTACTTCTAGCTATCTGCAATGATGTCTTGAGCTGTTGGTGCTTTTTGATGGAATTGGTGGTTTGCTGCTCATCGGCTTCAGGCAAATGTGATTCGATAGGAGCAGGTGATTGTATTAGACCATTGAATACGCTGTTATCATTCGGCCTGCTGATATGATTAGCTGGTGGGTTGGTGATATAATTCATGCGTTGCTGATATGACTGGCTGTGATATGAATGGCTGTGATATGATTTATGTGATATGATTGGCTGATATGACTGGCTGTGATATGACTGGCTGTGATATGATTGTATGATTGGTTGCTGGTATGATGATTGGATATCATTTGGAGGAGTGCTGGTGCTTGGTGGCGATGGCCTTGGCGATTTTGCGAGAGTAGTCTTTGAGCTGAGCAAGAAAGCCCTAGTTGGGCTTGATGAAGCTGCGTTTTTCTTTTACTATATCAAGTGCCTACTTTAACCAGAATATACTGTGGCTAGTTTGACTTTCCTGCTCTTCATTGTGTAAGCAAGTACTACAGAGGCACTTCGGCTGATGCCTGCTCGGCAGTGAACCAGCACGTTGCCCTTCTCCAGATGCTTAGCAATCCATTGGTTGCATTCGGAAAAATACTGGCCTATGTTTTAGAGGGCGCTGTCCTCAATCGCGATGACCTTGTAGGCGACCCCTGGGGGGTACTAGACGGCTAAGCCTGCGCCCACTGTGAGAATAGCACCAATCTGATACTACTTGATGACGAGAGGGTGGGTTGCTTGCAGGCTGCCGAGGAAGAGGCAGCTGCTGCCGAACTCGGTTTTGTGGTGCGCCACTGTGCTGATGCAGTTATTGGTGTTGCTGGGAATGATGACTGTGGTCATGCCTACTGTTACCAATCTATAACTTATAACACCGACTATACCCCTAACAGCAGCCACAACCATAACAACCACCAACCACGACGGGCACTGTGAGTGGCTGTGGTCAGCGGTGGATTTGGTGGTGGCCTGTGCGGCTGACCTACCAGTGACAGCTTTGAAACCTACTGCGAATAACCGATCTAATAATCTAATTAACCCAACTGTTTGGTGATTGGCTGAGCCATGATAATCTCAGTTTTCAACACACAGGACTCACAGCCCGAGAAATACTCCTTCACTGACGCAGTGGTTTACCTCGGCCGCAACCCCTCCGCCCACTCCTCAGTCACTATCGACTCCCAAACCGTCAGCCGCAACCATCTCAAGGCCCAAGTTGCCGATGGCGCCATTCAAATCATGGATCTCACCTCCAGTAACCTCCTCCATAAGCAGGCAACGGAACTTTCCTTTCCGGCAGCAAAATAGAACCCAACCGCTGGCTCACCATCACCTCTGAAGACAAAATACAAATCGCAGAGTTTGAGGGCTATGTCACCTTCGCAGTGCGTTAGGCAAGCATTAGGCCACCGAGCACAACTCACCCCTCTGCCACGACTAAACGTCAAGAGGAGGGCTAGAGCTAAGACTCCGGCGAAGAGAGGTCTCGGTCCAGGGAAAAGTAGGTGAAGAAAAGGGAACTGCCGTTCAAGATAAGTTAATCCACTCTCAAGATGCTGAAAGACATGACTGTAAACAAGAAATCAAAGGACGAGAGGGTCAAGTTCTTGAAACTGATGGGCATTGGCAAAGCTGAAGAGTATTGGCTTGAGATCTAATCCTTCCTCAAGCAGAAGAAAAGCGTCAGGGATAGCAGGAAAACCAATGAGGAACTCGAGAAACAATTCAGCGCAGCCCGAAACGCACTCGAAAAAAGAGGACTCGGCAAATGATGTATAGATTTGACTTAGCAAAAGGGCGAATTGTGAATGGTTCGAGGATGGTTTAGAACAGAGGCTGCTCTTCTTGCCGATGGATAGATCAGATGCTGTTCTTCTTGCCATGGCGAGATGCTGTTCTTCTTGCCATGGCGAGATGCTGTTCAGCAAAGTAGCTTTCTTTGGTAGTCATAAGTGATAGGATCAGTCAAATAATTATGATATTCAGACCAGCCTTCTTTAGTGGCTTGGTCGAGGTCAGGGTGTGGCTTTGTGGGTGCGTAGGGTGCAGCGAAGGATAAGCAAGGGGTTTTGGGTGGTGGTCATGCAACATTATTCAAACGTAGGCACGGTTGGTTAAAGTCATAATCAAATAAAATCGTATGAAAAGACCCAACAACCCAGCTCTCCTGAGTCCCCACCAGTACGAGCACCCCAACTACGAAGAGTAGTGCTACTCCCAGTTGTCCTACTCTCTCATGGCTCAGCAAATCGACGACGAAGACAAGAAAAGCCATGAGTCGCTGCAGAACAACCTTACTTCTTCACGACTAAATAGACCCCAACACATACTGCCCCTCCCTCAAACATCAAAAGCCCAAGAATCTGCTTCTCAGCTGGCTAGCGGCAAAAGACCGCCGGCCTAGGTAGCCCAACCCAAAAACTACCTTCTTCCTAATGCATGTTATAATGTAGCTTATGCAGTCTCCAACTAGGTCTAAAGGTTTACTAGTTTGCACGCCTAGGTCAACCAGTTTAGGCAGGAAGTCAAAAAAGTCCCCAAAACTCCTTCTCCCAACCACGAGGTTCCAAACTCCAATAAAAACTCCTTTCTAGAAAGGCCTGCAGAAAACAAGAACTGTAAGCCAAAAGTGCTGGGGGAGAAAATCGTTAGCAGTCTGATACTGATTCAAAGTAGCAAAAGTGGGACGGAAGGTCCCATCGATGAGTAGTCTAGGGTGCTGTCTTAGAAGGAGGAGGAAGAAAGTCTTCCGCACTTCCAGCCTGCTAGTTTTTCTTCAAGCGAAGAGGATGAAGCTGAGAATAACTAGCAAGGTTCGAATAACATTGTAATTACAGTGATTTAAAGCAAAGGAGATAAGGCCGAATGCATGCAGTAGTCCAACCACTTCCAGCACTCTTCCCTTTCTCACCCAGCCCACCGGCTTCGGGCTTCCCTTCCCAGACCCAACCCGCCCGATAACTCTCAGTAAAACAACATCATCTGCGACGAGATGTACTCTCAGGAAATAATGAGCTTCAAGTAAAGCAAACGTCCAGTGGAGGCTGGTTTGAAAATGAGCAAATGCAAGAAGTAGGACTCACCTCCACTCCAGAAGAAAACTCTTACTCTAACCCCAACAGGCCAAACTGACAAACAAATCATCAGAATAGAAATTGCCAATAGAGCCAACCCCGCCACTGACCCCAAATATCACAAACCCTAATCTCACCTCCCTAAATAACTCACCCCAAATGAAGCCAGTAAAGCAGAGGCTAAAAAGAGACTTAACCATCAACTCTAAGCTCCTACTGATGAAGCAGAGCAGAGTCTAGGGGCAAAACGCTCTCCTCGGATTTTTAAAGACCAAACGAGCAGAAAATAAGCTAGAAACCAATATGAGGGTGGAGTTGGAAGTCGGGTGGGTGGTCTAAGAGTGTAGCTCTCGGAAAGTTCGTGCAGAAAGGTATCACAGTAGAAAGTCGATGCTATGAAAAACTCAGCGCCTGAGTAGCTATTCAACGGACTGAGCTCGATTGAATCCAACTAGAGAGAACGGCGGCAATAAGAGAATAAAGTGAAGTTCGCTGAGTTCAGCTCGTATATCTTGTAGTAGATCTAAAGCCTGAAGAGGCAGCTGGAGAGGGTGTCATCGAGGGGGTAGTTCTCGAGGAACTAGTCCAAGATAAAGCGAGTGAACAGTGGCAGAATGAATGCCCTCAACGCTAGCAAGCACATCTCCATCAACTACAAAGAATCCAACCAGACCTCCCTGGCCAAAGTCGTCAAAAAGAACTAGCCCTTCAAAAAGGAAGTCTTCGAAACCAGTTCCTCCGAAGACGAGTTCGCCTAGCTCTCCACCCTCATCACCAGCTTCAAGCAGAGGCCCAGGCCAGACCACAACCCGGAGGAGCTAGCTGAGCTGTCCATGCAAGTGTTCTAAAAATTTGAAATCAGCTCTGATTTGCACGGCTACATCAATATCACGAGGTTCAAGGAAGGGGTGCAGTTTGAGCTGGAGGAGTGTCTGAAGCTAGTTTGGCTGTATGATGGGCAGCTGTACTTGGGGTAGTCGTCGAAAAAGAGGGAAGAGGTGATTGAAATGGAGGGATAAGGACTGCTCATATAGCCCAGTGTTTCCTGCTACAAGGGCATGTTCTCCAGAGACAAGAAAAGTGGCTTCGGCATATACTTGAACACTTCCGGCGAGAAGTACAAAGGCGAGTGGAAGAATGACTGCTTCCATGGCAAGGGCAAGCTGGTCAGCGACATTGGTGTCTATGAGGGCTTTTTCGAGAGGGGCTGGAAGCACGGCAGAGGAGTAGAGATGTTCGCCAACGGAGATGTATACGAAGGCGAATATGACCACGGCAAATACCACGGCAGGGGCAGATATTGTTGGAAAAATAAAACATACTACGTGGGGGACTTCAGGATGGGCTACATGGAAGGGGAAGGGCTATGGAGGTCGAGCAAGGACAGCTACGAAGGCCAGTATTACAGAAACATGAAACATGGTTACGGAGTCTACCGCTGGGCCAACGGCAAGGTCTACTAAGGCAAGTTCGAGCATGGCCACAGGGTATGTAAAACGAACCCCAATAAACCCACTATTGCCCTCGAAAAGGAGATAACCTACGATATGGATGTTTCGAGCTAGAACTAGAGTGAAACATATGAAGTGAGGCTAAGTGCCAACTGTTTCAAGGTAGGCAAGCGTTTCAAAATAGAGAATAAGGAAGAAGTCTCCAAAAAAAGAAGCAAGTTCAATCTGCTTA
>Ga0316217_10006376_pt1 | contig 11707 bp, 17 predicted proteins | sample 1anoAmetaG_FD_203633 | JGI IMG/M metagenome (GOLD analysis project Ga0316217, IMG submission 203633) | Freshwater microbial communities from Trout Bog Lake, Wisconsin, USA - 1anoA | ecosystem: Environmental > Aquatic > Freshwater > Lake > Hypolimnion/Profundal zone | place: USA: Wisconsin... | reverse complement strand
ACCTGGACGGTGTTGTAGTTGTAGACGGTGCTGGTGTCTTTCTTGTTGCCCGACAGCTTGACCTCGCTGCGGTTGGCCCTCTTGCCCATCCCCAGCGGCACCTCCACCCCGTCCAGCGACCCCACTTCGTCGTACTCCGTCTTGTTGTCGATGGGCTGCACCCCCTCGTTTTCGAATGACCTCTCATTGAGGGACACATCGGCCACGCTCTTGATCTCGATGTACTGCTGGTCCCTGGGACTCTCGAGGGTCCTGAGCAGTTCGCGCTTCCTGAGTTCGGCCGCCGCCCGCTCTTGCTAGTCCTTGAGGGCAATGGCGTCAGGCTCGCCCTCGTCGATGTCCCGCACCAATGCCTCCTGGTCGAACTAGTGCTGCTTGTTCTTCTCGCGGTCTGCCAGGGAGTTGCCCTGGACGAACTCTGCGTTGTTGAGCAGAATGGCCCTCTCGGCTGGCTACCTCTCGTCCATCTCTCGCAGAACTGCCTGCGCGTCGAACTCGGGCTGCTTGCCTTGCTCCCGGTCCAGCAGTTCGGCTGCCCTGGCCTGTGTTCCCCCGGGCTTGAAGGGTTGCGGTGGTTCGTTGATGTCTCTGATCTCGAGTTGTCCGTCGTACTCCTTCTGCTTGTTCTGCTCGTTGTCGATGAGCCCTTCTCCGGCCTGGAAGTCGATAGTCTCGAGTCCTTCCATGATGATATCCTGCTCCCCGAGTCCCTGCTCCTCCTCCTCTTCCTCTTCCTTGAACTCCTGCTCCTTGAGCCCGGCCAGTCCATCCCTATTGTCCTCTTCTAGGAAGAGCAACTCACTGCGTTCCTTGTTGACCATGTGGAATAGCTACTGGTCGACCTCCATGATGGCGGGCTCGTAGTCGTGGAACTCCCTGAGCTCGGAGATTTCTTCATCGTCGTCCAGGATGAAGGGCTGGTTGGCTGACAGCATCTTCTGCAGTTCCAGCTCGTTGTCGAGGGTGGCTGCGGGTTTGAACTTGTACTTGGAGGGCTTGTTCTTGGATTGGGTGGGCAGTATTGAGGGGTCGTGGTCGGACTCGTCGATGTCGTACTAGGTTGGGACCCTGTCGCCGACCTTATCGTAGAGGACTATGTTGCCATCCTCGTCGTACTCTACCTCGTAGCCATTGTCGTCCAAGTAGATCTTGTTGCCTTCGCTGTCGTATTTCTCGTAGGTCTATCCCAGCTACTCCACCCTCCTGCCTCTCTTGTCCAGCAGTATCCGCTTCCCCTCAGTGTCTCTCACCACCTACAACCCCTCATCTGTAAATTTCCGGTGCACTCCACTCTCCTAATCAATCACCACCAGCAGACCCTCCTCGTCGTAGAGTGTGACTCGGCCGTAGATGTCCCTCTCGACAGTGTAGCCGTGGTTGTCGATGAACCTCGGGTTACCGTTGGAGTCAGTGACCAGTTCGTAGCCGTCAGAGTCGAAGCGATGGGTGTTTCCTTGTGCGTCGGTCTCGAGGCGATAGCCAGCTGGGTCGTGCTTGACGATGGTGCCTCCGGGGAGGACGGTGACTGTGTTGCCTTGCTAGTCGTAGCGGGTGATGTGGCCGTATTTATCCTTGACTATTCTGAAGCCGGGTTCATCGTATTTCTAGCGGACGTTGGTGTCTGGGTTGCGTCGGGTGGTGAAACCATCAGCAGGGTCGTAGGTCTCCCACTAACCATGAGCATTCTTGCGGATGAACTACCCCTCCTTGTTCTGGAGCAGCTTCTTGGCCTTGTAGTCCACCACCTCCCACCCGTCTTCGTTAAATCTGTGCAGTTTGCCCTGCTCGTCTACCTTTACCTCCAACCCTTCTTAGTCAATGTGCTTCTCGTCCTAGCCATAGCCTACCACCCTGAAGCCAAGTTTGTCGAAAAACTGGATCTCGCCATCGACCTCTCGCACTTCGAACCCTCTCTCGTCATGAGGTTTGCCGTCTAGCAAGAGGTAGCCCCTGGCGTCGTAGATGAGGTGCTTGCCGTCGACTATCCTGACCTCATTGCCGTCTTGGTTGAACTTCTTGTGGTTGCCTTGTTAGTCTATTTCGACCCTGTACCCGTGCTCGTCGTACCTGACCGGGTTGTTATTGAGGTCGTACTTGATGAGGTATCCGTGATGGTCGTACTGCTTAGGCTGCCACTTAGGCTTGGTGTCGGAACTGGTTGCCACGCACTGTTCCCCCTCTGACTCCTAGAACTAGAACTCCTCACTGTCCTGCTGCTTGAGGGTTGGGTTGTTGTCCTTGAGGGTTGGTCTGTGCTAGTCTTGGGCGTTGTCTGCCTAGCTGTTGAGCCGCTATCTGCTCTATTGGTTGTAGAGTTGGTGCTAGTTGTCGTTGTGTCCTTACGCTTGGGCCTTCAGGTTGGCCTTTGACCCTAGCTCGCCCGTCTTGCGGTTGGTGTGCTGGAAGGTGGACTTGAACTTGTGTCCTGAAGAGGGCAGGGCCATCTCGCCCTCGTCTTCCTCCAAGTTGACGATGTGGTTGCTGGAGCCGTCCTCTGAGTGACCCTCCCCCAGCTTCTCGAACTTGATTTCGTCCTCTTCGTAGATCTTGCGTTTGAGGTTTTTGGTCTCGTGCTCGTCGATGAAGTAGTCGTCGGGGTGGCGCAGGTCCATGAGGAGGAGCAAGAGCATGATGCCAGTGACCACGATGACATCGAAGGCCAGGAAAAACTACTGGTCTTGACTGATGGAGTTATAGAGAGCCAGGGCACACCCCACCCCCAAAGGCACCGAACAGGTGAACACTGAAAGCAGTCCAAGCAGAGTAAAAGGCTTCAACTTGTTAGTATTGCTCAACACCATCGACAACTCAGCCCGGCCCAACAGTTTGCTGTGAACCAGCCGATAAAACTTGAAGCTCAAGGCAGAGGCCAGTATCAGGATCACGCAGTTGCTGCACCCATAGGATTTGACCCAACGCTGGAACTACTCATCCGGGGAGGCATACTTGTAGAAGAATCTGAGGTGAATGAAGTTGAGCAGCAACAGCAGTCCCACTCCCACTGCGCTGCAGACGAAACCCAAGAAGGCAGTCTGGTGGTAGTTCGACCAATAAATCAGCTCAAACGCCAGGAACAGACCCCAGCAGAGTAGCTACATCAGCGATATCACAGAGCATAGGGCAGTCTGAAGGTGCATCTCTTTGTGGAAACACTTAAGGATGGCGCCAATGATGAGGAAGGCGACAGTGGCAATGGTGAAAGGGAAGTAGACAATTTTGGCACTCTTGCTGAACTGCTCATAGTAGACAGTGGGAGTGACGCAAGTGAGGAAGTCATAGCTGATGACCAGATTGGAGGGACAGGTCTCATAGCAACTGTTGTTGTAGAGATAGACGCCTGCGTTGCAGACGCTGCAGAGGAGAGTGGTGAGGTTGCACAAGTTGCAGGAAGGGGAGCACTCGGTGCAGATGGTGCCATTGGGGACCATATTCCTCGGACAGGTGCCCACGCAGTTGCCCAGATACATGTAGTAGTTGGCCGCACAGGACTGGCATGAGGTTTGGCTGGTGCAGGTGGTGCAGGAAGACGGGCAGCCGATGCAGGTGGCACTCAGCTAGTAGTACCCAGGGTCGCAGGGCTTGCACTGTGCGGATACTAGCTGGCCGTAGGTGCAGGAGAGGCAGGCGGTGTTGGAGCAGGTGGAGCAGTTGACGAAGCGAGTGGTGCAGAGCACGCAGGTTTGGCTATCCTGGGTGAGCATATTGTTGGGACAGGCAGTCACGCAGGTGTTGTTGTAGAGCAGATAGTTGGTAGTACAAAGGGTGCAGGTAGTGTTGCTGCAGATCGCGCAGTTCAGCCCACAGGGGTAGCAAATTTGGTTGTAGCTGATGCCCCTGCTGCAGATCAGCACGCATTGGTTGTCTTACAGGGAGTAGCCAGAGACGCAGCTGATGCAGTTGGAAGGCGAAGTGCAGCTGGCGCAGTAGCTGGGGCAGTCTATGCAGGTTTTGGAGGTGGAGTTAGGGTACGATTTGGTGGGGCAGTTGGCGTAACACGTAGCAGAATAAAGATAGAGGTTAGTGAGACAGGCCACACAGTAAGTGAGATTCTGGCAGTTGGTACAGTTAGTAGAGCAAACCTGGCAGACCACACCCGAAACAAAAGTCCCGATCGGACAGTTAGAGTAGCAGACATCTGTATAGAGATACTGACTGGCTGGACAAGAAGTGCAAACCGAGGAAGAAGAGCAAGTTGAACAATTATTGCAGTTTTGGCAGTACCCCCCTGAGGTGAGGTTGATGGCGAAGGTTGTGTTGGGGCAGGTGGAGAGGCAGGATGACCCGAAGAGATAGTAGCCGGCCGTGCATAGGGAGCAGATGGAGTTGGAAGAGCACTGGGCGCAGGAGGAGGAGCAGGTCTCACAGGAAGAGTTGCTGCTGTTTAGGTAGTGGCCGATGGGGCACTGGTCCTGTGTGATGCAGGTGCCGTTGAAGTAGACTGGCGATGAGCCATTGAGGAAGCAAGAAGCGCAGACATTGATGGCCTGGTTGCAAAGTCTACAAGGGCTGTAGCACAAGGTACAAACATTGTTGACCAGAAAGTAGTTGCTGCTACAGTTTGCCACGCAGGTCGTGTTTTGGAGATACAGAAGCTGAGTGTTGTTGCAGGAGAGGCAGGTTGAGACAGTCCCCGAACAAGTCACGCAGTTGCTGCTGCAGGCATCGCATTTGGAACTAGTGCCGTTGTTGATGTAAGTGGTATTGGGACAGGTGCTGAGACAGGAGTTGCCGAATAGGTAGGTGCTAGTCACACAAGACAGACAGGTTGAGGCAGTGGTCTGGCAAGTCTTGCAAGGTGAGCTGCAGAGATCGCACTGCTGGCTGAGCGCATTGGCAAAGTAGCCACTCAGACAGGCAGGCACACAGAGGGAGTAGTTGGTATCCAGGAAGTAACCTGAGGCGCAGGCAGTGCAGCGCACACTGGTGCCTGAGCACTAGCTGCAGTTGGAGCTGCAGGGGGTGCAGGTGGTGTTGACGAGGAAGTTGCCCACGCTGCAGGCCCGGATGCAGCTGCTGTTGGCCGAGTTGAAGATGTAGAACTGAGTGATGGTGGAGTTGTAGCAGGTCGCGCAAGAACTATTGGTCAGGCAAGAACGGCAGACCGTTGAGGCGCAGTCGTAGTTCCAGCTGTTCGAAGTTGACACACCCACCTGGTAGTTGTCGCTGCTGAAGGTGTTGAGGCTGAAGCTGAATCCCCCCGCTGCTGTGGGATTGGTCAGTCCCAAGTTCACTGAACAGCTGCTGCCTGCACAGTTGAATTTGACGTTGAAGCTGTCAATCAAACTGCCTCCTGAAGGTGCGACGGTAAGTCCGGGGAAGGCACTGTTGATGGTGATGATGACATAGCTCTGAGCCGAGGGAAGACTGCTGAGCGTAAAGAGGAAGGTATTGGCCTAACCCTTGTAGTTGTTGCTGCCTGAAACAGAGGTAGCAAAAGAAGAAGAAACTGTATTGGTCCAGCCGGACACTGAAGACGATAAACTTGCGTAGTTGTTGGCGTTTGCGAGTTTTATAGTGAAGCTGCTTACAGGTTTGAACGATGCTACATTTCGTACGTTGCTGATGGTGAGGTTGAAGGTTGAGCTGCCATTGTAAGCATAGTAGATGTAGGGTGGGACTATCGTACAACCCACGCAACTTGCAGATGACATTCCTAGTTAGGAAGGGATGACCACAGTCAGCTGTCCAGAGGGAGCTAAGGACGGAAAGATGAGTGCCAAATTCACAGAAATAGTGTCACTGTTCTTGAAGGAGGAAGGAGAAATAATGGCGTTTTTCAATGCACCAACTGTAGTCATCGTCAAGGTGATGACCCCTTGTGAGCTCTAAACTGGCCAACCCTGATAGTAAGTTGTGACTTGGAAAGAAGAAGTTGGCTGCAATGAGTTAGGGTTGGTGTTGTACCCCCAGCTCAGCTGCTGCGTGCCTGCCGAAAGGCTTCCCACGAAGGTCAAGTTCTGGCCGACCAAGGTGCAAGAACTGAAAGTGCTTGGGGCGCAGGTGTTGTTGTATCCGCTTCCTATTGAGACCTCAGTGGGAACGATAATGGAGATTGCAGTAAATGCATAATTAGTGACCAAGGTGAGAGTATAGGTCACTCCCGTGTCGAGCACTGTGAAAGAACTTGCACTTACGGTGTTGCTCACAAGCCCTTTTGTGTTGGCTGTGAGAGTTGTGGAGCCACTCATAACCGCATAATTGTTCTGATCAGTCACTGCCAAAGAATATACGGAGGGTTGAGTAGTAAAGGGATTAGTGAAACTGTCAATTATGAGTGTGACGCTTCCTGCGAAGTTGCTGCTGAACACATTGCTGAAGAGTATTTGGTTGTTGCTTACGGAGTAGGTCACTCCTGACACGATTGTGCTGTTCAAAGTGCAACGAACCACTGAGGTAGAACTAACAGAGCTCACTGTGATTGAGGAGGGGTAGGTTATGGTTATCTGGCTGTTGGCTGGAAAGGACAGATTTGAAAACAGGTTGAAAGTTGCCTGGCCCACAGTCCGCACGAAGTTGCTGTCTGGGACTATGCTCATGCTTGTAAGGGTGCCAGCAGTCGCAGAGTAGCTGGTAGTTTGGGTCTGGTAGAGCTGACTGCTGCGGTAAAAGGTAACATTGAGAGTGAGTGGAGCAGTGGAGAGAGCGTTCTTGATGCCTGAAAAGGTGAAAGTGATGATGTTATTGGACGCAATGACTGTAGTAGTTGAAGGGAAGCTACTGAGAGTCAGCGTATTATTCAACCCTGGAGTTCTGGTGAAAGAGGCAAAGTTAGAGCTGCTCACAGAGGCAGAGGCCAGTTCTGTTGGCAGAATCAGCAAAACTGTATCTTGATAGTAAAAAGGCATCGAAAGAGTCAGCTTCAAAGACGCAGTGAAGGAGCTTTGAACTGTGTTATTGTTATTAGAAGTGAAAGCAATGGACTGGAAAGGAGCGGCAACTAGACCTCCGACAACTGCAGTGCAGGAGTTGATGTAAGTTCCATCCGACCATTGCGATGATATGGCAATGGTTTCACCTGAACCAACAGTGGGTGGACTCAGAATGCCACTTATCTGGAAAGAAAAGACTGAGGAAACAGTGGTACTAATCCCTGTAACCGTAACCACCTTCTGGCTGCTATCATAGCTGCAAGACAAAGAACTGCTGCCGAGTCCAGAGACTGCACTGCAGCCAGGAGCAGAGGTTGAAATGGTTGCAGCCTGCTAAGGGTCGCTACTCCAAGGGGAAGGAATGGTTAGGGCTATTTGCCCTCCAGAGGGGATTTGGTCGTTGGGAGTTAGGGTGAACGTCAGAGTAGAGGAGCTTCTCACGTATGCTCCTTTGGCTGAAATCGCACATGCTGCATATAAGAAGAAGTACATTGAAAGGTTCCAGCCGTAAAGTTCAGGGAAGTCGAGACGTAATTAGTGGTTGAAGCGGGGCCCTGGTCAATGGTAGAGCCATTGGGAGCGACTATCTCCCAAAAGAAGTTATCCGTAGCCCCAGCTTTATAGGCATTAGTGATTTTGGGCATAATGATAGTGATGAGGGAATTGGCGAGGGTTGAGGAAGAAGAGTAGTAGCTGGCAATGGTGACTTTGCGAGTGGCTGAAGTGAGCGTACAGCCAAGATCATTGCCGTTAGTATCAGTGCAGGGGAGGGAGGTGGTGTTGGAAACGGTGAGAAACTGGGAGGGGAAAGTGATGGCGATGGTGGAGTTGAGGGTGACGGGGGTGGGGTTATTGATGAATGCGTAGTTAACGGGGTCGTATTGCCGATTGATGGTGAAGGTGTAAGAGCCTTGCTGGTTGATCTGCAGGTTGCTACTAGTCACACTCATGCTGATGTAGCTACCCTTTACGCAGCACAGACTGCATAACAGCAACAACCAAAGATGTCCGACTCTGCCGTGTTTATGTAACATGTTGGTTATAAAGTTATAAACTATCGACTCTCTCCCAACCACCCCAGTCCATCCTGCAGCACATGAACTTCACTAATCGCCCCCTCCCAGCCTTCAGCCTCTGAACAGTACTACAGTCAAACCTTTTGGGCAGTTGCATAAATTCATAATCTATGCTGATTGCTGTGATGATATGCATTTATATTGTTACTAAATTTATCGTCAATGCTAACGAAAACCAAGGACCTAATCATAAAAAAACGAGTCACTGCTTCCTCCCAAAAACTCAAGTCCTAGACCTCAGAAGAGGTATCCCTCCCCCCAACTCTGGGACAGCCGCTCAGGCGCCAATCTTCACACATCTCACACGTTAACTAATACAACTATATCCACATCAGCAACAAACGGGAATCTTTGCCCGACAAGTAAGCCAGCAAACAGCTAGAACTACAAAATTTTAGACTGATTTAGGCCAATATGCGGCTAACCGACTGGACTCACCTCATGCTCAACAAGCTGAGAGACGGCATTCGCAAGGCCATCGTCACTATAGGTACCAAATCCACCATCAAGAATAATTTCGCTACTTGGAAGGAGTCAATATACTCTACAGTCTGCTTGGGTAGCTCACAGACTATGACCTACCCAAACCCAGCGGAGGGCTAAGGATGAGCATGGAAGCATAGGAGCACACTTTCCGCAGACCCCATCCCTAGTACAGAAGCACTCTACTGTTGCCCAAACTCTAGCTTTAGCTGGGTGTGGTAAACTTCAGCCTCAGCCCATAAAAAATAGTTGACCTAGTGATCTAGAACCAATCTCCCTCCTTCATCAAGCCCAAACTAGAGCTTTAGGAGGAGCCAGTGGGCGATCCTGAAGAGGTTCTTTGGAGGATGTTGCTCATGCAGAGTGTGGCCATACAGCCCTACGTCCTCACCTTGGATGGCTTTGTGCCCAACCACTGATACCACCATACATCCACCAGTGAGACCACCATACACCCACCACTGATATTACTACACACATTGCTCTGATAACAACATACAATGGTCTACTAACTATCACTGCTTCCGATATTGAGCCATTCATTTAGTTTGTAATATAAAGTTAGGTGTTGCCGTTAGCCAAGTTCCTTGACTAGACTCGCACGTTATTTGGCTATTATGCGAGTTTTTGGTCCAAAACAGCATTTTGGTCTCTGCCCATAGCTCCTGCTCTATTATATTTTTTTTCTGGAGTAATCCCCAAGAACAAGCTAGACTCTTTATAACTTTTTGCTAGATTACCAATTTTAAAGCCCCAAATAAAAAATAAATTCACACGCCGCTCATGGCAACCTCCCCAACCTCTCGGCGCACCCAAACACCCACCTTTTACTGCAGTTTTGAACATTTCAGATTATTCATCAAATTCTTGCCAGAATATAACCTAGGCCAAAATCAAGAACCCCCTGGGTTCTGGCTGACCCGGCGGGTGGGCTCTCGGTAGCAGCGGGTGTCTCTGTTTTACGGTTATTTTGGGTCCCGAATGGGCAAGTTTAATGTCGACGATTATTTATTACTTTAATATTATTAAAAACAAGATGGAAAACTCCTTTCTCAATTACGCTAACCCACTTCCTTACTACTACACACTCTTCCCCTTCCAACAATACTCTTGTCCCAAAATCTGCAACGTTTTGCACATTGTCAACAATTTGGAAGATTCCACGCTTCCTCAGCCTTCTCTGCCATAAAACGCCTTCTTTCAAACCCCAAACAACCTAACACCCTCCCAATTTCCCTAAAGCACCCCTTCGAGCCCCGACTCCTAGGCTGAATAGCCTCAAAGAATGAAAAAAACAGTCAAAGGAGGCAAAAAGATTACCAAGGAAGAATATAAGCCCTATGAAAGGCAAGGCAAAAAAAAGCGAAACTTTTTGAAAGACAATAGAAACGTTATCCCTATAAAAATCCGACAGATGCTGAGTTTCTTAGGGCGGTAGTCCAAAAGCCAAGAGATAATATAAAAGTATGTGAAAAGGCACGGCATTTTCGGAGAGTTCAGCTAAAAGAAGTTTTATGCGTTTCTCAAAATGAAGAAAGAAAAGATAGGAAACTACGTAACTCTGCCCGTGCTCAGGTAGTTCCTGAGTGTGTAGTACATGAAGCGAGAACTACACCCCCTGCCTGAGCAGAAGCTGTACTTGGAACTAGTGCGGGTGCTGCTGCGGTACTACCTCAACCACATCTCTGCACTCTGCTCACTCACCTCCAACAGGATCCGTCCCAACCAGAAGTACGAACATGTCAGAGCTCAAAGGGAACTGCTCGAATGTCTCAAACGCTCGGAATAGTAATGATTACAAAAACTTCTGTTTCTATAATCTAGAAATTTAAATAAAACTCACAGAACACAAATATCGACACATTTGTTGCCTATTTGCCACTATCTTTGGAGTTGAAGTTGGTTGAACTCTCTTCATTTTTGTATTCTGCTTAGGCTATAATACTGAATCTTGTAACCACATCAGCAAAGTCACTTTAGTTAAGGTCTTGAGACTACAGTTACTATTGCTTACTATGATTATCTGTAGCCTATCTCAGTGAACTTTTAGATTCAAAAGGTAGGCCTAAACGGAGATAAAAGATTGACTGCCCTGTGTTGTTTTGATTCTGGTTGTTTTGGTTTTGAAGTTATGATATTTAAAGGTCAATGATATGAATCACAGCTTTACTCCTTGCAGAGCCTTCTTTACTGCCTTGATTATGGTCGCAGGCCCGGGGACAACAGCGTCCTCCAATTTTTTCGCATAGGGCATAGGCACATCAACAGAAGACACTCTTTCAATGGGCGCATCCAGGTAGTTGAAAGCCTCAGTCTCGTGAATAATGGCAGCTATCTCAGCGCCAATTCCCGATTGAGGGAAGCCATCCTCAACAGTGACTAGCCGATTGGTCTTGATGACACTTTTGACGATGCAGTCTCTATCAATTGGCTTGATGGTCCTGAGGTTGATGACCTAGCAAGAGATGCCTTCCTTGGCCAACTCCTGAGCAGCCTGCAGAGAATAGTGCACATTCCTTGAGTAACCCACAATTGTCACGTGCTTGCCTTCCCTCATGATCTTGGCCTTGCCGATAGGCGCGATGTAGTCTTTGTCCAGTGCCTCATCGCTGATTTCGAAGCTCTCCCCATAGAGATTCTAGTTTTAGAGGAAAACCACCACTTCCTTCGACCTAATCGCAGCCTTCAGCAGAGCTTTGTTGTCCTAGGCGTCATATGGTGAAATAGTGATGAGTCCAGGGATGTTGGAATACCACGATGCAAAGCATTGGGAATGTTGAGCGGCCACTGCCGCAGCCGGACCGTTGAGCCCTCTGAAAACGATGCCCCCGCTTAGTTCACCCCCACTCATGTAGTGGAGCTTGGCTGCGCTGTTGATGATGTGGTCGATTGCTTGTAGAGAGAAGTTCATGGTCATGAATTCAACTACTGGGGTCAGACCCATCAGGGCAGCCCCACAGCCAATCCCTGTAAATCCAGCTTAGGTGATGGGAGTGTCCCAGAGCCTTTTGGGCCCATGCTTGTCAATGAGGCCCTTTGTGATTTTGTAGGCACCGTGATAGTAGGCAACTTCTTAGCCGATGATGAAAACCTTGGGGTCGCGGGTGAGCTCCTAGTCTAAGGCCCTGTTTAAAGCCTAACGAATAGTGATTTTTTGGGAGAAAGGCCTGGTGAGACACTTAGTGAGGTTCTTTATCATCCGATGTAAATGAATTAAATAAGGGGAGATAAAAATAAATCTACACTTGATGTTCAGATTATGTTTATTAATGGGGAGAT
>Ga0316217_10006375_pt1 | contig 11709 bp, 9 predicted proteins | sample 1anoAmetaG_FD_203633 | JGI IMG/M metagenome (GOLD analysis project Ga0316217, IMG submission 203633) | Freshwater microbial communities from Trout Bog Lake, Wisconsin, USA - 1anoA | ecosystem: Environmental > Aquatic > Freshwater > Lake > Hypolimnion/Profundal zone | place: USA: Wisconsin... | reverse complement strand
TCTTCGTGATACTGAATGCGCATTTCTCCAGCTTCCATTCCCTGCTGTTCCATGTGGGCTCCTGTCTTCCGATTCGTGCTTTCACCGCTAGCGATTGAAAAGGGGGATCGTCCCTTTCGCTTCTGTTTCCTTACCTTCGTCCAACGTCGATGACCGGCGATGCTCCGCCACCGATAAAGAACGTGCAGGTGGTCCCATGAGCGCAAACATCCCGCTGCATCTTGATCCTTTCCAGTTGCAAGAACTGGTCCGGGGAGAGCTGCATGGCCTCGCGATATGCGTTATCGGCTGCCGCTCTGCTCTGCTCGGCCGCTTTGCGCTGATCCTCGGCAAGTTTCGTCTGTTGTTCGGTAATGGCGCGCTGCTCTTGAGCGGCGGTTTCGATTCTCTGGTTCTTGATGGCATCCGGAGGGTTCACGCGTCCGACGTTGATTGCCGAAAAGAGAATCGGCACCCCGGTTTGCTGGACAATTTGAATCGCGGCTGCCGACACTTCTCTTCCTACAGCATCCGCCGCCGTTTGCGAGATCGCCATTTCCTGCATATCCCTTTTCTTCACGGCATCCCGAACCGCCGTGCGAATCGGCTGATCTACCGTGCGCTGCCAGAATCCCCAATCTCCTTTTGCGTCGGTATCGGCTCCGTATTTGCTCACCAACTTTACCGGATCGGTAACCGTAAAAGTGGCTACAACGTGGAAGTTGACCGGAACGCCGCTACTGGTCATCATGTCGTCGAATTCCATATCGACGCGTTGAGGGAGCATGTTGACATCGATGGCAGTGCTGGTCAGAGCTCCGAATTCTCTCCCCGGCTGCACAGGGGTTGGGTCCACGCCGCCATGGCCAAAGAGAATCGGCTTTTCTACCCATACTGCCTCGTGACCCGCATCGGGCGCGGCTACGCTGCATCCCGCAATCCCGATAAGCAGAGCAGTCGCAGACAGCACAGCAAGAATCGTCTTCATCGTTGTCTGTTTCTCCTGTGCGGCCCTGTTTTCCGCCGCCGGTTGTGAGTTCGAGCAAACGCGTTGAAGGAACATTTCCTATCAAAAACTGGCTGCAAAAATGGCGCGCAACTTGGCGCGCAAACTGTTGTTTTCCGCCGCTCTGGTCACCCTGGTGCGGTGGGCATACAAGAGCAACCCGATGGCCGTGCAAAAGCTGGGATTGACCAGCTCGGCCGGCATGTTTGATAGACGCACCGGCACTCCCGTGCGGGCCGGCACGCGCAACTGGCTCTCCACCACGTCCAGCAGGCCGGGCAGCATGGCGCCGCCGCCGGTGAGCACGCATCCGGCGCCCAGCGCGTCCAGCACCCCGCCCTGGCGCAGGCTCTCCTTGACGTAATGGAGAAGCTCGCGGGCCCGCGGTTCGAGTATTTCGGCAATCGAGCGCAAGCGCAGAATCTGCGGATGAGGGTTGGCGATCTCGATCTCCGCGTTCTGCGGCACGGCCGTCACCACCGCGTTGCCGAACTGGCGCTTTAACTCCTCGGCGTGAGCCACCGGCATTTGCAGGCCCATGGCCAAATCGTTGGTAAAGTGCGCCCCGCCGATCGGCACCGACGCCGTATGCGCCACCGCGCCCTCGAAAAACACCACCAGGTCGCTGGAGTGACAGCCGATGTCCAGCAGGCAAACGCCCAGCTCCCGCTCGTCGGCCGAAAGCGTGGATTCGGCGGCGGCAATCGACTCCAGAACCGCCTCGGTCACCTCCAGCCCGGCGCGATTGGCGCACGTAACCGTGCTTTGCAGCGCGCTCCCGGAGCAGGTGGCGATGTGCAGATCCACCTCCAACCGCGCGCCCACCATGCCCACCGGATCGAAGATGCCGGGTTGATCGTCGAGGATGAACTGCCGCGGCAGCAGATGCAGAATCTCCCGGTCCGGAGGCCTTTCCACGGCGCGCGCCCGCTCCACGGCGTAACGCACATCCTCCTTGGTAATCTCCCTCATCCGGTTGCCCAGCTCGATGCCGCCGTTGGTGTTGATCCCGCGGATATGCGGCCCGCCCACACCCACCACGCATTCGTCGATGTTGGCCCGCGCTGCCCGCTCGGCCTGTTCGTTGGTCGCTTTGACCACCTTGAATGCCGGCCCGAGATCGGAGATCAGCCCCTTGCGCATCCCCGCGGACTCCACCTGCCCGTAGCCGCGATAGCGCAGCGCCCCTTCGTTCAGGTCGGCCGCCAGCACGCGGGTCCATGCGCTCCCAATGTCCAGCACGGCAATCAGATTGTCCTGTTTCTGGCTCATCGTTCCCGGCTCACTGACCCTGCCTGGATAAAGCGGCAGAGTGGGCTTTCTTCTTCTTGCTCAGGTCGAGCGCGGTGCGTTTGGCCTCCGCGCGCTTCTTCTTGTCTTTGGCCGCTTTGTCGCGCGCCGCGGCGGCCTTGGGCTTCTGTGCCCCTTTGCCGCCCGGCTTGGCGGAGGTCTTCACCGTCTTGGCATTGGCCGACGGCTTCACGGCCGGCTTGGCCGCTGCCTTCTTCTTCGTCTCCGCAACCGGCGTGCTGGCTTGGGCTGTGCTCGGCCCGGTCTCCCCGGCCGCGATCTGCACCGGGCTCGCGCCGGGCGTCATCTCCAGCACCAGCAGTTGGTCGTAGCGCAGGTCCACCGCCATCAGCTTGGGATATTGCTGCCGCCACCCGGCAATCTGCGTTCTGTAGCGCTGGTAGCGCGCCAGAAAACGGTCTTCGCCCAGGTGAACCAGAATGTCGCTCCCCTGCTCCGGCATCAGGATGCGCACATCCTCCGGCTTGCTCAGATCGATCTCCGAGATCTGCTCGGAAAGGTGCTGATTGTTAGCGTCCAGCTCGGCCAGCAGGCGTCCGTACACCGCCATCCGGTTCTTCCGCCCCTCCGGCGGGTCGTGCGCGTCGATCCCGGTCACCACCGGGAACGAGTATCGGTGCTGGGCCATCGTCGCCGGGGCCATGGCCAGCAGAACGCCGTTCGCGTCCACCAGCTCCACCTGCTCTCCCTGCCGCACAAAGGCCACCGGCTTGCGCTCCACCACCGAAACACGCATCTGGTCGGGCAGCACCCGCATCACCGTGGCCCGTTCGATCCAGGGAATCTGCTCCAGTTGCCTGCGCCGCTCGGCCAGCGGAACAAAGAAGATGTTGCGCCCAATATCCTCGCCGAAGACCGGCAGCATCTCCGCGCGGCTCACCTCGTTGAGCCCCGTGGCCGTAATGTTGCCCGCCCCGGCAATGCGGAAGCGCCCGTCGCGCCCCAGATAGGTCTTGAGAACAAAAGCGGAGGCGGCCAGACCGCCCAGGAGGATCAGCGTGCCCAGCCCCATGAAGACGCGGCCCCACGTGCTCGCCGGCCGCCACCAAGGGGTGGTGCGCGCCCCGTCGAAGCGCTGCCTGCCGAAGCGGGCGCCGCCCGGGCGCGGAGACTCGTCGCCGCCGGACTCCTGCGTCTCCTGGTGCATGCCCGGCAAGCCGCGCCCCAAGGGGGGCACACCCTGCTGCACGCGCCGGTAACGAGGTTCCGCGGGCGCTTCGTCTTCCCAAGCCGAGGGACGGTTTGTGGTGTCGCTTTGTCTGATCACGCCCTGAGCAAGGTCGTGAGGATCGCCAGCCTTCACTATAGCCCCCGCGCCGCCGGCTTTTTTCCGCAGGCCGCCGGGGGGAATCAGTGCCGTTACGGGGAAGCAGGGTTCAGGGTTCAGGGTTCAGGGATCAGGGATCAGGGGTCGCGGATCAGGGGTCGCGGATCAGGGCTCGCGGATTAGGGCTCAGGGTCCAGGGTTCAGGGTTCGGGGATCAATGCTCAGAGGGAACCGACCATCGATCACGCCGCATTCGTCGCTCGGGCACCCGTCCAAACCGGCCAATCTGGACGAACTACCCAAAGCTGTCTTCCTCAGCAACGGACTCGCCGCGTCGAGCTTCGGCAGAAATGAATGGGCGCACAGCATCCCGTAGGGATGCACCGAAAATAGCCCAGGGCAAGCGAAGCGCAGCCCTGGGAACAGCCCCCCCCAAAAAACCCTGCTCCCCGTAGCATCCCGTAGGGATGCACCGAAAATAGCCCAGGGCAAGCGGAGCGCAGCCCTGGGAACAGCCCCCCAAAAAAACCCTGCGCCCCGTAGCATCCCGTAGGGATGCACCGAAAATAGCCCAGGGCAAGCGAAGCGCAGCCCTGGGAACAGCCCCCCAAAAAATCCCCTGCGCCCCGTAGGGGCGCTGCGAAACACGGCCCTTGCGGCCCGTTCGTCGAAATCAGGCGATAATGTCCGCGTCCAAACGCAAAGAAAGCGCCTTGCGCATACACCTACTGCTACCCGCATCGGCGATCCGCGTCAAGCCCCCCTACACCGTCGCCTTGGTCGCCCCGGTCGATACCCCGCCATCCACCAGCAGCGTCTGCCCGGTGATGTAGCGGCTTGACTCCGACGCCAGAAAGACCACCGCCCCGTCCAAATCGTCGGGCAGTCCAGGCCGCTTGGCCGGAATCCGGTCGCAGATGTATTTGACCCACTCGGCATTCTCGTAGAGCACCCGGTTCTGCTGCGTCTGGAACCACCCCGGCGCCAGGCAATTCACCGTGACGCCGTGCTTGCCCCAATCGTCGGCCAGGCTCATGGTCAGTTGCTTGATGCCCCCGCGGCTGGCGCCGTAGGGAGCCAGCCCCGCGAAGCCGCACACGCTGGTCACCGACCCGATGTTGATCATCCGCCCGTAACCGCGCGCGATCATCCCGCGCGCCACAGCCTGCGCCACAAAGAACGAGCCGCGCAAATTGGTGTCGAGAATCGTGTTCCAATCTTCCCAGGTCACATCCAGCGCGGGCTTGCGAATGTTGCACCCCGCGTTGTTCACCAGGATGTCGATCTTGCCGTAGTGCTCTTCGACGGCGGCCACAGCCTGCTGGATGCTGGCCTGATCGCGCACATCGAGCGAGACCGCAAACGCCTTGCGCCCCAGCGCCTCGATCTCGCCGGCCATGGCGGCCAGCGTGCCCTTGTCGCGGCTGGTAATGGCCAGGTCGGCCCCGGCGCGAGCCAGCGCGCGCGCAAAATACTGTCCCAGACCGCGGCTGGTGCCGGTAATCAGCGCAACTCTTCCCGATAAGTCGAATAACTCGTTCATGATCTTCCTCCCTGTCAGCCTGTGGTGAAAGTAAGTTTAGTAAAAGTCCCGCACCGGTGTTTCCCACTCGCGATGGATGAAAGGAGCGCTTTGCTCTGCGGCCCCGGAGGGGCCGATTGAGATTAGCCCAGGGCGGAAGCCCTGGGTCGGCCCGCTCCCGATTGACCACAGCCCCGGAGGGGCGGCGCGAATGTTTACCTGCGATTTCGCGCAGCCCACTTTCACCCCATGCTGTCATGGTTCCAAAACAACTTTGAGAAGGCCGGAGTCGCGCGCATAGAGCCGCTCGAACCACTTGGCCCCATCTTCGAGCGGAGCCACGGCGGAAAGCAGCGGCTCGACGCGAATCGCGCCCCGCGCCATCATGGCAATACACGCCGGATACTCGCCCGACGAGGCGCAGGAGCCCTGCAAGCGAATCTGCCGCGTCACCACCGATTGCAGACCCAATTCGATGCTCGGCGCCACATTGCCCACCAGCGTCACCGTCCCGCCCTTGCGGACGCTGTCGATGGCCAGCTTCACCGCGCTGGTTACACCCACGCATTCGATCGCCGCCTGCGCGCCGCGTCCCTCGGTCCGCTCCAGGATCTGCGCAACCACATCGCCGTTGCGCGAGTTGAAGGTCGCGGTCGCGCCCAGCTCGCGCGCCATCGCCAGCCGCGCATCGTCCAGGTCGGCCACAAACACCTGGCCCGCGCCCGCCTGGCGCGCCGCCTGCATGGCAAGCAGTCCGATCATCCCCGCGCCCACCACGACAACCGTATCGTCCAAAGCAATCGGCGTGATCGACACGGCATGAACCGCCACCGAAACCGCTTCAATCAGCGCCGCGTGCGCGAAGGTCATGTTGTCCGGCAGCGCGTATGCGATGCGCGCGGGCACGGCCACAAACTCGGCAAACGCGCCCATGCGCCGGAACGCCGGCGTGGAGACGCCGATCACTTCGCGGTTGTCGCAGAGATTGATCTGCCCGCGCCGGCAATAGAAGCACTTGCCGCAATAGACGGTCGAGTCGAAGGTGACGCGATCGCCCACGCGAAACTCCTCCACCGCGCTGCCCACGGCTTCCACAATGCCCGCGGCCTCGTGGCCCATCACGATGGGCGGCAGCCTTCTGCCCGTGCTGCCGTCGTAGCCGTGCACGTCGCTGCCGCAGATGCCGCAGGCCTTGATGCGGATGAGCAACTCGTCCGCGCCAGGCTGCGGTGCGGGCATGTCCACCAGGTCGAGTTGCTTATACGCGGAGAGTACCAGTGCCTTCATCGAATCCCACCTCGCAACAGTTCAGCATAGAACATCCGCTAGCCGCACGCCTCTTCGGCCACCAGTTCGACTTTGCCCAGCAGGAAGACGTATGCCGCAATGCCAATGGCCAGATAGATGGCCGGCACGCTCAAAGCCCAGGCGAAGGAGTGCCGCGCCTGCACCAGGTATCCGGTGACGATGGGCGCGGCGATGCCCGAAAGCTGATTGGAGAAATTCATGATGCCGCCCACTTTTCCCGTGTCCTTGGCGCGCACAATCAGCCCCGGCAGCGACCAGCCGACCGGCGCAGCCGCCGAGAGCCCGCCGATCGAAATGCTGATCCACACCAGAGCCTGCGTGGCCGAGTGCGGATTGGCCGCGCCCACAATGCCCAGCCCGCAGGCCGTGCCGCCAATCAGGATCACTCTGCGCACCGTGCTCGCATTCCATCCCCGCCGGATCAGCGTGTCCACCAGCCAGCCGCCCACCGCAATATCCATGAAGGTCGCCACCAGCCAGGGCATCGAGGTGTAGAGAAACGAGTGCAGCAGATCGATGTGCAAGGTATACGAGAGATAACTCGGCATCCAGGTTAGCAAAAGATAGAAGACATAGTTATACGAGCCGAAGCCCACGGCCAGGCCGATCACTTTCTTCTGCTTCAAGAGATAGCCCAGCGACGCCGGCTTCTCCGTCCCCTGCTCCCGCTCGCCGGGAGCGGCGACTTCTTCCGCGATATACCGCCGCTCCGCCTCGCTCAGCTTGGGGTCTTCCGCCGGATCGCGATAGACGCGCCAGAAGAGCACGAAGTAGAGGAAGCTCACCAGTCCGGTGAGCGCGAAGCTCCAGCGCCAGCCCACCATGAGCAGAATCACGCCGATGATGGGAACGCCGATGGCCGAGGCAAACTTGGCCGCGGCGTCGAACATGGCTGTCGAGAGACCGCGCTCTTTGGCCGGAAACCAGTGGCCGATGGCTTTGGCATTGGCGGGAAAGGTCGGCGCTTCTCCCACGCCCAGCAGCAGTCGCGCCGCGAACAGCCCACCGAGATTGGGCGTAACGGCCGCGCCGAAGGAAGCGACGCTCCATAGGAACGAGCCCGCGCGCCCCACTCGCTTGACGCCGAACTTATCGAGCAGAACGCCGATGGGCAATTGACACAGCGCGTAGGTCCAGTTGTAGGCCCCGGAGAGATAGCCGAAGGCAATCGCGGAGATGCCGAACTCGGTAAAGAGCGAGGCTTGCGAAACGGAGAGATTGACCCGGTCGAAGTAGTTGACCAGCACGCCCACGCCGAGCAGCCAGGCAATGCGCCAGCGGCGCTTGGGCGCCCTTCCCTGGATTTGCGATTCCGATTGTGCCAACGGCGGTTCCTCTCTGCCAACCTGCGCCAAAGCCGATTGTAGTGGATCGCGACAACGGCCTGACGAGGCACTGGCCCCGTCGGACGCCAATCGCATGAACATCGCAATTCCCGAAGCGCCACTGTTTTGAAAGGGCACGGCTTCAGCCGTGCCGCCTGAGACGCTCAGAATGTGACGGCTTTAGCCGCCGAGGGATGTCCTTGCACGACGAGAACCATCCCTCGGGGGCTAAGCAGGCTGCGGAAAAACTCTGGCATGGCCCATTTTTTGAAAGGGCACGACTTCAGTCGTGCCGTAAATGCATGAAAGGAAACGACGGGCTTTAGCCCCTAGGGGATGTCTTTTCCGGTCCTTCGCTTGTTCTTCGGGTTTTTTCCGCAACCTGTAAAGCCCCGAATTCTCTTGGCGCATGAGCGGCACGGCTGAAGCCGTGCCCTTTCAAAACCTCAAACCTCGCGCTCGGAACCTTCGTGCGATTGCCCTACACCCCTTCGGACGGCCCAAGTTCCTCCGCAATGTTCTAAGCTACGGGCATGGCTCGTTCCCCTCTTCCTCGGTTCGGACTCTCGCTCTTCGGCCTTCTGCTTTTCTCGCTCGCTCTCCGTCCACCGGCTCCCGCGCAAACCGCCCCGCCCTACCGCTACTTCCGCACCGGCAATGCCGCCGACGCCTCCGCCACACCCCGGCCCGGCTTCGCGCTGATGGGCGGCGGCAGCGACCTGGACGAGGCCTTTCGCTGGCTCTGCCAGCGCGCCGGGGGCGGCGACCTGCTGGTTCTGCGCGCCACCGGGGACGACGAGTACAACCCCTACATCCAAGGCCTTTGCCACCTGAACTCGGTCGCCACGCTGATCATTCCCAGCCGCGAGGCGGCAATGGACCCGTTCGTCGCCCACGCCATCGCCCATGCCAGCGCGCTCTTCCTCTCCGGCGGCGATCAGGCCAACTACATCAATTTCTGGCAGGGAACGCCGGTGCAGGCGGCGCTGAACGACGCCCTCCGGCGCGGCGTGCCGTTAGGAGGCACCAGCGCCGGCCTGGCGGTCATGGGCCAGTACGCCTACACCGCGCAAGGCGACAAGCCCGACGACCCCGACCTCGACAGCAAGACCGCGCTGGCCAATCCCTATCACCCGCGCGTCACGCTGTTTGGCCACTTTCTGGCGATTCCCACTCTGAAAGGCGTCATCGCCGATACGCATTTCGCCAAGCGCAACCGCATGGGCCGGTTGCTGGTCTTCCTCGCCCGACTCGCCGAACCGGACGGCAAGCCGCTGCCCGCAACCGCACCGCTCGTGCGCGGCGTTGGCGTGGACGAGGGCGCCGCCGTGCTCCTCGAACCGGACGGCCATGCGACCGTCGTGGGCCGGAGCAGCGCCTACTTCGTCAAGACCAAGAGCTGGGTGGAGGTGCTGCGCGCGAATAAGCCGCTTACCTTCAAGGAAATTGAAGTGCAAAAGGTCATGCCAGGCCACGCCTTCAATCTGCAAACCTGGACCGGCGACGCAATCCAGTACAAGCTGTCAACTGAAGCCGGTACGATCCACTCCACCCAGGCGGGCGGCGCGATCTACTGACCGGTATCCTGCGCGGAACCTATTTCGTCTCCAGCGCGGCCAGAATCTGGGGGGCCAACTGGCTCACGTTGCCCGCGCCCAGGGTCATGATCAGATCGCCTTCCCCAGCCTGCGCGGCCACCGCAGCCACCGCGGCCGGGAAATCCGTGGCGAACTGCACCCTTGGCCCCTCGATCCGCTCAACGAGCTTCTCCGCCGTAATGCCGGGGATGGGCTCCTCGCTGGCGGCATAAATCGGAAGCAGAACCACCGTGTCCGCATCCTGGAAGGCGTTGCCGAACTCCTCCAGCAAATCCTTGGTGCGGGTATAGCGGTGCGGCTGGAAGACCACATGAATCTGCCGGTGCCCGCACTCGCGGGCGGCGGCTAGCGTGGCGCGAATCTCCGTGGGATGATGCCCGTAGTCGTCCACCACCGTCACGCCGCGCGCTTCGCCGCGCAGTTGAAAGCGCCGGTCCACGCCGCGAAAATGGTTCAGCCCCGCGGCAATCTTCTCCCCGGATACCTCCAGCTGATGGGCGATGGCCACCGCGGCGGTCGCGTTGAGCACGTTGTGCCGTCCCGGCACATGCAACTCGAAGGGTCCCAGCGGTCCCTGCGCGGTATGCACCAGGAAACGCGCAAAGCGCCCGTGCCCGGCCTCCACAAACTCCAGCCGATAGTCGGCATCCGCCGCTACGCCGTAGGTGAAGACGCGGCGGTGCACCTTGGGCAGAATCGCCGCCAGCAGCGGATTGTCCACGCAGGCAGTTACCGCGCCGTAGAACGGCACCTTGTCCATGAAGGCCAGGAAGGCGCGCTCCACGTCCTCCATGTCCTGGTAGCAGTCCATGTGTTCGCGGTCGAGATTCGTGACCACGGCCAGAATGGGCGAGAGCTTGAGGAACGAGCGATCGCTCTCGTCGGCCTCAGCCACCAGATACTGTGTGGTCCCCAGCCGCGCGTTCGAGCCCAGCGCGTCCACTCGTCCGCCCACCACCACCGTCGGGTCCAGGCCCCCGGCGGCCAGAACAGAGGCCACCATCGAGGTAGTCGTGGTCTTGCCGTGCATCCCGGCGATGGCGATGCCGTACTTGAGCCGCATCAGCTCGGCCAGCATCTCGGCGCGCTGAATCACGGGAATCTTGTGCGCGTGCGCCTCCACCACCTCGGGGTTGGCGGCATTGACCGCCGAACTGGTCACCACCACCGTGGCGCCGGCGACGTTGGCGGCGTCGTGGCCTTCGTAAATGGTCGCGCCCAGCGTGGCCAGCCGATCCGTGACCGGGCCGCGGCGCAGGTCCGAGCCGGAAACCTTCATGCCCAGGTTAAGCAGAATCTCGGCAATGCCGCTCATGCCGATGCCGCCGATACCGATGAAGTGCGCGTGTTGGGAGGTGGCAAACATGGTGAGGAGATGAAACTCCACTTTAACATTTGCGCGGGCAGCACCCCGCCGATCGCGGAGAAAACGTCCCAAACCCCGAAAACCCGCGAAAGTCGCGAAAATATATATCCCTCCCAAGACCGCAACCTTTGCTCACAACCGCTGTTGAATCAGTACATAAGAAGCACGCCGGAGAGGCAGAAGACAAGCCGCAACCGGAGAGGAGCCCGTTTTGGCCTCACCAGTGCTTCCCGAAGGGTGGGCGATATGAGGAACATGCAGAGCTGGATGCTGGGAGCGGCGGTCGTGGCGGGTGGATTGGCGGCAGGAGCAGCGCCCGCCCAGGGAGCAGAGTTTGGAATGCACATGCGGGGACCGGCGGCGTACGTTCCGCCCTGCCCCGGACCGGGATATGTTTGGATAGCCGGCTACCAGAGCGATGGCTACTGGATTCCCGGACGCTGGAACTTCGGCGGTGATCGCGGCCGCGCCCCCTTTGCGCGCTTCGAGGACGAACACCGCGGCCGTGGGTTCGACCGGACCTTCAACCGCGACCGGGATCGCGAACGCGGCCGCAGATAGGGCTCGCTCCCGCGCCTGCCCGCGGGCGGCCTCTCCCAGCCGGGAGAGGCCGCCTTTTTCTTGCCTGGCCGGTGGAACGAGGCCGCCCTAGGGGATGAAAACCGCCCGCAGGCGTTCGCACCGGAGGACATGAAAACCGTCCAGAGGCGCTCGCCCCGGAGGGGCAGAAGGAGAATAGCCCAGGACAAGCGAAGCGCAGTCCTGGGAAGGTCCAACAAAATGAGCCCAAAGCCCCGTAGGGGCGTCCGAATTGTCCGCAAAGATTCTAAAGGAGATAGGCAGCGCTCTCGACCGTTCCTCGGCTAGGAGAAGAATCAACGCAGCCTTTAGCCCCCGAGTCCGCAATCAGGCCGCCTTCCACAACCTGCAAGGCTTGCCCCTCAAGTCTGGCCAATCTCCCCCCCCCTACAGCCCCAGCACCGCCCGCGGCGCGGCGAAGATCTCCTTCAAGCCCACCTCGGCCAGA
>Ga0316217_10006374_pt1 | contig 11709 bp, 10 predicted proteins | sample 1anoAmetaG_FD_203633 | JGI IMG/M metagenome (GOLD analysis project Ga0316217, IMG submission 203633) | Freshwater microbial communities from Trout Bog Lake, Wisconsin, USA - 1anoA | ecosystem: Environmental > Aquatic > Freshwater > Lake > Hypolimnion/Profundal zone | place: USA: Wisconsin... | reverse complement strand
GGCGGTAAAGATAGAAAGCGGGGAACTGCTGCGGCCGCGCAACCCCATGCTGGTTTGCGCCATCACTGTGTGGCCTGCGTAAACGCAAGCAGATCGGCCAGCGTCGAGGCGCAGGCCTCCGGCTTGTACTTGAGCAGCTCATCAAAGTCGAAGTTGCCCGTGGCAACCGCGATGACGGGCAGGGAATTGGCGCGGGCCGCTTCAATGTCGCGCGGAGTATCGCCCACTACGCACACCTTCGCGGTGGCTCCAGCCAGCTCCCTGGCCTTGCGTGCCCCGTGTCCAATCAGTTCGCTGCGGATAGGAAAGCGGTCGCTGAAGCCGCCAAAGCGAAACCACTCGCGCAAGCCGGCCTCCTCAATCTTGATCCAGCCAATCATCTCCAGGTTGCCTGTTCCCACGCCTAGAAGGGCTCCACAGCGCGCCAGGTGCCCAAGAACCGCCTCTACCCCCGGCATGCGCACCAAGTCCATCTGGTGGCGATTCTCGGCCACGTTGAGGCACATCGCGTCAAGGATAGCCTGTACCTGGGGCTCAAGAACTTCGGCGGGGATTCCCGCCATCTGGCAGGCCTCGCGCAGAATGGCCGTATCGGTGCTGCCATGCAGCGCAATGCCGGTAAGTGCAACCTCAAATCCCGTTACACGCTGCACGCTGCTGGCAAAGGAGTTGAAGTGTACACGATCGCGGCTGCGCAACAGCGTGCCGTCGATATCGAAGAGGTAGGCGTCCTGCGCGTCCCAGGCAAATCCCGGCTGGATATCGACGCGTGCTTTCTGGCTTGACGGAAATGTGGGCATGTTGTTGGGCGGCGCCGTCACCCCTGACGATACCCTGGGCGGAAGGCGCTGAATACAGGACGCTCACTGCGGGGTGGACGCTTGAGCCCGGCGCGCACTTCTGCCAAATCCAATCCCAGCTCTGCCATGGTGCGGCTCAGGGTGTTCCGGTGCATTCCCAGCTCTTCGGCCGCCTTGCACTGGTTGCCCCGGTGTGCCACCAGAACCTCGCGCAGATACTGCCGCTTGAAATCACGGACCGCGTCCTCATAGCGAATTCCGCTGGAATGCATTTGCGTTACCAGGCTATCCAATTCTCGTCTCACGTCCACCTCTACCAGCAGAACCAGCTAAATCAGCTTAATCTGTTTTGTGCATTTCTGCCCAGCTTAGCATCATAATCCACCGTTGTCGGGGTGCATCCACTGCGGAGACTCCCGCTCCAACGTTGAAAGTCCGTCTCGCACCCGCTCGGCCAGCTCGGCCGGGCTCATGTGCGTGCTCAGGTGGCAAGCGCCAAAAAAGAAGGGCGGCAAACGCGCATCTGAAAGCAGATGTGTCTTCGGAAAGAAGGCCACAATCACCAGAATGCAGAGGGTGATCAGCAATGCCCCCTGCAGAAATCCAAAGGCCGCGCCCGCCAGCCTGTCCAGGCAGCCCAGACCCATCTTGTGTACGGTCTTTGAAATCAGCGTGCCCGCAAGATTGGCCACCGCCGTCACCACAATCACGATCAGCAGGAACGCCAGTGTGTTGCCGATCGGCTCAATGCGCACCATGGGCAGAAACATCAACGCCACATGGCTATAGTTCCACGCAGCCAGCAGCAGCCCCAGAATCAATCCGCCCAGTGAGCAGGCTGAACGAAAGAAACCCTGCGCGAGCCCTCCCAGGATCGACACCGACAACACGATCAGGATCGCCCAGTCTACCCACGCCATGGTCCACTCAGCTTTCGGACTACAAACTCAGGTCCCGCCCGGTCAAGCGGCGGAAGGCTTCAAGATACTTTGCCACCGTGCGTTCCGCAACTTCGTCCGGAAGGCTCGGGGCAGGCGCCTGCTTGTTCCAATGGATTGTCTCCAGGTAGTCCCGCACAAACTGCTTGTCAAAGGAGGGTTGTGCGCCACCCGGCTTCCACGACGCGCCTTCCCAAAAGCGGGACGAATCTGGTGTCAGCACTTCATCGGCAAGAATAATCTCTCCGCCGAATCTGCCGAATTCAAATTTGGTGTCTGCCAGAATCAGACCCTGAGCCTCGGCGTGGGCCGCTGCGCGTGCATAGATAGCCAGCGTCAGCCGCCGCAGCTCCGCCGCGTCCTCGGCGCCAATAATCGCCTCCGTCGCTGCAAAGGAGATGTTCTCGTCATGCTCGCCGTCCTGGCTCTTGGTGGCGGGCGTAAACACAGGCTCCGGCAGCCGCGAGCCGTCCAGTAGGCCGTCCGGCAAGGGAATGCCGCACACGGTCTTGCTCGCCTGGTATTCCTTCCAGCCTGAACCGGCAAGGTAGCCGCGCGCTACGCATTCCACCGGGAACATCGCCGCGCGCTTCACCAGCATTGAGCGGCCTTCCAACTGGTCGGCATAAGGCTGCAGCGCGGCGGGAAACTCGCTCACCTCGGCCGTGATCAGGTGATTGGGAACAATCTCTTTGAACAGATCGAACCAGAACAGCGAAATCTGCGTAAGAATCTTCCCTTTGCCCGGAATCCCGGTTCCAAGAACATGGTCAAAGGCTGAGATGCGGTCGGTCGCGACCAGCAGCAAGGCATCGTCTACCGCGTAAAGATCACGCACTTTGCCCCGGCCTATCAAGGCAGTTGTACCCAGGTTTGTTTTAAGCAGCGCAGTCACTATGTTTGATTACCTCGGTGGGAACTGAATCTCCGATTTTCGAGCGAGAGGCGAGGTTTGTCAATCTGCCCTGGGTGCTGGCATCTCTAAAAAGCAAATTGATCGGGAAAGTGTCTCAAATTGAATTGACAAGAGAGGGAAGAGTAGGGCAGTTTCACCTTTGGGGACGGAATTCTCCATTTTACGCAGCCCTGTGATGGCCGTCACGGAACGGCATGTCCACATCGGAGACACTTCGGTTGTCAACATGGTTCAGAGAGTCCGTAAGAAGTCTCTCTTAGAGCCGGGCGACACGAGGCAGCAGTGGAAAGGGGAAGCCGCGGCTAGCTTCGTTAGTGCAGGGATCACCAGTAGCCGCATGCTACCGACCTCCAGCGTCGGCTACTGGTACCCGTCTTTATCTTGTTACAAACAAGCGCCTCCGAAGAGACGTTCTCCTTCGGGGGCGCTTTTCTCGCCCAAAATCGCCCATCTCACATCCAATTTGTCCTGCCCAGCGCCGTGCTGTCTTAGGACGCCCTAAATGAAAACGCGCCGTCCGGTGCAATGCGGACGGCGCGACAAATAATCCCGTTCAATTCACCCCGGGCACAGCAATTCTGGAATCGCTCTCCAGCCTATGCCGTGGCGCGCTGCAACTCGTGGGCTCCCAGGCGCAAACTCACTACCTTTGAAACTCCAGGCTCCTGCATGGTCACGCCGTAGATCATGTCGGCAGACTGCATCATGCGCTTCGAGTGCGTTACCAGCAGGAACTGTGTCTCCTTGCTCAGCGAGTCCAGCAGATCGGCGAGGCGGCCCACGTTTGTTTCATCCAGCGCCGCGTCCACTTCGTCCAGTACGCAGAACGGGCTGGGCTGGAACTCGAAGATGCCCACAAGCAGCGCCAAAGCCGTCAGAGCCTTCTCTCCGCCTGAAAGCAAAAGCACATTCTGCAGCTTCTTGCCCGGGGGCGAGGCCACAATCTCCAAACCGCTTTCAGCCTGGTTTTCCGTGTCGGTCAGTCGCAGGAAGGCCTGCCCGCCGTGGAACAGCCGCGTGAATACCTGGCCAAAGTTCTCATTGATCCGGGCAAAGGCCTCGTCAAACTTCGTGCGGGATATCTGATCGATCTCCTTGATCGTCTCTTGAGTGTTTTCGATGGATTCCATCAGATCCTTGCGCTGCGTCTCCAGGAAGCCGTGGCGTTCCGCCGTCTCCTTGTACTCGTCCAGGGCCATCATGTTCACCGGGCCCATCTGCTCAATCCTCTGACGCAGTGTTCTGCAGGTCTCCTCTTCCGTGGCCAGCTCTTCGCCCACCAGCCGGGCAATCTCCGTGTCCTCACGCAAAACCTGCGCCTCGACATTCACCTCGGCAAGGCAGCTTGCCTCCTGGTATTCCAGGTCGGAGCGCAGCTTGGCCAGCTCGCTCGAGCGGGTGGCGCGGTCTTCGCGCAGTTGATCCAGAGAAACTCGCCCGGTCTTCAGTTGCGCTTCCATCGTCGCCAGTTCCTGGCGTAACGCCTGCGACTGGGCAGCAATCGTCTGCGTAAGCGCCAGTGACTCGGCGCGCGCGTCGGCCAGCTCTTTTTGTTTGCCCACCAGCGTTGCGCTCTCCGCAATGCGCTGTTCGCGCTCAGCGGCGGCTGCCGTGCTCTGCTGCTCGATTGAAAGCACGCGGCGCTCCAGGTCGGCATGCACCCGGTCAATGCGCTGGAAGGCCGCTTCAGCTCCACGGCGGCGCTCTTCCAGCCCGGCCAGCTCTGCCGTTACCTGCGCGGCCTCCTGCTGCAGGCCTTCGCGCTTCTGGCGCAGCAGCCCAAGCTGAGCCTGCGACTCGTCCAGACCCGCTTCAGCCTGTGCGTGTTCTGCCTCAAGGCGCAGGGTTTCTTCGCGCTTCTGTTCAATCGACTGGCGCTTGATCTCGCATGCTTCCTTGTTGCGCGCGGCTTGCAGAACCCAATCCTGCAGCCGGCGCTCAACCCGCTGCGCCTCGCCTTCCATCTGCTTCAGCGATGCGCCCAGGTTGGCGGTGTCCGTCTCTGCCTTGCGGCGCTCGGAGCTTCGTGTCTCCAGTTGCGCCGTCAGTTCTTCCATCGCCCTCGTCAGCGCGGCTGCATCCTCCTCCGCCTGGGCCAGGCCGGTTTCCAGCCGTGCCAGCCGGGCCTCGGCCTCCCGCAACTCGCGCTTCAGCGCCAGTGGGCCTTCGCTCGCCGGCTTGCCGCCCGTGACCGTCGCGTTGTGGAAGCATTCACCCTCGGGGGTCAGAAAGTAGGCGTACAAATAACGCGATGCCAGGCTCTGCGCGGCGGCGGAGTTCTCAACCAGATAGCAATGACGAAGCTTAGGCAGAATCGCCTCAAGGGACCGCCCCAGGTCATTCAGCACCTTGATCGCATCGCGCAGGGGTGTCAGTCCCGGCTCGTTGATCGCCCCCGCATTCTCGTCGAACAAAATGCCCTGCGTGTCAGAGTGGACAAGGAACGTAGCCCGCCCATCTCCCGTCTTCAGCAGGCGTACCCCTTCTTCGGCAGCGCCCCAGTTCTCCACCACGACGTAATTCAGCTCTTCGCGCAGAAACTCGTCCACCACGCCTTCATGCGCGCCGCTCACTTCAAGAAAATCCGCCAGCGTGCCCACCGGGGCCATGCCCTGGCCCAGCGCGCCCGGCTTCAGCAGCTTGCGCACGCTGTCGGTTGAGTAGCTGTGGTTGCGGATAAGCGACTGCAGCGAATCGCGGCGGCCGGCCACCGTCGCCTGTTCGCTGCGCAACTGGTTCGCGCGTGTGCGCTGCCCTATCTCTTCCGCGCGTTTAGCCTGCAGTGTCTCGCGCAGCTCGGCAATCTCAGCCTCAAGCCGCTTCAGTTCAGCGGCGGCGCCTTCGAATCGCAGCCGCGCCTGCCCGCTCTCCACGCCCAGGTTCTCCTGCTCGTTGCGGGCCTGCCCCATCTCAGAGTGGAGCCGCTCGGCTTCGCGCTCCAGCGCGGCCAGGCTCTCTTCGCCCTGTGCCGTGTGGTTGCGTGCGTTGCCGGCCAGCGTCAGCAGGTGCATCGCGTGGCGGCGGCCAGACTCCAGTTGCCGCTCTGAGCTGAAAACCTCTTCAGCGGCCGTCCGCGCCTCCTGCTGCCGAGCCTCCACCTTCTGGCGGAACTCCTTCGCCTCTTCAGCGGCCGTATCAAGAAAACTGCGCTGCTGCTTGCGCTCTTCCGCAATGCCGGCCAGTTGGACGCGTGTCTGCGCCAGCTCCACCCCGGCGGCGGCAATGCGCGTCTCCAGCTCGCCCACCCGCTCCGTGTTGCTCCGTTCCCGGGCCGTGGCGCGTTCCAGCTCAACGGCGGCTTCATTGGCGTGGTTCTGCGCCTCGTGGCCCTCGCGGTCAAGGGAGTAGCCGCGCTCCGTCGCCGCGTGCTGGCTGGCTTCAAGCTCGCCAATCTCCACCGCTGACGTGTTGATCCGCTCGGTCAGTGAAGCAATCTCGGCGTCCAGTCGCGCCTGGTCTGCATCCATCATCGCCATGCGGCTGGCCAGCACAACCCGCAGCCGCCCGCGCAGCTCGTCGCGCACTGCCGCAAAGCGTTCCGCCTTGGCGGCCTGCCGCTTCAGCGAGTTCATCTGCCGCGTCACTTCTTCAAAAATGTCATCCACGCGGGCCAGGTTCTGCTTGGCGCTCTCAAGGCGCAACTCCGCCAGCCGCTTCTTGTTCTTGAAGCGCGTAATTCCGGCGGCTTCCTCAATAATCGCGCGGCGGTCGTGCGGCTTTGAGCTCAGCAGTTGCCCAATGCGCTCCTGGCCAATGATGGCGTAGCTCTCCGGGCCCAGGCCCGTGCCCATGAAAATGTCCTGAATATCGCGCAACCTGCACAGCTTCCCGTTCAGCAGGTACTCGCTCTCGCCGGTACGGAAAAGGCGGCGTGTAATCACAATCTCGCCCTTTTGCGGAGTGCGCTGGAAACGCCGCCGGCGAATCTTCAGCACCACGGCCTGCGGGCCTTCGCCCACTGTGCGCGACTCATCGGCCGCGTCTTCATCCAGCACCTGTCCCGGCTGCTCGGCGGCAATAATCTCTTCCGCTTCGGCCGCATGCTGGCGGCGAACCTCATTCTCATCCCAGTCGACGGGCCCCTCGTGCTCCACCACTACCTCTGGCTCCACCGGAACCGGCCCCTCGAAGGACTCGGGATCTACCATCGTCAGCGTCACCTCCGCCATCCCCAGCGCCTTGCGGTCGCGGGTTCCGGCAAAGATAACGTCCTGCATGTTTGTGCCGCGCAAGGTTTTAGCGCTCTGCTCGCCCAGTACCCAGCTGACCCCGTCCAGGATGTTTGACTTGCCGCATCCGTTCGGCCCCACCACCACGGCAATGCCTGTCCCCGGCACGGTCAGTTCCGTGCGGTCACAGAAGCTCTTGAAGCCGAGAATGTGGATCTTCTTTAGTTTCAGCATGTTTACTCCAAACAGTTAAGGCTGCGCGTGTACGTTGACTCTCTGGCCCGCGGCGGCCATTTCAATGCTTCGTTGCCCGGGAAATATTCCTCCCCGATTACAGACTCTAAGGAGCCTGAAGGGCAGGGTCAACGGAGGGAAACCGGGTTTTTGTGGATAAGGGAGGCCGGAACTTCGGTTCTTGAAAAATGAAGGGAAAACCCGCCAACCCGCGCCGCACGCGCAGTCCAAATTAGCCCCGCGCCTCTTCGTGCGGAAAGCTCATCCGCAAATAAGTAGCGCCGGCCTGGAGACCAGCGCTACCTGGATACGCAATTTACGGATAAGTTCTTCAGCCCCTGCCATCGTCCCCAATCAAAAGCCCGCACCCAAAATAAGCTGTCATCCTGAACCGCAGACGAAGGCCACAGGTATCCACTGGTCTTTAACGGATGGAGCAGAGGCCTTCAAGCCTCTGAACGCCACAGGTATCCACTGGTCTTTAACGGAGGGAGCAGAGGCCTTCAAGCCTCTGAAGGCCACAGATATCCACTGGTCTTTAACGGAGGGAGCAGAGGCCTTCAAGCCTCTGAAGGCCACAGATATCCACTGGTCTTTAACGGAGGGAGCAGAGGCCTTCAAGCCTCTGAACGCCACAGGTATCCACTGGTCTTTAACGGATGGAGCAGAGGCCTTCAAGCCTCTGAAGGCCACAGGTATCCACTGGTCTTTAACGGAGGGAGCAGAGGCCTTCAGGCCTCTCAACGCCACAGGTATCCACTGGTCTTTAACGGAGGGAGCAGAGGCCTTCAGGCCTCTGAACGCAGTATTGAAAGATAGGCGGCTTTAGCCGCGGGCCTTTCGTTTGGCCCCGGACCCGCCCTCCGCCAACCTCAGCCAAAAGTCGCGGCGCAATAACTCGCTCCGCCCAACCCCCGCAACCCTCTGCAACTCCATTGCAGATCATTTCCATCCATCCGCGCATAATTGATGTATGTCAAACCTCCGTCAGATCGGCCTGTCAGCCACGCACTCCCCCACCCTACCCTGTGGAAAACCCGGTTTTTCGGAACCGATGATTTTCTAACCTGCTTCAGTTCAGCAATTTATCCAAGAGACCCATTAACCAATCAGTAACACCTCACTATACATTTTCGTCGCAAATCGGCCCCTTTTTGCCATATTTCGGCCTCAAAAACGCTGTTGAGGTGCTCCTGCGACACCATTCCCGCTCTCACTCTAAAATAGACACTATGTTCACAGGCATCATCGAGCAGACCGGAACCATCGTCAGCCTCAAAGACACAGGCGGAGTCCGCCGTCTCACCGTCGAAGCGTCCGGCCTCGCTGGCCGTCTCCGCGAGGGCGACTCGCTCGGCGTCTCCGGCGTCTGCCTCACTGCGCTCGACGTTGATCCGACTCTCTTCCACGCCGACCTGGCCCAGGAAACCCTCGACAAAACCTCGCTGGGTGCGCTGGCTTCAGGCTCCAAGGTCAACCTGGAACTGCCTACCGCCGCCGGCAGCCCGCTGGGCGGCCACATCGTGCAGGGCCACGTCGATGGCTGCGGCTCTCTCACCGGACTCGAACCGGTAATTCCGATCACCAGCCCGCAGTTCAACAAGGAGACCACGGACTGGACCCTCAAGGTTCGCGTTCCAGAGAACGTCCGTCCATGGATGGTCCACAAGGGCTCCGTTGCCGTCGAAGGCATCAGCCTCACCATCGCCGACTTTGACGGCGAGCAGATCACCATCGCCATCCTGCCGCTCACCTATTGGCGGACAAATCTGCATACGCTCGCTCTGGGCGCGCCGGTCAATGTCGAGGCCGATGTGCTGGTGAAGCTGGCTCATGCGCAGTTGCTGGCCGCGAAGAAGCCGGACTTGGAACTCACCGAGGCCTGGCTGGTGGCAAGCGGATATTGACGGCTATGGCAAACGGGGTCAGACTTGGGCTCAGAGAAGCCTATGATCTGCGCCCGTTGCGGTGAACCCATGCGCATGACGGAGAAGGACACCTCCTCCGGGCGCGATATCCGCGAGTACCAGTGTTCAGCCTGCGGCCACTCCGATTGGGAAGACAGCGGCCCAGCCCTGTGGCAGATTCTGCACGACGACCGCGAAGAGTTTGAGGCCGGGAAGGCACGACAAGCCGCGCCTGTGCCGGAACCAGCGCCGCCCGCTTCACGATGGAGCCGCTTCGTGGGATTTTTCCGCAAGAGCAGATAACTCTCTCTGCAACTGCTAAGGCTTGGCCACCAGCTTCGGCGGATCGGTCACATATTCATCGCCGGTCCGGCCAAGCAGCAGCCTGCGGCGGTCGTCCAGAAGCTTGAGCCGGCTGGTCAGGTCAATGAACTCCTTCTGCTGCTCGGCAGTCAGGGCCGCTGGAGGCGTACTGAGCTTGCCCTGTTCGGCCATCTTGCTCAACTCATCCAGCCGTGCCTGCAACCGCGGCATCTCCCGATCTATCAGCAGAGGGTGAATCACGGTCGTCTTGGTGCGTCCGCTGGCCAGTTCGTTGCGGTTGTTCTCGCCCCAAACGGGCAAGAGCCCAACGTGGCTAAGTTCGACTCGCACGCCGCCTGGCCCATAATCCTTGCGGACAGCCGAAAACAGCCCGATCATGGAGTCGCGCGGGTCGCCGTCCTTGTCCGGCATCAGTCCATCCACATAGGTGCGCGACTGGTTCGAAAGAAAGTTGCCCAGCGAGTAGAAGATGACCGTATTACGGCCATCTCGACCGTCCGGCCCTTCGTGGGTCCGGTATGTTTCCACCGGCTGCAACACGTGCGGGTGGTGGCCGACAATTACAGTTGCCCCGGCTTCCAGAATCTTGTGCGCTGTATCCACATCCTCGGGCCTGGGCGCGGGCGCATACTCCACGCCCCAGTGAATTGAGACCACCAGCAGGTCGCACTTGGTCCGCGCCTGCTTTACCGCCTCAAGCACACCGGCCTCGTCCAATCCCGCCGCGCCGCCAGATTCGCCCGGATACGGGAAAAAATTCACATGCGGCTGTTCGTCCTTGTCCGGGTTGTGGTTGCCGTTGAGCCAGCGCGTCATGCCCAGCCAGCCCACTTTGATTCCGTTGGCCTCAGTGATCACCGGCTGCCAGCCCAGTTGGGCAGTGTCCCCGGAACCGGCAAACAGAAGCCCCTCTTCGCGCAGGTGGTCGCGGGTCTCGGCAAAGCCCGCCCAGCCCTGATCCATGACGTGGTTGTTGGCAAATGAAACGATCTTGATGCCGCTCGCTTTGAGCGCGTCCAGCAGCGCCTCCGGCGCGTCGAACATAAATGGCTTTGATCCCTTGGAGTGAGCCGGGGCCACCGGCGTCTCCAGATTGACAAAGCCAAAGTCCACACCGTGAAATACATCGCTCACGCTGCTGAAGAGCGCTGTCCAGCCCTCTGCGCCCTCGCCTGCCGCTGCGGCGGCAGCCCGCACCGGCTCGTGCGGAATCACGTCCCCAGCCACGGCAAAACTGACCTGGGCAACCTCATGCGGATAGGGGACCACCACCACGGCGGCGGCGGCCGTCCGGCTGGTATGGAACCCGGCAAACAGGACCGAACCCACAACGGCAAGGGCAAGCAGATCCCCCGCCAGCCGTCCGTGCCTCCGCAACGTACTATTTAGCCGAGACGCCAGCGCCATTGTGCGGATTTGTCCGCTCTTCCTGCTTCGGAACGCCCAATCCATCTTCAGCCTCAATCCGTATCCCCTTATCGCCATGCTGCAACATGGAACGCACCCAGAATACGGGAAACAGGGCGGTTTCCGCAGCCTGAAACCGCCCCGGCGCTCCCTGACGGCAACCGGTGAGCCAGCAATGAACGCTTGAGGGCCTGCCTTCGTCTATCTGGCTGTTGAGACTGATACCCTTGAGCATGTGTAACTTCTAGAGGAAGGCCGGCAGCGCGGGGTATGCGAATCCGGCAATCGGAGCTATGGCAGAGTTCGTCATCAAGTTGGCCGATGAACGTGGACGCGTGCAGGAGCAGGTGCATACGGCGGCTTCTGCCGACGAACTGCGCTCACGCTTTGCGCATGCCGGTTACCACGTCTTCTCGGTCCGTGCACGGAGCGGCTTTGGCGGCCTGTCAAAGCGCAAGGTCAAGCTCGAACCCTTCCTGATCTTCAACCAGCAGTTTCTCACCCTTATCAAGGCGGGATTGCCCATCCTCGGCTCCCTCCAGATGCTGGGGAAAATCCAGAAGAACGCCACCTTTGCCGCCCAATTGGACGATGTTTCAAACCGCGTCAAGACGGGCGAGGCTCTCTCATCGGCTTTTGAGGCGCAGAGCGGCTTTCCCATCATGTACACCACCACCCTGCTGGCGGGTGAACGCTCCGGCAACCTGCAAGAGGTGCTGGAACGCTACGTGAGCTTCCAGAAAGTTTCGCTCACCCTGCGCAAAAAGCTCATTGGCTCGCTCATCTACCCCGGTGTGCTCCTCACGCTGGTCTTCGGCCTAATGACCTTCATGTTCACGGTGGTGGTGCCCCAATTCGCAGTGCTGTATGACCAGATGGGCAACAAACTCCCCACCATGACCATGTGGCTTTTAAGTTTTGGCAAAAGCCTGCAACACAACATTCTCTGGATACTGCTCGGCATAGTGGCGTTTATCGCCGGCGGCTACCGCTACTCCAGTACCGAACACGGAC
>Ga0316217_10006373_pt1 | contig 11711 bp, 9 predicted proteins | sample 1anoAmetaG_FD_203633 | JGI IMG/M metagenome (GOLD analysis project Ga0316217, IMG submission 203633) | Freshwater microbial communities from Trout Bog Lake, Wisconsin, USA - 1anoA | ecosystem: Environmental > Aquatic > Freshwater > Lake > Hypolimnion/Profundal zone | place: USA: Wisconsin... | reverse complement strand
GGACGTTGGAGACTAGCACTGAAAACTAGTCCTCTTCGATCAGACCCTTTTCGAATTAGCGTTTGTTTTTTTCGATGAATGATTTCAGGATCACAAAGTAAAGGATGGAAAGGAAGGTAAAGATAGCATTGATTTCGTCAAGATAAAGGCCTTCCGTCGACTATCCTTTCAAGTTGTAGACCGAGAAGGTGTAAGTGCATTTTCCGGTGTGGTTTTTGAACAAGTCGGAGCAGAATGATCCTGAAACTGAAAGCCGCAAGCTGACGAAATCGTAAAACAGAAATCTGAGGATTAAATAAAGAATTAAGCCTTTCAAAAGGGTAAAGTAGAGGGCCATTCGGGCCACTTTTGGATCTGACTTAGATTTCTCCGCGTCTATAAAAGAGCAAGCAGGGAGAATAAGAGAATATGGTTCTTTACACTAAAATTATTAGCAGCAGGGGCATTTCTAGAATGTACGCCTCTAATCTGCAATCATATAAGTTTTTTTGTGTTTTTCGGCGCGAGCAACTTGAGCTGGAAACTTATACCATTCCTTAATTTTTTCATTAGAATGGTCTTATGAAAGCCTTTTCTGAAGTAGACTGACCCTATCCTGTAGTTCAATAAGTTCCTTTCTCATTTTCTCCATAGGCAGATCAGGTTTAGGCTATTTCTTGCTACCTACGCTTTTCTGACTCGTGAGTTACCTACATAAGTTGACGATTACTTATCTTTTGTTTATTACCTCATGAATGAAATTATTATGTGATATTATTAGAGCTAAGATTGAGGGCTTAAATCAAGTTCGTTTTTTCAGAATTGAGATTTAACTATTTTAATGTGTTAAAACACTTAGAAAATAGCTAATTTTAGGCAGGGTACACAATTTTCGCTGAGGATGCAACATATGGGCGGACATACCCCATCTCTCATATTGAAAAGCTCTGTGGTTTTACTCAATTTTGAGTTATCTGAGCTTTAAGCTCTTTTTAATGCTAGAATTCATGAAGACGATAAGGAAATAGACTATCAGAAGACTCTTAAAGTGCTCGAATATAAGCATGATTGGTGAAATGAACAAATCAAAAACTATGGCCTTGAGAATGGTGACCTGGAAAGAAAATGAACGTACTAAGCACCATAACAATTAATCTTAATGCTGGTATTGTTTTGCTAACCCACATTTTATATCTAGAACAACTTTTGGTTTGTTAAAGTAAGATAAATTCAAGGTAAGAATCGTTAATTTTGCTGCATTCGAAATCAAATTTCAAAAATGTTCGTCAATTGCTTGTAATTTAGCGCCAATTATGATGCACCTCGAATTTTTATTAATATTAACCTTATCAGACAACTCAACTGGCCTGTACTCCAAATCTTTTCAAAAAAATGTCAGAAATACTAAAACATACCTGCATTCCTTAACAAACCATTTTTCTAGACGAAATATTGGCTAAACACTTAAACATCTTAACACTCCACGCCATTTATGGAATCATGATATTAATAAAATATACAAAACCAATCAAATTGAAACTTCTGACCCTTTCACAAAAAAACATTCAAGCAAAGTCTAGAAAAGGAACTTATCAAGCTAAAGTAAGCTGCAATCATAAAACAATCAGCTCCGATATGAATTAGTAAAGTTAGAGTGACTAACCGCTTATTCGAAATCCCAAATCTATTAAACCAATGTAGTTGGATTAGAATTCAAAGATGGATCCAATTTTTATGAAAATCTGAGCAGCTAGAGAAAAGTAAGATAATATTTAGAGGAAAACTCGATTTGAATCTAACATAGTCATCAAGGTCTGATATACCAATCTGAGCTGCCGTAATAAAAATGAAGGAAATGGCTGTATGATAATAAAAATGATTTGTCATTAGTTTTTATCCAGTCAATAAGGCCGAATCTCAAGCTGGGTTTATCCAGAGAAAGAATCTGAAATGCAGGTCTGAGCTATAAATATCATGAAACCAACCTTTCTTCATTAGACTTATTATGTGCGAATTAAATTATACGTCTTCCAGTTATAAGAGCGATAACACAAACTGCTAGCCTTTCTGATAGTAAATATCTAAACTATTCTCAATTCTTTATATATTTTGAATCTGCAATCAAACAAATATTACTACTGTTGCTAGGTCTATGACAAGAGTGAAAACTTAATGAGTTCTGACTATTTTTACAGTTTATAAACAAAATTACACTTTTCGATTCCCTCGAGGTCAATATCTTATATTTTGAACTAGTTGCTTTATTCGATTTTTTTTTGTTGAAAGTGCTAGCAACCTATTAAAACTGATGGGTGAGACCTTTGGAGCGAAGTGCGATAGAAAACTTTGATGAAGCTCAATGAGCCTAGTTATTTTCTGTTGCTCTTATTGATTATAAAGCATATATTCTTAATTAATTTTACTATGCAGACTCCAAACCAAGATCTTAGCCTAAAATACGTCCTCCATGAAAGGCCTAATGTCTAGAGCCAAACACAGTTGATAAGAGGCAGCATCTAGCCTCAAAACTGCCAAAATTAGGGTGATGCTATTAACGTCATTTTTAAAAATGCCAGCTACTAAGTAGAAATCGAGAAGAAGGGAGAAGAAATGAAGTTATCTTGCTTCAACCAGAAAGAACGCAAGACTATTCTCAAAAATATCACTGGCATCTGTAAAGCTGGGTAGCTATCAGCGATTCTTGGAGCTTCGGGTGCTGGCAAAACTTCGCTCCTCAATATCATCGCTTGCAGGATTACTCTCACACAAGGAAAACTCTATGCAAACCAAATGGAGTACAACTATGAGACGTTTGGCGACTTTGCCAACTATGTGATGCAGAATGACATTCTGATGCAGACACTCACTGTCAGAGAAACACTGCATTTCGCTGCAGATTTGAAGCTCAATAACACCACTGCCTAAAAGAAGAAAAAGATAGAGGAACTGGCGAAGAGCATGAAACTCGAGAACTGCTTAGATGTGCAGGTCGGGGGACAGCTCATAAAAGGCATCTCGGGAGGCGAGAGGAAGAGAACCTCCATCGCCTTCGAACTCATCAGCGACCCGCAAGTCATAATGCTGGACTAACCGACTTCCGGCCTCGACTCACTCACCTCATTTATCATCGTCGACTACCTCAGCAAACTGGCCCACCAAGGAGGCAGGACAGTACTAATGACCATCCATCAGCCCAACTCTGATATTTACAGAAAGTTCGACCGTCTTTTCTTAATGGTGGAAGGACGATTAGTGTACCAAGGTTCAGCAACCCAGGCAATTAACTATTTTACCTCAAACTTCGGACTGAAGTGTGGAGAATTTGTAAATCCAGCAGAGTTTGAAATACAAATCATCCATCATTAGAACCCTTAGAACGTAAAAAGATATCCAAAGTACTTCGAATTCTATGAGGATAAACTAGCCCCAATGATAGCGAAGTAAATCTAAAATATCGAAAACAGCTAAGTTTTGAAGAGATAGACTGAAATATCCGTGCTTTCAAAGTTTTGTACTCTAATCGGTAGAGACTTCATAAATATAACGAGAAACCCAATGCTTTTCAAAAGCAGATTCATGCAATCAATATTTCTCGGCCTTTACGCAGGTGGTGTTTATTTTGACGCTGGGAGAAAAGATTACACAACACAAGCCAATTGGTACTCTATAATCGGGTTCTTCTTCTTCCTCTGCATTTCATCATTGATGTTTGCTTTGGCTCCCATAACTTTGGTCTTCCCAGCTGAAAGAGCAGTTTTCCTCAAAGAATAAAACTCCAGACTCTATACAGTGTTGCCTTACTTCTTAAGCAGAAACATGATTGAAATCCCTTACCTCGTTGTTATGCCCCTAATCTATAACTTAGTGTTCTATTGGATGATGGGCTTAGGGAACACAGCTTAGCAGTTCTTTTTGCTCTACTTGATCACTTTTTTGGTAAACTTGTGTGGAAATTCACTAGGGCTACTTTTGGGAAGTGTCATACACGACGCCAAAGCCGTATCAGCGGCTGTGCCTATCGTTATCTTGCCTTTTGTGCTGTTTTCAGGTCTTTTCAAAAATACAGGTAATCTCCCTAACTGGCTAGGATGGATTCAATACTTGTCACCCCTGAAGTATGGATACATATCGCTGGTAACGAATGAGGTCAAGTACAAAGCTTCTAACATCGATAGTCTAAACTTCGACATCAGCTTCTGGGGATCAATAGGACTGCTGGTAGCTTTATCTTTTGGGTACCGATTACTGTCCCTCTTTTTCCTTTGGCTGCTGAGAACCAAAATCGAATGATCCAACAGATTATTATTTTTGGAATTTTCCCTTTAGATTGTAATTAGTTTTGAGTTTTGTTGCAACCATGCAAACTTCAGTAAAATCCTGCATTATCTGTAATTTGACAATTCTCATAGCTTGTGTTATTTGCGTGAGCCCACCATTGGTTATTGTTATAAATCTGAACTTCAATAATCTGAAGTTAGCTGCTTTTCTTTTATATCCTCTAATCATGGAATCAGTCGCTCAGAAACTTGTAAACTTAGTTCCTTTAATAATTGCCAAACAGTTGATAATGTTTGAAATCTGTAACATTTTAATGGCGGCTCATCAATAGTCAACAACTCCCAAGATAGTTATGAATGTCTACCTTGCCCATTTATATTATATTCTTTGGCTAATTACTTATAAAAATTAAAAAATGGGACCCTGTGTTATTAGTCCATCTTAAACTGAGGAATATATAGACTAAACAGAGATTGGCGGATTAAAGCTGATGTGCGTATCAAATGAAAAAATGAATAGTAGGCTGCATAAGAATATCGTAGCCATACTGTGGAGAAACCCTAAAAACAAACTGATTGGGAGAGGATCCGGCCTTCTCATCTCCAGGAATCTGGTCTTGACTTGTGCCCATAACTTGTTTTATAAATCCCAGCCTATTCCGATTGAATATTTCTAAATTTATCCAAAACAATGTGGCTCTTTAGGAAAGTTTTATCAAATTGAGGCCTGCTTCTTCCCTTCTGATTTCATCAAATGCCCCAATAATGCTTCAGTGCTATATGATTATGCGTTAATCAAGCTAAAATAAAAAGTGCAGAGTGATAGCTTCATTGGTCTAAAATCTAGACCAGCCTTTAGCAACAAAAAACTCGCCATATTCGGGTATCCTGAAGAAAAGTACTGGAACACTGGTGTTGAAAATATCGAAGGCGTCAAACAATGGGGCCTAGAGCTAGATAATCCTGTTCATGGTGTCAGGCAAAAGCGTGAGGAAATACTACATAATATATCCACATTGAAAGGACAAAGCGGTAGTGCAATCATTTAGATAGAAGGGGCTAATCTAGCTGTTATTGGCATTCATAAAGGAGGTGTATCTATGAAAAAAAATGGTGAGTAGCTATTAGTAAATTCTGGAAGGCTAATATCAGAATAACTCTTAAAAATATTAAAAACTGAAGGTCGAAGGCTTGGAGCTGAAGATTTTCACATTTGTGGGGAAGAGCAGCCTTAGCGATTGAACACATAACAAATTATTGTCAGCTTGGATTAACCCAATTAGTAGAATAATGAGCTTTTATAAATGGCAAACAGCCATAAAAGTAAGAAACAGTATTAAAGTGCAGTCTAATGCTACCGAAATGTGATTGCAACTGATTCCAATAATGTGCCTGCTCTCAGAGATTTAGCAGTTTGTTTTAAGGAGCTAAAAAGATGGCCAGAAACGATTAGCAATTTGAATAAAGCCTTGTAGTTAGAGCCTAATAACTGCTAATTGTTAATTTAGTTAGGAATGGCTTTTTACGAAAGTAAGAGGCTAGAAGACGCTAAAGTCAGTTTGAAAAAAGCCATCAGCCTGGACTAAAATAATCCAAAAGCCTACATCTACCTTGGACTTGCTCATGCGAAGTCAAATTCTAATCAGAATTTCTATGCTATTCATGCTTTTCGTAAGGCCATCGAAATAGATCCAACCAACTCATAGGTTTACTTCTACCTAGGAAACATCTACCAAAATAGCAAAAACGAAAATTAAGCTATTGTCAATTTCCAAAAAGCTGTTGAATTAAACCCCAATAACCTTTTGGCCAATAATAATTTGGGTTTAAATCTTTATAGTGCTAATAGATTGGAAGATGCTATCAGAGTCTATAAAGAAATTATTTTATTGAATCCGGATGACTAAAAAGCTTTCATCAGTTTAGGTGGGATCTTTAATAAGATGAAAAATTGGGAGGAAGCCAAACTTTATCTCTAAAAAGCTATATTAATCAATCAGTTCAGCTAAACAGCCTACAATAATTTAGGTAGATCATTGAATGGTCTAAAGAGGTGGCATGATGCATTAATTTACTTAAAGAAGGCTCTAGAAATAGACAGCAACAATTGGGCAGTGTACAGTAATCTTGGATAAACCTATAATGGCCTAAAAAATTGGGGAGAAGCATTTTTTCACCTAAGCAAAGCAATTTAATTGAATCGAAATAACTCTATGGCATTTTGCCATTATGGAGTAACACTTTATAACACCCATAGATATCCTGAAGCGATAGGCTACTTTCAAACAGCAATTAACCTGGACAAAAGTAACTCATTAGCTTACAATAATCTTGGATTGGCCTTGTTTACCACTGGGCAGGTGAACTTAGCCAAAGCTAACTACAATTTAGCAATCAATATAGATCCAAATAGCTCTGCGCCCTACGCCAACTTAGGATTCACTCTATTTAAAGAAAAAAGGTTATAAGAGGCAGAAGCTTACTTGAAAAGAGCCATCGAACGTGATTCCAGCAACGATTTTGCTTGGGCTATCATAGGTCAAACTTATATGGGTATGAAAAAATGGAAGGAAGCCATCGAATCTTTGAATGAAGCCGTAGAACTGGACGCAGAGAACTCTTAATATTATCATCAATTGGGCCTATCATACTTTTACAGCGATGATTTACAGCAAGCTATCTCTTATTACCAAATGGCTGTCAAAATAAACCCTAATAATACCACTGCTTTGACCAACCTGGGCTTGGCCTATAATAAGTTCAATAACATCCCGTGATCAATAACAATTTTCTGTTGTAAAAACTTTTATCCATTCAAGTGAATTAATAAAGGGATTATAAATCTTCACTTATAAAATTAAGGAACTTTCAAGTATATTGCAGTAATTCCATACTACTAATTATAATACTTGCAATGTAAGAATAATACAGTGGTATGTTCAATGCCGAACGCTCAGCCGAGTATTCTCAAAAGTAGATGCATTTCTTCAACGATAAGAAACAAATAATCGCAGAAGGACAAAGGCATAAGGTCTTTTTTGGGCAAATGGAGCTCTAGCAAAAACCCTTACATTAGATCATCACTCCCTATCTCCACAAATTCGCAAACAAAACCTTGGAATATGCCAACAAGGCCACAACTACCACCTACTAAACCATCAAAACTGGCATGGTTTGGGCTTACAATAAGCTTGTTGGTTAGTTTATCCCTTTTGCTGTCTAGAATCTCCCTAAAGTGCTATTCGTCACCCAAGGGAAATAATCCAAAGCCAGAGATATTTCAGGCAACTTCTAAGTCATCAGCCTTTAGGAGTCTTAATACGAAAACATAATGTGTAAAACTGAGAGCCCAGGAAAAACGAGAGTTGTGATTCCTCTCGGCACAAACAACGATAAAGAGTTCGAGAAATTTCTGCAAAAAGAAAACTACGAAATAAGTTATGACTACCCAATTGACTCAGAGTCGGAATAGTGTTAGTTGAAACAATCATTTATGATTCCCTCATAGAGTTACGAAAACATCTGCCAGTAAGTGGAGTAGTCTCACGCCCAGCTGCAAATGGAGCCAGTCGCTGCAAAAAAGAAAGCTTTTAAATTGCAAAACTGCTTCATTTTCGAATTCTAAGGGCAAAATACTATCGAATACGATATGCTAGACTCAATCGAAAAATGTGACAAGACGGAAGTCGGCTATATTGTTTTCCCAGAGCAGATACTAAGGAGGAGTGTGATTCACTCCGAGGACCAATTAGATGAAGTCGGAATATTAGTCCAGGGTAAAGAGTAAAAACTAGAGCTGCAGGTGGAGAAGGCTGTAGACAACTAAATGAAGGTGAGAGTCTAGATAAATCATAAGCCAAGCAAGCCAGAGGCTTAATTACTAATCAACTGATTACTAGTTTGCCAACCACCAAACTTTAAGATTCAATATGCACAATAAATCAATAAACTTATGATATGACGGCTTCATAAAAACCGTGTTGAATTCTTCGCCAAAATAGGGCGCATTTATCGAATTTTTTATAGCGCTAATAATAACACTTAGTCAGACTAGCCCACCATCAAATGATCAAGCAACTTTCATAACAAACAGCTGAAGAGCTATGCGCGCAGCAGGTCATCACCAGTCTGCCTGACTGCATCAAATAGCTGATTGATAACTCCATCGACGCTAAAGCCACCTATGTCAAGATCATACTGCATTAGTATGGCAAAGTCAAGGTACAGATCAGATTATCGCAGATTTAGGTTATAGACAATGGCATAGGTATTGATAACTTCGACTTCCTCGGCAAGGTAATGATTGGGTAATGTAGAAAGGGACCACTTCCAAAAATAAGCTGAATGAAAGATTCGATTATTTAGGTTTTAGAGGATAGGCAGTGCATTCCATTGGCCGCGTGAGTGGCGATATGCAGATCGAAAGCAAATGTATGAGAGACGGGCATCGTCGCAAGTTCAATGTCGTGACCTCGGCCTACCAATAAACCAAATAATAACGCCTTTGCCACGGATAGTTCAACTTCCAACTGCTAAATCAGTAGGGTTTTCGCAACACCGGCACAAAAGTGACCATCTAGCATATATTCAAAAGACTCCCTGTCCGTCAGATTGAGCTCAGTTGCAAATGCAAGTAGTTTTTGCGCAAGACCAACGACCTTATAAAAGAATACTGCCTGATTTACCCTTAGATACAGTTCATTTTCATCAACACCAGGGAGGGGAAGGAAGAACTCATCATTTAGACAAGCGCGCAAAAGAGATACGACAAGGCAGGATGGCTCTAACGGATAAAAGAGCTAGACGACCGCATAGGCCAGAGCCTTGTCTATATAAGCAGTTCTATCTTTGAAGGATTCGTGCTAGATAAGATATAAAGTGGCAGTTCCAAAGAAAACAAGTTTATAAAAAAGAACTACCATTACTTGTTCCTCAACCGCAGACCAATCGACCCTGTTCCTATCATCTTGACTGCCCTTAACTAAATCTACAAAAAATACAATAATAATACGAAGTATGCTTTCATCATCAATTTGAAACTGGACCATAATTAGATCGATGTTAATTTGACACCCAACAAAAGAGAAGTCTTCATCCGCAAGAACACTTTAGAGGCAATTGTTGAATCTTTGAAGAAATAGATAATCAGTAAAGTAGTTGAGGAGATAACTGTGCTTAGTTCTCCGCAGGATGCAAAAAATAGTACAGCCAACAAGAGCGAACCTAATGTTTTGGCGTAGATGAGCAAACACAACCCTCCCAACTCTAGAAAAACCATTTTCTTTCCAACAAAGACTCAAGAAAACGATCAAGATCTGAAAAAAAGCAGCGAAATCAGCAAGAGCTAAAAGCTGCATTAAGCCAAGCAATCAGTTCAATTCAAAAGTGATTATTCCAAGCCGGAAGAAAAGCGAAGTTAGCAGATCAATAAATCATCCAAGCCTAGTTTTGACATGAGTGATCTTCCCAAAATATCAATAGATCGTAACAAATGGAAGCAGTAGCTTAATAGTAGGATTGGATCTAGCTTTTTAGGACTGAGAAAAACTACTGAAAGCCATTTTAGTATTAGTAGCCATCAAATACAACCAACTCTAACAGAAGAAGACCAGGCTTAGACTCGTAAAAAGGCACAGGATTAGAAACTGAGGCAATAGCAGTAGGACGCTAAAAGAAGAGCCTAATTCATGCAATAAATGAAATAAGTCAAAATATAATAGAATGAACAGTAGCTCAACAGAATCAAGAGGTCCACTGTTAGTGGCAAATCACGCACCTACAGAGAAAAAGATAATTTAATTGAGCAATAATTGGCAAGCAAAAAGAGAGAAAATGACGATTTCGAGCGCTAAAGCGAGCAATAGGTTTCAGGTGGTGAAGGAAAGGAGCATGAACGCGGTAGATCCAGCTGGATAGCTACTATGCCAAGAGGCAATCACGACATATAACTATAAAACCGCATAAAACCCAAGCTAAACATAGATATGAGCCAAATTTTTACTAAATTCAACCAGTCCAAACAAGCAGGCAGTTCACAGAACATGTTACCAGAGAGTAAACAAACATAATAAAATCATGTAGCATAGGAAGGAGTCAAGTAAATCCGATATGCCAGTAGCAAAGGTAAAGAAGAAGAGTCGATAAATGAAGAACTATGTGGATAGCTCGGTGATTTGGCACCAAAAAGTGTAAAGAAGCACCATTTTCAGTATTTTGAACTTGTCGGGCAATTTAACAAAGGCTTCATTATAACTACTTTTAATAGAAGATTCTATATGGTAGACCAGCATGCAGCTGACTAGAAATTTCAGTACGAAAAGAACCTTCAAAAGGCGACAGATCTCTAATGCATCAACTGCTTTGATGAGAAGGAAATAACGCCTATAGAATGCGATTAGATCGAAGAAGTGAAAACACTCTTAAACCAAGCTGGGTTTTTTTACTCGATTATCGACAGGAAGTTGCTCAAACTTGAAAGGTCTCCTGTTTTCAAGGGTCGGAAACTGGGAATGGAATACTTCAACTTAATTGTTACAGAGAAGAGAGAACTGAGCAAAGTCGATAAATTCGCAAGCATGTGTGCAATGAGTGCTTGTAGGTAGGCGACGAAAGTCGGAGAGTCCTTAACTCGGGAATAAATGAAGAGATAAGTGGTCAATTTATCGAGTTTAGCAAGCCCTTGGAACTGCCCACATGGAAGGCCTACCCTTATCGACCTAGGAGGCGTTGAGAAAATCAAAAGCACAATAAAAGTTGAAAAATAGTATGTGATATGAAGATGATGATTTTGCCAAATCAAGATATTCATGATTTCGAATTTGCTAATTTGTCCAGTTACAGCCATTTCTACAGCCTGATTTCGAGAAGATGTGAAGTAAATACTTTTTCAACATTCACTGAATCTTTGCAGGAGGTCTCTATAAATTAGAAGTTCAATTGATCCGCTAATTTTTATGCCTACTCTCTTGAAACTTCCCTCCTTTATTATAAATCAGATTTGTTACCAACCAACACTTTTCCAAGAGCTTTATCATAGAATTCAGTTACAGTTTCAAAATGCTTCATTACTTCACAAAAAGACTGCCTGTTAGTTATATCGTAAACGATGCAGATTATTTTAGTCCCACGGATGAAATTGTTTTCTTGAGCTCTGTACCCTTCTTCTCCAGCCGTGTCCCAGATCTGCAGACACTTACCTTATTTATGCGATTCAAGCTCTTTCTTTCTCATATCATAACCGATTGTTGGGAAATAGCTACTTCAAGTAATGATTACTCTTAGAGAAACACGTTATCTGTAAAACGAATCATTAAGCTGGTCTTGCCGACCCTTGCACTTCCAATTAGAGTAATTCTATCTTTTTCTGCCATTAATGAGTAATGATATTAACTAAACTTCTTCAGAAATTAGGTTCTCATTATATTTTGCTATTAAAGCAATCAATGATTAAAGTTT
>Ga0316217_10006372_pt1 | contig 11715 bp, 11 predicted proteins | sample 1anoAmetaG_FD_203633 | JGI IMG/M metagenome (GOLD analysis project Ga0316217, IMG submission 203633) | Freshwater microbial communities from Trout Bog Lake, Wisconsin, USA - 1anoA | ecosystem: Environmental > Aquatic > Freshwater > Lake > Hypolimnion/Profundal zone | place: USA: Wisconsin... | reverse complement strand
GTGGTCAACTTTGCAGCCATCCTCCTCGTCAATATCACCAACTTCCCTGTTTTGGTTGCCGGAAGATTTATTGAGGGCATATGCATCGGACATTACTCAGCTATCGCTCCGATCTACTGCAAAGAGATAGCCCCAAAGTAGCTGAGAAAAACCACAGGGCTTTTGTTTAGCATCGGCAAAGTGTTGGGAGTATTGATTGCGATAGCCCTACAGCTAGCCCTTGAAGATGTCTAAATAAGTTGGAGAATAATTCTTTCAATGACTGCTGTCTTTTCAGTGATACAGTCTGTGCTGATCTTTTTGGTAGGATTTCACTCGCCCGCTGAGCTGATCTAGAAAGGCAGGAATGCATAAGCAATGGGGGTAATAAGGTAGCACTTCTTCTAGGAATACGCTGAGTAGATTTTCAACGAATACATGACATAATATCTGGCATAGGCCAGAAGAGGAAAAGAAGGTGACTCTAAAAACAAAACCAAGTACCAAAAGAATCACTAAGAAACACCAAGGGAGAAGGATAAAGTTGACACTCCTAGCAAACTGGTAGCTTAGCCTCATGAACAGAAAGAATCTCTTGAAACGTTACTTCAAAAGTAGCATTTGCCTCAGAATACAACAAGCAATGGGATAGGTAACAAAAGCAAGCCTCTGCTGAGCTTTTAACAGAAGAAGAATCTGGCTTTTTGGGTCGGCATCCATATCTGCTGGCTCAGGCATTTTACAGGAGGAAATGTGATCGCTTCTCAGGGAGGTCTCTTTATCAAAAACTTTAACCAAGACCTAGACAAATATACTCCTTTAATCATCGATAGCATTCAGCTAGTGTTCGCAATTTTCGGGCTGGTTTACATAACTGGAAAAGTTGGCAAACGACCACAGTTGTTAGTTTCAACGGCCTCCATCACCCTACTAAATTTCGCGTTAGTTATATCAATGATACTCCAAGAGGCCGAAGTAATCATAATTTTGATGTGCGTCTTCATCGCAATATACGGAGCAATATTTATCAGCCTAACCTGGGCGTACCCACCTGAAGTCATCCCCGCTAGCTAGTCTCTAGCCTACAATGCCACCCATTGGCTGGCGATGGCCATTTCAACCCTAGTGCCGCCACTGGTGACAGCAGCGATGCCGGACAACAACCCTTACCCAGTATTCATTTTTTTCGGAGTAAGCTCCTTTCTAGGATTTCTTCATATCTGGAGATATCTAAGGTAGTCGAACAATCTGACCTTCGCCGAAATCATAGACAGCTACGAATGATTGATCTTTTGCAGAATAATATAGAGTAATGCTGGATTATAAATAATTAAGTTGTTGAAAAATATTGTTATTGATTATTAACGAAAAATTGCTGTTTAGTGTGGAGACTTGGAAACCCAAACGGTGATTGTATGTCGCTGCTTTTTTGATTCTATTAAAGTTTGGGTTAATTTTTTTCATGAATCTTTGGATTAACGATCTGTCTACGTTTTTTTTTGAATACAATGATTCAAATGTCCAGCGGAGTGTTTTAAATAAAGCTTGTTACTTCTCAGGCTGAAAAGGCAGGTAATATCAAAAGGGACGCTGATGAAAAAGCTCTGTAAAGGGGTCCGGATCCACCCGTTTTATAACAAAAGGTTTCAACCAATTAGCGCGTTAGGGTCAAAAGTAAGACGAGGAAAATATTTATCGGACTAATCATTTCTCTGAGTGCTCTGATGTTCGGCTACAGTCTCAAAGAGATCACTTCAGTCCCCATCGCCACTCTGGTTCAATAATTCGGAATCACCATACACCCCTCTTCGGTTCAGTCCATTCTGATCGGAATACTTCCTTTGGGCTCAGTATTCGGAGCCATCCTAACCAAACTCCTGATCAAAAGATTCAGACGCCTCTCAGGAATCTACATCTTCACAGTGGTTAATTGCGGAGCTATAGTATTGATAAATATCACCAGTTTTACTAGTCTCGTCATCGGCAGATTCCTCTAAGGGATCTGTATCGGATACTACTCGGCAATTGCACCTATCTACTTGCGTGAAATAGCCCCCAAATAACTTCGCAGGCTGCTGGGGCTATTCTTCAGCCTGGGCAAAATAATCGGAGTCCTAGTAGTAATAGCCTTGGAGCTGATCCTTGATGCGGCTAACGTTGAATACGGCTGGAGAATCCTGCTGTCGATGACTGGCTTTTTTTCACTACTGCAGGCCGTACTCATATTCTTCTTCGGCTCTGACACTCCCACAGAAATGATCGAAAAGGGCAAGCCTGAAGAGGCCATCCAGATAATCAAGAAGTTCTATGTCGAAAAATATGTTGAGGAGGTCTTCAACGAGTATACAGAGTAGTATGAGGCGGAAATCGGCAAAGCCAAGGAAACGATGAGCTAGAACTGCCTGGACGAAAAAGATAGGAAGAAGAGCTACAAATACAAAGTCAACCTGCAGTAGCAGCAGAAGCAAGAAACCTACTTCAACTACAAAAACAAAACCCAGCTAGCACTAAACTAGCCCGAGAGGAGCTCTTAGCTTGAGTGTAAAAGTGAAATTGCCTACAAAGTCTAGCCAAGAGCAGAAAACGCAAAACAAATACAGTCTCAGCCTGCAGACGCCCCAAAGGATAAACCACTGCCCTTTAGTGACAAAAAATAAATTGCTTATCTGCTAGGAGTGCACCTGTGCGTCATTAGGCATTGGATTGGAGGCAATGCTATCATAACGCAAGGGGGACTATTCATCACCACTTTCAACCCAAGCCTCGGCCACTACACTTCTTTGATCATAAACTTAGTCCAATTCGCGTTCGTAATCTTCGGACTAGTTTACCTGCAGAAAATAATGGGCAAAAAGCCGCTTTTCCTACTTTCGATAGCTCTACTGTCTCTCTTGAACCTAGCCTTAGCAGTCGGCATGATCTTCGAATAGATACTAGTGTCTATGCTGCTGATGTGCATGTACATGGCTGTCTACGGAGCCGCCTTCATCTGCCCCATCTGGGCCTACCCCTCTGAAGTCATCCCTGCCAGTGAGTCTCTTCTAGCCAACATAATGAACTGGATCGCACTTGCGATTTCAACGCTGATTCCGCCGTTAGTGACTGGAGCAATGCCTAACAATAACTCCTACCCAGTATTCATTTTTTTCGGGCTGTATGGGCTTATTGGCTTTGTGCATGTGAAGTGCAAGTTGAGGGAGTCGGACGGATTTACTTATAGGCAGATCATATAGAGCTTCAAATGACTCAAATGATTGTCTATTCCAACTAACATTACTTACCATCATACTCTTACTCCTAGCTATTTAGACTATCGATAATCAATATTAAAGCCTGATGTTTAGGCAAATGTGTAGACAATAAACCCATCTTATCAATCGAAAATTTATTAGCCAGCCCCTCTCCTATGACTATCCTTCAAATCGCGCTGCAAAGAATAGGTGATCTCGAGCTACTCCTCCTCCTGCTTTATGAAGTAGGGCTTGATGTATTTCTGCTCCAGCTACTCGAATTTGCTCAGCTTCGGAGTGTCCATCACAATCTTCTACTCCTTCTATATGTCGCTGGTTATCGTCTTGTACTTCGATGACATCATGCTCATGTTTGCAGCCTTACGGTCGATTTTGGAATGCATGCTGGCTCTACAATTATAACACAATTACATGTTTTTGTCGTGGAATGCCACGTTTTATTCGAGTTTGATCCATTTCGCGAATTTTTGCATCAGAGACGAGCCCAGGAGAGTGGTTATCATCACAATGAACAGAGCGACTGTCCTGATAAACTTTTTATGTTGAGTATCGATTTGCAAGCACAAAGCAAAAGCAATGGCCCCTCTCACCATCCCCGAATACCAACAAATTTTCAATTACTTGCTGTTCAGTTCTATTTTCTTGCCGAAGAGCTTGTAGAACACTGGCATTGCGAATACCATTACTGCTCTGATCACAGGCAAACTCAGCAACACCAAAGCTGCCACAAACACGGCCAGCCAGTCCCCGTCGATACTCAGAGCCGAAGCCCCCAAATACGAAAAGACGAATGCCTAGGAGATGTAGCTTACCGTTTAGAAGGCAAGTCCGGTTCCTCTCTGAGACTACTAGGAGATATTCATGTAAGAATAATGACCCATGATGATCGCGCAGGTGAAGAGGGTGATGATACCAGAAAGGCCCATCACTTAGCCCATAAGATAAGTAACGTAGCCATTGAGCAAAATAAGGCTTGTTTATTTGATAGGGTGTTAGTTAATCGACTCATACACCTTGAAAAGGTAGCTGAGGCCGAACCCGCTGATGGTCCCAAACGCCACACTGAAAAAGAACAAATAGCAGAAATCGAAGAACATCTGCTCAATAACTTTATACCTAAATTTCGCTATATGTACGTAAACTCTCCTCCGGTTTAGTCCAGCTTTAGTTTTGAGATGGTTCCGAACAGAATGATAGCCACTGCGTCATTTAGAATGCCTTAGCCGAAAAGAACGGCGTTAAGGACTGGGAACTTTTCAGCTTTTATCAAGGAGTTGGCAGTAACGGTGTCCGTTGCACATAAAACACTGCTCAAAATGAGCACTTAGGTCAAAGTCAGCACTTCGAAGTAGTTGTTGAGGAAAATGATATAGACCGCCAGAAGGATGAAGCCAATTATCGTCCCAAACACTCCCAGAAAACTGATCATTCCAAAATTTTAAAAGAACAAGGATTTTCGAAGGCTGTAGCCGGCCGAGAAAATGATAGGAGGCAGTATGATCGCGAAAAAGATCTAGTTTGAAAACTCAATTTGCTTATTCAGGGCCTGTATGCTAACTGAAGTACATATTTGGAGACGATGGCAGTAATGATTCCCATGAGGATCGCTATACTGGACTCATGCAGGTAGATGATCTTTCTTTTTTCAATGACGTGGGAAGTGAGCACATAAACCATCAGGATGAAGACGAAGATCAACGCTTCAACGTGAAAGGTTTCAGCAGTCATTCAAGTTTATAAGTTTATAATCTAAGTTGAGTTATAATATGCAGGATACGTAAAGAAACGGTTTAGTCCAGGAAGGTTGGCAATTAGGTTTTTGAATTGATAGTGCTGATATTGGGGGCTAGCCAGCAAAGATATATCGGGTAAATGGATCGAAGACGATATCATTAGATTGTGTTTGTGAGCTTTGTGGTCAAATATAACTAGATCGGCAAAACAACCATAAAAAGCAGCTGAGAAGTAATCAATTTTGCCAAAAATCCTTATTGAGTCGGTACAGAATGCAGCGGAATCCACAAGTACAAGCAAAAGATAAAAAGCAGGATAAAGTTTCAGTGAAACAGATAGCCAGCTAAATTCGGCAAAGATTTGATTTGTTAAAGTCAAATTTTCAATACCTCATAAGTACTGCGTTTAGCCCATCAGCACTAAATAAGGATTGGAGCTAGGAGCTTACTTATGATAGGTTTATAGCACCTATACTTAGTGATAGTTTAATCAGATGTGGAACCAAGGTACAATCGGCAATATCAAGGACTAGGATACGGAGGCCACTGCAGCTTCAATCGATGGGGCAACACCGGCTGCAACTATCAAGGTAACACCTGCAAAACTATCCAGGGATGAACGGCTAAAACTACATTGACTATTCCTCAGACTGGATCCCCAATAGTCATGACCAAATGCTCAAGTGCAACATCGACTTCGTTACAAAAGTATGACTTCAACTTCAGCGGGCAACTCTAAGGCCAAGAGTTCTTTTATGCCTATCGTGAGCTATGCTTGAGGATGGGCCTGTGCCCGCGGCTAAACTACCAAGACGTTTGAAATGCGATGAAGTCGGCAGATGTCAATATGAATGGCAAGTCTTAGTTCTTTATTCTGAATGAAATCTCTATTAGCCTAAGCTGAATGCTTACAAGCTTTACTATTCCCCCCGAAGGTCGAAAAGTTGTTCCGGGGTTGGGTTATGTAGTAATGGACCCAATCAGAGATTTTGTTGATCAAGAGGGACAATGGATTGGTGGAGCTAAGTAAAACTACTCCGATTGGAGTTGCAGTACAGATACCAAGCTTCAAAACGCAATCGGGAAAGTGCATAGCTACAGCCAAATAGACCAAAGAGATCTCTTCAGACTGACCTAAAATGGAGTCACGAACAAATAATACCTCTATGAAATCAACATCAATGCTTCTTTCAACTGGAAAGATTGGATAATTTTCCTGGACAGCTAAAGAGATGATAGGGCAATCGAAATTCCCTTCTTGGTGGGCAAAGACTAGGACTTCGCTAATCCGCACATTTCTCTGCTGTCTGTGGATGAAGAAACAAACTCTTACACGTTTTTCCTTTCGTTCTTCTTGTCCTCAGAGGGAGTTATTGGTGAAACCGTTGTGAAAGCTGGCGCGATGACTTCTATTTCAACTATTCGAGCTTGATTATAACCAATTTTTTGGGGTGTGCAAAAATAACTCAGTGAATAGCTTTTTTTAATATAATTCTTGTAATTCTTACAACATTTAGAATATTTTTTTTCATAAGATCACCTACTATTGCTTGCTGAAGAAATTGTTCTCAATTCTCTAATCCTTTCAATCAGACGGTTTCCATTTTTTTGGTATTTTTCGAGCTCCTATTAATTTATGCTCTTTCCCATTTAATTCATTTCTTTCAACTACCTTGTTGCTAGACAAAGTTAGATAGTTGACCTCACAATAGTTTATAGTATTGTGATTCCTCCTGACTTTTGACTTTCTTGCATTATTTCTTCAGCTGTATTCTTTCCTTATTTGATGTGCTCTCGGATCATCTGAGAGACTCGAGCAGCGCGATTTTGCCTATGCTTTTCTTTCTGCTCTTTTTGTCTTTAGAGATCTCTTTTCGCTTATTTATAGTCTAGGACTCTCCCAAGTAAATCACGATCAATATTAAGGCCTTATTCCTTAAAGCTTTCTCTACACATAGGACAAACAACCTATGATTTCCATTTTTTTATATATATTTACGCTTTGGAGAGTTCAAAAGCGTGCCTGTTACACCTAAAAGGTAGGCAAGGTTACTACATCACTTCAAGCGTGATTGAGCATGTAAACCTTTCTTATTATCATTCCAATCGAGACTGAGATCTCCCGATTAAAGAAGTTCTATAGCTAAAATCTGAAGGTGCTTTTTATGACATTTTTGTAATCTTCATAAATACTTAATTGATGCATAATGACTTAAATTAAAAATTCCAAATAAATACTGATGATATTTAAGAACAGCTTCTCTGATGACAAACCTTGACAGATTTTTAAGTTAAAAATGAGTATCATTACACTTGCTCTGTGGCACACAATATGTTTCAGGCACTCAAATCATCCAGGATACTCAGCTCAACCAAGAGTCAAAGTCTGTTTCGTTTAGCACTAAGCTTGGCCAGTTTTAGAGGATTGATTAAATTGAGCAATTACTCAGCTTTTATTTAAGCCAAACTATCAACCCAAACATCAAAGTATGTTTTGAATACGATTTCTTTGAACTCAAACAAATCAGATTACCGAGAGCCAGTTCTTTTTATAGTGTCCGAACTAGGTCTTCGACTGTAATTTCCAGGTCCTGGCGTATACGAAGAATGCGAGGGTTAATCAATATTTTGCCGCCCTTGGAGTAGGGGTTGATAGCATATTTTTTGGGGCGATACATAAAGGGACTGGGAGTGCGTTCTAACTTAGCATCTATCTACCAGTTGGGTCTTTGAATCTGTTGTGTTTTGAGTTCAAACTGGCGCCGCCCATCGTTTCGGTTCTATATTTTGAAGCTGATTCCTTGCCCTGGTTACTAAACTACATATTATACTGACCGGGACTGGGTCGAGGTGAATCCTAGCTTCGGAGGGTGGAGTTATTGATAGTGATCATTTAGCATTCCGATTCTCCAGCTCATACATTTCAATCGATTATCTTGCAGTCACAACCTCTTCTGCGAAATGCATCATAGAGCTTGGTTTATAATACGTGCTATCTTCTTAGAATAGCAAGGAATATTCTACAAACATACTTAAGAGATAATAAGGGAGCATATCAAATTAAAAAACCAATATAAATTTTGATTAATTTAAAATCCATTAGAACTAGACTAGACTTTTCCCATTTAAAATAGTTTTTTCTATTCTAGTGATAATGGTTAAAGCGTATCGCTTTAAGTGATGTTATTCTACAAACATGTTCAGTAATTATATTGGGGAGTGGAATTATAATCGCAAAGGCTGAAACAAAAGTTTAGCTAAATCACAGTCTTCTTTTCTGGTTGCTCCTACTTTTGCATGATCTGGTAACAGTAACCGGCTTTTCCATCGTTTCGAGGATACTTCTGATGTCTTAGTTAGAACTGTTTTCATCATCCATCAATTTGCATTTGCTTCTACTGCGAAGCATATATCCTCGAGACTCCTCTGCCTTGTTGGCAGTATCGATAGTTAAGACTTTGTTGCGATCGCTCCTCTTCTTTTTTTTCAAATTTGTCTAAATCTCGGCTTCATCTTCGATTCTTTCGGGCTTGTTTCGCTTGAAGTCGCGTTTTTGGAGGCAGATTTGCGAGTTTTGTGACCATTCGTCCATCCCGCTCAATCCACTTATCTATTCGTCGAAATTGTTCATGATATGGGGTGATCTCTTTGGTACACTTCTTATCTCAGATACACCCGATACTGAGTAATCGCTACTTTTGACTGATTGCGAATCTGAGAACACGAATTTAGATTCATCAGCAATGAAGCCGATATTGAGCAGATTGTTGGAGCAATCCTCCTCCGCTAGGGGTGTAATGATTGGGGTTATATTCACACTCTACAGAGGTTCGTCCAACTTTGACTAACTTTACGAGGCATTTTTGTTATTGAAGAAACAATTATGCATGAATGGTAGTTTATATGGTTTGAATATATTAGTCTAAGAAGATAGTCTCTAAACATGGATGGGATAGTTCTTCTTTCGAAGACTTAACTAGAGGAACTAAAGAGGTTGTGACTTTTTTTGAATGATAAGTTTCATTGTCGTCTGCCGAGGAATGAAGTATTTCAATAGAATTGCAATGTTTTTGCAAGTGGTTTCTCGTTAAGAGGATAGAGCATATGAAAATAAGAAGTTGCGAAGATAACATATAGTTATCAGCCTTACTACAAGCACGAAAATTTAGAGAGCAACCTCATCTCACGCACCCGCCACTTTCATTTTATTTGGTATAAGCTCTCCCACTGATCATGTCTCCTATGAGTTTTCTTTTGTTTTACGGCGCATAGAGAAGCTCCCAGCTACTGAACACAACCATTGAGTGACTACTAACATGAGTAGATTTGCTAGGAAATACTATCCAACTTTAACACCCACATTGATATTAATAAAACTCTTAAAAATCAACGCTATTATACGGCAAAGCTTTCGCCCAATAGATCAGCAGTATCTGAATTAGCAAGATAGCTTAAATATGATAAGGCTACTATTTAGTGATGAAAATTATTATCTTAATCAATCAAAGGTTGTTTATTATTAGTCCTAGTTTTTATTTGCTCATCCTCCTTTTCATAGAATCTTCAACCTTGACCTTCTTCAGATATTTACTGGAAAGCTCTTTCCTTAAAGGCTATTTGTCCAACTTGCTACTCAGCTCTTTCCTACTCTTTTTTAGCGTATCTTTATTTTCAATCTAAATCTAGAAGTTGGGGATGCAATTTTTTAATATTGAGGTCTTCTTTTTGGCAATCTTAAATTGCGAGACCGGCTTGCCAATCAGCACTTAAGAGGCATTGGTCTCCTGCTTAGGGTTTTCAATAATCTCTGTTTTGGTTTACATGATGGTGTCATTAAATCTCTTTTGCTTCTGCATCTCGTTGAAGGGGCGCGGGAGCTGCTTAAATGAGGCCTTGTCCTTGTTAATAGAGAAGACTTCATGGCGATCTTTCAGATCTATGCTTGACTTCTTAGGCTTGCTAGTTCGTATATTGTTGAAAGATTGGAGCTCGAATAAGCTAGGGATTTCCTTGAGAGATTATATCTCGATGAAGCTCTTCCTGAACCTTTTTTCGACAGACCTTTCTTCGAAAAATACCACCTGTTGCTTATCCAAAGTATCCTCAATTTGCAAAATCTCTTTCAACCACTTGTCTCGCAACAAGATATTCTTGTCGTAAAGCTTGACGTGCTAGAGATAGTTCGATATTATTTCCTTGCCTAAGCTACGATAGCTATCAGGCGTGCACTGTCTTAACTCTTCGTCCTAGATTTTCAGCTCCTCGTTCGGCTTGGTCCTCTCGAAATGTGAAATTTTGAATTGATAGACAAGGGAGTTGGAAAAGGTTTCTCCCAGGACACAGCACATGGAATTATTTTTGAATTTTTCAAAGAAGAAGCTGTTTTCAAACGAAATCATCTTATTTCTTTTGGAAAGCACAAACGGGAAGATACGGCTATCTTCACATTCCTATGTCTAGTTTTTGAATCCCCACACCGAAGACAGCAATCTACATCGAACAACAATTACTATTAGTGCTAAGGCACCAAGCTCAGGATTAAGGAAATCGGACTCTATTTGTTTATTTTGTTCAGAAACTACTTTAGGTAGTAAATTTAGCCGTTATAGGTTTTATTTACCTGTCTCCAGTCTCCCCTCAAATCGGTACCAGTCAGGTTGGTCAAATCATTGCCGTACTTGGCCCCGTCGATGTTACAGAAAGGGAAGAAGTAAAAGTCTATGGTCTTCTTGAGCGAGTCATAATCAAGACAGTCAACCAGATAATCCATCATACCTTCTATGATGAAAGAGCTGTTTACATCTGATGCCCCCAATCGGCCTATCACTACAACGCTTTTGTTCTTAATTTCATTCGAACTTTTGTTCAGAGGGGATAGGTTAATCGCTCTTCTCTCTTTGACCGGAAGATATTTTTCGGATTTGAGAGATGAAAGTTGTAAAGCTTCGCCTCTGTTTTTCTTTTTTTTGATGATGTATGCGTTAAGAGTAGTCCCTGCGATAGTCTTTCCGTACTCTATTCTCTAAAACTGAGTCATTCCCCTCACTTTTTTAAACATCACAGTTTGGTAAAACCTCTCAGCTTAAAGAGAGCTATAGGGGCACTCTAAAGCAAACATAATAATCTCATGCTTATTCTTGCATCGATACTAGAAAGATAGTTCATAATACTTGTCTCCACAGTTTAGCTAATTAGGTATATCACCTGGACCAAATGTTATATTTTCTCCGCAGAGGGCCCAGTCCTCTCCTGCCTTTTTGAAAGGCTTGCCGTTAAAACCACTGAGTGGGCAGTAGCTGATTTTCATGCCCTTTTTGAAAAGATTAGTCATATTAGTGGTCTATATAATTAGAAATATACTATATTCTTGATTTTGAAGGTATAGTAGCCTTCCTCTAAAAACTAAAGTGAGAAATTAAACCAGCCAACCGATTTGCAGCTATTTACATCATTTTGTAATATGAGATCGTACTCAAAGGAACTTTTCTTTATTATATGAGATCTACTCTAATGGCAGCAAAAAGATTGCCGGTTTAATAGTTCGACCAAAAGATAGGATCAAAAGCGCAGCCTTTGTTGCACTTTGATATGGGCAATTCTGCATTGTTGTGACTTTCAGGGAACTAAAAGCCCAAATTTTTGGTAAAGTTGCGTTAGAATTCGCTGTAAATCTGCTGGAAAGGAACATAAAAGGCGGGCATAATCCTGGTCTTATTCTTGACCTCAGGAAGTACGTTGTATTTGGAGTTATC
>Ga0316217_10006371_pt1 | contig 11716 bp, 11 predicted proteins | sample 1anoAmetaG_FD_203633 | JGI IMG/M metagenome (GOLD analysis project Ga0316217, IMG submission 203633) | Freshwater microbial communities from Trout Bog Lake, Wisconsin, USA - 1anoA | ecosystem: Environmental > Aquatic > Freshwater > Lake > Hypolimnion/Profundal zone | place: USA: Wisconsin... | reverse complement strand
TTAATCTAATATTAAGGATAAGGATTGAGTTATGACTAATTGGTTTTTCGGAGACTCTTTTGACTCCTATGCTACTCAGGATGACTTAAAAGCTGGAGCCTATTGGGATGTGTGGGATCAATACCACTCACCTAATATGAATTTATTCCCTGGACGTTTTCAGGGTGGAAAATCATTATCCTTAACTATTGGTAATATTTATAAAACTAGCAATTCAAATGATTCTATTCATCATATTAGTATGAGTGTTTATAATCCTCAGAATTTATTTGATCCCTCTCTTTCTAGGTTATGCGCGGGATTTAAATTATATGACGGAGAAAATATTCAATGTTCTGTATTTTTTGATCAATTAGGCAATATTCAGATTTATTCTGGGGATGTAAATGGTACTCTCATTGCTACATATTTATATGCGATGGGATATGTTAAAACTTGGTATAACTTTGAAATTGAAATAGTAATTAGTAATACTACTGGAAGTATCACAATAAGAAAAAATGGTAACACAGTACCTGATTTTACAATTTCAAATGTAAACACTAGAGCAGGTTCTAGTAATTCATACGCCAATAAATTGTGGTTAGGTACTAATTATGTTTCTGAATTTTATGTTGATGATTTTCTTTGGCGATCAGATACGTCTTCTGTCCCATGGGTAGGAGATATTAGATGCTATATTAGATATCCATCTTCAGATGTTTCTGCATCTTGGACTCCTTCTAATAATGTTGTATTGATTCAGCCTAGTCTTGTTGGATATGAATCTGGAGGTATGCAACCAGGAGGTCCACCAAATGTCTATTATTTACCATTTATAGCATCATATACGGGTTCAGTTGGAACCATTAGTTTAAGAGTTTCCACAGGTTCTAATGAAACATTACAAGGTGTTGTTTATGCTTCAGCAAATGGAATACCTACTGGTTCTCCAATTGCTACTTCTAATTCAGTAATTAGTCCAACTGTTGGACTATGTAATTTTACATTTTCTTCTCCATTTAGTGTTTCTCAAGATGTTCAATATTTCTTTGCTTTTCAGTGTAGTGGAACTGTAACATATATTTCAATAATTTCTTCTGATGATAAGTGTTATATTTGTTGGGAATCAAATGATTGGGTTAATCCTTTTCCTGTTACTAATCCATCATTAACTACAGGACAAAAATTCTGGATGCAGGTAACTCTTACTCCCGCATCTGGAGTTAATGCTCCGATGGTTTGTGATACTACAGCTGATGGCACATTGAGTTACTTATCTACTACTTCAGTAGGAGCATATGATTTTTATCACGTTTCTAGTATATCTTATACACCAGCTACTATTGTTGGAGTTGTAACTAGGGGATTTATTTCTAAATCTGATAGTGGTTCTCGTGTTGCAACAGTACAGTTAAAATCTGGTTCTACTGTTGTTCAAGCTCCTTATCCTTCACTTACTGTTAATTGGGAATGGGCTTGGCGCGTAGATCAGGTTGATCCTGCTACTGGATCAGCGTGGACGGCTTCTGCTGTGAATAATTCTCAAATCGGCCCAATTTTAATTTCTTAGGCAGACGAAATTGACAACTTCTCAAGTAACGTCTGTATTTGAAGAACAATGGACAGCTAGTCAATCTTCAATACCATTTGCTGCTAAAGTTACTTCTATATATGAAGAACAATGGACAGCGAGACAAGCTTTTATTCCATTTTCTGCTAGTCTGACTAGCATTTTTATTGAACAATGGGTAAATATTCCTACAAATGAAGGTGACATTTTAGGGATAGTTAGAATTCAAGAATTTAGTGATTCTTCTGATTTACCAGGAATTGTTCATTGGTTTGGGAATTTGCCTATAGCAGAGCAGGGTGATGGCTTTTATGTTAATGCTTTAGCAAGTGCATATGGTCAATTAGAACCAACAGAAAATGATGATGTTTTTAAAAGTTCTGGTTTAGTAGGTTTAATTGGTACATTAAATTCTACAGAAGCGCCAGATGTTTTTAAGTCTTTTGGCCTTGTAGGTGGAATTGGTAACTTTTCAGCTACAGAACTAGATGACAGTTATGTTAATCAAGTATCTGTTTATTGGGCAATTAGCATTTATGCAACAGAAACAGATGATATTGCACTGTTTACAGAATTATATACCAGAGAAGCAGATTCAAGTGATATTGAAGGAAAAATTTACTGGGATGCAAAATTTAATGCTCAAGAACAAGGTGATGGTTCCTCTTTTAGAGAATAATAATGAGCCTTGATTCTACTCCTACATTAGATGGATATATTGCGTGGATACGCTCTATTATGGGAGTGTCTTCTACAATTTTGCCAGATAATAGCCCATATATTAGTACGTCTTATGAATTAGCAAATCTGATAGTTAATGAATATTTAGAAATCGTAACTCCAGTATTATATACTCAAGCAGTATATAATTTAGGTGGTGATACATTAGTTAACATTGCTCAGGATACTCCACCTAACACTTATTGGTCAAGTCTTAGAACAAGTTTTCAGCTTAATAGTTTCGTTCCTGGTTTGGTCAATGCAACGAATGATGAAGATACATCGGCAGCTTTGATTACACCACTTAGTCTACAAAACATAACGCTGGCTGATTTACAGAATTTGAAAACTCCCTGGGGCCGACAATATTTAGCTATTGCTCAATCCACGGGAACTAGCTGGGGTGTTAGCTAATCGCGTGCTAGGCTTAGGGCAATGTTCGGCATACCGTTTGCCGCGCATTAGGAGCACGCCTAGCAGGGTCGCGGCCTAAGCCGCTAGGGCAGTAGCCTAAAACGAAAACGGGTCTGTAAGCCGCTTTAGAAACGATCTAAACAGTATTACGTTTTTACGAGGTTTTAATAGTGTCCGACAAGCTAGTCATAAATATGGGGTTCGTAAATACTCCATACACTAAAGAAACGCTCGCAAAGCCAATGACGGCTGCGAAAGAAGAATCATCACGAAAAAGGAAGCGCCACTTTAGCAAAACTAAAGACGCTGAAAAAGTTTCTAATATTCTTGAAGATAAATATGGCATTTTAGAATTCTTCAATGAGAAGTATAGTGGCCTTATTGAAACTATGATTTCATCAAGGTTTGAAGACTTAGCTGAAGAAGTTCTTGCCAGGCCACAAGGTCGGCAATATACCATAGCTAAAATGTCAAATATAATGAAGCCTGTTTCAAAAGATATTGAGAAAATGTTTAGGGAATTTCTTGATAAAGAAGAAATGAACGCTTCTGGTAATGCAGGCATCCCTACTGGCGCAGCTTTACTGGGTATTCGACATGGTATAGGATCAAAAACATTGAAAGGTGTTCCAAGACCATCTTTTATTGATACTGGCATTTATAGAGCATCATTTAGATGCTCAGTGGATAAAAAATAATGCCTACTGTAGCTGAAGCTGCTTCCAATTCAAAAAACAGTACGCTTGCAGCTGAACTTGCTCAAGGCGTAAATCTTTTAAGTGGCAGTCAAACTGTTACTTTTACTCCATATGTTAAGAAAACCATGCCATTAGATGGTTTTGTTTTCTGGGTGAACTATTCTCTTATTCCTAATTCTACATTGACTATGAAAACTATTCCAGGTTCATTGCATTACTTTACTGAAATGAACCAAGATGAATCATCAACTCTTTCATTTAATACTATGATTTTCACTGCTTTAGCTCCTTGTGATATATTCAATCAGATTGATCCTCAGATATTATATATTGCTAGTTATAATGGTATTCGATTTGCTTTTAGCTCAACTAGGAAATTCTATCAGCAAGCTGATCTATACCACTATAATGGTGTAGCTATTACTGCTGGTGATGATCCGCAAATAATTGATACGTTAGAGGATTTGAATTCTTTAAAACTTATAGTATCAAATTCCCTTCCTGTGTGGCTTGCTTTGCCTACTTATGTTCCTCCATATCCAGGATTTACTTGTCCTATTGCAAAAATATTTCCATCTATGCTTGTTCCAGAGAATACTAATCCACCGTATGCTTCAATCCATATAGAAGAAACTACGGCTCTTGCATCAGCAGCTTTTCTTGGTAGAAGACTTACAAGTAGTCAGCTATCAAAAGATAAAATCAGAATTACTACATATGGCGTAAATAATGAAACTATTATTACTTTTCTAAATTTTGTTCTTCAATATAGTTATGACTGGAATTACATTGGTTTAATGAATATGCCGATCATTTTAGATGAGAAGCAGATAGCGGCAGAGACTCAAACTCTTTCTCAAAAGAAAACAATTGAGTTTGAAGTTTCATACCTACAGGGTACTGTCAGAGACATCTATCGTCAGTTTATTAAACATGCAATTGTGAATGTTGTTCCTCCTATTTACAGTAAAGACAATAAAGGATATATTCTTGCTGAAGAAGTAAACTTGGATAAATCTGAATTTACAGGAACGGTAGCTTTTAATTCCACTTTTTCTTCAAAAGAAATTGGTGACTCAGCTTTATTCGTTAGTTCATAATGTGTAAACATTAGTGAATGCTCTAACCTAAAACCAGGAGAAAGTTATGCCACAGAACGGTATCATCACCAAAGGTGCTGTGAAGTCTGGAGTTTCATCTCCCCTTTTTGAAGGAAATGATGGCTCTCTACTCGTCGCTATGGGTGGTAAGTTTTCTAGTTTAAATCTTGTCTCTATTCCTTCTTATTCAGCGGTGGCTGCTGGTGGAATTACTTCCGCAACTTATACCAGTTCTACTGGTGTGATTGCACTTACTTTCGGTACTGCTCCTTTTGGAGCAAGTATTGGTCAGGCATGTCTTGGTATTCCACTTGTTATTGGTGGAATTACTTCTTCGGTTTCTGCTAACTCTGCCGCGCTTAATGGAACATTCCCTCTTATTGCGACTGGTACTTCTGGTACTGTTATCAGCGTTCAGGGTCCAATTGGCCTTGGCACTAACACTCTTACCACGACCAATGGTACTTTGGCTGCTGGCGGCGGCGCCACTACGACGCTTCTCAAGGGTTCTACTGGTCGTGCTTGTCGTTTGCTCATCAATGCTGCTGGCACGGCTGGTTCGTGGACTATCTATGATTCAGCTACTGTTCTTGGCGCTAACTATTCCAATGCTGTTTGGAATGCAGCGTATGGCGCAGCGAGCGTGATTGCTGGTGCTGTTGTTTCAATTGATTTTCCTTGTGCTAACGGCATTGTGATCACAGTTCCTGTTACTGGAAGCGCCGCAATCAGCTGGGTCTAATTATTTGCTAAGGTGAATCCATGTAGGAGATAATTATGACCACGTTACCGTTGAACCCTCTGAATGACCCTAACCCTATTGTGACTGTTCAAGTTTCAACGGTGCTGGGTCCTGTTCCGAATGGTTATCAGCAAATGGGTGCACTGGTCTCTCACGGAGGGACCAGTATTGCCAATCAAGATTGCTCTATGTTGTCAGAACTATCTGATCTTGATAGTCTTTTGATTCAACCTGATACAATCGCTTCTATTTCTTGGACAAGCAATGTTGTCACTGTTACGACGACAAATGCTCACAACCTGTCGATTGGAACTTCAACAGATATTTTAATTAGTGGGTGTGTTCCAGCAGGATATAATGGTGATTATACTTGCACGATTACTGGAACTCACGCATTTACCTATCCACTGAATTCTAACCCTGGTGCTGAAACCACGTTGGGTACTTACCAGCGTATGTCTGCCATTGAGCTGTATGCTATGGCATATACGTTCTTTGGCCAGAGGCGTGGACAATCTGTCTACGTTCTTGAACTTGGAGAGAACACCGCTGCCAATGCTATTGCGGCGCTCCAGACGTGGCTTGAGAATAACCCATTGTCTTTCTATGGATATCTTTGCCCGAGATATTTTGACACTAGCCTTGTCGCTGTTACTTCATTGCTTGCTGAGTACCAGAATAATGAAGCAATGACTTATTTTTGGATTACGACTACTATTGGGAGTTATACTCAGTATAGTAGAACTCAGAAGTGCGCTATCCTTGGCGTAGAGGCGCCAACTGTGAGCAAGTCTGGTACTGAGTTTACTTTAGCCGCTGCTTTCTTCTGGGGGATCCAGTTCAAAGCGACTACTGTGACTCGCGTAGCTCCAATGTGCTACAAGTATCTTTATGGAGTTACTACCTACCCTGTCAGAAATAATGGTCCACTTTTGATCGCCCTGAAAGCGAATAAGGTGAATTATGTTCGGACGGGTGCTGAAGGTGGCATCTTCAATAACATGATCTATCCTGGTGTTACTGCCGACGGGAATGATTACTTTAATTGGTGGTGGACGATTGACTGGGTTCAGATCACGGTTAACCAAAATCTATCGAACGCGATCATTAATGGCAGCAACAATCCACTGGCTCCGCTGTATTATGATCAAGATGGTATTAACCAACTTCTAGCAGTAAACGCTCAGACGATGACGTCTGCTGGTGAATTTGGAATGGTAAATGGGCCTGTTGTCCAGACTGAGCTTACTCCTTCCAAATTGACAGAAGCGATTGCTACTGGTACATTTACTGGAAAATGCGATTGCAACGCTGTTCCATTTATTGATTATTCTATTATCAATCCTGGAGATTATGCTACAGGTGAATATGATGGTTTGAGCATCCTGTTCATCCCTGCTCGCGGATTTGTTCATGTTCTTGTGAGCATTGTTGCTTCTCAGCTTGTAACTGTTTAATAGGAGGCTCACATGGCAAATCCGTTAGTTGATCAAGGGGTTTTAAATAGACTCAGAGCTTCTGTTGTTGTTACTAATTTTCCACAGCTAAATGTTATTTCAGCTAATCTGGGAAAGGAAGCAATTCGGCTTGCTCTTGATGGTCAAGCTTCTGCTTATCTAGGAACGATGACAGGTGCAGTTCCTTCACCTGAGCCTTACCAGATAGCAACTGTTACGATTAACCTTGTTAAGTCAGAGCCTATTGCAAATATTTATAAGTTGCAGTTTGAAAGTTCTGTTTTGCTTGGCCCTATTGTCGTTCGTTCTGATGCTGCTACGTTAGGCGTATATCCACTAACTAATTGTGTTCTTGAGAATGTCCGAGAACAGTCATATGCTGGTGATGAACCAGTATGGGCTGTGACTATTAAGGGAACGTACTACATCAACACTAACTATTTTTCAGGTTAATAAACAATGAAAATCAATCGTAAACTGAATCTAGTCTTTCCGCTAGAAACAGATGATGGAATGGCATATATTCATTCTATGCCAGTATCCAGAGAAGTTTTTGAAATGAACTACCTTGTTCTTTCGATGACTTTTATGGAAATCTATTCCAAGAGACTTGGCCCTATTATGGGCCCTAGAGTTGCTTATATGGTTCTTAAAGATGCAGCCTTGAGCATGACTCCTCAAGCTGATTCTAAAGATCCAACTTTTGTTGTTGACCCTGATGATGATATTTGGGGTAAAACTCAAAGAACTCTTGTCAATGAAATTTATCGTTTAACCAATGTTATTGTGCCAACAAAAGATGGATATGAGACTATTCCTTATATCCAGGTTAAGAACCAAAAACTTTTTGATTCAGATACAATTGCGGAGGTTGAAAACGCTCTTGTATATTTTACTGTGGCCTCGCATCTCCATCAAAAGTCAGAACTACCTCTGGCTTTCGCAGGTATGGAGAGATCATTGAATGCGCAGAGTACCTTATTGAATGTTACGGAGTACATGAATTCCTTACCGACCTTGAAAAAGGTAGAGAATACTGGAGAGACTATACAGGTCCAGGCTCCGAAGGCATCGTCCAAAGTATTTTAGATTGGGTCACAGGACCAGGTTTTAAAGAGTTTTCAGATTATCACGATCTTGGATTTAAGAGCGCCTCAGAGTACAGAAACAGATATAGAATAATATGACTCCTTTTGACATTAAACTGAATTACAAACTTCAAAGTTATGCGGGCTTTGTGCAAACAGCGCAGGCCCGTTACTTTGAGCGTATGATTGGGGCGCAACTACAAACAAATATGAATAGAAGTTTTGATAAATTTTATGAATCATCAAAGAATACTTATCTGAATATTAACAAAGCTGTTGAAGATTTAAAATATGTGAATAAGAAAGTTGTTTCATTTACAACTATTATTTCTAAATTCTTCAATAGGCTACCTTGGTGGCTAAAACTTCCACTTAGGTTTCCTCTTTTTATGGGTTGGTTAGGATTCAAAGCTGCTGGGTTAGCTATTCATTCTGCCACTAAAGCTTGGAATAATTTTCTTGGATTAGGAAATAGCGCATTTTCTACTTGGCGTTCTTCTCTTGGCACAGGATCATCTTTTGGGGGATTTAATGCTTTTAATATAAGCGCCAGATATGCTTCAATTAATCCAGATGCTATCATAAACAATGTGGCGCGCGGAAAGTATGATAGAACTAGCTTACAGTGGCAAGGTATTAGAACATTAGGAGTTAGCCATAATATTGATACTACTGAAATGTCTATGGCTGTTATTGTTGCTACAGCAAAATGGGCTAAAAAACAAACTGAATTTAATTTAGATATTATGGCTGAAGCTACTGGTATAAATTCCTTACTTAACAATGATGAAATTCATTCTTTAAGAAATATGTCTCAATCTGACTTAGATAAGATGGAAGATAATTATAAATTGAATAAAGACAGAATGAGTCTGAAAGTTGATGAGGCTAGAGAGTGGACTGTCTTTACTACTAAACTGAGCATAATGAATAAAACTATTCAGACAAGATTTACATCAAAGTTAACACCATTAGCTAAGAAGATTACTGAATTTTCAGATGTTTTAGTTACAAGATTTATTCAGTTAATGAATACTCCATTTGCTGATAATATGTTTAATTTATATGGAGATATGTTCAAGAAATTTTTTATGGAAGTTGGTTCTAGTATTCTTGATGATATATTAACATTTCAAGAATGGATGAAAAAATTTCATTATTGGGTAGATACGTTATTTAAAAATTATTGGTTTAAATGGTACTTAAAAATAACAGGAGCGCCTACTAGAGCAGGCGCTATTGATGAATTTATCAAAGGACCGTCTTACGGTAGTTCTTGGGCTATAACTAATCCTATTGAGCGATACAGAAAGAGTCATGGTGTTTGGGCTCGTTCTCCCGAAATGAGAAAAAGATTACGTGCTGGTGCAGGAGAAGATCCATACACAGGTAGTGATCTTGATCCAGGAAAATTATCTTCTGATTTTCACGGTATTAGGATGTCTCGTGGCGCAACTGCTGGAGGGCCTTCTGAAGAAGGAACAGTGGAATTAGCTAAGATAATTCAGTCAAATGATCCTGGAGGAATTTTTACTGCATTTCACGACCTAGGGCCAAGCCATAGAATTCAAGCACCTACAAGTCCACATAATAGTGGACGTGCTTTTGACTATGTTCCTGGTAATAGGTCATATGAATCACATATTGCTCAAATTGATAAATACCTTCATAGTTTAGGTTTTGAAAGAGGCGCTTTTGGTAGTAGATATGGTGATTATCAATTTGAACCTATGGCAATGGCAGGTAATAGCCATATTCATTTTCAGTGGGTAACTAAATCAGCAGCTGAAAGATTTTATAAAAAAGTTCATGGAGAAAAGAAAATAGAAATACCTCCAGGAACTAAAAAAGAACCTGTTTCTGAATCAAAAAAACCAGTTTCAAAAACTGTGATTGAAAAAAGAAAAGATGATTTTTCTTCATTACCTGCTATTAGAAATTTCAGTGGTAATGATGTGATCTGTTATTCTACTCCTTATGGTAGTTTACCAGAATAAGAGATAATAATGGCACAGATAAAGATCAATGTAGATACGTCTGAGTTTGAGAAGTTATTAGAACTTGGAAATCAGTTTGCTGAGATTCAGGACCGTACTAATGATTTAATTGAAAAATTCAATACTAAGCTTGATAGCTTTAAAAAGAAGCATGACTTAACCCATATTATTTTGGGTAAGATGCATCAAAGTTGGAGAAGTATGTCTCATGAAATTTCAAAGATAACAGGAAATATTTTAAGCTGGAAAGGAGTAATTACCACATTCAAAGGTTTAATGGGAGGTGGTGGAGGGCTTTTTGGCCTTGAAGGTTTAGCAGCATCAGTTGCGTCTGGGCGCCGCATGGCTCTAGGGATGGGCGCTGATTATGGCAAAATGAATTCCTTTATGCTTAATTTTCAAAGGCTTGTTGATTCTCAGGCAACTCTTGCGAATGTTTTTACCAGCAAATATGATATATCTAGTTCCCAAAGAATGGGTATGCTTGCTTTAGGTCTTGGAGGAACTAAGGAAGCGTCAAAAGATCCAACAGAACAAGCGATGGACGCTGCTGCAAGATTACCTGATTTCTTCAAAAAGGTTCCTCAAGAGTTTTGGGGATCATTTTCTGATGCAATGCACATATCTGATATTTTTGGAGGAAGCCAAAACGTCATACGTATGCTCAATGATCCTGAAGGGATTAAGCAAGCTACGGCTATGTCACGTAAACATGAAAAGGACATGTCATTAACTGCTAAAGAACAATCAACGTGGATGCTTATGACTATCCAGCTTGCTAATGCTGGAAAAATGATAGAGACTGTATTCCAAAGAAAACTTATGTCTTTATCAGCATCTGTTGGTGATCTTTCTGAAGATCTTACAAAGAAATTCATAGCTATTATCAATAGCAAAGGTTTTGATTTTCTAGTTAACAAATTTGTGGAAGGGCTTGATTGGATCATAAAGAAACTTAATGATCCTGAATTAGACAAAAAAGTAAAATCATTCTCTGATGGAATTATAGGGTTTGTAACTGATATAGGTTCTATTATCAAAAAAATTCATGATATGCTAGTTTATTTTGGTTTAGCTAGTGATAGTTCTAGTACGCCCAGTGCTTATGCTAGTGCCATGTCGGGGCCAAGTGGTCCTGACGGACTACCTGGTGGTGGACCAAAATATGGTCCAGGTGGTTGGAGAGGTGGTGGTGGCCCAGGTGCAAACGAAGGACCATTTGAACCTGATAAAATTGGTACTCCCGATAGCTTAACGAATTTAATATCTGAAGCTGCTTCTAAATATGGACCTGAATCAGATAGGCTAAGACAAACTATTGAAGGTATTCGTGCTGGTGAAAGCTTCCATAGAGCAACATGGTATGATAAAAAAGATGATGCTTTAGAAAGCTCTTGGGGACCTTATCAGTTTAATAGAAGAAGGGGTATAGGAGTTCAGTTTGAAAATGAAACTGCTACTATTAGAAAACGTTTAGGATTAGGTGATTTACGTGATCCTAGAACAATTCCTCTTCAGACTTATTGGCTGGCACATTATTTGCACAAACATAACTTTAACACTGGTCCTTGGGCTGGATATAAAGGAAGAATGGAAGCTAATAAAAAATGGGGGAATTCAGGATACAAACCTGAATACAAAGCTATTTATGACAATTTGAAAAAAGACAAACCTGCTTCTGATGCGCCAGCTAGTTCTAGTGGCGCTCCTAGTTCGGTTCCTTTGCCACCACCTAGACCTAAGAAAGTCAGTGATCTAGGAATGTGGCAGACTAGGCAAAATTTTGCTATCAATGTTTATAACAAAGTTGGTGCTAATCCTGTAATTGATGGATCAAGACTTGGATTAGGGGTTGCAGGATGATTAGTCAGTTTCAACTCCAATATCAAATAGCGCCCATTATTCTAACTAGAGGCGCGTATGGTAATGGAATGTCGATCATTTCTCT
>Ga0316217_10006370_pt1 | contig 11716 bp, 11 predicted proteins | sample 1anoAmetaG_FD_203633 | JGI IMG/M metagenome (GOLD analysis project Ga0316217, IMG submission 203633) | Freshwater microbial communities from Trout Bog Lake, Wisconsin, USA - 1anoA | ecosystem: Environmental > Aquatic > Freshwater > Lake > Hypolimnion/Profundal zone | place: USA: Wisconsin... | reverse complement strand
CAACCCCCTCCTTGCTTCTATAAAATATGGAATCATATGCTCTGTTTGATGCAATAAGAGTGAGAAAGCTTCTCTATTTCGACGAAAATGCACTAAAGCAATCTACCCGACAAGAAAGCATTTAACTCTGTCAAACATTCAACCCACTTTCATGCTATGTATAATGGCTGTTAGAATGCCATCTAATAATCGCAGGAGTTTCATCCGATAGGTTATAATTATCATTTATTGAAAATGTACGCTAACCGCGGCGACACCATACAACCGAACGGCTACCTGGAGTAGAACAGACCCAATGCCAAGGAACTCGAAATGCAGACCTACAAAAACTCAAAAGAACCTCAGAAGTATACCTACAGGTAGGAGGTCACTAACCAACCTACCTACGCCAAGGAAGTCAAAGAGGAGGAGTCAAGTTGCGGAGGCTACATACTCCATTGGGTGGCGTTTATAGTGGCAACCGGCGTTTATATAGGGGTTTGGGCCGTGGACTACTTCGCCATCCAGAGGCAGGCCTCCTACTATTATAAAAACGCCTTCACAGCCAGCTCAACCATAGATGTCGTCTCTTACTCTGACTCCACTCAGATATTTTCAACTACTAACGCCTTCGACACCCTGGGCATCACGGTGTCTCTAGCCTACTCATGGGTGCTCTGGAAAGCCCCATTGGTGATATACAGCTACCACCTGATTGAGCAGCAAGAAAGCAAAGTCCTAAAATTCGTGTGTTTCATTGGCGAATTCATCATCCTTCTGGCCATCGACGTGCTACTGACCATCTTCGCGAGCTCCTTCTACAACGACTGGCTATTCTACGCTGCCTACTTCGTGCTGACGCTGATAGTCGCGATAGTCAACAACAACGGGCTGGGCAAAACGAAGGAGGCCATACTCAATACTATCATTCCTCTGCTGATCATCGCAGTTTTGTACGCAGTCTATTGCATACTGCTGCCTTCTCTATACTACCTGTACTCTCAAAATCTGGCATCGATGAGTGCCATCTTTTTGGTCATCTATGCGTACCCAGCCATCGATCTGCTCATCTACTCCTTGGTTCTCCTCTTAGGTAACAAAGTCGAAGACAGCGTCAAAGGACTTTTCTCAGCAATCCACTTCATGCTGATTGGCTATGGGGCAGGGATGATTCTGATCGTTGGGTATACTGAAGTCGAATTCTACTACCTCATCGGCTATTTCATTTTCCGTAATGTCTTCGTCAACCATATCATGAGAAAATGGGAGAGAGTGGTAGCAAATCCTCCAGCTTTGCCCGGGTGGGGCATAATTTACTATGTCAGCTATGGTCTTAGCTTCATCCCTGTGATTGGAGTGGGAAAAGTTGTCATCGCCAAAAGTTTTATGAGCTATATCTTTGCTTATACCTCAACTTTGCTCTATGGTACCTACAACCCTCTATACCCAAGTAGCTCCCCACCCTCAACAGCTCTTCCCAATCTAAACGTAACTATGGGAGGGAACATCTTCTGGCTTTCAGGATTGATCATCTGGCTTGGAATGACCCTAAGTCAGCGTTATGACCGCAAAAGCCCCCGGTTCTACGACTTCTTCTACTACCTACTTGGCATCTACCTTTTTTACATCGGAATCGCATGTTCTCTATCCTTGGCAACTTTGACTGCTTCTGGGCACTTTTGATTTCCTTTCCTCTTTATGTTATCCCCATCTTTATTTGACCAACATAATTATCGAAGTCATTTTGTACCTGCCATTTTTATGGTATTAAGGTAAATTAGTGGTAATTTGCTTTTGATTTAATCACCATTATCACCATGAAATCGCCTATCCTCACTGTCTAGAATCACCGCTACCCTTTTGGTCACTCCATGCATCCCGAGACGAAAGTTGTTTAAGTCCAGTACTTCAAATCTCTGGATTAGCTGCAGTAGAAGAAAAAGGAACTTACAAAAAAGTCGGAGCTTATTCATAGTCAGTCGATAATAAAGTTGAAGGGAGTCACTTAGAAGGGTATGACTCTAGTCTATGACTATTAATTTGTCCCTCACAGTTTCGAATCTTATCTACGAAGCAAATGGCACGAATAACCCGCAGAAATATGGAGTATGACCAAAAAATTATTCACAAAAAAAGTAGCCTTTGAGCTGACCCTCCTCACGAGCTACCTAGGAAAGATGAAAATTGAGGCTGAGCTAGCAATACAGCACATGGGCATCAAAGATGAAAAGCTCAAACTATATGTGAGCCCCAAATCAAAAATGGGTATTAAACAGGAAATTCAATTGATCATCGTCTACAACCAAAACAAATAAAAAATTTTGAAGGATCTGCAACAGCTTTACTCGGAAATCGAAAGCAACACTCTCAGGAGTCATTAGAATAGTTAAAACGTTAGAAGTTTGCTTTAAAATTCAAGTCAAAATTGCTCAGAAATATTTAGTAGCATGGAAATCAAGTCTCAGAACAAGCAAAATAACAAATCATTTAATAATTTGTCTCTGAATCCAACGCAATCGTTTTTGAGGCAAACTCGAACATTTAAGGACTCAACTTCATAGCTGCGGCCAAGGAAATTCAGTACAGACAATCTTTAGTTGAAAGGTCGAAACATTTTGTTCAAAAATGCTTAAAAAGGATCAAGGGCTAACAGTCCCAGAGATCATAAGTATAGCTTTCAGTTTGGGAGTCCTTCCGAATAGTTAAGCTTCAACCAAAAAAGCTTTGTTGAGAACGATGAGCCTTAGCCTAACTACTCTAAAGCGAAATCAATAAAGATTGAACTGGAGCAGAAGCAAAACTTGGGAGGTAAAAAGCAAAGGAAAGATTCCTACAAAGTCAAAATAACTACAGTGAGATAATATGACCTGGGGTAAAATCCGCCAAATCTTTTTGGAGGAAGCCCAAACAACCAAGATGACATTTTTTAATATTTCGCCAAAAAGTCGAAAGGTAGGGCAGATTAGGATGGAAAGTTCCAAGATCCTTAAAAATCATAAAGCAAGTATAGAAAAGAAACAGCCGATACTAACTTTGCCAACCAATAAGTACCTGAGCCATCAAGCCCTTTTACGCCATTGTCTGCGAAATAACGAAAACAAAGCTAAAATAACACTTCATCGAAGAATAGAATGTTGGAATAACGCATAAGATAAGCAAAATAACGCACTTCCAAAGCAATAATTCTTATGAAAACCCTCAAAAAATGATCATTTTTACAAGTTTATAAAGAGAATAGTTTAATATAAGCAGATACGAAAATGGAGTTCAAAGAAATGCTTAAAACCAAACAAGCAAGTTACTTTATGGATCGCTTTTTCAAAAAACTCAATGAACCACAGTCAATACTGTAACCTTTGACGAGTCTTTGTGGAGGATGTATTGTGCAATTTATTTAGGGTATCTTGAAACCTTCAAGCAAGTTATCAATAAACTGAGCAAAAACAAATCGTCCCCTCTACCCTTCTTCTTCCCCAATGTGGATGCAATGGAACCGATTTCCAAAAATAAACCTTTGCTAAGGTCTGTTTTCAAGATCTTCGACACACGTGGATTCAGTAAATTGTGTGTTACTTAGATAGGATTGATGCAGCAGAGCTTTATGCTTCTTGTTTAGCCCTTTCCAAAGGTTCCTACGAGACCTACCTCAAAACAATCGTCGATATTTTTGGATTTGAAAATGCAGGAAAAATCAACAGAAACGAGTTTTTCTTTTTCCTAGACGCATTTCACAGAGCACTGCCTAAAGTCTTGATTGTCAAAGGCGAAAAAAACAACGAACTGAATGTCCGACTAGACTTCAGAGACATAAACAAATACCTCGACGTACTATTCGAAGAGGACAAGCTCTAAATAGAGAGGAATTAGATCTATGAGTACTTGTATGAATATTCAGAGCGATGATGAAATTGCCTGAGCTCAATGAATTTATGAAGTACATCCAAAAAAGGTGTAACAGTTCCGCAGAATCCTCAAGAAATTCCGCAATAGAGAAGATAAAGATTGAGACTGAGGTAAGGAAGACCCTGGTTGAGATGATACTGCAAGTCCAAAAGGCAATTGAATCAAAGTGATTTATTTAAATATTATATATGACTCAGCGGCGGCAGATAGGCTTCATTCGAACCTTTTCCAACAAAAATATTCATTTCCAGGAAGAACCTTCATAATTCTCATACTTCAGGATCAAACCTGGCAAGGACGACGAGGAATTCAGCCCATATAAATTTTAAGATAACGAAAATAAAAATAAGATAAGCACTTTGCCTGCGAAAAAGGTAGCTGCCAAACCTCCACTACCTGAGAGAAAGACTTTTAAAGATAAAATTAGCTCTTATTTGCATGGAAAGGCTGAGGCGGAGTAGTACTATGTCAAAATCAAGCAGAGAATCGCCAGTTATGAAGAAAAGCAGAGTTGTAGTAAATAAAAATTGCAGTAAAATATTGGCAACATCCGTAATAAAATCCAAAGGCTAGATGAAGTTCTGAAAGATCTGAAATCTGGGAAAGAACCCACGCCATAGAAGCATTCTAGTATTAAAAAACACGTAGAGAAAGACGTCAAAAGTAGCTCAAGTTCCAGCTCATAAGAGGTCATCATAACAGCTATCCCTTCACCGAAAGTGGTAAACGAATAATCAAAATTAAGTTCCAAGGAGGTGATAAGCCCGTAAAAATAGACATCTACCTTTAAACAGACTGAAGTCAAAGGAGTAAAGTTTTTGTAAGAACAAAAATACCAATAATAAGACTCTCAAAAGCAAAGCTCCATAAACAAAAGCAGATAAAAGAATGTTAGCAATAGCAATATAGTAACTTTCAACTCCAGATTAAAAAATCAGCCCCCATTATATATAAAATCCTATTCAAGCTCATCATCTTCTGAATCATAGTCTCAATAAACTTAGCAAATGCAAGAGAAAAAAAGGTAGCTTAGCAATGTTCCAACCAAGTAGGCTGAGCCAAAAAACTAGTTTTTCAAAAACAAGGGTGGAGTCTGCTTTGAAGTTGATGTCAAGCAATTTACAGCCCCTGTTGCTGTTGATAAAAAGTAAAGAGAACGGCAAGTAAAGCCTCAAAAGAAGTAAAAGATTGACAAAAAGGCCTAGGCAATCAGAAGGAGGGAGACTGCCAAAGCCTATGATAAATTGGCCAGAAGAGCGTTGTTTAGTCCTTAGTACTGATTTATATCATATTAGATGTCTTTTAATAGTGAATAGTAAGAAGAACTAACTTAGTTGCCAAAAATAGATCAAGAGTTGACATATTCACAGAATTTCACTACATTTTGTATGGGAATTCTGCAGAAAGGACATATTTCGAGATTGGTCACACACTTCTCACAGAGTATCAGATGGTTGCAGGGTTAAATAACAACAGCCCGAGGATTAACATAACAAACTGCGCAGATCTCCTTTATAACTCTTTTGGTAGTTTTCATCATTTTATTTTGAATCATTCCAACGATTCCTCCAATCGCGAATGCTACAATCGGTACCCAAAAATAGTAGGAATCTTCATTTTAGATAATCCATTTGATCTTTTTGTAGATTTGGTTATGCAAATTGACCATCGTCACCATGCTGCTTTATTATACACTTAAAAAATATGTTTAGAATCATAAGTAAATGCTTTATTTTGGGTTTTTCTCATAGAAAGAACAGAAAAAGTCTTTTTTACTGTTTTTTTGCCTTATTTTGATGAGTTTTTATCAAAATCTTTTTTAATCATATGTTGAGATGATTTCTCAGCTACTTGCCTGTGTTACAGAAAAAAGACTCCTTTTTAATTACTAATTGGTCCATCTTCTAATTCTATAACGTTTTTACCACTTCATAATGACCTCCCAAAGAAATAGCAAATAGATCTCCATAGTAAATTTTCAGATATAAAGTTTATGACTAAAAATGAGTAACAGTTTCATTAGTCTATAATTTTAATTTTGATATCTAACAGGAGATAAAAAAAGAAAAAAGACTTTTAAGGGCTGAGCTAAGAATATTTGTAATTTAATATGAATTCCCTTAATCAAAAAATGACTATCTCAGCCCCCTTCTCTTTATTTGTGAGTTTGTTCTCTTAGCTTACGAGCTGCATAGGTCGGGTCCAAAAACTCCTGCGGTTTTGAAGACTTCACTTGCTTGAGATGGATGTGGTAAGCGATAGCAATGTGGTAAGATTGACGTTTGAAAGGTTTGTTCTCCTCTTTGCCCAACTTGCCCACCTTTTTGTCTTCTTTGAGCTTTGGTTTGGAAGCTTGTTGCCTTTGAAGCACGTCAGTGGGAATTGATAGTTCTCTTAGCATGTCGGGCGATATAGCATTAATATTGGGATAAGTGTTTTTTAGGTGCTCGTTGAGGGCATTATGGTAGTTAAGATCTGTCTCCAAAGATGAGGTTAAGTTATTGCCCATTTTGCCATTCTTAGGAGGACGGTTCTTAGGTTCTTTGACTGAGCCCCTTTGATCTTTATTAGTCAACTACCCCAGCTCACGGCTCCGCTGATTCTTGGAATCATTAGCAACATCCCGTGCAGACCGAGCTTCATTCTTTTTGTTAACGGTAGGCCCCACACTGTCTCCTTCTTTGGAAAACTCTGGCACCTAGGCAACTAACTAGCTTTGCTGTGCCTCATTGAGGTCTAGGCATCCTGAATAAGAACAACATCTACGAAGATTTGAAGTATTTATGAATTTGCAGAAGAGTTTTGCGATCACGCTCATTTCCAACGATGTGGGAGGCTTTTCCTTGGTCGAAGCAGGAGTTTGCTTCTGCTCATAGTTTTTCTGCCCAGGGACAGCATTATAGTCAACGTCCTAAGTAAAGCAGCAGGTACATCGTAATAGTGATACCGGGAGCGTTTCTTTTCGCGAGTTCCTTTTCTAATGCCACTTTCGCCATTTTAGTTCATTGTTCTCTCTTCTATGCGCTATAAACAATGCAAACAGTATTATGACCGCTCGCGTTAATACTTTAACATTCATATCAATCCATTAACTCAAATCACCAACTAACGCACCCTTCTTTTTCATTGATGAATCCACTTGATTTTTACTGAAGGACCAAGCTAGTAAAATTTTGGATCAGAGTTCGCTCTGAATGAAGTGCTTAGGACTCTATAACTGCTTGAAAATAAAGTTGAATGGTGCTTTGATTTGCCTCTAGCAAGATCGGCATTTTTGGCGACTTCCTAAAAATTTGTTTCCACCTAAGAGGTTTTATTAATTTGGGTTTCGTGTTCAGTGGCCATGGATGTGCAGAATTAGGCCTATGAAAAGGTACTTTTGCACAAGTTAGTTTATAAGTATCTTTCAAATTTTTAGCAGTTCTTACTCTCTTACTTCTGGGATCTAAGTGGGAAAGGAGTAGTTTTATAAGAACAAAGTCGATCCTGAAACCTAATGAACTAGCAATAATCGCCAGTAATAGAGATAAAGGGCCAGTTCTATCCTATATGTTTATAATGATTGTTAGGCAGCATCTGAAAATTATGGTCGCTTGTAGATTGATTAACACCAAAAGCTTACTAATTAGCTGTATTTATGCCTATCTATGCATGTTTCTCACCATGGTTGTTGATGATCGTAGATCTCCACGCAATTTTTGCACAATTCATTATGGAGAGTTCGAGTGAGGGTGAATATGGCACCAAAGGCAGTCAAGTCTTAAGCATATACACTAACACATCTATGACCTCTTCGTATCTGATGGTTGGGTGTAGATAGTAGCTATTTCTCTAACTTATCGCTATTTGAGATTTGTGGCGAAATCCACGATAAGTGTTTTGAACAAGGAAAGAGAGCAATCAACATAGTCGAATATGTAGTTGTAATGAGGGCTGCAAGAGTATTGAATAAACGTGAGCATGAGATTATGTGAAAGATGAGTGCAATCTTAGGGACTCAAAGAAGCATAAAGGGTAAAATTAACTGCACTATCGCCAACTCAGCTAACAGTACGTTTATTCTGGCCATTAGAGAATATGCCTGGAAATTATCTGTATCAGTCCATCAAATTAGTGTTAGTTCAGTCTAAATTATATGATATATAACAATCTATTGCGTAGATTTATTGCAAGATTAAGTAAAAATTTTGGTTATCTTATCAACTTTCTATAAGATTAAAGAATATCTATTCATATTAATTGCTTGATTCTTAGCTTAGATTGTACCACTCACTATCATCACTATTGTTATAGGTTCTTCTTTTCCAGGACTTGCGCTGTATGCTTCAAAAGCTCTTTCTCGGCATTCAAGAGTCTCTGGCTTTGATCAGAAGTGCCTCTCCCTAGGGCCATCGTTTCTCTTCTTGGATTCGCTCCTCCAGTCAACAAATTTTTAAAGAAATCAGTCACTTACTCCTTCTTTCTTTCAAAAGGTTGCACAGTGTCTTTCTAAGTCGGCTGAGTAGAGCCATTTGTCAAGGCGGCCCCTTGACTTTGGTTTATATACTTTTCAAAGAATTTGGAATCCTCCTCAACAGTGACTTCCTCTTTGACCTGCTTTTTGACAACGGGTTGAGGTATTAACTAGCTGTAAGGCTTACCGACATCTATCTTAACCACTGAGTCATTGATGAGGGACGGCTTATCATAACCAAAGGGAATGAAGATAGCCTACTCGTTGACCACCTCAGGTCTGAACCGAAGTGGGAACTGGTATGCCCGGTGAAGCACATACTCATAGAAGAGTCCCAGGTTGGAATTGTTCCTTATAGAGGTGTAGACAAGTGCTGCCCCATCTAGCTATTCACAGCCTTACATTGCACACAGAAGTTGCGCAGATGATACAAAATGAGCAGGATCTTTGTTGTTGATTCCTATCGCAGCACCTGGCTCTGCAAATCGCATTTGTTCACGCATACAACCAAAGGCACACGGATGTTGTGTGTGAGTACGCCCTAGGGTAGGGGGAGGGACAACTGTTCCTCATCTTGTTGTTAGAAGTTCATGCGAGCCCTAAGTTATACTGATACTACTTGAGTTTTCCATTTTCGTCGAACTCAGGCTATCTGAATTTTTTGTAGTAGCCAATGACTGCATTAGAAAAGGGGTACGGTTGCTGGCCATAGCTTCCAGGTCTCCGATGGGCAGTTGTGCCATTTTCTGGAGTTAGTAGATGAACTTGATCCACTTCTCTAGTTCCACGATGAAGTTCCAAGGGTTAGTGAAATCGAGCATAATCACGAAGACACTGTTTTTGAGGAGGTTGGCTTGGGCGAGTTCAGCGTAGACTGAGGGAGACTACACTTCTTCGATCATGTAGATCTCCAGCTTCGCATGTGTTTCTCTTTTAAGTGAATGGTACTGTTGTCTGGGTCATGCATATCAGTGACGTTGAGGTAGGCGTAGTCAATAGCGGTAGTTATACCCTTGACCCGCATCTTGTTCTCCCCAGCATGCCTCTTGGTGTGAAGGGTGGTTTTGGCGATCTCAAAAAGAGAGTCAATAAGTGATCTTTTTCCTGAGTGCTTTGATCCTAATACAACGAGTGACCTGTTGCCAAATTTGCGCTGGGAACGGGATTCGTTCAATAGTTCCGACCACATGCTGAGTGTTTATATTTCAAACAATATACACTAAAAACAAGGCCCATTTCAACCCTCTCATCCAAAAATCGCCTCTTTTCGTGGTCTCTCCAGAGAAGTCAACAAAAGCTAACATGATTGGTTGAAGAAAGACATACTTAATTTTTTGGGGTTGAAATCAAATCACCAGACTTCATCATCCAAAATGTATAACCACCCTCTCTCATATTTTAGCATACTATTCGAGCAAGTTCGGTCATTACTCCCTCAACCGTCAAAACCGCCAATTTAAGTTTTCTTGAAAGATGGGCCTTAAATAAGATTGCAGTGCTGGATAATGAATGAGTAATTGTAGGCAAACCAATCATGAGAAAGGTCGGACTCATTGCGTATATTGGTTCTAGACGGCCGCCAGCAGCCGATAGCGCACGTACTCTGCCTATGGCTCACTTAATGATGCCAACAATGACTAAATTTTTTGGAGCCTGGCCTTGTCAGCCTCCCCCAGCTAACGCCCCACCTTCTGCAGCCTCTAATTATGGTAGCTGAGCTCTTGGTCCTCTCGAGTTTTGACCAAATCCAGCAATCGGCTGTAATCCTCCTGCGGCAAAGTCTCCTTGATTTGGTCGGGAGTGAGGTAGGCGGGTGCGGTGGCATGGTACGCCTTTTCTGTGAAGCAGTAGCGCTGTATAGCTCTGAGGAGAGTCCTTTGGGTGGCCCTGGTCAGCATCTTTAAATAACTATTTATGATTAATTGACAAAATATATAATCAAACGATTAAATTGCTGAAATACGGCGTGTGCCAAGTATCGCATTCGTTGTTGCAGTCGTATATGCATCTGTTTTCGATTAGTAGCCCCCAACCCTCGCATTGGACGCAGATGTTGCGGAAGTATGAGCTGCAGCCTGCGATATTGGCGTAGCAGCTGTTTTGCTAAAGGTGGTAATTGGGCCGACAGCGGAAGCATCTCCGATCGACTGTGTAGTCCAAACAGTCACTGACCATCTCAGTGGCAGCAATGGTGACCAAAGACTGCAAAACCACCGCGTAAGTGGCCGAATTAATCTGTATGATGCACAACATGACTCCCCCTCCTCCCCCCAAATATATTATCCTAAAGGTTCTCAATGTCCCCTGAATTTAGAAGGAAATAGATTGCCAGGGGACAGAGGTCTTACTAATGAAGTGTCCATACTCACCACCCCGCAGATATTTATCACAGCGTGCGAACCAAGGGTCATTCATGCAGGTGAGCGGATCGAGGTAGTTGGTTACAGTCGACGCAGACTACCCATAGGCTAATGTGTATAGTGTCTCGCTTGTGCTGGTCACAGCTTGATATAAAATGAGGTTACTTTGTACAAGAGGACAGCTGTTGTCTTGGATAGGCAGTACGTTGCCATCACAGAGGACGCATCTTTTGCTGCTATCGTATGACACGCATCCCGCTACGCTGCTGTAGCACTTCCCGTCGGCTAATCTATGCTGTGGGTCGCAGGCCACACACTCTCCTTTGCGGTACTCTACGCACTACCCCGCGCAGCAGTGTGCGAGCAGCAGACATATTAGTATTTTGAGTGCGAATTGTTCCATTTCGATAATAATAATTGGAACATTTCTGCACTATTATATTTTCAAATGTAGTTTGCCTAACTGCTCAGGCGCAGACTCACCATCGCCCACTCAGTAACTCGCAGATCACGCAGGCCGCCCAATCCGACCCTCAAACCACCGATTCCGTGAAAGGAGTGTTGAGTGTGATGGCTGAGTGCTTTTCGCAGCAAGCCGCCTCGATGGAGCTCATCTAAGCCTAGCTCTCGGACAAGGTGGGTTCCAGCGAATTCAAGCAGGTGACTGGTCAGAAACTGTCCCTGCGGTAGTTCCTGGCCTACTTCCAGAAAGTGGAAAGGATAGTCTAAAAGATGTAAAACCACTGGGCCACCACAGAAGCCAGGACCAACGAACTTCTGCAGACCAAACTCGATGCCGCCATGGAGGATGTCAACACTGCGGTCGGTATGCGCATGGACGAGCTCAAGAAAGATCTCTGTCAGAGACTCAGCCACTTCTAGCAAAGGTAGCCCTCTCATTACCCAGGAACAGAGATATCGAGGAACATTCGCGCAGCATCTCTGCGCTGAAGGAAGATCTCGAACGAATAAGCAGCAGTTGTGCCCATCGGTCGTAGGAGGTGCGGAGAAAGCTGAACGA
>Ga0316217_10006369_pt1 | contig 11718 bp, 20 predicted proteins | sample 1anoAmetaG_FD_203633 | JGI IMG/M metagenome (GOLD analysis project Ga0316217, IMG submission 203633) | Freshwater microbial communities from Trout Bog Lake, Wisconsin, USA - 1anoA | ecosystem: Environmental > Aquatic > Freshwater > Lake > Hypolimnion/Profundal zone | place: USA: Wisconsin... | reverse complement strand
ATTTCTGTAAAGATAATCACTCCATTCGGTGAGGATTATGATGAAGGTCTATCAGCCAGCATGAGTCTATCTACATCACCGGAGGATTCCTAGAGGCTGAAACTTCAGCTGTTTTATTCTATTCGGAGTGAGGTCTGTCTTTGCAAAAAAAAAGGGAGCCCAGTTTATGGACTCCCTTTCCTGTCTTGAGGTACATAGACCACCTTACAGAACTGCTTCAAGCTCCTTGCGGCTTGGTACCCTCTCAAAGATGGCATCAAGATCAGCAGTATCAATGAACGTCCTACCCCTCAGCTTGGAAAAGCCTAAGGTACCATCCTGCATTCTCTTGTAAAGGGTAGCTTGAGATACTTTGGCATAGGCTCTTTCCTCCGAAGCGATTAACCTTATAGTTTGCGACCCTTTAGGCTTCCTCTTTAGACTCAGAAACCACATCAATACTCCCAACAGCAGTAATCATGTCAGTATCGGCCTGATCCATAATCCAACCCTTATACTGGTACCTAAGCAGTTCCTTCCAACTAGCATCGTCCTTGCCCAGACCGAAATACTGGGTCAGCTTAGCCCTCGTGTACCAGTTCACAAGGATGAGCTTTTCAGTATCAAGAATGATGCCGAGCACTTCAGATAGTTCCTCATCATTCATAGCCAGCAGATGACCCCTGATAGCTTCAACCTTCTTAGTAGCCAAATTTGTAGCCCTCCTTTTCAGCAATCATGGCTTTGAGCCTCAAAGCCGCACTAAGCCCCACAACCTCATTCAATTCTTGTTTGTCCATACCAAGGATGCTGTCTGTAATGTCTCTAACCTTTGGCCTAAGGCTAGCCTTTAGTTTCTTGTCATTCATCATCATAATGACATTGAAGTTAGCATTAGCCCAAGGATCATTCAGGAACTTCAGTAAGATAGTTTCCATTGTCTTCTTCTTTCCCACCGTCTTAGCCCTCCTTTAGGCTTTTAGTAAATCATAATGGTTACAAGTCCATTGTCCTCAAAAGTGACATGGGGCTTGTAGGTAATGCCGTCGATGACAACGCCGTTCACTTTTATGGGAGGCGAGTATTCACCGCTGGCACAAGCCGCAATTAGCTGAAGAGCATCCTTACCCTTTAGGTATACACGCCCTTTTTGATGGTCATAGCCAGCGATAACTTTGAGTATAATGTCTTGGTCATCCTTGATGCTTTTCACCTGCTGATTCATTTGGGGGACACCTCTTTGATTGTACACTTCAGACCCTATACAGAGCCTGTTAAAACCTAGAACTCTCAAGACCTTCAATCAATGCCATGCTCATGACCATACCTAACTACCTCGCATCTGGTATCCTCCTTCATAAAGTCCGTGTTTCATTGATGGATTACTTTCCATCCGCTCAGATTCATTCTGCCCATTTTTACAAAGTGTTTATGCGGACTGCTGGATCTTAGAAGCAAGGTCCTCGAAAGTGTGGTCAGAGGCCTCATACTTGCGCTCGAGCTTCTTGAGCGTGTTCTTGTTGAGCCCGGTGGCGACCTTGAGGGCATCAAGGGAGGCATTCGGATTGGAAGCCTTGACCTCGACAAACTTCTTGATGGATTCCTCGGTGATAGCAACAGCCGGAGTGCGGACCCGAGCGGAAGCATCCTTGGCCTTCTTGGATTTTGGCGGCTCCTTGAGGCCCAGCTCAACTTCGATGTCGAGCTGGAAGTTGGCATTGAACCCCTCAGCGAGGGCCTTAAGTTCCTCCAGCTTGGCCATGTAGGCCTCCATAGCAGAAGCCTTGGCATCGGTCAGCATTTGCTCAATCTCAACCTGCTGGGCAAGGATAGCCTCGTTCATGGCGGTCCTCTTGGCGGCGATCTCATCGAAAATCGTGTTCATGTTGTTCTCCTCTTCAATCGATAGACTTTTTTTAAGCCAACTCAACGAGTGGCGTAAGAGACATATAAACCAGAAACTATGCGGCTACCCTGAGACTGGACATGATGCGGTCATAGTTGAAGATGTAGTACTTGATAAGAGCGTCAGGTTCCGTTATGACCATGGACAGCAAGGACTTCTCCTCCTCGTATTCTTCTTCGTAGCCTTGCATGAAGTTGCGGCTAGCAGTAATGGCAAGCTGGATGGCGACGATGATGTAGTTCTGCTGATCTTCCTCCACGCCATCGAGGACGCTCTTGATGAGGATCTCGCTGGTCACCCAGAACATGATGTCCTCCTTGCTCTTCTCCATGCCCTTGAGAACGTTCACAAAGTCGGAGATTTCAATAATTTCATCCACCAGCATGACAGTCTCATCATCCATTTTGTGACTCCTTGTATTGGCATAGGGGGAAGCTGGTAGTCTTTTGTGCAGACTACTCCCGAGAGGCTCAACGAGCCTGATTCAAGAATCTATTGACTTGTGTACTGTTGACAGCTCCGCAACCACCTAGAAAAAGGTAGTAGTTGAGCTAAAGATGGGAACTAGCTTTCAGCGGATTGGTGGTTGATGTCGGCGGCGAAGGTTTCTTTGATGTTGATCTGGAAATACATTGGAAGCTCCTTTAGTCCCGTATCGAGCCGCACTGACAGTGCGCATCCTTGGGAGGGGCAAGCAGATAAACAAATCTCCCCAAGGACAGATCCATCTTGCCAGTTTTCTTTATCCTTGTCAATATCATCTTGGCAATTCCCATTCATTTGTCTTTCTCACCACTCTACAAATGACATAATATTAAGCTTCACATTACATCTTAAGGCCGCTTGGATCATGGTGCTAAAATCACAAGAGCCTTGATACCGATCCGTTCCAATAAAATGATGATTCTATTTAGCCTATACCAAGACCTGAGCCTATTAGATTCTGAAATACTGCTCATTTGCCATATCGTTGGCCATTTGTATCCTTATAGAAAATCCTTGACGAGCCATAAAAGGGTTGTAAAATAACCTATGGCTCCACACCTTGCCTCTAATCTCCTTTTCTGTAAGCTCTGTGGCAGTCCCTTTGTCTATAAACTGAAGCAACCACAGACTAAGCTGAAATCTGGACTAAAAACTGACGCTACCTATCATGCCTACGCCCATAAGCCTAACCCTGAGTGTACAGCCCAGAAGGAGTACCCAGAAGCTTCAATAGATACCTGCCTAGAAACTATGTACTTTGATTACCTCCTCCACTATAAGGATAAGGGAAAAGCCATACAGCTAGCCCAACTCATACAAAAAAAGGCCAGAAAACAAGCCAAACTAATTCAAGCAATCAAGGATGATACTGCGAGCCCAAACCAAGCAGGGCTTTACTTCCAGCTTCTGGAGGTAATACAAAACCTACAGAAGCTGGACAATCCTTGGGTACACCAAAGACAGGCACATAAGTCCTACCTACTCTACCTAAGCTCATCCATAGAAATAAGAATCAAGCTCATAACAAAAACCCTTGGCAGTATCATTATCGAGCCCTATGCAAAAGGCAACGCTAAACTCTACTCACCGACCAGTCCCAAGGCCTTTAGGCTAAAGGACATTGACAAACTTCGTGCCGAGTACCTAACACTAATGGAAGAATTAGCTACCTTTGCTGGCTTTTAGCTACAGCTCGTCAAGGTACCATCCCAATTATCCACCTTGACCACCATCTTCATTCCCATCACCTGAACCAAGTGACTGCTGGTACCGGTATAGGTTTTAGGCCCTCCAACCTGCCTCATGATAAGGCTGTAAACCTGAGGGCTCATGTCCGGTCCGTACTTCTCCCGCATCTCCTCAGCAAAATGACTGCTAAACCCCTTGACCATCTTCTTGCTAAACATCATGTGGTCTCCTTTGATAGACATTAGAACTGGTAGCTAACAGCCACCTTGTTTACAGAGCATAGGGAGTTGCCACCCTTGCTGTCCATCTTTTTCAACTTGGTATAGCTCTGGATTAGCTTAGTCCCTGACTACTCCAAGTTTCCCTTAACCTCTCTATTTGTACCCTGCCTCCTCACAGGTCGCATGATGAACATACCCCTCCCCTAGAGAGAACGAAAGAAAAGTGGCCTAACTAGCAACTTGGCATAATTGATGTAGTGGCCAAGGCTTAACTACACCAAGTGTAGAGGCTCGTAAGGACTTTGATGGAAGATTGTGGTAGCACCAAAAATCAAGTACATCACTTTCATAGAATGGGAAAGTGGAGGAATGTAATACCATACTAGCCTTCTCACAGTCTTTATCCCACTATAGTCCCCTTCCAAACAATGCATCCAAGGGCTTCCTAACCGCTCCTTTACTAAATAAGCATAGGAGATCATATGGAAGGCTTTTTCGAGTATGATCTGCCCTTCCAAGTTTGGTACACATTACGGGAGGCGGCAGAGCTAAAGGGCGTAAACTACAAGACGCTTCTTAACAAGAAGTTCCTTCAGCCTAATGGAGGAGTTCCAGATGGAGAGGTTGGAGGGCGGCGGGTGTTTAAGCGGGATACGGTTCTTCGATGGGTGGAGAAGACTGACAGTGAACAATTGAGATCAGTTAAGCAAGAATGAATGCCCGCAAGAGAATCAAATGACCCGAGATGCCAGCCTAGAGAATCCCTTTAGGCGGATGGATTGATCAAGTCCATACCGCTATTCAGGTTTTAGCGAAGGATTACGCAACCTTTGTCTTGTTTGCGTGCCTTATGAGTCCTTTAAGGGCAGAAAGTGGATCTTCATTCTTCAACAGAACTAGTTGCTTGTCTTTATGATCAATGATGTCATAGCCACAATAACCAGTATGAAGCATTAAAAAGAATTGAGCGATTGTTAGGAAGATTTGTGTGGCCATCACTTTTTCATCTTTAGAACAGCGAATACCTTTATGCTCATGATCATATGCGAATGAAATAGGGAATAGAGCACAAACTTTCCCATCTAAAATGCAAGTTGAGAAAAAATGCACCGGCCTTCCATTAACTTTGCTTGAGGAATGCAAATAGATCACCATTCTGTCGAGATCACCTTCGAAATATGCGAAAGTTCCAAGCCATTTTGAATGCTTTGAACATAGCTCATTGAAGAAGCTTTCATCTCCTGAGCTGGCAGTTTGTATTCCTAGGTCAAAGGTGACCTTTGGCAACTCCTTCGCTACTGCAACATTAATAATGTTCATCTCGGTTGCGCATTCCCTTAGTGAACGTCCTTTTTCCAGTTGTACCTTAAGGTACTCTTCTGGCACCATACCCTCAGGATTGAAAGCTTGTGCTTGCTTCCTAATGTAGTCCATTAAACTTGGCATCCTTATCTCCTTTGGCCCTTTAGGGCCTTATGCTAATGATTCTATTCCTACAAATTGAGCAAATCATGAATATGCACGAAAACTGCACTGTCTCGCGTATTCTACAGACCTTTTGATAAATAGACCGCTCCTATTGAACCTCTGAAGCTCCCGCAATACTTTCCATATGCATCAGCCTTCCGCTTCCCATGATTTGGTATGCGGCAAGTAAACCAAAAGAGTTCCGAAGAAAGACATAATCCTTGCCATCAACCCTTTCCACAGATGATAGGCTCTCGCTCGGCTGGTCAAGACTATCCCCTGAACGAAAATAGGCCCTCATTGCTCGATCTTCTAAATTGCTTATCATATCTTTCCTTCCTTTGCCAATTTTGGCTGTGATAGACAAAAACATAGAACTAAAATGGGAATAATGATGATTTTCTCTGCAGGTCATTTAAACCTAAAGATAACCAAGAAATAGATAGCGGTCCATTTCTGCGGACTAATCCAGTTTGCAAGGGTATTAGAAAATCCACTATCTTTTTCCAGTGCCCCTATGTACTCATGAAATGTTATCTACCCATTCATGCCTCTTTTAGGATTTGTCCTGAAAGTCTCATCACCTCTCCCTGTATCTTTCATGAGGCTATTGTATCAAGAAAGAAAAGTTTTGTCAAGCTAAGTGATATTATAGTAATAGTACATATCATCCATTTTACATGCTTATAATACATCACATATTCTAATTATATAAACTGAATGTGATATTTTAAGATGAATATCCAAGCTAGCATAAGAAACATGATAAGTCTTAAGCCAGAAGGAATGGCCCCCTTAATATTTTCTGGTTATATTCTTCAAGCCCGATAATATTCTGCTTCTACAGAACACAGGCCATAGCAAATAATTGCAACAATAAGGCTATTAAGGGGATTAAGATAGTTGGAGTATTCCAAGTGGCAAGAATGCTGAGAATACTCCAAGTAGAGAGTGCCTGCCTTAGGCTAACAGAAATGCGCCTTGGGGCTGTTTTGGTCTCATATAAGTAAAATCTTCTCACTATTCAACGCAATTGGCCTCGGGGTAATTCTACAGCCTGAACCATCGCCGCCATTAATAGAACCTAGATTCTAAGGAAACCTCATAATAGATTATGAGGAAACCTCAACTATACTATAAGTAAAGAGTACTATATTAAAGAGAAGAATTTAGGGACGATGTCCCGAATCCCAACCGTAGGTCTGAATAGAGGTACTTTCGTTCTAATACCATAGGAGAGGATCGCCATCTTATATTCACAACCTTAGGATGCATCACTCATTCTAACTCTAGAAATGCTACCATTTGACCAGCACTGCTTTACAAAGACAAGAGACTGCCTTATAGTAAGGAAACATCAGTAATGGATCGAGCACAAGTTCTAAGCCAATATAGGTCCAATAGTAATAGTTGAAGAGATAGTTCTGCTTAGAACAATGATAGTGTCTCCTACAAGTACTACTCTTCTTCTCTTAAGGCATTTAGATAGGGATCAGAGCCGTAGGCTCTAATTCTATTCTTTAGATAATAGTAGATATTAGTCTTATAGGCATTCTTCTTTATGAGGATTCTTGCTCCTCAAATTGAAGAAACTTACTCTTCATTCTGAAAACACTAAGTAAACAGGAGAATTTGCCATGGATAAGAAGCTGTTCATTTATACGCCCCTTGAGGTCATAAAACTGGTAGGGGATGATAAGGCAGACAGGATTCTAAGCTACATCTGCATGACTATAAGGACAACCAAGACACATGAGGTGTTCATCACCGACGAGCAACTTAAGGAAGTCTTTGGCTACAGCCAGTCAACCATAACCCGCAAGATGGAGTACCTTGTGGACAAGGATTTCATCGAGGTCCAAATGCGGGACAAAAGGTACATCCACCTCGTAAGCACCGAGATTGCAGAACTTCAAGGGATCAACATCTCCAAGAATGGGGATTCCTTTGCCATGCAAAAGACTAAACGGTTGGAGTACTACCAAGGTTTAGACAGTTTGTGCAAGAAGGCTGGCCATCCATCAGAAGCAGAAATACAGGTTGTTCGTGGGAGTATGGATGTGTATAAGCTATCTGCTATCTGCGCTATTCAGTTCATCATAAGGTATTTTCACGGCGAGACATTTCCGATCAAGAACTCTACCGACCTTATGCTCCTAACCAAAATAGCCCAGTCCTATGGACATTGCATTTTTGGATCAGAGCCAGATTTCATCAGAACCTTCTGCAATAAGACGCCCTATATTGCATATAAAATCGCAAATAGCAAATACTCAAGCTCGACAAGAGAGTTCTTCAATAGTTTCAAGAAGGTTGTTCTGCAAAATGAATTCGTCTTTAAATACTCCACTGACCATGGAAACTTCATTGATCAGGCAATAATTATGGCAGAGGAGTACATGGAGGCAGAGAACAGATTCGCCCAGAAGCAATTAGGTACCCAAAGTGAGAAATCAGCATAGAATCCTATTTTGCTTTGGATGAGTATTCCTCAAGGAAGCTCCCAATACCATCCTGTTCCCAATTCCACCTGATCCCATCGCCGAGGACCCCAATGGTCAGCCCATCCTCCCGGCTAAAGTACCCAAAACGTATTGATGTCAAAATGAACATGGCTGTATTTTTTCTATCCCTTTCAAGGCTTTGAAAAAGGATAGTCCAATGGCGTTGATCCTTCGATCGTTCTATAAATACCCAGCCATCTGCAATTACCCGGGATACGATTTCAAGTACCTGTAGGCTGGCTAGTGCTTTCGCTTCGCCAAAGGAGTAATCACTCTCACGCTCTTCTTTTTTAAGGCAGAATAGGTCCGGATGCTTGAAGACATAATCAACTGCCGGGACCTCTGATTCGTAGAAAACGCGGTCTTTGAGCAAGTAAGATTTGACTTTCATTAGGCTACCTTATATACCATAACAAATGGGGCTTGGTTTGAGTGAGAAAGCGCTAAACATTCGGATTGCGAATTCGAGAGCATATTCCCTTGCTCTTAGGCCATCAAACAACTAACTCTATGAAACACCTTCTCCGCATATGAAAGAAGGCAAAAGGAGCCCAGACTGGCTTCCGAACAATGGACCCAAGTGCCATTTAAGTCTTCGTTCCGAAATGAATCTTCGACATTTCCTCTTTCCAGTCCAAAATGAGTGATGATAGATGTAAGAAATCTGAATCATCCATCTTTGCCAAACGAGGTTCAATTTCATGTAGCACCTTTTTTAGATGTACGAGTGCCAGAGTAGCCATTTCGGGAGACTTCTTTGCAGACTCAAATACCAGCAACTCATTTCTTGTAAGCGCGAGGTATGTCTCTAGCTTCCTGACATAGTTTGATGAATAGACTTTATAGGTTGGGACTATGAGGCTGATATGGAATACCCTCCTGAAGCTCTCCCAGCCTGAGACCAATCTTTCAACTATCCCTTCAACTATCATTTTAAGGCAGACAAAAGAAAGGGCAATAATGAAATAAAGGAAGTAGCCCACCGCACCAAGGGTTGCAAGAAGTAGGAGCAGTGCTCCCAGTAACTGGAAGATGGCTTGTATCACTTTCATGCTTCCCCCTCCCTCTCAAGAAGGTTCTTTACCGTAATGGTTTCGTCAAAGCCATCATCGACTCCTCCAAGGAGAAGGTCATCGTGAAGGTAGATTTCTCCCTTTATCAGGAGCATTTTCAGGAAGGAAAGAATGGTTGCTTTGGAACTCGCCCAGTCCCTGAACTGAACCGTCCAATAATCAACTGGCCTTTGGTAATGTCTACTTCTAATGTGACCATTCTTGATGGCCTTGATCACAAGTTGTTGTCGTGCCTTCCCCTCAACGCCTAGCACCTCTTTATGCCTTCTATAGGCAGACAGCACCTCTGCCATGCTTATCCCAAAATGCTCAGGGTCTCTGATGATGGCATTAACATGGCTGTCTGGGATATCAATGACCTCATTGCCCTTAATCCAATAAGCTACTGACATTAGGTGGTCTCCTTTACTTGTTGAGCCCATGACACGTGCTTGATGAGAAATCGTTTTAGGTCTTCCTGTACCCGCAATAGCCGTTCACTGTCCCGGTATGGCCCATTTAGGATGGCATGTATGAACAAGGTCCTTGCATACTCTGGCCTTGAATAGTAGATTTTTTTGCGAGAGGCTATGCTCAGGCTGGGTAATAGTCTGTCAATCTCGTACCTGTTCAACAGGAACAGGGACTTTGCAAGTACCTCGTTGCTTGATACGTCGATGAGGTATTCAAGCTCATCATCAAGCTCCTTTGGCTCTCCCATTAGCTCTAATGGCTGTTCATTTTCCCAATTAACGCTTTTCCTTGTGTAAGGCAGGTACCCATTCATCCCTGAATAGACTTCCCGTGCGAGGTCTGTGCCGATGAGGCTCAAGGCACTGTCCCTCATGAACTCTGGTGAACTCCCCCTTTGGATTTCCAGAAGACATTGGGATTCTATCTTGAGCTTTAAGAGCTCGATGTCAGGGAGGTTTTCGCCATCGACTTCGATGTAGTTAGCCAGAATGGTCTTCAGGCTGTCATCACTTATTCCATCCATGATCAACCTTAGGCCAATCCACGAGAGCGAGGACTCGATATCAGGAACAAGCTCATCAAGGGCGAGCAAGCCCTGCGTTCTGCTAATGAGGGCAAGGCCCATCATCATTTCGATGAGCGGAAGAAGAGACCTTTTCTGCTCGAGTGTCATTTGCTTACCCTTCATTATTTACTCCTTTGAATTTTCTAACACCAGAGATAAATGCTTCTGAAAATGCCCATCATTGTATTGTTCCATGATTGAAGGAAGGACATTGCTAAACAAGCAGACTGCCTCCTATCTCCTGAATCACTTCATCAAGCCTATACCCATCACTTTTCTCTGGAATGAAGGGAGAGATAGAACCAAAAAGGGAAAGCGGAGAATCTCTTTGATTGGATAGTTTTCCACAGGTGGGGCAGTAAGTTTCTAGTTTCCCTATGCTCAGGCCGCCGCCACCTGAGAGTACGAATGCTTCATGTTTCCCTTCTTTTTTATTCTCGCAGGTGACCTTCCATAGCCCAAACTTCCATGCCTGAAGCAAAGTGGATACAGGGAATCGCCTCATGCCAAAATAGACGAACACGATCCGAAGCCCGCCTAGGGCACCATTGGCGAGATAGCCGGTCGAGAGAATCCGGTCGGTGTTTTCCATGAGCAGATCAAAGTTCTTGGCAATAAGGCGACAGTCCTGTTTGGGATCATAGGCTACTGCCGCTTCAATGCGTCGCTGGGCCTCCTCGTACAGCTCATCGCCCTTCCCGTTAGGATATGGCCAAGCTTCCATAAGCCTCTCAATGAGGTACTTCCTGCTATTATCATCGACAGCCTTGTGGAGACGACGGGACTGGCCATCCCACTCGAACCATGTCGAATACCATCCAATGCCTGAGGTGGCATCGACAATCTGAAGGATTTTCCCTGCATCTGTGATGAAGAGCTTGCCCTTCAGGGCCTTCAGGCCAGCCTCGAACACCATGAAGTCGGCCCTGACTGAATGTTGCTGTGTAATGGAGTCTGGCTTTCTGTCTTCATCAAGGGTATAGGGTTCAATGCGTTCTTCTGGGTCCGTAGGGAAACGGGCAGGGGGAAAGGTAATCATGTGGTGTCTCCTCTTTAGCGTTTCTATTTCTAATGCCATCCCCGCAAGTGGGAATAAATAGGATGACAACGGTCGCTGGCTATTGCCTTAGTAATGTTGTTGGGAGCATCCTGCAAAACGGCATATGCAGGTTCATGGCTTCCCTTCCTTATCCTCCTTAGGCTTCCTCTCCAGTGGAGAGCCTCCGAAGAGCAGAGCGTATGTCTCATTGTCCATGGCTTCCAAAGAATCCACGCCAAGTGCCTGTTGTGCGGCATCAGCGATACCCTCTGCTAGCATTTCATCAAGGCCATCCATGATCTCTTTTTCCATGGCCTTCTTCTCAGGATCATCTGCTACAGTAGCCATTTCCCTCCCCCTTTACTCTTTGCTAGATGGAGGCATAAGCCCAAGGCTCACAAGGCTGGAGTATGATTTCTTGGCGAAGATGAGGTGATCGAGGATAGGAATCCCCATGAGTTCCCCGGCCTTTGCAAGCCTTTGAGTAATATCAAGGTCTTCGGAGCTTGGGTCGGTGTTCCCGCTGGGGTGATTGTGGGCAACGATTATGGCGGCCGCGTTATCCTTCAGAGCAAACTGGAAGACCTCACGGGGGTGCACTATGGTTCGATTAATCGTGCCTATGCTTGCAATCCTGATGCCGATTATGCCGTGATTGCCATTTAGGGTGATGACCAGAAAGTGTTCCTTGGTCTTTGTCCAATACCTACGAAGTGCACGATGGCAGTCTTCAGGGGCACGAACGGTGATCGAGGGTTCGTGCCGCTCTGCCACCACCATGACCGTCATTTGATTCTCATAGCTCATTTGTCTTCTCCTTTAGCTGTTTGGTTCCCG
>Ga0316217_10006368_pt1 | contig 11718 bp, 12 predicted proteins | sample 1anoAmetaG_FD_203633 | JGI IMG/M metagenome (GOLD analysis project Ga0316217, IMG submission 203633) | Freshwater microbial communities from Trout Bog Lake, Wisconsin, USA - 1anoA | ecosystem: Environmental > Aquatic > Freshwater > Lake > Hypolimnion/Profundal zone | place: USA: Wisconsin... | reverse complement strand
ATCAAAGTCTGAGGAAAATTCATTAGCCTTAAAACTATGAAAAACTGGAAGTCTTTTTGGCAAAAATAAAGTAGTATATTGATGGTGTAAAGTTCCCACTTACAGTTCGAGTAAGAGATCCAAGTGGTAATTCCAACATTAAGAACCCTTTCGCCCCAAAAATGGACAAAAATTTAGAAGTCTCGAACTTCTAAAGATCTGTTGAGGAACTTTTGCAAATGGGCTATAGTCTTGATAATGCCAAAGAAGAAAAAGAGTCGATTTAAACTAAAAAACTATGCACTAAACTCAACTTCTCAAAGCCCTTCGAATAAAGCAACTTCATGGAGCAAGAACCTGCAGTTTTCCAAGTGCCATGTCATGCCTGCTCCATGATGGGGGAAACAAGAATGTGCCAAACAAGTGTACCATACTTCACTGACCTCATCATTATGAGTTTCAAATGCTAGTATTGTGGAGCTCATTCAACTGAAACCAAGAGCAGCGGATAAGTCAAGGAACAAGCCTCAGTTCTCACCCTAAGTGTGGAAGGAGACGATGACCTCAAAAGAGACCTCTTCAAAGTACATCTACACTTATCAAGAGTTAAACCTGTGGAGTCAACTTACCAGACATTTAGCTGGAGTTGGGCTTTGGAACATTCGGTGGAGTATTCACTACAGTTGAAGGCTTGCTCGAAAAGATACATGACCACTTCTAAGAGAGCAATCCTTTTGTTGATAGTGATAAAGAATTCAGTAACAGAATCGCAGGCCTTTTAGATGACTTAATACTCATGAGAGAAGGAAAAAAGAAGTTTACTTTGATTCTAATCGATCCACTTTCGCACTCTTTTCTTTCCAACCCTTACCATCCTGATGCAGATCCAAGATTGAAGATAGAGTTCCGCCCTCGAACTTTTGAGGAAAATTAGGATCTTGGCTTAAATGACATCAAAGTTGACAATTATCAGTAAACCAAAGAACTCACCAAACATTAGCGTGGAGGCTGATTTCAAGTATTTTATTATACTTCCCATAAATGTGACTATTGCGATAAAAAAGCAAAGTTGAATTGTATTAAAATCATTAAATTTCCAGCAACTAGCAAATTTCATAGGCCAAACGATTGATTTCCTCACTGGACTCAGCCTGCAAATTCTCCAACTGTTCAAAATAACCTTCTCCCTTCAACACCTCTTTCAGGAGATTTACATATTCCTCATTCTCAGCAACCATTCTCAACATGTTCAATGTGCAAATCACATCGTCATCATTGCGCTTGCCACTCTACCAAATTCTAGAGCAAAGATTTACTATAACCGACAAAGAACCATAGCTTAGCAATTCGTTTTGCATCTAGCTGCATTTGCGATGCTAAAATTGCTTCAGGATCTCGAAGATAAATGAAAAGACTGTTTTGGTTTATTAATAAGGAGTGATGCCTTTGATGTTGCTGACTAATGCTTAGAAGTTGCTGCAGATCTATTGGTAAAAAGGCTATTTTACTTTCTTGAGAGTACAGAAAGTACTCAACAATGCAGAACAGATTTTAAAGCATTCAGGTCTCATTTTTTATCCTTTTATCAACTGAGTCGCTTCTTGGTAGAGAGCGCTATAGAGCTAAAGATAATCTTTATTATTTTGAGTAACTACGTTGATTTAATCCTAGCGATAGTAAAACAATTCAGTGGAGAGTTCATAAACTTCCGCAGACAGTCTTTTAAACTGAATTTTTTGTGAACCCAAATCTTGTAAAAAAGTGCGTAGATAGTCAACAGCATGGCACAAAGCAGGCAAAGGCAGATTGAAATCATATCTCAGCAACTTAAGCAAAGATATTATGTCCAATAAAGTTGAAATATTTTCTTGAGAAAGAGAGTGATTGAAGGAGTATTCTTTGGAGAAAAATTAAATAATGTTCATCAGTAAAGATACCCATTATTGGTTTGTTTGCTTTTGGTTATTTTAACTAATAGACTCCTCGATTGTTTTATAGATTCCTTAGAGTATCAATATCTAGTTACGAACGAACCAGACCATAACAGAGGCTAGTTCCTAAAATTATTTGGCTTCAGAGCTTTATTATAATAAACTGCACTCACTTCTCATATTTGGTGCTATCTTCTATATAGTATCTTTAAATAGAGTAAAGCAAAGTTCGTGAAGCTCTTTGTATTGCTCAGCGTTTTCAGCTGATTTTGAGCTCAAACTGACAAAGATGTTGCCGAATATGTAAATAATGTTAATGCTTATCCCCACACTTATTTGACTGCCACTTTTTGACTTCACGTATTGGTAGAGATTTGAAGTGATAACTGTGTTGAATAACTGTCTGATCGTACTCATTTTGTTATTGACTTCGTAAATCATTTGAAGCTATTGCTAACTAGAATAATTTCTAGGTTTAAAGCAACTCAACTCTATCAGGCAAGAGGTAAGCTCTTTCAAAAAAGCCTGACTGACTTCTTCAGAGAAACTAGCTAGTCCAGTTAGGAAAAAATCACAGCTCTCGATAATCTCGATTATTTCGGAGAGCTAGTTGTAAATAGTGGTGATTTTTGTGGCAAGTTGCTCAACAAACGTGATCTTTAAAGATTGTTTGAAGTTTATGTTCATTATGTGGACTTTTGTACATATCTCCTTTGCAAGGATCTTAAACAAAGTTGTGAATGTCTCCCCATCCGTCTCAATCGATTAAAGGGCATTCAGTTCAATATTGGCTTTGATTTTTGCATTCTGCAATACCAAGCAAAGTATGTTTGGGGATTATTTACTAATTACGTTTTGCTAGCATCTAAAAGTGAATCTATTTTCTCTGATGCTTTTTAAAATGAGTTTGATTTTAGAGAAGTTGTTTGGCTAGGTTTGCAAAGTACCATCCAAAAAAAGATAGTCTTCTTTGTCTTTATCGAGTAAGCCAACCATCTTGGAACGACATTCAGTCATCATAGTATTTATTTGTGTTCTTCGGATTTGCTAGCTAAACTTTTGCCTTTTACTGGCCAGTTTGCTCTCCATATAAAGTTTGTAGTAAAGGCGGTAATTATTATAAATCAAAAGTTTCAGATATTATGAACGTTTTTGAAGAGTTATGAAAGAAGCAATAGAATTCAAAAAAGCTATAATAACCTTTCTATCTTTTTAGTTCGAGGGCTTTGTCTTCGAATCATAAAAGTCCTGTGAACAATCTCAGTGTATATGAACTAGTAACAGTAGTTCTCAAATCATAGCTTAAGGCATTTCATCGCTTAAGGAACAATATCTAAGTTCAAAAGTATATTCCTCCACGTTCTCCAAGAATTTTACCCAGTCCCAAAAATTTTGTTATTTTTGATCTATGCTTTAATTGTATATTCTATCTTTGTCGCTGTGGGCAACGACTATCCGAAATGAATTATAGTCAAATAATAGCAATACAATGAAAAGGTCCCAGGTCAGAAACACCCCAGACAAAAGCAGAACTTTGTCCAAATCCAGATTGACCTCTCCCCGCTCTACCCCCAAACTCCTCTCTGAACTTTACTACTGTCATTACAAAAATGCAATGTATATGGGAGGAATCAAGTCTTATAAAAAGGAAGGCAGAGGAATCATACTGCATGATAACGGCGTATCAATGCTCACCTCTCACTATAATGACTTGCTGCATGGTCATAATGTACTTTTTGATAATTGCTGCCTGCTGTCTGCTGTGTTTAACAAAAACAAAATAACCTAAGCTGCCTTCAGAACCTAAGGCTTTTTGATATTTTTGACCTACAACCAAGAAAACTAGCTTTAAGGGGATATCAAATTAGTAAATTTCATCACAAAGTCAATAGCCTACGCTACATTTAGAAAGGGGACAATGATTGACAAATACGAGGAACGGGAATTAGATCTTATAAACAGAGTGTTTTAGTTGGGAGAGTTGGAGCTAGTTGTTGGTAGAACACACGCCAAAGTGTTCAAATATTAGTTCGAAAAGTTCCCCAACATCCAAATCATCAAACACGCCAATAAGCTGATAGTTGGGTTTTAAAAGAACGGCTTTCTCAACGGCCTAGGCTTCCAATTCGTCTACAAAGGCAATAAGGGAGGGTTCAATCCGGATACCCACAGGTATGAAGATGACTTTTAGCTGAAAATGATTTAACGTGGCTATTACATCAATACACAACTTAATGGCATGGGATCCAAAATGTTCAAGAATGGCAATCTCTACATCGGAGAGTTTAAAGGCGGACTATTTTAAGGCAATGGCATTTTGAAGAACAGCGAAAAGAAAAACTGGGTGAGTGGTTTCTTCAAAGGTGGAAACCTCGCCTAACTTCTCTAACACAACAGCGATGGAAATGAAAAAAACGTAGACAGAATCGTAGCAGCCATGCACGAAAGAAAGACCAACTGGATAAACAACGAAATAGCCTCAATTGATATGAACTTCTACGTGGACTAGATAGAAACGATCATAACCACCGAACCCAACAAAAACGTGCATCAACTGTAGCAGAGAAAACAAGAGGTACTTCGCAGAATACAAGAGAAATTTGTTGCGGATAGTGGCTAGTCTTTTTCAGCTGAGAATGACGGCCATATTCACAATCTCAAGAGTAACTCGGCTGGCAACTCTTCAGTCGCTAGGTTTGTCAATAGCTTAAGTCCTGCCGATACGAACAGGCAAGTTGCGAATTCTGATGCCAAGCAAAACGTTTATACGCGCTAGAAGGTTGAAAGCAAAAGATTAGATGAAGAATTACGCGAAAAGAAGTCCAAAAGCATTACAACGAAAACCAAAGTATTCGAAAGAAGTGCAACCTAAAAAACCCAACTGAGGACTGAAAATCATCAAGAATCCCATATTAACAAGAAATTCGTCCATTCTCCCGGTTGGATCAAAGCAAACGACGACGTCTTTTCCTCTAGAAAAATAGACCAAGACGAAGAATATGCACAAAACTAAACAATTACTAATGTGAGCAAATTTTAGCACCCTCTTCCCAAAAGCTAGTTCAACAACAGCCGCCAGCTAAGGGTTGAGCAAACTCCTCCCAGCAGTTACTAGCTGAGCAGCTAGCAGGTATCATTCAGCAATAAGAATGGACTGGATTCCAAAAGAATGGTCGCCAAAAGCAAAATCTTTAAATTTTTACAAAGCCAATCTCCCCCTCAAAAACCTCCTCAATTCAACAATTCAGTATATAGACTTGAAAGCACCTAAAGGAACCGAGAAGCTCGAGCGCCTCTTGTGACATAAAGACCAAAAAACCGGTGATAACTGTTATCTATCTATTTGCTAAATCCACACAATCCAACAATCACAAGACGCTAAACCAGTGCAAGCAATATAAACAATATACTTTATCATAATTTGCCTTCTTCGTTCTTCATCATAGATTAGAGATAGATGCCGATTTCGGATTTCTTGAGCTCTGCCTGCCGAGAATTCGAGCTCCTTTTTATATTGTAGTAGGAGATCTTTGGTGCGTTGTTTGGAAGAAGAGTCTGCTTATTCCATACTGTGAGCTATTTGAGGTAGCTGTCTAACTGTGTTTGGTCGACTAAATTACTCAAAAAGTACAATTTTCGAATTTTTAGATATTCAAATTTTTCTTCTTCTTTTCAACTTATTACACCATATTCTAAGCCTTCAAATGTGAAAACATGGCCATTTCCAAATTTTTAGGTTAACCACTCAAAAACTATGCCTTTCTCTAAGTCTCCATCCTCTTCATTGACTCATAATCAATCTCCTGGAAGTTGAACTCCTCTTACTTCTTTTTGCAGCAACTAAAACTGAACTCTTTGTTAAAGATAGCCAACCTAAAAATAGCCAACCCCAGAGAAATCATCAGCATAAACAGCATAATAAAGCCATAAGCAGTGATCTAGTCATTGCTGTTAGGTTGCTAATCAGTGCCAGCGATATGGTTCCACCTCATAATGATACCCAAACAAGTTATCACTGCAACCTGGTTGAAGACAATGGTGAAGTTGTGGACAAAGCTATTGAGGCGGTAGACGGTGTTGTAGGGACGATGGATAATGAGCGCAATCAAGTAGATGACCTGCAATGGTAGCAGAATATACAACACATAGGTTTAGGCCAAGAGGATGGACAGGATCAGCATAAAGACGGCTTGGTAGCCCAAGTAGAGGATGGGATAGTTGAACTTCATATTCTGGAATCGGATGGACATGAACTCCTGCTCCTCTGTGAAGTTGTCCGGCAGGAGCAGGTACCAATACAAGACGTATGAGATCATGCTGAAAAGGATGATGAATGCGAGTATACCTGCCGACACGTTGAGTTGGTCAGGAAAGTACTCAAGGGCACTCTGGAAGTTGCTGAGCTGGATGCAGAAGCTGAATATGATCTTGGGCATTGAGAAGAAGACACTCATCATGAAGATGCGGCTGAAGACAAAAGAAAACCATTTTTATGATTTCCTCAACTTCTTGCTTATCTCCGATGAAATGATCTACTCCAGAATCAGCTTGTACCTTCTTTTGCGCAGGCCCATGACCACCAAAACCAGTGCAAAGGTGATGATCAGCAGATACATGGTGTTGAAGTTAGAGATGAACTCCTTCTCTAGGTTGAGAGTGAGGAGATAGTTGGGCAAACCGTATGTCCGGTAATATTCGCTGCCCAGGATGCCGTCAAACCCTTACGACCATTTGAGCACTTCTGGGAAAGGCGACAGCTAAAAGGGAAATTCCTTGATAAGCGCGAATTGGAAGTAGTAAGTCTGGAAGGTCAAAATCAGCTAAAGTCCAATCCACTTCTAGAAGAAGAGGCAGCTGACTATAAACACCAAAATCGATGAGAAAAGCACAATCAGCAACATATAATAAACTGCTTAGCGGAGAACAAAGCTCTAGTCATAGGTGAGTTCGCAGTTGATCCCAGTAAGGGTAGGTTTGACGTAGTTGGTGGGATACCAGAAATACTTGCTATTGTTCAAAAGCAGCTGGAACTGCTGCTCCGTGTTCTAGATACTTGAGCCATATTGGATGGTGGCAATCAATAGATTCTGGCTTGTGCTGTAGACCACGTTCATGGCTGAAGAGTTAACAGTGTTTGAGAAGAGGCTGTTGTAGTCGCTGATTTATGAGAATTTGGAGAAGGTTGGGCTCAGACTGTAGTAAAGAATGGCAGTATTTGAGGAGGTGTCCCTGGAAGTCCCCATATAGGCGAGCTGGATGGTCGTATTTATCTTGCATGTCGACCCTTGAGCCAATCTGCCCACGCAGACCCAATTCTAATCAACAGTACACATACTACTACAGCCATCCCCATCGATAGAATTGCCGTCATCACAACCTTCAACCGTGAGCACATAGTTGTCCCCACAGTTGGACACACAACTCAAATCAGGTAGTGTAATGGTCCCACGAATACAAGCGCAAACAAAGGAGGAAGTGAGCTACATGAGCAATGTGGCATTACAATTTATGCAGGTCTGGCTGCCATTAATCGCTGAGATGTTTGTGCAGCCGATGACCGTGTTGCAGTAGCCTGTGACGATTGACCCACTTGGGCAGCTGCAGGGCGGACCTGTGAAGCCAGACAGGCAACTCATACAACTACCCGCATTAGTGCACGTCTGGCATCCAGTTATCTGAGAGGAGCAGGGTACGCAAACCGAGCTGCCCACATCTACATAGCCCGACATACAGCCGCAGGCCGAAGGAGCAGTCCCCGCCATCACTCTATAGTTGCTAGCATTGCAACTCTGGCACGCGCTAGCAGCAACCCCTGAACACGTCAGACACGAAGCATCACAAGGCAGACACTGCCAATAGATATTATCATTCGTGGGCCTATCAGTGTAGCCGGAGCAGGTGGCCACACAGTCATCAAGGGCAGGGCTTGAGTAGTTGTAGTAGAAGTAGAGTGCTGTTGTGCAGCTGCGCTGGACAAAGAAGAAGTACGATAGCTTAATACTGTAGATGGAATTGGAAAAGGTGTAAGTGCTGTAAAGGTTGGCGATGTTGGAGCTGTCGAACCCATAGCGTTTGGTTGCTGATAGGCTGAAGTTGAAGGAGGACAGCCCAAAAAACATGCGTCCTGCAGCGGCTGTGTATCTTGGGAGTATGCCTGAGAAGAAAGTGCTTGCGGCTGAAGAATTGCTAGTAAGTTAGACGGAGCCGAGCTGGAACAAGAGTTGCGTGGTAGTGGCGGCCTGCTGAGGGTCAAAGAACAAGATGCTGTAGCCGATATAGGTGATGGTTATTTGCTCGAAGGTGAAGAAGGTGGCATTGATGGTTCCGTTCGTGCCGATTGTGACGATGCTGTCGACGAAAGAAAATGACCCGAAAGGATCCACTCGGAATCCTTCCAGCACCAGCACCGAAGACAGAGATGTGGATGTGAAGAAAGGGTCGGCAGTTGTGTTAACGTTGATGATGTCGGTTTCTGATCGATAGCCAAAACTATCGCTTATTACAGTTGGGTTGATGACTGAATAACAGGCAGGTTACAATCCGAGAGCAGGCGGAAGGTCTGGCTGCTCGTCACCATGGCGATATAGTTAAATCGCAGCTCCTGGCAAACCGTATCATCTTATAGGTACACCCTCAGCGTCAGGGATGTGGTGGTAAAGGTTTTGTTGGTGATGATGGAGAAGTCCTGATCGTTGGGAACTTGGAAGAGGTTGATGCCCACCGCTATGCTTATAGGGGTGCTGGCAGAGGACAGGGATATGGGCTGGGTGAATGTAACTGCGGCCGAATTCGAATTCACCAGCTGCGGGCCAGAGTAAGCCACTATTTGCCCTGGGTAAAGCAGATGGTACCTGAAGCGATGTCAGGGTAGGATGCCCAGCTCACTGCTGCCCCCACCTGCACGCACATCCAACCGGCCACCAAGACCAATGCCAGGAGGGTCGATAAAGATGGGTTTCTGAGGTAAGCTTCAGGTTGTAATGGCATCGCGAGTATTATAGTAGTTTCTCGAGTAAATTTGTTTAAAGCATTTAACACCACGCGTCGGGAAAAATTAAATTTGCTCTGAGTATTATCTATCCATAATTTGCTCATAGTTTGTTCCTAGCTTGTTCCTATTTGGCTGTTAGTTTGCTCCCAGTTCGTTCCTAGTTGCAGATGAGGTAAACCCAAAGACGAGAGTTATAATTATATCCCTATAGTATAATTATACCTCTATGGTCCAATCAACTCGTTGTTCGCTCAACTGAGCAGAATCTAAGTCTCTTTTTGGCTGTTGAAGCAGGTGGAGATATTGCCAGCATGTGCTGGCTGGACATTGCCTTTGAAACGGCTATACTGCCTCTAGCTACACTTTATTGAAGTGTTTCCATTCATAGCTTTATTCCGTTTATTATATTGGATATGCAAACCCTTGCTCTCGGACGAGTCGCCCAAGGCAACCAAGCCAAACCTCCACTTCCAAATTAAATCATAACTTGCAGCATCTTATCAGTAACCATCTCACAAACCGGTCAGAAACAAAATCAGACACGCATCATCACCAGCCAATATTTACTGCTTAAGATATTTCTGGCATATCTTATTAACGACCTGCATGATTGTATATCTCCTTTACCAATAATCTTTATGAAGACCCTCCTCTTAGTCTGCCTCATCGCCACTCTCCTCGCCCTCGAGCAGCCCTACAAGAAAGTCATCCACAACACCGACCCCAAGGCCAAATGCGTCGACGGCTCACCCCCCGCCCTCTACATCCACCAAGGCAACGACCCCAACAAATTCATCATCTTCTTCAACGGCGGAGGCGCCTGCGGGGAGGCCACAGTCGCACAAGTCATCGAGAGCTGCTACCAGCGCAGCAAGACCGACTACGGCAGCAGCAAGAACCTCAAAGACGAGGCCACTTTCGGCGGCTACCTCTCCACTGACCCCTAGAAGAGCAAATTCGCGAGCTGGACCAAGGTGTTCGTGCAGTACTGCGACGGCGCCTTCCACCAGGGCGCCAGCTAGAACAGCATCAGGTACAAAGACGCAGAACTCTTCTTCAGGGGAGCCTACAACACCAGGTCCCACTTCAAATACCTAGTTGATAAGTACAACTTCCAGAATGCCGAGAAGGTGGTGCTCACCGGGGCTTCGGCAGGGGGCATGGCCACCTATCTTTGGAACAACTATGTGAGGGAGCTGCTAGTCAACCCCACTGCTATGGTTGCCGTGCCTGATTCAGGGGTGTTTATAAATGTGGCCTCACCCTAGACTGGCAACTTCAACCTTGACGTCTCCATCAAGAATCTGTTCAAAGTATCAAACGTTAACGAGCAAACTCCCAATCCCATCTGCAATAGGTTCAAGCAAGGATAGGAGTATAAATGCCTGTTTATTGAAACCATCTTCACCTCGTTACTCGGAAACGTGCTGCTGGTTAATTCTCAATACGATTCCTACGCCATCCCCTTCTCGCTCAACATCAACTGCCTCAAGCCCGGCACATCCGGCAGCACCCTCTCAGCTTGCAACACCTCAGAAATAGCCAACATCGAAGTCTACCGCAAGGCCTACCTCAACTTCATCAACAACTTCCTGCAGTTCTCCAGAAACAGCGTATGGACCATCTCCTGCTCCAAGCACGTCTACGCAGTCTACGACGACTTCTGGGAGTCCGACGCGCAGAGGATCCCAGGCAGTTCGGGGATGTCGGTGAGGAAAGCAGTGTAGAGCTTCGTGCTGAACGGGTAGAGGATCTCTGCGATCGACGGTGCGAAGTGGCCAGAGAACGCAGCCTGCGCCTATTGATAATTGATAGCATGGTCAATCTACATTTCGACTAATAATCTATGTTTGCTATATTATTTGCCATCGTCATCCAGTGCGCCCAATCCGCCTACTCTGACTTCTACGACATCCCCGCATACTACGGCCACTTCAGCCGCAGGTACTTCCAGCCCCAGTTCATCCTCGCCGCCAACTTCGCCAGAGTCTAGTTCCACTTCTCAATAGACGCCACCTACGACAACCAAACGCTCTACTTCGCTCGCCCCGAGGACCACTGCGTCTATTCCTACTCAGCAGCTACCCAAACCATCTAATCCTTCGTCGGCCAGTGCGGCACATCCGGCAATGCCATCGGCTCCAAATAAGTCGCCAAATTCAAATCCATCTCTTCTATAGCCTACTTCTAAAGGCCCTCCAGCTCACTCTCCAGTCAACTCGCGGCCGAAAGAGTCACAATCGTCGCCAATGCCGCTTGCGACCCCAGCAGTGACTCATGCCAACTGACAGGTGACTACCCTGAGCTCACTCTGGACAACCTGCGATACCAATCAAGCGTGTCACTCTACCTGGATGAGCCAAACCAAGAAGCATTGGTCTATCTGGCCGACACAGGCAACCACTGTATCAAGATGCTCAGCCTATCCGACAACAAAGTCTCAGTGGTGGCCGGCAAGTGTGGGGAGCCAGGCTTTCGCGATGGCCCTATCAACTACAACAGACTCAATTCGCCCACCAACATCGGAGTCTCCAGGAAAGGAATCATCTACTTCTTCGATTCCGGGAATGAATACATCAGAATAGTGGATTTGGGGGGCAACGTGCAGACCCTGCAGCTGGGCGCTTGCTCATCGTGTAAATGAAGGGTTATGCAGTGAACTCGGGAAGAGTGGTCGGAGGCTATGAGCTTCGTCAGATACTCTGCTACTAGAACTGGATCGAGGGGAAGACCGAAAATCCCACCAGCCATTACTTCGACCCCTCCATCCTGCAGATCTGCAGCTCGCAGTCTTCGCAATGTACCTCCCAACAGTGA
>Ga0316217_10006367_pt1 | contig 11720 bp, 10 predicted proteins | sample 1anoAmetaG_FD_203633 | JGI IMG/M metagenome (GOLD analysis project Ga0316217, IMG submission 203633) | Freshwater microbial communities from Trout Bog Lake, Wisconsin, USA - 1anoA | ecosystem: Environmental > Aquatic > Freshwater > Lake > Hypolimnion/Profundal zone | place: USA: Wisconsin... | reverse complement strand
GGACGGCGCCAAGAACGACGAGGTGCGGGAGATGGAGGTCTACCTTGGGGCGCTGATCCGCCAGGTGGACTCCAGCCTGCTGGACGAGTGGGAGAAGCTGCGCGACCCCGGCTACCGGCCGGTCGAGGGCGAGGCGCCGCGGCCGCCCGGGGCCGACGCCGCCGCCCTGGACATCACCCGCGACCGCAAGGCCTTCACCGCCGCCATCCGCAACCGGATCTTCAGCTTCCTGCACTGCCTGCTGGTGCAGGATTTCGAGGAGGCCGTCGCCCTGCTGGAGGCCGAGACGGGCGGCGCCGCCGACGAGGCCGGCGAGCCCTGGAGCCCGGAGCGGCTCAGGGGCCTGCTGGAGGCCTACCTGGCCGAGCACGGCCGGTTCCGGCTGGATCCGGAGGGCCGCAACGCCCGCCACACCTACGTGCTGCCGGCCGAGGACCAGCTCAGCTGGCGGGTCCAGCAGATGCTGGTGGACCTGGAGGAGACCAACGACTGGGTGGCGGAGTTCCAGGTGGACCTGCCGGCCTCGCGGACGGCGGGGGCGCCGGTGCTGCGGCTGCAGCGGCTGGGGAGCTACCGCTGACCGGGGCCCGGGGTGCCCAGGCTCGCGGCGCGCTGGAGCCTGCGCCTCGGCGGACTCGGCTCCTCGGCGAACTCGGCGTATGTTATTTTATACCTGAAGTTAACCGAATCGTTCAGCTCGCCTGGAGCCGGCGCTTCGCCACCCGCGGATCCGCCAGGGTGCACGGCCCGGCTAGGCACCCGCCCTCGCAGGCCATGACCTCCAGGAATCTGGCCGGCCCCTTGCCGCCGGCGTAGAGCCGGAGCCGGCGCAGGGTCTCCGGGCCGAGCCCGGCGATCGCCTCGGCCTCCGGGCTGTCCGGGCCCGCCACCGCCGCGGCCACCCCGCCGGCCGCCGCGAACTGGCGCCCCGCAGGGCTGGCGGCCAGGTCCGCCGCCGTCTCCGGGCAGGCGTCCACCTCGATCCCCCGGGCCACCAGGGCCGCGCCCAGCTCCTCGAAGGTCAGCACCTGCTCCACGCAGCCGCCCTGGGCCTCCTTGCGCTTGGCCACGCAGGGGCTGATGAAGACCCGCGGCACCCCGGGGAAATGCTCGCCGGCCCAGGCGGCGGCGTAGGCCAGCGGGGTGGGGGTGGCCGAGACCCGGGGCTGCAGGGCCGGCAGCCGCGCCGCCACCAGCCCGGTGAAGGCCGGGCAGCAGGAACTCGTCATGAACGGCGCCCCCGCCCCCAGCCGGTGCGCCAGCTCGGCCTGCTCGTCCGCGGCGGCCAGGTCGGCCCCGGCCGCCACCTCCACCACCGCCTGGAAGCCGAGCCGGCGCAGGGCGCCCACCAGCTTCTCCAGCGGGGCCGCGAACTGGGCCGCCAGGGCCGGGGCGAACAGGGCCACCCGCGGCGCCCCGGCGGCCAGGGCCCCGAGCACCTCCACCAGCTCCGACTGCTCGGCCACCGCGCCGAACGGGCAGGCCTGGACGCACTTGCCGCAGGCGATGCAGGCCTCGGCGTCGATCTCCTGCTTGCCGGACTCGCCCCGGCGGATGGCCTCCACCGGGCAGGCCTCCTCGCAGGGGATCGGCACCCGCAGGATGGCGTTGAAGGCGCAGACGTCCAGGCAGCGCCCGCAGTTCACGCAGAGCTCGGGGTCGATCACCGCCTGGCCGTCCTCCATCCGGATCGCCCCCTTCGGGCAGTTGAGCGAACAGGCCTGGGCCATGCAGCCCCGGCAGGCGTTGCTGACGAAATAGGCGCTGCGCACGCAGGCGCTGCAGGCGTCCTCGATGACCGTCAGCAGGCGCGGGTCCCGGCGCTCCCGCCGCAGGGCCTTGCGGGCGTAGGAGGCCAGCGGCTCCAGCTCGTCCTGCTCGTCCTGGACCGAAAAGCCGAGCATGGCCATGGCCCGGTAGCGCAGCACCGCCCGCTCCTGGTGCAGGCAGCAGCGCAGGGGCCGGCCGCGGCCGGCGCGGGGCCGCATCTCCAGCGGGAAGCGGTCCACGGTCTCGGCCAGCCGGCCCGCGAAGATGGCGCCGGCCAGCTTCACCAGCAGCTCCCGGCGGATGTGGGTGACGTTGGTGGCGTGCGCCATGTCAGGCCCCGGTCCCGAGCAGCTGCTCGATCCGGGCGGCGATGCCCTGGAAGCTGGCGTGGCCCAGCGCCTCGCCGGCCACCAGCACGTACGGGCCCTGGGCGGCCCCGTGGCCGTGGCACAGCTCCAGGCAGCGCTCGCCCCGGACCTTCACCCGGCCCTTCAGGTGGGCGGGCAGGTGCTCCTCCAGCAGCACCAGGCCGGAACCGTCCATCACCACACAGGCGGTGCCGGCGCAGATGGTCACGGTGATGGGGTCCATGGTGCCTCCTCAGTAGTAGGTGATGCGGGTCTGCTTCAGGTGCTTCTGCTCCAGCAGGGCCGCCATGCGCTTGATGACGTTCCGGCGGATGTCCAGCTCCACCGGCAGCGCCGGGTCCTGGTGCGCCTCGTTCACCGCGGTGCCCACCTGGAAGTGGATGATGTCGCTCTCCAGCAGCAGCTCCACCAGCCGGGAGGCGGCGTTGCGCCGGGGGCAGGCGCCGGCTTCCAGGTAGTCCACCACCCGGGCCAGGGTCAGGCAGCCCTCGGTGACCAGGTCCACCCCCTGCATGGTGGAGGGCGCCGGCACCTGGCGGTCGTGCATGGAGAGGTCCATCTCCACGGCCCGGTTCAGCTCCCGGGCCAGGATGTTGGAGGTGGTGCCGCCGCAGACCACGATCCGGACCCCGGGGATCCGCGCCAGGTTGGCGTACTCCCGGTCCCGGGCCCGGTCGAACGGGGGGCCGGTGAGGATGTGCAGGCAGCGGGGCCGGCGCAGGTGGATGATCCCGCAGGTGATGTCGTCCCCGGCCGGCTCGCCGTCGTTGTCCAGGGCCCGCCCCACCAGCTGCTCGCTGAGCCGGCGGCTGGACAGGTCCGGCTGCCGGGCCAGCCGGCCCAGCAGGAACGCCGCCGCGGCCGGCTCGCCCCAGCCCAGCGGCAGCTCGGCGCTGCCCATGCCGGACTGGGTCACCCCGTCCGAGCAGAGCACGATGCGGTCGCCCACCCGGCTCTGGAACTCGGAGACGTGCAGCCGCCGGTTGCCCCAGCGGGCCTGGGTGTGCACCCGCCGGCCCAGGTCCGCCAGCGGCACCAGGGCGCCGTCCCGGATCAGCATGAACGGCGGGTTGCCGTGCTCGAACACCCGGGTGCGGCCGTCCCGGCGCGCGTCGACGATGGTGAAGGTGGAGTAGCTGATGCAGCGGACCGGGTCCACCGGCAGGGAGTCCATGAGGATCCGGGCGGCGGTCCCGGTGTCGATGTTCCATTCCACGTACTCCAGGGCCATGGCCGCGGTGACCGAGGCCAGCACGGCGGCCTCCACCCCGCTGCTGAGGCCGTCGGCCAGGACCGAGACCACCCGTTCGCCGGCCTCCAGGCTGCGGGAGTGGAAATGGTCCCCGGCCAGGTGCTCGCCGCCGCAGGCCACCTGGAAGTGGTCCACCTCGATGAAGCGCGGGCTCTCCTCAGGCGCCATGGGTCCGCTCCGGGCCGCGGAACTCGGCGATGATGGAGTTCAGGATGCCCTCGGAGCGGGCCGCATTGCGGCCCAGGCTGAAGGCGATCTCCTGGGCGTTGCCCAGCATGTTCTGGATCACCTGCTCGGCCTTGCCGATGATCTCCTTCTGCCGGTCCTCGGTGGCGGTCACGTCCAGCAGCAGGGCGCCCGCCACCCGGCCCGGCTCCACCGCGAAGATGGTGGTGCTGAGGATCCGGTCGCCGTGGGGCAGGTTCTGCCGGAGCAGCTCCTCGCCGCCGGCCAGCACGTCCCGGAAGCGCCCGGCGAACTCCAGCAGCTTGGCCAGGTCGGCGCCGGCCAGGCCGGGCTGGGACTCGTTCACCAGCATGGCCTCCTCGCCCAGGAGCCGGACGAACTGGTCGTTGCTCTCGATGATCCGCAGCCCCTCGTCCACGATCACCACCCCGAACGGCAGGGTGCGCAGCAGGGCGTTGGCCTTCTTCTCCGCCAGCAGGCGCAGGTTGGAGACGCACATGCGGGTTTCCGCCCGGTCGGCCAGGATCGCCTCGGCCAGGTCCCGGCAGCTGTCGTAGCCGCAGGCTCCGCAGTTCAGCTCGTCGCCCGGGCCTGCCTTGCCCAGCCGGCGCAGGGTCTCGGCCAGCGGTCCCGGGGGCCGGGCCGGGGCCGCCGGGATCCTGGGGCTGAAGGCCCGGGCCAGGGCCAGCCCGGGCGCGCGCGGGTACTGCCCGGGTTCCGGCCCGCAGGCGTCCAGCACCCGCAGCCGGGACCGCACCGCCGCGTGCCGGCTGCCGCCGGGGCCGCAGACGCAGCCGCCGGCGCAGGCCAGCAGTTCCAGGAACAGGTTGCCGGCGCCCGGGTCCGGCAGGTCGCCCAGGGCCGCCCGGATCGGCCCGAGGCCGCTGAGGGTGACGAACCGGGTGCCGGTGCCGGTCAGGCTGAGCGCGGTGGCCTCGGCCATGCCGCCCTCCACCGGGTAGAGCGCGCCCTCGGCGGCGGTCCCCAGCAGGAAGCGGTCCTCCGGCCCCGCGGCCAGGTCCTCCGGCCGGATCCCGGCGCGCTCCAGCCAGGCCCGCAGGTCCAGGAAGGTCAGGGCGGCCTCCAGCCGGCTGGACGCCTCCGCCTCCTGCTTCTTGGCGATGCACGGGCCGATGAAAACCACCGCCACCTCCGGGCCCAGCCGCCCCCGCAGGAGCTGGGCGTGGGCCAGCAGCGGCGAGGGCAGCGGGGTCAGGTCCGGGATCCGTTCCGGCAGGTAGGTGCGGATGAAGTCCACCGCCACCGGGCAGGCGGTGGAGATCCAGAGCCGGCCCCGCTCCGCGTCCAGGCTCCGGGCCAGGCTGGCCGAGACCTGCTGGGCCCCCAGGGCGGTCTCGCTCACCCCCAGGAAGCCCAGCCGCTTCAGGGCGGCGATCAGCTGCCCGGGCGCCAGGCCCTCGAATTCGCTGACGAAGGAGGGCGCCAGCGAGACCACCACCGGCCGCGGCCCCCGCAGCAGGGCCTGGACCTGGGCGAGGTCGTCCCGGACCCGCTTGGCCCCGCTCGGGCACGCGGTCACGCAGTCGCCGCAGGCGATGCAGCGGTCCGGCATCACCACCGCGTGGGCCGAGCTCACCCGGATCGCCTTGACCGGGCAGGCCCGCACGCACTTGTAGCAGTCCTGGCACTGGGCCTGCTCGGAATAGACCGGGCCGGGCCTCACAGGGCGCGCTCCAGGGCCGCCAGCACGGTCGCCGGCGCCACCTCCGGCAGGAACGCCTCGCCCACCCGGATGTTCGGGCCCTGCTGGCAGCGGCCTTCGCAGCGGCTGCCCCGGACCAGCACCTCGCCGGTGCGGCCCTGCGCCTCGAGCCATTCCTGGATCCGCGGCAGGTTCTCGTCGTTGCCCCGGGTGAAGCAGGAACTGCCCAGGCAGATGGTGAGGGTGGCGGAAGGCAGGCCTTCGGCTTCGGACATGGCTGATCCTTTCAAATACCGCACGCAGGAATCGATACCGTAGTATCGATACTACAATATCAATTGTGCCCGCGGACGTCCGCTTGTCAAGCCCCGGACCGGGCCGACTGCCAGCGGGCCGCCGCCCAGGCCGCAAGCCCCAGGGCGCTGACCCCGGCCCCCACCGCCACCACCCCCGGCCAGCCGGCCGCGCTCCAGGCCGCCGCCGAGGCCAGGGAGCCGCTGGCGCCGCCGATGAAATAGCAGGTCATGTAGCCGGCGGTGAGCCGGTTCCGGGCCTCCGGGCGGACCCGGTAGATGGCGCTCTGGTTGCTGATGTGCACCCCCTGGGAGGCCAGGTCGAGCAGCACCACCCCGGCGGTGAAGGCGGCCAGGGAGCGCGGCGCCAGCGCCAGCAGGCCCCAGGAGAGCAGCAGCAGGGCCAGGCCGATCCCGGTGGCGCCCTCCCCGTGGCCGCGGTCGCTCAGGCGCCCGGCCCAGGAGGCGGCCAGGGCCCCGGCGGCGCCGGCCAGCCCGAACAGGCCGATGGTCCCGGCGCTGAACCGGTAGGGCGGCGCGGCCAGGAGGAAGCCCATGGAGGTCCACAGCACGCTGAAGGCGGCGAACGAGGCGCCGCCCAGCAGGGCCCGCCGGCGCAGCACCGGCTCGGCCCGGAACAGGCCCGCCACCGAGAGCAGCAGCCCGGGGTAGGACAGCCCCGCGGTCTCGTGGTGGCGCGGCAGGGTCCGCCGCAGCACGGCCGCGGTGACGATCAGGGCCACCCCGCCCACCCAGTAGATGGTGCGCCAGGAGCCCAGGTTGGCCAGCAGCCCGGCCGCGGTGCGGGCCAGCAGGACCCCCAGCAGCAGCCCGCTCATCACCGTGCCCACCGCCTTGCCCCGCCGCTCCGGCTCGGCCAGGGTGGCGGCGAACGGCACCAGCACCTGGGCCACCACCGAGAACAGGCCGGTGATCGCGGTGCCCAGCAGCACCAGCGGCAGGGACCGGGCCGAGCCGGTGAGGAACAGGCCGCCGGCGGCCACCAGCGACATCCACACCACCAGGGCGCGCCGCTCCAGCAGGTCGCCCAGGGGCACGATCAGCAGCAGGCCCAGGCCGTAGCCCACCTGGGCGGTGGTCACCACCAGGCCGACCCGGGCCGGGGTGAGCCCGAAGGCCCGGGCCATGGTCGGCAGCAGCGGCTGGCAGTAGTAGTTGCTGGCCACCGCCAGGCCGGTGGCCGCGGCCATGACCAGGAGCAGCGGGGTCGGCAGGCCGCGCGCCTTCATGGGCGGCGGAACAGCACGATGCGGTTGGAGTTGGTCCCCGCCTCGTTGTTGCCCACGCCCCAGATGTGGGCGGTCTTGGTGAAGGCCTGCTGGTTCACCAGCACCCCCAGGGCCTCGAACCCGGCCGCCAGCCCCAGCGGCAGCACCGCCTCCTCCAGGCGCAGGGTGCCCCCCTGGATCTCGCCCACCTCGAAGGCCACGTGCCCGCCGGGCCGGGTGACCCGGTGCAGTTCGGCCAGCACCCCGGCCATGACCGCGCTCCAGGCCGGCAGCTTGCGGGCCATGGTGATGCCGGCGGCGACCGCCGCCGAGTCCAGCCCGTTGAACCAGCAGCGGAGCCAGTTGTCGGCGGCGTACTGGACCACGTCCAGGAACGGCGGCGAGGTGACCGTGAGCGCCACCGAGGCGTCCTCCAGGCCGGGCGTGCGGCGGGCGTCGCCGGTGAGGAACCGGGCCGAGCCGGCGGCCCGCTCCAGGTTGGCCCGCTGCTCCCCGGTCAGGCCCTTGAGCAGCTGCAGGGTCTTCTTCAGGATCAGCTCCCGGGTGTTCCGGTAGGGCGGCGTCTGGTCGCGCTTCTGGTTGATCAGCCGCTGCTTGGCGGCGCTGGCGGCCTGGTTGGGGGGCAGGGTGTAGACGCTGAAGAAGCCCGGGCTGTGCCCGGTGAGCCGGTTGGTGGCGACCATCCGGATCCAGCGGTCCAGGCCGTCCTCCGCGCCCCCGGCGGCCCGGGCCAGCAGCCAGGCCCGGAGGGCGCGGATCTCCGCCTCGGTGTCCGGGTGGTAGAACATGGCCAGGTCCACCCCGTCCCCGGCCGGGGCCGCCGCCGGGATCGCGGCCAGCCGCGCCGCCACCGCCTCCGGCTCCGGCGGGGCCAGCCGCGGGGCCGCCAGCAGGGCCGAGAGCGGATTGATGTCGTTGCTGGCCACCCGCCGGCCCAGCAGGGCCGCCTCCACCGCGGTGGTGCCGCGCCCGGCGAAGGGGTCGTAGACCCGCTCGCCGGGCGCGGTGAGCCGCTCGATGAACAGCCTGGGCAGCTGCGGCTTGTAGCAGGCCCGGTAGCTCACCTCGTGCAGGTTGGCGGCCTGCCGCTGGCGGGCGGTCCAGAATTCCCGGGTCAGCACCGGGCAGGCCCGGCCCGCCGCCTGGAGCTCGCCCCAGCTCCCGCCGCCGTCCCCGGCGAACGCCGCCAGGGCCTCCCGGTCCTCCAGGCGCGCGGCCATGGCGACCACCCAGCCCTCGTCAGCCTGCTGCGCCATGCCCACCTCGGTCCCACCAGGATAGCCAACCTGTCCGGCGTCCGGTTCCCATTGACACTATCCTGGGAGGGCGGAGGCAGCGATGAGGTTCATATTCGAGCAGATCCGGGTGGGCGGGGACCGCAATTTCGGCTACCTGCTGGGCGACCGGGAGGCCGGCGAAGGGCTCCTGGTGGATCCCTCGTTCGCGCCCGAACTCATGGTCGAGCGGGCCCGGGCCCAGGGCCTGCGGATCAGCTGGATCCTGAACACCCACGGCCATTCCGACCACAGCAACGGCAACGCCGCGGCCAAGGAGCTCACCGGGGCCCGGGTGGCCGGCGGGCCGGGCCATCCGGGGCCGCTGGACCGGGTGCTGGGGGACGGCGACCAGGTCCCCTTCGGCGGCTTCGGCCTGCGGGTCTGGCAGGTGCCGGGCCACTGCCCGGACCACCTGGCCTTCCTGGCCGAACCGGTGGCCGCCGGCATCACCGGGGACCTCCTGTTCGTGGGCAAGGTCGGCGGCACCGGCAGCGACGCCGACGCCCGCCAGGAATGGGACAGCCTCCAGCGGCTGGCCCGGGAGTGGCCGGCCCACGCCACCATCTGGCCCGGCCACGACTACGGCGCCCGGCCCAGCTCAACCCTGGCCTGGGAACTGGCCGCCAATCCGTTCCTGCTCTGCCCGGACGCCGCCGCCTTCATCCGGCTCAAGGCCGACTGGCCGGCGTTCAAGGCCCGGCACGGGCTCAAATAAAAGATGCCGTCATCTTGATATCGGTCAAGGCGGCGTCCGCCCGCTTCCGGAACACTCTCCAGCAGGCCCCACCGACGGGGCCCACCTTGGGAGGACGCCACCATGTTCTGCAACCAGTGCGAGCAGGCCGAAAGCGGGATCGGATGCAAGGAATACGGGGTATGCGGCAAGGACGAGGACGTCCAGTCGCTGCAGGAGACCCTGCTCTGCGGGCTGAAGGGCATGGCCGCCTACGCCCACCACGCCCGCCGCCTGGGCCGGTCCGACGAGGCGGTCAGCGCCTTCATCGAGGAGGCCCTGTTCGTCACCATGACCAACGTCAACTTCGACGTGCCGACCCTGCTCGAGAAGGTGCTCGAGTGCGGCAAGCACAACCTGCGGGTCATGGAGATGCTGGACGAGGCCCACGTGGCCCATTTCGGCCAGCCCGCGGTGGCCGAGGTCGGCACCGGCACCCGGCCCCGGCCCGGCATCCTGGTCTCGGGGCATGACCTGCTGGACCTGCACAACCTGCTGCGCCAGGTGGAAGGCACCGAGGTCCTGGTCTACACCCACGGCGAGATGCTGCCAGCCCACATGTATCCCAGGCTGCGGAACCACCCGAACCTGGCCGGCCACTTCGGCGGCGCCTGGCAGCTGCAGAAGCGCGAGTTCGAGGCCTTCGGCGGCGCCGTCCTGGTCACCACCAACTGCATCCAGGAGCCCCGCGAGAGCTACCGGGACCGGGTCTTCACCACCCGCGCCACCGCCGTCCCCGGCTGCCTGCGGCTGACCACCGACGACTTCTCGGCCGTCATCGCGCGGGCCCTGGAACTGGGGCCGATTCCCGAGCGGGCCGGCGCCGGCATCCCGGTGGGCTTCCACCACAGCGTGATCCTGGGCGCGGCACCGGCCATCCTGGACGCGGTCAAGGCCGGCGATCTCACCCGCTTCTTCCTGATCGGCGGCTGCGACGGCGCCGAGCCCGGCCGCAACTATTACAGCGAGTACGCCAGCAACACCCCCGGCTCGTCGCTCGTGCTGACCCTGGGCTGCGGCAAGTTCCGGATCATGGGCCACGACTACGGCACCCTGCTGGGCCTGCCCCGGCTGCTGGACATGGGCCAGTGCAACGACGCCTTCGGGGCGATCAAGGTGGCCGCCGGCCTGGCCGGGGCCCTGGGCTGCGGGGTCAACGACCTGCCGCTGACCATCGTGCTCTCCTGGTTCGAGCAGAAGGCCGTGGCCGTGCTGCTGACCCTGCTCCACCTGGGGGTCAGGAACATCGCCGTCGGCCCCGCCGCCCCGGCCTTCATCAGCCCCAACGTGTTCAAGCTGCTCCAGGACGGCTACGGGCTCAAGCTGATCGGCAGCGACGCCAAGGCCGACCTGGCCGCGGCGCTGGCCTGAGCCGGACCTCCGGAACTGGGCGCCGGCCCCGCCGCGGGTGCAGCATCACCGCCGGCGATCCGGCCCGGTTCCGGAGCCCATTGATTCAATTGAAGATATCTAGGATATCGCCACCGTGAACGGAACCCGCTCCATCCTGCTCGTGAGCCTGGCCGTCAGTGTCCTGCTGGGGGTCTTCGTCGGCTCCGGGATCTTCACCTTCGTCTCGGCCCACGGGGCGTCGTACCTGTCCGACGACCCCGCGGTCTGCGTCAACTGCCACGTCATGCGCAGCCAGTACGACGGCTGGCTGCACGGCACCCACCACGCGGCGGCCACCTGCAACGACTGCCACCTGCCCCACGACAACATTGTGCACAAATATTTCATCAAGGCCGCCAATGGCTACCACCATTCCAAGGCCTTCACCCTCATGAACTTCCAGGACCCGATCCAGATCAAGCCCGGCAACGCCCAGGTGCTCGAGGCCAACTGCCTGCGCTGCCACGAAACCATCACCGACGAGATCACCGCCCACGGCACCCTCGGGGTCGCCACCGACCCGGAGCAGAAGGCCGACCTCTACGGCTGCGTGCGCTGCCACCAGGAGGTCGGCCATGGCCCCCGGAGCTGATCGCCGCCCCGCCCTTCCCCCATCGAACATCCAGCCCGCCGCAGGAGGCCGCCCATGACGGATCCCAAACCGCCCCTCTTCTCCCGCCCGGGGGTCAGGCTCGGCCTGGTGGCCGTCGCCGCGTCCCTGGCCACCATCCTGATCCTGGCCCTGAACGCGAGCGTGGCCAGCCGCAAGGCCGAAGCCCGGCAGACCACGGTCCGGCTGGTGGACCTGGACGAGAGCACCGTGGACCCGGCCCAGTGGGGCAAGAACTTCCCCCGCCAGTACGACGGCTACAAGAACACCACCGAACGCTACGGCACCAAGTACGGCGGCGGCGGCAGCGAGACCCTGGCCACCGACAAGCTGGCGGCCGATCCGCGGCTGAAGACCATCTTCGACGGCTACGCGTTCTCCCTGGACTACCGCAGCCGCCGCGGCCACGCCTACATGCTCGAGGACCAGCGCGCCACCAGGCGGGTCACCGAACGGCCCCAGGCCGGCTCCTGCCTCCACTGCCACGCCTCGACCACGGTGCTCTACCGGGAGATGGGCGTGAGCAAGGGGGCCCCCGGCACCCTGGCGGCGCCGTTCGGCAGCCCCGAGGCCCAGGCCCAGCTCATGGCCGGGTTCGAGGCGGTCTGCAAGCTGCCGTACCTCGAGGCCACCAAGCTGGCCAAGCACCCGGTCGCCTGCATCGACTGCCACGAGCCCAAGTCCATGCAGCTGCGGGTGACCAAGCCCGGCTTCATGCGCGGCATCGACGCCCTGGCCCGGAGCGCCGAACCGGTCCCGCACCTGCCCTCCATCGAGAAATGGCGCCAGGGCGACCGGAAGGAGAGCTACGACCCCAACCGCGACGCCTCCCGCCAGGAGCTGCGCTCCATGGTCTGCGGCCAGTGCCACGTCACCTACTACTGCGGGCCCAAGACCACCCTCTTCTTCCCCTGGGCCAACGGCCT
>Ga0316217_10006366_pt1 | contig 11721 bp, 9 predicted proteins | sample 1anoAmetaG_FD_203633 | JGI IMG/M metagenome (GOLD analysis project Ga0316217, IMG submission 203633) | Freshwater microbial communities from Trout Bog Lake, Wisconsin, USA - 1anoA | ecosystem: Environmental > Aquatic > Freshwater > Lake > Hypolimnion/Profundal zone | place: USA: Wisconsin... | reverse complement strand
TGAGGGATGCCGGTGTAGGCGGCAAAATCCTTTTCAAAGGCATCCACCATCGGCCCGAGTGGGGCGATGTAATTGCTGGCGAAGGCCTCGCGGACGAGTCCAAATTCGTCGCCATCCAAGTGGGGAGGAGAGAGGAATAGACGTGTATTGTTCATAAAAAAGTCGGAGGGTGGAGGACGGAGGTCAGAGATCAGAGGTCAGAGATCAGAGGGCGGGGTCCGTAGTTAGCCGCCGTCGTTAGCCAGTGTTTGTGATTTCAGCGTTTCAGCTTTTTAGCTTTTCAGCTTTTCAGAATGTCAGCTTTTCAGCTTAGGTTCCATGGCCAGCAGTCAAGAAATCCAGCCGCGCCAGCGGTAGATGACACCGCCCACCACCTCGTGCAGATAATCCTGCAAAATCTTCATCCGCTCAGTTTGTGGGAATGGAAATGATTTCCACGGCTCCTTCTTGACTCCGTAGCACCGGAAATCACACGCAACAATGGCTACCGGGCCGTTTAACTTGCGGACGACTGCCTCGGCCCGCTTCATGTGGATCGCCGAGGTGACGAGGGTAATCCGCTGCCAGCCCCGTTCATCTCGCAATTGCTTCAGCCGGATGGCTTCATCATGGGTGTTCTGGCAAATACCCAAATTCATAATCTCCGCGTTGCCGAGATTCCATTGCCGCACGAACTCGCACAGCAATGACGCCTCAGACACCTCTGGTTTCCCCGGCAGCGGACCGCTGCCCCCCAGCACGAGCGCCTTGCCTTTGCCCTCCCGGACCAATTCCACCGCGGCGACGAGCCGCTGGCTCCCGGCGCCGAGGGCAAAGCCAAACGGATCATGGCACGATGGCTCCTGGATGCCACCCAGCATGACGACCACATCTGCGATGGGCGCGTTCGAGACACTCCGTTCCGCAAAGGGTGCTTCCCGGGCCGCGACCAGAAACTCCGGCACCGGCAGAGTGCCGAAGATGAATAACAGCATCGCCGGGCTGCCGAGCAAGGCCGCGCTACGCCAAAGCCGCTTCCAAGCCAGCCAGGCTGCGGCTCCGCAGAGCCCCAGCCAGAGCAGGGCCAGAGGATCTACCGCGAATGCTGCCCATTGAACCATGCTGTTGGGTTTCTAATTATGTCTTGCCGATGATGGTGGCCGGATTCCCAAACACCTTGACCGCGGCCGGCACGTCCCTGACCACCACGCTGCCCGCACCCACGAACGCCCAAGCCCCAACTTGAACGCTGGGAATGACACAGGCATGACTTCCGAGAAATACCCCTGGCCCGAGTTTGGCATGTCCGTTAATCCCACAATGGCTGCTGATCTGGCACCAATCTCCAACGACCGTGTCGTGACCAGTATTGCTGAACGCTCCGATCTTGACGTGACTGCCGATCTTGACATCGCAGGTGACCGAAGAAAATGGGCCCATGACGATCCCGGTACCCAGTTGCACATTGTTTCCAATGTTCGCCAGCGGGTGAATCACATTAACAAACTGTCCACCCATTTCGATAACGCGGGAGTAACATTTCACTTTCATCTTCGGATCACCAATGCCGCCGATGAATACATCGTTCTTTTCAATTTGATAGTCCCTCACGCTCCCCAACACCTTGACCGGGTAGTCGTATCCGTCCAAGGCATCGGCTCGGTCGTCGAGAAACCCTTTAATCCGGCAGGGAAAACCGGCGGCAACCGCCTGGATTGCCCAAGTGAAGATTTCCCGGCCAAATTGGCCGGCGCCGATGATGATCAGACTTCTTACGTTCGGGGAGGACGAAGTGACTAGTTGGTCTTGGATTGCCGTTTCCATCGGTCTCTTGAAAACGACCGTTTCCGCAGGGAGAGCGGGCAATGGTTCGTAGAGCGAATGTACTGCCCTCGGTGACGGTTGTCTCCGGCTCGGGGGTTGGTCCCTGCTGTACCCCTCGAACCTTCGTATCGCCATTGGTGACAGTTGTTTCCGGCTCGGGGACTGATTCCTGCCGCCATCCAAGGCCGTCTTGATGATGGTGGCGAGATGGGCGGAGGTGAGTGATTCGGCAACCTCATCCAACAGGATGTCCACTTTGAATTGCTGTTGAATGCGACACGTCAGGACTGCGGTGAGCAGCGAATCCCCGCCCGATTTCAAGAAATCCGCATCAGCGCCGAGGTCGTCCAATTGCAGCAACTCCTTGAAAATATTGATCACTTCCTGTTCCAAAGTTGCCGGCGGTGAGACTCTGGCGGAGGATGCCCCCGCCCCGTCTCCGGCAAATGGATTGGGCAAGGCCCGGCGATCCACCTTGCCGGTGGGCAACATCGGAAGCGACTCTAGCACCACGTAGTGCTGGGGCAGCATATAATCCGGCAGCCGCGATCTTAAATATCGTTCCACCGCGTCCTGATCGAAACTGCCGGACCGCAGCAGCACGTAGCCAATCAACCGATCTTCGCCTAGTCGGTTCTTGACCACCCAGGCCACGGAGTCAGCCACCCCCGGGGCGGACGTCAACACATGGTCTATCTCTGCCAGTTCCACGCGGTACCCACGGATCTTGACCTGGAAATCTTTCCGCCCCAAGTGAAGGAGACCGCCATCCGGTTCCAGCCTACCCAAATCACCCGTCAAAAACACCGGCATGGCATTCCCGGCAAGTTGGATGAACTTGCTGCGCGTCAGCGCCTCATCCCGCCAATAGCCGGCCGACATATAGTTGCTCTTGACGCCGATTTCGCCAACCTGCCCGGGTGGCAGCACGGAGCGATTCTCATCCAGGATCACGACCTGCCGGTCGGGCGAGACGGCATACCCGCCCGGCACATTGGCGCCCTCGATGGCCAGCGAATGGTCAACGGGATACAGGCAATAGTTGTAGGATTCGCTGGTGCCCAGTTGGTTCACGAGGTGGCTGCCGCGGGGAAAATGCTGACGGAACAAGTCCACCTCTCTGACGGTGAGCGGTTCGCTGGCCATCACCACGATACGCATGTCTCCAAAAACAAAATCACCCGGAACCGTCCGCAGGAATTGGCGGAAGGCGCTCGGAATCCATTGGAACGTGGTTACTTTTTCCTGGACCAGCCAGTCGGCCAGGCCGGCAAATCCCCGGGCCTTGACATCCCACGGGTACAGCGTGGCGCCGTTGGTGAGGGCGCAGTAGATATCCACCACGGACGCGGCGAAGCTGGCCGAATGCAGCCAGGTCACGCGGTCGCTCGGCGAAAAGAACAGGTTGTTCGTCAGGCACATGGTCGTGTGCAGCAGGTTGCGATGGAGAAAGGTGATTCCCTTTGGCTGGCCCGTGCTGCCCGAGGTGTAGAGGATATAGGCGCGCTCGAGCGGGTCGCAGGGCACGTCGGGATTGGGCGCCTCCGGATCGTGTTTTGTCCGGGAGATGTTAATAATCGGAATCCCCGTACCGCCAAGCTCTTCCGCCAGCCCCAGATGTTCATCATCCGTCAGCAAAACCGTCGCGCCGGCGTTTTCCACCATGGCTCGCAACCGCTCCTTCGGAAAATGGGGATCCAACGGCACATAAGCTTTATGGGCTTTTAGCGCGGCGAGCAAGGCGATGATCGTGTCCGCCGTGTTCGGCAAAAGCAGGATGGCTTGTTCCAATTCCCGGCCGCGCGCGGACAAGATTTCCCCTGCCAATGAATTAGCCAGTCCATTGGTTTCCCGGTAGGTCAGCGAGAGGTTGCGACTCTTGATGGCGACCCGGCTCGGGTGCCGGCGCACTTGCTCCTCGAATCTCTGGTGGATGCCCTGGTTAACGGATTCCATGGGGAATTCGATAAAATCGGGCGGGCGGGTAATGGTGAGTTTATTCAATTACTTTAATATATTTAAGGAATTGATGGTCAGTAGTCGATGGCCGGCAACCGGCAGACTGCCGAACAGGAAGAACAGCGCTGCCGGGCTGCCAATCAAGGCCGAGATACGCAAACGCCGCTTCCAAGCCAGCCAGGTTGCGGCTCCGCAGAAGGCCAGCCAGAGCAGGGACAGAGGATCCACTGCGGATGCTGCCTATTGATTCATGCCGATGGGTTTCTAATTCAGGGGTTCAACTGTAATGAGCTGATCACAAATGGTTTACGATATGCTGGAAAGAACCCATCCAGAGGATCTGCCTTTGTCGCCGCAAGGCGTTCCCATTGGGCAACCTCGTTGTTGTAGGCGTCCGGATCCACGATTCGCCGCCACGTATAAAAGGGCCGCCGGAGCGGAGAAAAGGAGGCTTTGAATCTGAAGAGGGAATCTTCTGCTGCACCCAGTCCTCCTCCCAGGTGAAACTCTCGATTTCCCCGATCCTTCGCCCAAGTGCGAATGAAGTCGAGCATGAACCTGGTGGATTGGGAGTTGAGGTACTCCTCTTTGGTGCCGCTGAGATGATATTGAACAATCCCACATGATTCCGAGAAGATGCCGCCGCCTGCAACCGCCCCCTCAACACGGACAAGACACAGATGGAGATGATCTTTCATACCTTGCAGAAGCTGGGTAAAATACTCCCGGGAAAAGAAGTACTGATTGGCTGAACCAACCCGGCGCATCGTTTCGCCATACAATTCGACGAAAGCATTCAAGTTCTCGCTGGTCCTGTCCATGTCCACGACATAGTGCTTTCTTTTTGCGGCATTGATCAAATTGCGAGTTGTGCTCGATGTCTGCTGCCACATAACTTCGTGGGCCAATGTCAGGTCAACAAAAACTGTCTGACCATGCTGCACAAGGCATCCATGGTTCTGGAACGGGGCAGTTGGAAGAGGAAGGAGCGGGTGGAGTCGAAGGAAAATGCTGATGATTCTATGTTCTCCCAAAACGGTGGACATGGACTGCAGGGCTTCTGAGAGGAAACCTGCGTCTGGATTTCCGCCATCCAATGTGAAAGCAAGTGGACAAGGGTAACCGTATGGAGAAATGGCATCCAAATTTTTCCAATCTGCTTCTTCGGCCAATTTTACAGGACGAACAATTAGCGGGACGAAGAAGCGATTGCGTCCGCTTTCAGCAAAAAGCGCCCTAGGCTGCTCCTCCGCATCAGACGCACTGAGCTCAGCAAACTGCGGCAGATGGTAAAAATCGTGCCTCGCCGCCGATAGGCATTCCAGCCAGAGCGGCGAATCGGGCGTTAGAAGGCGGCACTGCATAAGTGGATCAGGTTGCGACTAAGGGATTGGGCCGAGGTGAAATTAGGAGCGCCCGGAGTGTTCTGCCAAAGTGGCTTGCACGAGCGCGACCACCTGCATCAAGTCCGGCGGATTGTAACGAAAGTCGCAAGCAAAGGCGAGTATTCGTTCGGATAGGCGTCCTGCCTCTGCGAGTTCCGGTTGGTTGTTTGCCGAAATCGGCCACAGGACGGAAGAGTAAACTCCTGTGGTAAACAGGCCGGTGCGAAGTGAATTGCGCAAAGCGCGATCCGCGAACACGGCAACAACTGCGAAAGGACATGAGCCTTCGTCAACCGAGGGCGGCAACACCTCAAGGCCAGGCACCTCCCGAAGGGCCTGCGCAAGCACCGCGTGGTTGGCGCGACGCTGGCGTCGCCACGGCTCCCAAGGGAGGCTGGTGAGCATTCGCGTCATCAGCGCGTCCAATCCAGCAATGTCGCCCGCAGCGATCTTTTCCTCCCCAGACAACTGAAGGGCGCGATAGGTCTCCTTGCTAACGGCGTGTCCTTCAAGGTAGAGTGCCTTGATCATCATTGCCCCAAGCTTCATCAATATCGCATCGCGACGCACTCGTGTCGGAGGCGCCTGATCGGGCAGCCTCAGACGTCTTGGCGACCAAACGACAGCGGCCGCAGGAATCGGCAACGTCTTGCGAAGTGATGCGATGCAGTAATGGCCATGACTTCCCCGGGCCCATTGGCTCCACGGGTCATGGGTGTGGTCTTCGATCAAATCGGCCGGGGCATAATCGAGAGTATCCGCCGCCCCCGCTCCCCGTAGACCAAAATAGTTCACCAGCAGCAATGCGTCCCCTTGCCTCAACTTCTTGGTTAGCCTTGGCGGACCCGGCAGCAAGGGCGAGTCTTCATAACGCGCAATTTCGATGCCAGTCGCGGCGATGCATGCTGCCACTTCCTCACAAAAGAAAGTAGGTATGAACCAACGCCGCCAGCCGCGTTCTCTGATTCCGGTTGTGATCAGTGCGCGGATGGCATCGCGACCGGTGGCAAATACCACGGCCTCGGCAGGCAGAATCGGGCCACCGGCCGGTTCGGTGACAAACGGCCAATGGAATTCGCTGCCAAATTCCCAAGGTTTTCCTGTTGCCAACGTCATTCGGTGCCGCACTTCCTCTTCGACCCACAAAGTATTGCTTCATTCATTCACGGTGGCTTCCCATGAACTCCTCTTGTCCGACGTAACCCGGTTTGTCAACACCCTTCCGGGCCAAGACTCCCATTGCGGTCATCCAGAGAATCCGGATATCCAGCCAAAGAGATTGATGGTCCACGTACCACACATCCAACTTAAATTTGTCCTCCCAACTGATGTTATTGCGCCCATGCACCTGCGCCCAACCGGTGATGCCGGGCATGGCTTCGTGCCGCCGGGCCTGCTCGGGCGTGTAGCGCCCGAGGTACTGCATGAGCAACGGCCGTGGCCCTACCAGGCTCATCTCCCCGCGCAGCACGTTGAACAATTCCGGAAGCTCGTCGAGACTGGCCGAACGCAGCCAGCGGCCAAAGGGTGTCAAACGCTGCTCATTTTGCAGGTAGTTGACCTTGCCGTCCTGGACCTCGGTCATGCTCCGGAACTTCATCAGCACGAACGGCCGCCCCCCCAAGCCGGGCCGGAGTTGGCGAAACAAAATGGGTCTGCCCAATTTGATTCGCACCAAGGTCGCCACGAGGCCGAGCACGGGCAGCCAGAAGGGCGCCGTAAGCAAGACTACAATGAGGTCGAAGGCTCTTTTCATCATCGCAAAAGCAGGTTCACGGATGTTTGTAATGGGAATTCGCCGATTTCATCGTGGCGCTGAAAGCAGCAGAACATGACAGCCCAAGGCGTTGCCCTGGGTTTGGGTTCGCTCCCGTTTGACAAGCCCTGAAAGGGCGAAACAACCGGTGCCCTTGGGAACCGCATTAATGTTAACCAAAGCTCCGAAATTGAAACCGCGAAATACGCGAAATACGCGAAACTGCAAAGGTCTTGCAAAGAAAAGTCATTCACCAAATGGGTGAAAACTGGGTGGCCCTGCGAACTCTCGTTCGTCCCTTTCTTTTCGTGTGGTTCGTGTATTTCGTGCTTAACCGAAAAGTCTTCTTTAATGAAGGTTATCAAGATGCACACCCGTCGGCGGATTGAGCGAGATCATTTCGTACGTCCCAATATCCGGTCCAGCGCCTTGGGGGATTTTTGTGCCAAGATAGTCTTGGTATGGTGCCGCGGGGGCCAGCCAGCCCGCGAGCTTCAGATTCTGGCCCGCGTCAACGCAGGGCGAGTTTGATTTCACTTGAAAGTCAGCCGCATTGGTGGGGCTGGCGGAAACAAATTGAGGATTAGCATAAATTCCGTTGGCCTCCTTACCGCTCGCAGCTTGAAACACGCCGAACGTGGCTTCCCTGGCACTGTTCCAAGTCCACTGCTTGGGCGTGCCACCGGAGCAGAAATAGAGGTTGTAATTTAGGTCAACTCCCTGCCCCATGGAAGCCATTATCGTTGTGGTTGAAGGAGTCACAAATATATTGTTCCTCAAACAAACCCCCGCCGACGAATTTGAGGTGCCATAGCAGCCATAACCGGTGAAGTTGTAAATTACATTATTGTAAATCAGATTGGTACCGGTGGCGGGACCCGGACTCTGAGTGGAATCATAGGCGTAGGATACGCTGAGGCCGGAACCGGCCCCGTCCAAATCCAAGATGTTGTGATGGAATAGCAATCCGGTCCCACTGGGAGAGGCCCCGCAACTGGCATGGAACCCATAATTATAACGCACCTCGCTGCCCTCTTCAAAATAATAATCAAAGAACGCCTGATTCATGTGGGCAAAGTAATTATGTTCTACCAGATTATTGGTGCTCGCATCCAAGCCAACGCCACTGGTGTCCCAGCCCGCTGGCAGGACAACGTTGCCGCAGATGGTCCTGCCATTGGTAATCCCGGTGTTGTAGCTCACCCAATTGTTGCCCCCGCCTACCAGATAAATCATGGTGTAGCCATTGTTGAGAATCGTGTTGCTGACGACCTGGGTTCCCACCCCGTCATAGACCATGATGCCGCTCTTTGTTCCGTCGTGGATCAGGTTGTTCCGCACAATATTGCTCTGCCCGTCCACCGAGATACCCGCGCCACCATTGCCAATCTGCAGATTTTGAATGATATGGTATCCGCCGCTGAGCAGCACCACACTAGTGCGGAACAGATGGAGTTGGGCGGGCGCATTGCTGTTCCTGGTCATCACATAAGCATAATTTCCGCTGCTGCCCCAGCAGGTGTTCGTAAATGTGCTCAGGTAATTGGCCAGTGTGTTGGTCCCTTGCAGCAGGTGATAGTAAACTAGTCCATTCGTGTCATAAACTCTGTCAATTGGAGCCACTGGCAACAGGCATCCAAGATCTGCAGCGTAAAGTCCGGTGTAGCCCGCAACGGCTTGCCAGACGGCATGGGGAGTATCCCCATAGATGATCGGGTTTGCCCCGCTCCCATAGCGATCCAGCGTAATCGGAACGCCGTTTGTTCCACCTTGATTGACCACCACCGGGCCATCGAATGAATCTCCAGCTCTGAATAGAATGGAGTCCCCCGGCCGGAACGACCTTCCGCCGTAGCTGTGATTATAGATGTTGCTGACGGTCAACCACGCTGCGGCGGGGTTCGTGCCGGAATTGGTGTCGTTGCCTTGGCTGGATGAGACGTAATAAGTGGTGGCTTCGGCGCAAGGAATTTGACTGGCCACGAAGAGGGCAGCGATGGCTGAAGCCTTCCGGAACACTGTGGCCCAGCCTCGGGCGCTATGCAGAACCGACATCATTGTTGCCATAGTTGATACGATAGCAGGAAATGTTCCATGTGGGAAGAATTCCGTTAACGCAAAAACGCCAGGGCACAATCTCTCTGGCAGGCGAAGCGGTTGCGGGTCACAGACCCGTCCACCCTCCGCAGTACTGCTACGGAGGACGGGCGCTCCGTCCGCAATTTGGAAACATGGCGTCTCATTACAATGCCCAAGAACCGTGCAGTATGGGGTAGATTTCTGGTGCGTATGCAAAACCGCTTTTTTCATCTTCCACCTTCTATTCTCCACCATTTTTGATTGCGGCGATGGTCGTCCCCGACGCGTTGCGCGCGTAGGCTGTCTTGTTTTAGGACGCTTCTGTGCAGCGATTCATCGGAGGTACAGAAAACCAGCCTCCGGACGCATCGTCCCCGTCTCTCACGCATCAGGTTTCGCCAACGAAGATGGCTTTTCCGGAAATACATAGGGCAGGAGGAAGTGAGCCGCGCGCAGGGAGCCCGCCGGGGAAACATGGTGACTGTCGCTATAAAGTGGGATGAGTCGTCCATTCTCCTGCGCAAAGGCGATGTAATGACCATCCTCCTTGAATGCCATGTTCAACGGCACCAGCACGGCGCCTGTTTTCTGACACACATCTGCCAAATTACGATTAATTGCTGCCTCAACGCGGTTGTATTCCGCTTCGCTTTGCCATAAGTCACCCAAGCCTGAATGATCTCTACGGGGTGCAATAATTCTTATTCTGGCCGCAATGTCACTCGGGGCATTCTTGTAAGAGGGGACATCAGCAATGACAAATAGCGTTTTTCCCAAGCCTCTTACACGCAAGGCAAATTGCTCCACCTCAACAAACATGGATGGTTTGTTATAGAGACGCCAATGCTCAGCAAGCACGACTCTTGAAGCCCTTGGCTCCCTTGACAATCGATTGATAACATATTGACTCTGCTGACTTTGGAGGTGAAACATTGCTTCCGCGCCACGACTTATAACATAGCCGCTTAGCTTTTGATCGCGGAGCAAGACATCCAACCCATATTGGAGTGCACCAGCATGGCTGTCCCCAACAAGAAAGACTTCAGGCGGCTGCTCCGTGATACCAAGATGAAAATCCCCCCCCTCCGCCTAGCGCAAATGGAACAAAGTCGTCAGAGGCGACCTTGTACCCCAATGCAATCTTAAGTTGTCGCAGCTTATTTCGGATCAGAGATTCCACAAACTGTGGCCTTTCGTTTGTCAGGCTGTTGGCTAGCGGATGCAAAACCGTCGGCCATCCTTTTTGAAATACGCAGATTGTGCCTATGGAAACGAGCAACACAATTCCAGCCCCGGCGAAGGTAAAGGAACGCCGCAGGGTCCAGGCTGGCGAGGTACGCACGGGGAGCTCAACGAACCGCCAGGAGAGGTAAGCGAGCAAAAGCGAAAACAGGAACATGCCGATGTAATCATAGACGTACAATTGGTTATACACAGCATATTTCCAAAACACGGTCACGGGCCAGTGCCAGAGATAGAGGGAATAGGAAATCTTGCCGATAGCGACAAAGGGGCGCCAGGAGAGCAGAGCTTTGATCCAGCCGGTTTGACCGTAGCGAATGAGCAAGGCGGCACCAGTGACTGATGACAGCGCAGTGGCTCCAGGGAAAGGTGTCTTGGATGAGAGCACGGCGTAGGGGATGAGAACCATCAGCAGGCCGGCGGCAGCAAGAAGGGGAGACGGATTGGCCAAGCGCGACCAGAAGGATAAATGTCGTCTGTTTCCGATGCGCATATACCGCGGCGCAACTTCCGTTGGTGTTTCGACTTGCGCTTTTAGGCTCGGCAACATTGAGAGCAGGGAACCGGCCAAAAGCTCCCAAGCGCGGAACTGCAACAGGTAGAACGCGTTGCCCTGTTTGCCTGTGGCCACGGCGTAAACGGCCCCGGCAAAGGAGAGGACGGCGATGGTCGCCAGTGTGGGGGCGACCAACTGACGGCGGAATTTCCAAAGGATGGCGCATAACAGAGGAATGCACAGATAGAACTGCTCCTCAACGCTTAGAGACCACAAATGCAACAAAGGGTTGGTGTGAACGTCGGGCGCAAAGTAATCACCCCCCAGCGCCCAGAAATAAAGATTGGCCGAAAAAAGCGTTCCCATGACCGTGGCATCTCCGAGGTGAATCAGCGGCAGAGAATAATAAATGGCGCATCCGGCGGCAAATACACACGCGATTAGGGCGAAATATGCCGGCATGATGCGGCGTATGCGGCGGTAGTAAAAATTGCGTATCGTGAACCGATCCTTATCAAGATCGCGCAGGATGCCGCCCGTGATCAAATATCCCGAGATGACGAAAAAGACATCCACACCGGCAAAGCCGCCTGGGCAGAGATAGGCGAGGACATGAAACAGAACTACTGGCAAGACGGCGAGGGCACGAATACCGTCAATGTGTGGATAGTACTCGCCGTGGATAATTCTGTTAGAATAATCTATTTTTGTCACGCGAGGAATTAGAACAAGTAGTCTTCAGCAGACCGCTGAGACGATCGATTACGGACATGCCTTCAAACTGATTAACTAATGTCACTTTTATGCCGGCACATCTCGAGAGAATCGTTGCTGCAATCGGAAATACTCAGCGACGACTGCTTCGTTGATTATCTTAGCGTCAAAATCTCTCACGGCACGCTCCCGGGCCGCCTGGCCGAGAGCTTGCCGGAGTTCCTTGGAGTCGGCCAAGGTCCGCAAGGCTTCCGCCAAGCGGTTGACATTCTTGGGGGGCACGATCA
>Ga0316217_10006365_pt1 | contig 11721 bp, 5 predicted proteins | sample 1anoAmetaG_FD_203633 | JGI IMG/M metagenome (GOLD analysis project Ga0316217, IMG submission 203633) | Freshwater microbial communities from Trout Bog Lake, Wisconsin, USA - 1anoA | ecosystem: Environmental > Aquatic > Freshwater > Lake > Hypolimnion/Profundal zone | place: USA: Wisconsin... | reverse complement strand
TTAATCATTTTCATATCAAATAACTTTAAAACAACTCTTAAAAAGAAAATCGCCTAAGAATAGATTTGGCAACTATTGAGCTATGAAAAACAAAAATTCGATTCTTGTTTTGAATAGAAAGCATTTGAGTGAGATAGCTTTAGTATAGTTTATAATGTAATTTACAAATTAAGTTTTGATTTACTTATTAATAACAATTAATGTTCAAATACCTGTTTGTCTTCCTTTTTCTGGGAGTCTCATTGTGTTTTTTGCAAGTTTACGGGCCTATATGTGCTGTGGCAAACATGCCTAATAATATTGAGTATACTCTTTCGAATTTTGGGTAAATTCCTTATGGGCAAACCATACTCGGCCAAATAAGACTACCCAATGAAGCATAACTTTGCAAAACTTAAGGATAAACTCTGAAAAGCAAAAAAGCATAAACCACGACGAAAGACATTTTGCTAGTAAAGAGAGGAAAATGCAAGTTCACGTAAAAGGTGATAAATGCCCAAAATTTGGGTGCAGATGTAATTATCATTTATGATCATATTTAGGGCAATAACCCCAAAGTTATAATGAAAAACGATGGGCATGGGCATTTAGCTGAGATCCCATCATTATTCATTAGTAATGATGATGGACTCAAGCTGTTATCAACAACCAAAGATTGTCCCTAACTACCAATCATTAAAATTGGTTTTGAAATTGACCAAAAAGAAAAGTCTCAAGTCACTCTTTGGCTTGACGCAAATAATGTATCTTTTTCCTAACTCAGAGAGAAACCTATATCTTAGCTCGGGATTTTTATAAGAATGATTACTATGAAGCTATCAAAGATAGAACGGACTTTAATATTAGGTAAGAAAAGGGTTACTTAGGTTTCGAATAGAAAATACCTGTGATGGGTGGATTTGTAGCAAAGATGACTGCATTTAGGATAGTCTACTTCAAAAATACTGTAGAAATACTATTAAATCCGATAACCCCACGGCCAAAAACATCAATGGAACTGATCTGATTGCCTAACAGCTTAGAGAATACTTTTTATGGGAATAGCTGAAGAAAACTGATGAAAAAATTAAATGGTGGCGCTATATGACCATCTTTGACCATTAAGTTTGCATTTAAAGCACTGACATTGCAGATTGCTCCTTGAATGCAATGTAAGCTGCCAAAATATCAAAAAACATAATAAATAAGGTTAGAAATGATGCTTAGTTTACTATGAAAGATCCTAATCATAACCAAAATAACGTCCTTAAGCAATCTTTCGATTAAGGAAAAGAGCTAGGCATTTACTTTTATCCTTAAGCTACAATAAACAACCGTAACTTCTACGGCCTATTTAAAGCTGCCTAAGTATTTGAGACCATCTGTAACTCTCTGATCGACCCTCCACTATAATGCATAAAGTTTGTCAAACAGAATCACAACCTAATTATCAAGAATTAGTCCTCAAGCATTTGGAAAGCGATAGTTATCATCTTTTTCTTAATGGCCTTAGGATTCATAACCGCTCTCGTCGTTTACACATACAGCATAAGAAAAGAAGTAAACCAGCAGCTGAGTGTCTAAGTGAATAGAATGGTTTAGAGCTATGTCAGCACGGCCAGCAGAAGAAGCGATTCAAGCAGCTACAACAAATTTTGAATTCTGATGTGTTATGTGCTATAATAGAGACTAAATCATAAAAATCAGGGACAGAACTAACGGATTCGGTATCATCAGCTTGCAGATGTCAACAGTCTATAGATACGATAGAGCCAGTTATTTTTGGAATATTTAACAGGGTAATAAACAATAGGTATAGCCAGTGCAGTTTTTCCTACGGCATGCCTTAGCTTCAAAACCAAGCATTTTTCAAAGATCTCAAAGCGAGTCCACATTTCTTTAATATTCTTCATTTAAAAAGTGCATTTCTAACCCTTGAAAGATTCAATTCTGTCAGTTAATACTAGTTTTCTGATATTCCAGCTATGTCTATACTGGCTTTGCTTGTACAATTCTCCTGCCATTGTTAGTTTATCTACGTTTTTTTGTTCTTTCTCGTTTAAGTCAATACGGCAGCCCAAGAGCAACAACTTTTAGATCACTATCTTTGAAAACAGGGTAAAGAGCTATTCCTTTAGGTCATATTCTATGTAAATTTTAAATTTAAGTTAGCTAAGTCTTTTACCTCTGGTCTAATCATACGAAAAGCATAGGCACTTCTGATAATCTTCATACAAAACCTTCATTTTTACAATTTTGGACAACCTAAAGTTCAGTTCTCCATTTTAAAACTGTATCTCAGCATCTTTTATCCTGCAGATTGTTTTTATCTTTTTCCTATCCAAATCCAATATACAACGTAGCTAGGCATGGTTTAGCCAATTCGATTGACTTATGTAACTTATTTTTGATTTTAAAGATGGAGGAGATAAGTCTTTTTGGCTATATTTTTGCGAAGTAACTTCAGAACGCTTCGATTGATTATTGCATCGCTGCCATTTCTTTTGAAACTATTTGTCCTTACAAACTTTTAATCCTCCCAGCTATTAGATACCTAGTTTTTTCGTCCACAAATCTGCCTTGGATTATTTCTTGTCCTCTGAATCATTACTAGTAAAAGTAGCTTCAAAATGCTTGATCCGAACATCCCTAGTTTCTTCCGTTGATGTCTCCAAGTAATCACACTTTTCGAACTAAAGACCTGGAAACTCTTCAACAGAATAGTAGAGAGTGGCTTAAGAGAAGTTGTCGTCCATTGGTATGATTGAGTGCGACTGGAAATAAAACTATATACTAGAATATATAAATCAGTAGAAATTATTTCCGATCAGGATTAGTTCATCAATTTTGAATAGCCTCTTGGTGCTACATTTAATGATTTCTTCGATTTCTGCTGAACTTGAGGTAGAATTGAGTTTTTGTCGTATTTTGGCAAACTAAGAATGCAGCATGAAAAGCTCCTGACAGTACTCTTCTTTGAGGTTGGCCAAGTACTCTGACCTGGCCTGATAGTTCTAGAACCATTTGTTCACCTTGTTGACGAACTACCTGCAGAATTCTGTCTTCTTATCGATTACCATCATCATCTCTTTCAGCTATATAAGCAATAATGTACTAGATTGTCGTATCTTTCTCGTGTCCTTGTGATGAAATCCCGCATGAGTCTGCATTTCACTACGATTTCGTCTTAGCCCTGGATCAGACGTTTGTTCATTTGTTTGAGTTCTTTGCTAACAAGGGTATCCAAAGAGTTCATATTTACATCGGTGATATAAGTGGAGGTTCCGAGACGATTGGTCCTGAGAAAATCAGCATAGTGGAACATTTCTTATTCCACTATTTTATGGGTAGTCGAAGCCATCTGTACTATTTTGTTTGGTTGGTTGAGTATGTACCTCTGCATTTCTTGCAAGTGGTTCGCCTTGAACTATTCGAATTCGGATTGGCAGAAGGTGCTTATTTCAGTAGCCGTTGGGTACTGAGTTTTGTAGATTCCACTATGTCCATCGAATTGCACTTGGGAATCTTTGGTCTACTTCGAGATGACTAGGACCGTGTTGGACTCCAATTTTGTTTCACTTTGGTTGAGTTTTGTCTAATTGGGTTCGTTTTAAACGAGCAGAGAGGTAGTTCGCTTGTTTTAAAGGGGATATATTTCTTCCGGCATTTCTTCTATTTATCGAATCCTGATCACATTTTAGCAGATATTAATCAAATTACTGATTTTAAGATTGTTGCCTTTCAAAACCGGCTTGGAATTGCCCGCACAAAACTCGGTGTTTTCGTGCGTGCTTTGCGATTTGGTTTTTTGAATGGACTTTATTAATTTATCTTCGAGTTATTATCCGGCCTAGATATAATGCAGAGGGGTGAGGAGTTATTTTAGGCAGAACGCTGGTATGATATAATTGCCCTGCTGTTCTTTGATTATGCGGGAGCTTATCAGGGTGTCTAAGAATTTGTTTACAGGGTCTGGCTACCTTTAGAGAGATTCGGTCTTCAGGGACTATGTCTCGACCTTGCGTTCTTGCTCAATTAATCTGTTTTCTTTGGTGGGTAGGGTTTTGAGTTGTATTTTGTTGCTCTGCGATGACAACATATCTTATTTGACGCTAGGCTCTCGGTTTTTGAGGGAATTGGATGTGGTTTTTATGCGGAAGGGGCTTATCTTTTCATTGCGGAAAAGGGTTAGTGGTTTGACTTCCAACAAATTTTTGTTTTCCTGCTGGGATTATATGTATTAATGCAGGCTACTGGGCCGTCCAATAACCAGCTTCGACTTATTTTTGTTCAAAAAAGGCATGTTTCTTCCTTTTAACATATTAAAGCATAATAAAGAATAACTCATTCGAAATTAAAATAGTAAAAAAATCCTCTTCTTGACCAAACCAAGCCATTCTCATACATGGCCGGTCTGGATTGCTAATCGAGGCAAATATGGTTGTGAAAAGTTTTGGACCATTGTTGGTCACACGCGGTTTCAGATTAACGCTTTGGCTATGTGTCAACAAGAATTTATTTTTAAATTTTTTTAGGCAGAAACTTAGCACTTCTTATTTTTGTGCTCATTGGAGTTTGCACTGTTTTCCAGGAGGGTTGGGGCAAAGAGTTGTTCCTAAAGGATTAAAATATGTAAAAGCCTTTCTTTTATTAATTGCAGAACTGTTATCGGCTCAGAGATAACATTAACAGATGAAACAACAAAGGATTTAGAAGAAGCCTCTGAGCCAATACGATTGTGAGCTGTATTTATACAAAGTGAGACAGGCTTTTTCCGGGTTTATTTTACCAAATCTTCATAGTTAAAACAACATTCAAAATCTGTTTATTGTTGAATCTTCATCCCTGAACCTATCCTATTTCTACAAATATGATAATCAGATCAAATGTCGAATTAAACAATGATTGATCGCGTTAGAATTTTTACAAGCCTAAAACAAGGCAGCAATAACCTGCTGATGTTGAAAATGTAGAAAAATTCTATATTTAGGCCTAGTTAATATGAATTATGTAAATTTGTATAAATCTTGATCAGCCACACCCCATAGATGTAGAGTCCATACAGAGCAACTTGTACTTGGCAAGCATTGTTTTGTAGCTGACTGTCGATAGCAAGTTGTCATAAAAGCTATCCAAAATCAGTCTGCTCGTGCCATACTTAGCTTAGAATCCCACCATCAAAACTAAACTCAAGGTGCTGGCTATTCACTAAAATCCGCTCAAGCAGTACAAAGTAGTTGCAGTTGGTGGTACATTCGACTACCTTCATATTGGCCATCAGATACTCCTTCTCTACACTGCCTTGTCTGCAAGCTAAACTATTCATATTGGAGTCACTGGAGATACGCTTCTTGCTAACAAAAAGATCAAAGAACTTATCCAGATCTTGCCTTTGAGGCAGAAATATGTGCAGGATTTCGTTAAGTCAGTGAATGGCATTGCGAAGTTAGTGATATTCGAACTAAATGACCCTTTCGGCCCAACCGTAACGCTATAAGAAATAGAATGTCTGGTGGCTTCACCTGAGACGCGTTCCAGCGTCAAAAAAATAAACCTGATCCGAAAGGAGCGAGGGTTGAGCTAGCTTGAACTAGTATAATGCCCATTGATATCTCCAGATGAGTAAATATAGAGGAAATTATCAACAACAGCAATCAAAATCTAGCTATCCCAACGCAACCAGCTCACGTCTGACGAGCTAAGGTAGTACAAGAAGTGGTTCTACAAGCTGGTCGATATGTTTTAGCAGTTCAAAGAGCAGCCTGGTCAGATAATGGGACTGGCGTAGCTGTGGTGGGACTATGTGTTTCTAAGCTACTCGCAGCGCTGGAGATACTATCACACCAATAGGCACATTTACCATATCTTGAAACGGTGGAACAGCTAGTAGTTCCAAAAAGAGAGGCTTAATCACCATCCCCGAGATAGACTTATTGTTTAGATAGTGCTCTTTTTTCACGATGTGGTTTATATACCAGGTTCGGTAGATAATTAGAGAGAAAGTGCCGAGATTTGTGAAAGATTTATCAAGTAGTGTCTAGGAAAAGAGCATTAGGCTACATTCATCATAAAGTAGGCCAAGAGATTAATTCTGGAGACTGAGAAGCACGCCAAACCTGCCTCACGTTTGTCACAAATAGTATATGACCTTGACATGGGAGTACTCAATGATCCGGTGCTCTATAAAAGCTATGCTGAGGGCATCCGAAAGGAGTATAAGCCACTGCTCAAATAGCAATACCCCAAAAAGAGGAGTGAGTTCTTGACGAATACTCTAAAATAGGGGCTTCATTTTTCGTATGCTGCTACAAGTGTGTAGTAAAACATGAGATGGGAACTGTAATGGTTGCAGAAAACTGATCTATGATGTAGCTATTCTAATTAAGTATGCACAATAAAAATTAGATGAATTTATGGCAAATTGAATAGTACAAGGGGTGGGTTGAATGTCTATCTTCTAGCCTAGCTCATCCTGCGAATAGCTGAATCTGCCTGTTAAAATATTTAGATCTTTATTCCACCCAAATTTAATTTAGATCTTTATTCCACCCAAATTTAATTTAGACTTGATGTCAACCATCGTAGATTTGGATAGCAAAGACCCAATTGATTTGCAGGCCATACAAGGCACGCCCTATCTCACCAATATTGTGTTTCAAATCACCATCGACTCGCAGCTGGAGGACAAGTTGGCTAAAATTAGTGTACTCGTGCCTTTCCTCTCTCAAAATCCAACCATCAAATCTAGGCTGAGAGTTGCAGCCGTGGAGAGCAACCCACTGAAGCAGTACAGGGTGGGGGCAGTGGGCGGAACTTTTGACTGCCTCCACATCGGACACCAAGTTCTACTCCTCTACGCCGCCCTCTCAGCCCAATAAACTGTCTACGTCGGAATCACTGCCGACTCACTGCTCTCCCACAAGAAATACCGAGAACTCATCCAGCACGTGGTGGTCAGGATGTAGAACGTGCTCGAGTTCATGAGATCGGTCAACCCTTCTGTGCAACTAGTGGGCTACGAACTAACTGATCCTTTCGGGTCCACAACGGCTTAACAAAGGGTGTAGTTTGTGACTTTTTCGCCTGAGCCTGGTGATAATCTGGTAGAGATCAATGAGTAGCGGAGGAAGCAGGGTTTCGTGTAGCTAGAGGTGGTGAGATGTCCGTTGCTGACCCCGCTTGAGAAGTATGATTAAAAATTTTCAAGCACCTACATCCGCAAGGAGTTATTATAGAGAAACAACTTAAATTTGGACTAGCTAGGGCAATATAAAGTGTATTTCTACCATCTGATCGAATTATCCAAACAGCTGGGCTACAACGATTAGAACTACAAAAAGACGGCCTAGATATGGTGGGACCATCTTTTTTTCAGCTACTCCCAGCGCTGGAGGTACTATCATACTAACAGCCACATCTACCAGATCATCAGAAGATGGAACAGTGCCTAGTTCGAATAGCACAGGCACAATCTAACAACCAAAGCCACGCTCATTCTGTAGATTGCGCTGTTTTTCCATGATGTAGTGTACAGACCTGGAAGCTAGACCAATTAAAAGGAGAGTGCTTAGGTAGCCTAAAGGTTTGTTAGATAGTGCCTCCAGAAATAGGGTTAGGGTTAAGAAATTGTAGCTGAAATAAAAAGATTGATTTTGTAGACTTAGAAACATAGCAAACCTGCCTCGTAGTTATCGCAGATAGTCTACGATCTAGACATGGGGGTGCTCAACGACCCCCATCTTTACAAAAGCTATGCTGAGGGTATACGAAAGGAGTATGAGCCACTACTGAAGTAACAATATCCGCAAAAGAGGAGTGAGTTTTTGAGAAAGACGTTAAAATAAGGGCTGTATTTTTCTTATGCCGCAACAAATGTGTAATAAAACATGAAATGGTAGCTACAATATCTGTAATAGTTCAGAAGCTGATTTTCTTAGTTATATGATAATAGCAATTAATAATTAAATTAGTATGATCCTAATCAAATATTATCGATTCTCTTGATGGATAAGTAAGAATTAACAATCAAATATAATGGTTTGATGAAGTTTACCTGATTCTCGAATATTATAGACATTTAATACATCTAGTCTTGAAGATAGGAATGTAACAAATTAGTACTTAATAACCAGCAGTAAACATGCTATTGCATCTTCTTATCTTATGATACTCAACACATAACTATGTCACTGGCTTATTAAAATATCACGCCTCACTTGTATTTGTCTTTGTTCTGGATAGGCTTGAACAACTTGGCTTCCATCAGACGCATGGTATCTTTGTTCCGGGTGGTGATGGCGTCCTTGCAGATGTTGAGCTGCTTGATGCTGGCCTCCAGCTCCATCATCTTCTCATCCTTCTTGCACTTTCTGAGGTTGTCCCTGCAGAGGGGACAGTTGGTCTTAGTCTCGAACCACTTCTCAATACACTGGATGTGGTAGTGGTGGCTGCAGTTGAGGATCACCATCTGCTGCTTGTCTTCCAGCTACATCGTGCAGATCGAGCACGTCTTGTCACCCTCGAACTCTTCGTCGTGCTCTTGCTTTGAATAGATGTAGTGTAGACATTTTCTGAGTTTTTCCTGGGCGTCTTTGTCGAGGGATGTGTTTTTTGGGGAGTAGTCGTAGCATGCCATCACATATTTGTAGTTCTAGGAGTTTTGGAATCGGATTTTGAGTTGCTATTGGTTGAGGGTGATGGTTTAGAGTTCCTTTTTGAGGTTGCTCTCGTGCTTGCTGCGTACTTTGGCGATCAGCTCTGCCTTTTCGGCGTTGGTGAAGCCTGCGATTTTCTGTAGAACCAAGCGATTGAAGGCGAACTAGGCGGAGGTTTAGAACATAAAATAATGCTGGATTAGTGCATATAAGATATAAACACTAAGCTACAATCAAGAGAAAAGCACAAAAACTGGGGATTAGTTCAAACCTATATCTCTATAGCATCCAGATAATTCAGTCTGCTTTTGGCTATGATCTATTATAAATAGGATTGTAGATCAGAGGCTAGTGGTTGATAACCAGATAAATATACTTACATTACTGAATCATCATTTTGATACACTTTTATATACCATATGCCTTAGTGAAATAATTAGGGCGAGAATTCAGAATGCCAAACACAAGAATATCATGCAAGTACTGCCATATTTCAATCCGTATCATCCTATCTCATAATAGATCATGTGCTAGAACACTGGCCTCACTTAGTATGTTAGTAGCTAGTTGCATATCCGAAATGAGAAGGTAACTTTAAATATGAGCAGAACTCAGGCTTAAATGATTGTTGTAATCTTCAGTTGGCCGCTTGATGGTTGCGGCTATGGTTGGAGTGTAGATCTGGCCCACGGAGCTAGTTGAAGATAGGATCAGAAACTGGGTCATTTAATGTTTAATTTTTGATGAAAAGGTGCGCCTTTCAAAGCCCATCACAACCGAAAGTAATTGCGTGTGTTATTTAAGCAGCTAAGAATGGCAAAACCTCAGTTGTTTACTAAATTCAGATGTTGGCAATTATTGGTGAATTTAGACGTACTTGTAATTTGTAATTGAAAATGATAATATTCAATATAATTGCAATAATCGGCTTATATGCACAAAATCAGCAGGACTGTCCAGCCTCCCAAAAACATTAGCTTTAGTTTCCCCACTCGCATTTCCTAGCTCAACTTCATCGGACACACTACCATGCCCATGCAAATCGATTCCAAAGATTCAACAGTTGCTGATAGAAATTACCTCTCCCGCAGAACCATGATTGCTGAGCTCTCCAGACAACATACCGTCGGTAGGCCTATACACGAGGTCTCGTATACTCAACAGTAGCACTAGCTCTGGAGCAGAATGTTTGCCAAGGCCTATCCCTACCGCAAACAGCTAATGTGCTAGTCTTACCTCAAGAATCTAAATTAACTTATGGGGTAGTTCAGATTTCATGAGCGAATACCAAGAATCAACCAACTTTCCAGTTATCTGACTGCTAAGACGGGGTTTCAAATTAAACCGGTGGCAGGAATAGTGAGCCAGCGGTAGTTTTTGAACTGCTTGGCTTTCAAGGTGTTCTGCTGCGGGCAGTTCCTTCGGCACCCCTAATGTTAGTAGTTCGCTCCCTAGCCTGATATCGTACATGAGTACGTGGGACACATTCCTGGGTTGGCGGATAAATTGATTGCAGTATAAATGTTCTAACTCAGTAGATTTCACAGTAGATTGGGCTGATGTCGCTTGGGGCTTCGGACGATGAAATCCAGAGGCTGGGAGATGCCTATCTGCATTCACTCTAGTTCGGAATTTGCAAGTAGAGAGGTGAGGTTAAAGTATACGGGGCTGGGATATGTGGGTGCCTAGCTGACCTCAAGGTAACCCAATGATTATTTAGAAAATCAAATAGAAAAGGTTCAAAAGTATTGCCTTTGACCCCATCCATGCCATCAGCAGGCAGGAGTTCAACTACGTGGTTCAGCAGAATAACTTTTGGCTGACTTAAAGCTTTGGAGCTGCTCTATAAAAGCTCAGGGATTTGAAGGAAACACTCGAAAAACCTTACGAGTGCAAGTTCAACGCTACCAAGAGTAGCATTGATGTGATTTATAAATGAATAGTACTACCTATTCGCTTATTCAACTCTATGCTCAATTGTTTCTTTACTGCCGATTAACCAACAAAACAATCGAACCCTAACGGGTCAGTTAAGAATCGATGTTCAATGACTGATTCGCGGTTGAGGGATTACTACTAGCAGAGTAAATATGACATAATACTTTTGTTAGTCGAGTCGAGTTATTATGATTCATGAAATTTGAATTCAAGTAATTAGAGTAGTATTTTCCCCAGAAACCATATCCTCTCCAATCCGATATCGCATAACAACTTTACGCTGCTCTTGACAACAACCATACCAAGCTCTTCATTCTTTAGAGCCCCACTGGGACAGGCAAAACCTATTCTTTGCTTTGTCCTTTATTGTTTTGGCTGAGTAAGCACCAAAACAACATCGAGAAGCAATAATAACTGCCCAAAAATAGCAAATTTCCTACGTGGTTGAAGAAGACGTCGGAACAGAAAGGCGAAAGATTGCTTCTAGAAAAATAGAGAGCTATATCAGAGATGAAGACGATTGAGCAAATCAGCAAGCAAAGCAAATTCAGGAAGCATTAATGGAAGTAAAAATAGAGGGTGTAATAGGCAAAAAAAGACAACTGTTTGGATTAGATTGAGATTGAATCGTAATAAGAATTAGGCTAGCCTTTTACCAGCAAAAAGACAATCAAAAGCCAGTAGAAGCTTATCTAAAAGCAGCTTAAAATAGACTAAGAAAACGTGCTCCCCAAGATCATCTTTGTCTCCAGAACACATTCTCAACTCTCCCAGGTCATTGAATCCATCAAAATCATATTGAAACAAAAACCCGCCCTAAAGTTCATGTAAGTGGCCTCCAAGCAGCATCTCTGCATCAACAAAGCTGTTAACGAATAAAAGAATAGCATTAATGAAAAATGTCAGCATTTGTTAGATCACTCAAAATGCACATTTTTTCATCAAATGGAAATAAGTGACTTTTTCAACAAAAATTTATAGCAAACTTTATAACTTGGGTAGACTCACGATATATGTCCCTATTATGCCTCAAGAAACATTATATAGTTGGCTGACGTTCTGTGCCTACCCTATTCTTCAATCCTAAAGAAAGACATAAGAAATAGATTAGGGATCAACCTACACAACTCAATAGTTGTATTCGACGAAG
>Ga0316217_10006364_pt1 | contig 11722 bp, 9 predicted proteins | sample 1anoAmetaG_FD_203633 | JGI IMG/M metagenome (GOLD analysis project Ga0316217, IMG submission 203633) | Freshwater microbial communities from Trout Bog Lake, Wisconsin, USA - 1anoA | ecosystem: Environmental > Aquatic > Freshwater > Lake > Hypolimnion/Profundal zone | place: USA: Wisconsin... | reverse complement strand
GAGGCCTCCGTCGCTCCGAGCAGGTAAAAGGAGAGACCTGCGTCGTTGGCGAGGCGCGCCACCGCCGGAAAAAGGTCTGTGGTCGCCACCCGCTCGGGCAGCGGATGACGACAGAGGAAACGGGACGCCATCACGATGGGTTGACCGTCGGCGTGGATCGAGTCGGCCAGACTGAAGAGATGGACGAGCTTCGGGTCGCTCGCACACATGGAAATGACGTGACCGTTGACCGAGGTCGAATAGAGGGGGCGGGGCGCGCTCCGGCGCGCCTCGCTGAGACAATAGTCGACGAAACTCCGGGCGCTCTCGCTCAGGCTCGTCGCCTCTATGGGAAGATTGCCGATATGGGCGGCGACTCGGGTCGGGAGCATGTCAGCAATCCGCAATTGCCCAGACGGGCCGCTGCCCCGGATCCGCTCGGCCGCGCCGACGGCGACCCTCAGCCGAACAGACGCGAGCTTCGCCTTTCCCGTTGCAGGTCCGGTTCATTTGATGGCCCAACCCATATCACGCGAACGTATGACGACCCTCGCCTTCGCTGCGGCGGCGCGACGCCGAACCGGCGCCTGCGGACAGCGAGCGGCTTGGATCGGCCGCCTCGTGGTAATTAAAATTTAGTTCGTCTTTGTGAAAAGTCCTACCAATTCATTCTTTACCAAATGCTACAGCCGTCAAATAACACCAATTTTACTCCGCTGGCGACACCCCTCTGCGCCAACTCTGCACGGGGAGACTGAAGCAGAGTGTCGTTGCAACTTCTGGTAACGCACAGGAAGTTGGCGTTTGCGGACGCGCCGGATCTGAGTGAACCTTTTCCCGGCAATTTGCTCGGCATTTGAGCTTTCGACAGGCTTCGCCGACCATGGCGACGATGCGCCACGGAATTGCGCCGCCAGCGCCGCTTCGGGCCTCACGGCGAATTCGCGCCTCGGTCTGGGCCGAAGCTTTTCGGGGACGCGGCCAGATAGGCGCCGCTCTTGCCGATGTTTTCGGAGAAATAGACGCGAAATTCGCAGCCGCCGGCGGACCCGACGCTGTGCGTGTCGGCGGCGGCGCGTTCGATCAGATATCGCAGCGCGCCGATCGCCTGCATGTCGGGGTCCTGATCGATCACCATGGCGAGTTCGCCCGAGCGGAGATATTCGCGGTGGTCGTCGGAAAGCTCGTGCGAAATCCAGGTCACCGCCCGCTCGGGATCGAAAGTCTCCAGCGCTCGCTTTATGCCGGTCGATCCCGCGCCGCTGTTGTAGATGCCCGCAACCACCGATGTGCGCATCGCCTCGGCGACGGCGAGATAGCAGCGATCGTCGTCGTCGCGGGTTTCGAACGGCGAGGCGTCGCATAGCAGGTCGGGAAAGGACTGCGTCAGAATATCGCGGCAACCCGCGGCGCGCAGCTTGTGAGCCGAATAATCGTTGCGGCCGCTCAAGAACATGACCCGCCCTTCGCGCCGCGCGAATCGCCCCATGACGAGGCCGGCGGTTCGGCCGGCGCCGTAATTGTCGATGCCGAAATAGGCGATGCCGGGCGCGTCGGCGATCTGGGAAACCACCGCGACGACAGGCTCTCCGGCCGCGCAGGCCTCGCGCAGCGCCGCTCGGATCTGCGGCGTGTCGGCGCGGCGACGACGAGCCCGCGCCGCCGATACGACGGCCTGGCGATTGCGCGCGCGAGCTGGGCGTGGTCGCCCTCCCGGACGATGCGCCGGTGCACGACGATCCGCTTGTCCAGAAAGGCGCTGGCGCTGGCCAGCGCCGCGCGCAAGCGGAGAAAGAAGGGCGAGCGATTGTCCGGCAGCAGCACGTCGAGATGAACCAGTTCATGCGCAGGGCTGGGCAGGATGCGGGGCACGCCGAGCTTCTGCGCCGCCGCCACGACCTTGCGACGGGCGGTCTCCGACGTGCTGCCGCGCTCGTTCAGAACGCGGTCGACCGTCGCCGGACTGACGCCAGCCTCAGCGGCGATCTCGATGAAGCGGGGCGAACGCTTGCGTCGTTTGGGTTGCGCCATCCCAGTCTCCCCGGCCCGTCTCCCCGCCCAATCCTGGCGACCGCCTGCCGCGCGCAGTCTAGCGACTGACGAAAAATCGTCAAAACGCCGCATGCGACGAAGGGCTCGCCCGCCTATTCTGCGCCGGAATTCGGAACTCTCCCCGAGGATGGCGCCCAAACCGCGCAGGCCCGGCCATCTCGGGCCCGATGAATGGTCGGACCGCCGCCGTCCGTCGCGGGCGCAGGCGTCGTCTCCGGGCTCGCTGCGTTTTTTCTTTCCCCAATGAGGACTTTCCATGCCGCGCATTCAGTTTGGTTTCAATCACATGATCGCGCCGTCGATGACGCCCGACGAACTTATTGCGGCTGCGGCGAAGCTCGGCGCCGCCGCCATCGAACTTCGCAACGACATCGGCGCCAACAGCCTCAACGATCTCGAGACCGCCCGACGCGTCGGCGCCAGGGCGAGGGACGCCGGGCTGGAAGTGCGCAGCGTCAATGCGCTTTATCCCTTCAATATCTGGAGCGACGATCTGGCCCGTCGCGCCGAGACGATGGCGGCTGTCGCCGCCGCAAGCGGGGCGACCGGGCTCGTGATGTGTCCCATGAACGAGAACAAGTTCGTCGAAGATACGCCGGAAAAGGCCGCAGGGCTGCGGGCGGCGCTCACGGCGATCCGGCAGATTCTGGGCGCGCATGGCCTGAAGGGTTTCGTCGAGCCGCTCGGTTTCCCCGTATCCTCGCTGCGCTTCAAGCGTGACGCGCTGGCGGCGATCGACGACATCGGCGGCGCCGACGTCTACACGGTCGTCCACGACACGTTCCACCATCGCGGCGCGGGCGAGACGCAGCTTTATCCCGAGCGCACCGGTCTGGTGCACATTTCCGGGCTCGAAGACGCCGCCATCTCCTTCACCCAAATGCTGGACGCGCATCGCGTGCTGGTCGGTCCCAGGGATCGGCTCGGCAATATCGAGCAGCTTCGCCAACTCTATGCCGGCGGCTATGACGGCATTGTTTCTTTCGAGCCGTTCGCCAAAGAGGTTCACGATCTCGCCGATCCCATCGCCGCCGTTCGCGCGAGCATGGACTACGTCCGCGAGGCGCTGGCGATGGCCTGAAGCCCGGGTCCGTCCCCAAAAATCCCGGGCGCGAAGGCGCCCGGCCGGGGATTCCAGGCGGCCGGAGATAACTGCATATCAACAAAGTAATTATGTTCGCCGCAGCCGCGCATAGGACGCCTTGAGGAGACCTGCCTCGAATTAAGCGCGCTGTAATCGTTATGCGCAATGCATGGGGTCGGCTTTGGCGAGCCGAGATCAGCAAGAGGCGGACACGATGAACGTGGGCGAATTCCTGGTGGCGAAGGGGCTCATCTCCTCCGCGGATGTCAAACGCGCGCTTGACCATCAGACCCAGAACGGCGGCCGGCTCGGCGACAGCATCGTCGCCCTCGGCCTGTTGACCAAGGAGCAAATCGACAGGGCCTTCGACGAGGCGCCGCAGGCGCCGTTGACGGCGGCAGCGACCGGCATCGATCCCGCGCTTCTTCTCGAACTGGTGATGAAGGGCATGTACCTTGAAAAACTGGAGACGGCGTCGCAGATCGCCGACGCCCTGAAACTGTCCAGCAACATCGTCAACCATCTTCTTCAGGAAGCGAAGGATCGCAAGTTCGTCGAGGCGCTGGCGATGGCCTCCGGCGGCGGGGCCATGGGCGAGTTGCGACTGACCCTGACCCGGGCTGGGCGCGAATATGTAGACGACGCGATGAAACGCGGTCAATATTTTGGCCCGGCGCCGGTATCGCTGAAAGACTATCAGGATCGCATTCAGCGTCAGCGCGTCACCAACGAACACGTGACCCGCCAGAGGCTGGAGCAAGGCTTCGCCGGCCTCGTCATGACGGACCGCTTCCTGAGCCGGCTCGGTCCGGCGATCAATTCCGGAAACGCGATTCTGATCTACGGGCCTGCCGGCAACGGCAAGACGACGGTCGCCGAAATCGTCGGCAAGATCTTCGAGAATGTGATCTACGTTCCCTATTGCGTCGATCTCGATGGCGAGATCATGAAGGTCTACGATCCCGCCGTACATCGCAAGGTCGCCGATACGCAGGAGGCGTCGGGCGTGGCGAACGTGCGGCGCAGCCGCGTCGACATGCGCTGGGTGGCTTGCCATCGCCCCATGGTGATTACGGGCGGCGAGCTGACGATCGAGATGCTGGATCTCAAGTTCAACGCCATCGCCAAGGTCTATGAGGCGCCTTTGCACATCAAGGCGCTCAACGGCACCTTTCTCATCGACGATTTCGGTCGGCAGCGCGCCAAGCCCGAGGACATTCTCAATCGCTGGATCGTGCCGCTGAACAGCCGCGTCGATTATCTCACGCTGCATACCGGCAAGAGCGTGATGCTGCCCTTCGACGAGATCGTGATCTTCTCGACCAACATGCATCCGGACGATCTCATGGACCCTGCATTCCAGCGCCGCATCGGTTACAAGCTGGAGACGGTCGAGCCGCCGGAAGATCTGTTCCGCCGGGTGTTCGAGGGCATGGCGAGGAAATCGTCGCTCGATCTCAACGACGACGTCTACAGCCAGATCATCGAGCGCATCCGGGTCAACGACGCCCCGCTCGCCTATTTCCAGCCGAAGTTTATCGTCGACCAGGTCCTCGCCTCATGCAAGTTCGAGGGCATAAAGCCGCAATTCACGCGGGAGAATGTCGACGACGCGCTTGCCAACCTGTTCATCAAGAAGGCCGACGGCAAGATGTTCGGGGTGAAGCGAAGCTAGCGCGACCGCGGCGAAGACGCCCGCCGCGCGGGCGGCGTCATTGCGACGAAGCTGACCCTGCGTAGCCGCATTTTTGGCCATGAGAGAGCCTGGCGCGCGAAGCGGAGGCCGGGAGGGCTTGCCGCGTCTGGCCGTGGCCCCGCAAGGCTAGAAGCGCGGACGGGCCAAAGCGTTCGGCCGCCGTCATCCCCAGTTCAGTATATCATCCGTACGCCTCAAGTCCTCGACGCGCTTATGCACGACGATGTCGCCGTGCTTGTCCGTGACGGAGATCTGGGTGCCTGGCGCATCGTAATTCCTGGCCAGCGCATCGACCATCGTGAAGGCGTCGGAAAACGCCTGCAGCTTCACGTTGGACACGGACAGTTCGATCTTGTCGCCGTTTCGGACTTCGAACTTATAACTTTCCATAATCTGCGCCTCAACCCAACGGATCGGGAATCTGAAAACAATCGGGGGGAACCGGCAATCGACGGTTCACTACACTCACCAAACCGCTCGGGTTCAAGCCGCAGCTTCTCCGATGGTTTAGGAACGGGGTAAACGGGACGGCGGCGCGCTCGCGCCGCCGCTTGCCGCCTACGCCCCGGATTGACGGACGAGCAGGGCGCGCCGCATCGACTTCAGCGCAAACAGCGCGAGCAGCGCGGTGACGATGTCCATCGCAACCGCGACAAGGAATACGGGCGTCCAGCTTCCGGCGGCGTCATGCAGCGCCGCTGCGACAGGCCCGCCGAGGATCGAGCCAACGCCCTGCGCGACATAGAGGAACCCGTAATTCGTGGTTGCGTGTTTCTCGCCGAAGGTGTCCGTGAGCGTGGAGGGAAACAGCGAAAAGATCTCGCCCCAGCCGAAAAACACCAAACCCGAGAGCGCGACGAAGGCCAGCGCGTCGGCGCGCAGCAGCAGCAGCGACAGGATGGCGAGGGCCTCCAGCCCGAAGGCCAGACCCATCGTGTTCTCGCGGCCGATGCGATCGGAGAGCCAGCCGAAGAACGGCCGCGTGAATCCATTCAGCAGCCGGTCGAGCGTCAGGGCGAGCGGCAAGGCCGCCAGACCCAGCACCATGGCGTTCGCGACGCCGAATTCGCGGGCGAAATTGGCGAAGTTCGACGTGACCATCAGGCCGCCCGTCGACATCATGGTCATCATCGCAAACATCAGCCAGAAGATTGGCGTCTTGAGCATCTGCGCGGGGCGCGTGCTCGGGCCTTGGGCGAGGGCGCCGTCGCCATCGCGCTGCGTCTCGCCGGAACGCGGTTCGCGCAGGCCCAGCGCCGCCACGACGCCGACGGCCCCGAGGATGCCCCCGAACACGCGCAGCGTCGCCGGCGCGCCGGCGTCTGCGAGCATGGACGTGATCGGAAAGGTCGTGAGCATCGCGCCCATGCCATACCCCGCCGCCACGACGCCAATGGCGAAGCCGCGGTTGTCCGGGAACCATCGCGCCATCAGACCCACGACGCCGACATAGACGATGCCGGTGCCGACGCCGCAAAACAGGCCGTAGGTGAGGAACAGAAGCGCGAGGCTATCGGCATAGGCCGACAGGACCCAGCCCAGACCCGTCAGGGCGGCCCCGACCGCGACCAGCAGCCTGGGACCGAAGCGGTCGACAAGCCAGCCCTGCGCCGGCGAGAACAGGGTTTGCAGCACGATCAGCAGCGAGAATGTGATTTGCACCATCGGCAGGCTTGCTCCGGTCGCCGCCTGGAAGGGTTTCACGAACAGCGTCCAGACATATTGCGGGCTGGAGATCGCCATCATGACGATCAGCCCGAGGCCGAGTTGCAGCCAACGCGCCGAAGCCAGCGGCGCGGCGGAGATTTTGGATAGACTTGTGGCGGACATGCGCGAGACTCCCGGAGCGGCAGGTCGACCGAAGCAATCCGCGTGCCCCGCGCGGCGCCAAGCGCCGCCGACGGGGCCGCAGCCACGCGGCGAAACGCCGCTGACGCTTCACGAGCCGCTCACTCCGGCGCTTTCAGCAGTTGCGAGCCCTTGGACGTGAGCCGCAGTCCGCCCAGCACCGACTCTACGAGTTCGCGTTCAACAAGCCTGAGCACGCGCTTCTCGCCAATCAATTCGCGAGCGACGCCCGAAGCCACCAGCCGCAGGGCCTCCATCTCGCCGCTCGTCAATGTCCGCGCATCTCTTCTCATGCCGTGTTTCTTACCAACGGCCGCCGCGATGGGAAGATTGGGAAGATTACCTAGACGACGGCGTCCCGAGCCGCCGCGGACCGCGATGACGAGCCGCAGGCGCGTCGGCGATCCAGTCCCGGGAGGGCGACGTACCGCTTGCGCAAACACTATGCTTATCGGGGGGTTGCAGCCGGGATGACAGCGCAGACGACGACGCCGTGGCCGGCGATGGCTTATGGAGCCGCCGGCCTGCTGCCCTTCGCCGCCCTCGCCGCAGCGCTCCCGCAGCTTTCCGGCGACGCCCGGGCCCTGGCGGCGCATGCGCTCGTCGCCTATGGCGCGGCCATCCTTTCGTTTCTCGGCGGCGTGCATTGGGGGCTCGCGATCGCGGATGAGCGCGGCGCCGCCAACGGTTCGCTGCCAGGCCAGCTCGGCGTCAGCGTGGTTCCCTCCCTGGTCGGCTGGGCGGCGCTGCTTTTCCCCGAGCGCGCCGGACTCGTCACCCTCGGTGTCGCCATTCTCGCCATGCTGGCCGCGGACCTGAGGGCGACCCGCCGCGGTCAGGCGCCAGCGTGGTATCCGAAACTGCGCGTTCCCCTGAGCTGCGCCGTCGCCGTCGCCCTGTTTGCGGCGGCTTTGTCCTGAGGGTCAGCGCGCGGCGCCGATCCGGGTCGCGAGCGCAGTTCCCGACAGCCACGCCGCTTCGACGCGCGGCCCCAGCAGCCAGTCGCCGCAGACGCCGAGGCGGCGCTCGCCGTCCCAGATGGCGAGGGAGCCCTCGGCGCCCGAGCGGGCGAAGCGCCAGCGATGGATGTCCTGCGCGAGGATCGGCGGCAGTTCGACGCCCATCCGATCGGCGAAAGCTTGCGTGAGGGCGGCTGCGACCCCTGCCGCATCGTCTTCGAGGTGGCGACGCGACCAGTCGGGGCTCGCCTGCACCACCCAGCTTTCCGGCCCCCTGCGTCCGGGCTTGGCGCTGTTGCGCGCGGCCCAACCGATCGCGTCCTCGCCGCGCCAACCGTCTTGCGCGCACTCCACCCTGCCGGCAAAGGCGAGCATCAAGGTCCAGCAGGGATGCGAGGGAATGCTCCTCGCGCGGGCCGCGAGATCAGGGGCTATTTCGTGGAGTAAATCTGCGGCCTGTTCGGCAGGGGTCGCGATCGCCGCGATGTCGACGTCGAAGTTTTCGCCCGCCTCTGTGCGCAAGCGCCATCCCTTGGTCATCGCCTCGAGGCCCGCCACCCGCGCCGCCGTCACCACCCGCCGCCGCGCCGCCATTTCGCGAACCGGCGCATTCATGCCGGGAGCGCCGACAAAGGCGTCGTCTCCGGCCGCCGGCCAGGGCGCGACGACGCCCGCCGTCAGCCAGGCTTCGACGCGCCGGCGAAAATTCGGGTCGCGGACCGTGAAATATTGCGCGCCATGGTCGAAAGTCGCCTCGCCTTGCGGCGTCGCAAGCCGTCGCGTCGACATGCGTCCGCCGGGGCTACGGCCCTTGTCGATCAGAACAACCTCATGGCCGAGTCCGATCAACGCCTCGGCGCAGGCGAGCCCCGCCATGCCCGCGCCAACGATGCCTATGCGCATCGGCGTCACAAGAACCGGAATAGGACATAGGCGGCAAGCCCCAACTGCGCCATGTTCAGCGCCACCGAAAGCCCGTGCAACCGTGCGAACTGCGCCCGCGCAGCGGAATCGCCCTCGAGCTGGCGGTCTCGCGCGGCATTGATATGCGGCATCAGGCCCTGACGGGCATAGACCGCGACGAGGCTGACGACAATCATGAGCCCCGCGGCCGGCAAATCGCGCAGCGCCAGCGCGGCGCCGGCGACACCCGCCGTGACGATGATGAAGAGATAATAGAAGGGAAAGGCCGTTCGCAGAAGCCGGCCGGCGTCGTCCGCCGGCATCGAGCGGAAGACCAGGGGCGCGAAGCCGAAGGAATACAGCGTCATTCCGCCAAACAGCATGGAAACCAGCAGCAATGCGGGGAAAGCCGGCATGGGTGTCTCCCGTTCTCTCAGATCTTACGGCGCCAACGTATCGACGGTTCAGGGACGGCGCCGCGCGAGCGTTCCGCGACTTGCGATGGCCCGGTGAGGACGAGCGGCCTGCGCGCCGCCGACCTCGCCGCCGCCTCCCGAACCAAGACAAGCCCGCGGCGGCTTCATAAATTGAATTGCAACCTTTAGTTGCAAAACTGGTCTATAGTCTTCTTTTGGCCGGCCGGAGACCGTAAAACGATGTCGCTTCTTAACGCCGACGAGATCGCCCGCGCCGCGAATACTGCGATACGGGAGGCGACCCTACCGCATATGGCCGAAATGGCGCCGGGGCGAGACCCGTCGCAAGGTCAGCGGGCGATTCTCGGCAGCATCGTGGAGGGCGTCTGCATTTTCGACGGCGATGGCCGCCTGGTCCTTTGCAATCGCCGCTTCGTCGAAATCTACAAATTGATGGTCTGGCAGGTCCAGAAAGGCGTTCGCTTTTCCGATCTCGCCGGAGGTCCCCTGGCGGTCCAGCCCGGCGCGGATCTCATCCGCGCCTATGTCGAGCTTTGCGCGTCTTTCGCCGGCGTCGCCGACGCCTGGGACGCGAATCTGTCGCTGCCCGACGGGCGCTTCGTGCAGGTTTCCCATCACCCGTTGTCCGACGGGGGCTGGGCCTCAACGCACCACGACGTGACCGAACTCTCGGCGGGTCGGGCGATCGCCAAGGAGCGGATTTCGCTGCAACGGCTCATCGATCTGGTTCCGGACAATCTCTGGGTCAAGAACGCCCAGAGCCAGTTTGTCATCGCCAACAGCGCCACGGCGCGGCAAATCGGCCTGGCGTCGTCTGCCGACCTGATCGGGAAAACCGATTCGGAATTGCATCCCGAAGAGATCGCCCGGAAATATCTGGTCGACGAACTCGGCGTGGTTCAGTCCGGCGAGCCGATCCTCAACATGGAGGAACAGGTCGCGACGCCGACCGGCGATACGCTTTGGGTTTCGTCGACGAAAGTTCCCCTGCGCAACGAGGCTAACGAGGTCATCGGAATCGTCGGCATCTCGCGCGACATCACGGCGCGAAAGCGCGTGGAGTTGCTGCGTGACGGCGAGGCCCGCATCCTCGAAGCCATCGCGATGAACGCGCCGCTCGAAGAGGTGCTGACCCAGATTGCCCTGTTGATCGAGTCCCAGCTGAGCGGCGTCTACGCCTCCATCCTGCTGCTCGACGGCGACGGCCTTCACCTGCGCCACGGCGCCGGGCCCCATATTCCGCCCGATTATATCCGAGCCATCGACGGGGTCAGGATCGGACCGAGCGTCGGCTCTTGCGGAACTGCGGCTTATCGGCGGGAGCCCGTCATCGTCTCCGACATCCCGGCCGATCCGCTGTGGGCCGACTATTGCGCTCTCGCCGCGACGCACGGCTTCCGCTCGTGCTGGTCGACCCCCATTCAGTCGTACCAAAAGCAGGTTCTGGGAACCTTCGCCCTCTATTCCGCTGCGCCGCGCGCGCCGACCGAGTCTGAGGCGCAGCTCGTCGAAGTGGCGACCCGGATCGCCGGAATCGCCATCGAGCGCAAGCTTGCCGAAGATCGCATTCAGTTCATGGCGACCCACGATCCGCTGACCGGCCTGCCGAATCGCGTCCTGCTGAAGGATCGGATCGCCCAGGCGATCCTGTCGGCCCGGCTCTACAAGCGATGGGCCGTTGTCATCTTCGTCGACGTCGACAATTTCAAATATGTCAACGACAGCCTCGGCCACAGCGCCGGCGACCAGCTGCTCAAGACCGTCGCCGGCCGCATGGTCGCGGCGGTGGGCGCGACCGACACGGTCGTGCGGATCGGCGGCGATGAATTCGTCATTGTCCTGTGCAACCAGCCGAACGAAATCGACAGCGTCTCGGCGACGGTGGAGCGCCTGCAGGCCAGTCTCGCCGAAGCCATTTCGATCGATAACCGGGCTGTGCGGGTCTCCAGCAGCCTGGGCGTGGCCATCTATCCCAATGACGGCGACGACGCGGAAGTTCTCGTCGCCAATGCCGACGCCGCCATGTACCGCGCCAAGGAGATCGGGCGCGACAATTATCAGTTCTACAAGCCCGCGCTGAGCAGCAAGGCGCAGGAGCGCTTCCGGCTTCAGGAGGAAATGCGAAACGCCATCACCCGCAAGGAATTCGTTCTCCACTATCAACCGAAATACGACGTGCAGAGCGCGACCATGTTCGGGGTCGAAGCGCTGGTGCGATGGAAACACCCGAGCCTGGGCCTGCTGCCGCCCGGCCGCTTCATTCCGTTGGCGGAGCAGACCGGATTGATCGTTCCCATCGGCGATTGGGTGCTCAAGGAGGCCTGTCGCCAGGCTTCCGAATGGATCCGCAGCGGCCTACCGCCGCTAGCCGTCAGCGTGAACGTCTCGGCGCGCCAGTTTCGTGAGCGCAATCTGACGTCGGTCGTGGCGCAAACGCTTCGGGACAGCCAACTCGAACCCCGATATCTCGATCTCGAACTGACCGAGAGCCTCATCATGCAGGACCTCGATCAGGCGGTTTCCACCATGCGGGACTTGCAGGGGCTCGGGATCGAGCTTTCGATCGACGATTTCGGCACCGGCTATTCCAGCCTGAGCGCGCTGAAGACCTTTCCGGTGGCGAGGCTGAAAATCGACAAGTCGTTCATCGACGGCCTGCCGGACCACAAGGACGATGTCGCCGTCGCCACCGCGATCATTTCGCTCGGACACAAGCTGAACCTCAAGGTCATCGCCGAGGGCGTCGAAACGGCCGAGCAGATGG
>Ga0316217_10006363_pt1 | contig 11723 bp, 7 predicted proteins | sample 1anoAmetaG_FD_203633 | JGI IMG/M metagenome (GOLD analysis project Ga0316217, IMG submission 203633) | Freshwater microbial communities from Trout Bog Lake, Wisconsin, USA - 1anoA | ecosystem: Environmental > Aquatic > Freshwater > Lake > Hypolimnion/Profundal zone | place: USA: Wisconsin... | reverse complement strand
TAAAGGTACTGCTCGTAATTTGCATTTTATAATTTGAAAGTATGGACCCGAACAAAGAAAAAAGCAATCGTAGCCCGCACAACAAGCCCCACAAAAAAACACACTTCATCACCTAAATGGAAAATGACAGAAATATCAGAATCTCACAACTCCAAGAGTCCAAAAAACAGCTTTCCTACTCAACCTTTCTAGAATCACGAGAAGTTCACATCCCATTTACGATGGCCTCAGGGCAGCTAGCTCGCAAACAGGGAGAACTTTCTCCTCGCAACTAAGAGGTAATTGCTAACCAATTCCAGTTGCTTAGAGCACGTTCTTTAAAGCTAGTTGAGGACCATAAACCTAACGTATAAACCGAAAAGTCAAGCAATGAGCTGGGCGAAAATCGGCTTAAAGCAGAAGAAATGGCATTGAAGTACAAAACAAAGATTAGTAGCATTTTGAAAGAAATAAACATCTCAAGCAATTAGATGGTTAGGTTCAATAATATTGCCAAAATCGATGAAATTCTAAATTTTCTAACCCTCAAAGTGAAGTAAAGAATCGTAAAATCCCATATCACTGAATAGAATTTCATTATGACCAGACCAAAACCTAAAGATACGATAAAAGACTTTTAAATCTAAAGAGAAATTCTGTTGAAGAAAATGGAGGACAGAGACAATATTGAACAAGAGTTAAAAAACCAGCTGGACTAAATTAAGGTCTAGGCAGCCGATCTGCTTAATAAGGTTAGCGAGAAGGACAAATAGCTCACATTCAAAACTGATTAATTGCATACTCAAAAGATCACTTTAGAACAACAATAAAAACTGATTTCCAGGCTACAATAAACCTGCGATTCACTAGAAAAGCAAAGCAAGGAAAACATCAAGAAATTCAACACTGAGAGCTAATAGAACAAGAATCTCTCAACTGCAAATAGGAAATTGGAACTTCAAAATAGCTAACTTGCAGCGATCATGGATGAATTCAAAATTTAGATCTAGCGCTACAAAGAAAAGCAAAAGCATCTCGAATCAATAAATAAGCAATTAAATGATGAGATTTGTCTATGGCGCTAAAGATTCGAAGATGGACTTTCATCTATCCGTGGTAAGTAGCAATCAGAAGCTAACCAAGGCTCAAGAATTTCGGGTGGCTCCATGAAAAAGTCAACCTTCAGTATGAGTATGAATGGGTTTACAAAAAATTAGCAAATAGATTCTAGAAGGTTTTCATCTTTTTCGACCTAAATAGATAACATGCGCTACAAATTCGAAATTGAGAATCAATACAAGAAGAAAATGGAAGAAGTTATCAAGGATTGGAAGAACAAACTCTATGAGTTAGTTCATAAATATGAGGACTAGCTCTAAACTCTCAAGGAGTAAATTGATAAATTGCAGTTCGAGAAAGAATAGATGGGAAAGAAGCTGCTTAGTTTGAGCACCTAAAAGATTCAAGTTGAGGCCAAATTATTGGAAAAAGAGAGAGAAATCTAGGATATATCAAAAATATCCAGCACAAGCCATACTTATCAACACAGCTCAAGAAGATAACAAAATCAGTCTCATTCTATGGTATTGAGTTAGCTTTAAACAAAGCCTAGAGTACTCTCTGAGACTACTTAAATTTAGAATTTTCATTCTGAACTTAAGAAACCAGGTATTTTGGGCTCCAACTGATTCGCCTAACCGACGCATTTGATTGATTTTAATGTCTTTTAAAGCCAAATTTAGCTTTCTATTAAACGTCAATCTGATGTTACGTTTCAAAACATAAGAGTTCAATCCTCTTTGCCAAAAGAGCTGGGTTCTTACAAGAACCACTTTTAACAATATACTTGAAAGAACTTATGTTTACTGCGACTTATTATAGAAAGTGCGATGCAAAAGAAATTAACATCAGAATCTGTCTCCTCTGATTCTCTTAGCGAGTTGGAGGTCACGGGTCATGATGGTCACTCTCTTGGCATGAATGGCACACAAGTTAGTGTCTTCGAATAACGACACTAGGTAAGCTTCAGCAGACTCTTGCAGGGCCAAAACAGCCGAGCTCTGGAACCTGAGTTCTTGCTTGAACTCATGAGCAATTTCTCTGACGAGTCTTTGGAAGGGAAGTTTTCTGATGAGGAGGTCAGTTGACTTTTGGTATTTTCTGATTTCCCTGAGGGCAACTGTTCCGGGTTTGAAGCGGTGGGGTTTCTTGACTCCAGTGGTGACTGGTGCGCTCTTTCTGGCGATCTTCTGGGCAACAAGTTGCTTTCTGGGAACCTTCTGGGCAGTGGACTTCCTTGCAGTTTGTTTTGTTCTAGCCATTTAAATCGTAATACAAACTTTGGCGCAATCTCAAATTTAATATCTGCCAAATCTTTTTTATTAGTAGAGCTAATTTGATTGGCTTGTAATGACCCAATCAAAATACAGCTGCCTTTATTTATGGTTCTAAAAGATTCCTGGAAACAAATTTGCAGTTTTTCAACACATATGTATTCGCAATCATGTAAACTGGCAAACTGCTGTCAACCCCAATAGCAAGAGTTATTTTTGCATAAAATTCAATCTATTGATGGGATAATTATGTGGCAAAGCATCATCATTGCATACATATAATCCTCTTATAATCAAATAGAATAAGTTTCTTAGCGTGCGAATTCTTCATTCATTTTAAAAAAAGCAACAAGCTAGTTTTAAGAATAAATTACCCTTTGTCATAACTCCCCTTGGATATAAAAATGATTTTGGCTGATACTTCAACAAAATAACTGGATTAATAGTTTAGTTTACACAAAGTTTGAATGCATTATAGTGCGGATTATATAGTTGGTAGTTGATTATAGATTATCTAAAATTGCTACTATCATTAACTATACCAAAAGTTGCCCATTCTCCCTATCAACATGGTAAATTAAGTTTTATTTTCCTCACAATTAAGCATAAGCTAACCACTGCTTCTTATAAGTATTAGTAAATAGGTATAATTTACAATAAAGTTTTTCACAAATATAACTATTCTTACAGATTATAAAAGATATCCTAGGCCTTCCCGAAAGATTTTGACACTTCGGATCTTACTGGCTTTAGCCAGCCTTTTATTATAATGAGGCATGGACAATCACTTGTTATTGAAATAGCAAATACACCTAAGGCTATTGTAGAACAGGAAACCCAATAATTTTCTCAATTTACTTAATGACCAAAACCCTACAAACACTCACTCTACAATCATTTTTTATTGATAGTGGGTTCTTTCTCTCAGAAATAGAACTACAAATGTAGCAACAAGACATTTATCATTCTAAGGGTAAGTGAGGGAAATTTTCTAAATCTAAGATAAAATAATGTTAAAAGTAATTCACACCAGTCTTACGTTGGAAAAACAAAGATGGAGCTTGTTGCTGGAAGGAAGAACTCAAATGCTTGCAGAATCTTCTATGAGCAGGATTAGGAAGGATTGTATATACCCCTGTAAGCATAAGACATCTTGTATAAAATAAGTGACAATCTCTAGGACTGCCCATCTGCTGCACCAAAGCCCAAGACTGCTTCAGCATCCACAAATCCTGATCACTGATTCCAGACTTAGTTTTATCAATTCCATCGAGTTTATATCTGACAAAGATATCAGAAATGTAAATGAGTTAGTTTTAGTAAGAAAAAATAACTTGAGATAAGTTAAGAGTTGGCTCTCACAATCCGAACTACATCTCAGGATTTCTCTAAATTGATATCACAAGCCATGATATTTGGCCAGCATTTTGGATTAATTTTATTCCTCTTCTTACTGCTTTGTGCCTTCTTCCCAGCCCCGTATTTCGCATTACTTGTCTAGCTTGCACTACAACGGCTCTAAATAATCGAATTTCCTAAACGAAAAGTGGGTATTTTTGATTTTTCTTCTGCCGAGAGCCCTCTCAAAAGTACACAGTTGCTTGATTAAAGGTAATATTTTGAGTGATAGGTCGCTTCTGACTGGTGTTTCCTTCTGATAAAAAGGCTAAGCTGGTCCCTTTTTCACTACCGTTTTTTGTCGTTCAATGGACTTATTGAAAAACCTTGCCGAACTATACTAACAGCTTAGCAGCTATCTCGTTGAGTCCGATCTCTTGTTTGAATTTTATTAGCTAGTGTTTTGATCCCTTCGGTCACTCTCAAGTGTCTTGATTTTGTATAGACTTCCTATCTTTTTTATACCGATAGGCCGCACTCTTACTTCACTCCTACGAATGAATCTTTCGATTGAGCTGCGATTTGTTTTGACGAACTTCGAATATCGCGTTTATTTATCCTTGGAAAGAGGGTGCTTAGGGTACTAAGTATCAATACTTATAGTGGTCTTCTGCAGGAGTGTAAGCTATTTTGAGACTGGCTAATGAAATTAATGAGAAGGCTGGATGAGTTTGGGTTTGGGGATTCTCAATTTGATGATTTTGCTGAATATAAAGTTACTATGTTTTCTTTCGTTCGGAATTATCATGATGGTAGATTAAATTCGGAAATAATTATATGAGATCAAGAAGCTTATAATTGCTGTGGGTTTGTTACAAAGGATTAATACATGTCGCAAGCAGATTCAGGAACAAAGAAAGGAGATATTGGGTTAATTTCACAAATACAGCAGGTCGTTTCCCTTATGCAACTTCCATCCTCATTTTGCCATATCTTGAGTTGGATTGCTAGGCAGACACACTTTTTTTGGTATATTGCTCTTATCAAACTCAACCTATCATTAGTCCACTAATAATTTTAGAAATTTTGCAGAATAGCTATCAAAGAGCAATTGTAATCAGTTTGCTAATCATTAATTGATACATTTTTGGAGATTTAGATTGCGCGGATTTTGAGTTTTATGAGCGCAGACATTATAACACTTTATAATCATATGGCATCCAAATAATAGCTTACCAATTTCTTTGTGCGACTACCGAATGGCAACGGCTGTTCCTTTCAACTCTCTTCCCAGCTCAGCCTCCAAAAGCTAGTATCCTTTCTCTAAAAAACTATGGCACAACTACCCAAATCCTTTAGACTAGTCTTCCAAGGCAAGCCCATCAAAAGCTACTCCCTCACATTGACCTAAATCGGGATCGTTAATAACTCAATCATTCATATCTAACCTCTCCTTGCCAGCCAGCATCGTTCCAGTAGAATAGATATAGCTTTTCTTCTAAATGGGGATAAATTCGTTGTACAGGAATCAAGTCATAAAACCATATGGGATTTGAAGCATGGGATATCAACTGTAACTGGAATCAACCCGAGTAATCAGGTTTTAGTGTTTTTGGGGAAGAGACTTAAAAACCATAGAACTTTGTAGCATTATAAATTAACTTCCGATTCCTTACTCTGCCTCTTAGTTTAGTATCATAAATCAGCTAAGCAAAATGATGGGGTTATGATTGGCCAAAGCATAGACCTAAGCAGTGCACTTAATATGTAGAAAAAGTAGAGTAATACTTCGAAAACAACTTTGTTTCGGTCGGATAGTATAAACAAGAAGAAAGTAGAATAGCTAGCTCCTTTTAAAGTTGAAATCCACTAACAGAAAATAAAAAACTTGGAGTAGTATTAGTAGGAAAAATAGATAGACTTTGATTTCTTAAACAGCTATAGAATTCAAAATATGTTCGGAAGCATAAGTTTCAAGAACTAGCTGCCAAAACTATCACTTGAACACCCTGGAAAGGAACTTGACAGCTAAAATTAATACTTTTCGCCTAAAACAAACATCTTCAGGATACTCAATTCAAAAGTAAATTTATCGGAAAGTTAAGAATACAAAAGTGTTTAACTTGATGAGTGATTGTTAATTTGTTTTAAATCAACCATGTCAGATTATTTTCGTTTATTAAGTTAAGTTATTAAATATGAGGAAATAACAATAGATTAAGAAAAGGAACGAAATAAGCGTGGATAGAAGATAGGAACTACATATAAATGGTTAAGAAAAGAAGAGATTTTATTGACTAGTTAATTGAAAACTAGTGGCGAACCTAAATTCTGATCAATCTAAATCGTAAGTGATAGACGATTCGAACATACTTAAAGTAAACATGAAAAAAGAAAAATAATTAAACTTATAGCTCCAGTGTGTTTAATAATCATGTATTTTGTTTGAATAATTCAAAATCTCTAAAAACATAGTCTGGGAGCCACTTCTTAACCATGTTTCTAAGTAAGATTGAGTTTAAAAAAGTTTGCAGCTGCTTTTGGAACCATTTCTAAAAATTGGCATTTGCTGTTAGGTGCCAAATAAGTGTCAATTTGAAGCTAGCCAAAATCGATATTTATAAATTTGAAGTATTTCAGCAATGGGCTCCTTTGAAAAGAAACTGAGCTCAATGACAGAAATAGGCAGCCTGATGGGTTCCGAGATGGACAAACACCTTTAAGAGATAAGAATGTAGCTCTCAGGTCTAAAAGCAATTGCTTTAGAGCAATCTGGGACCCTTGAGAAACTATCTGTTAAGGTAGCAGATCTGGAGACGAATTTCTAAAATCTACACGCAGTTCTTCAGCCAGCACTTACGCGACAAAAATAGCTTGAAGAGAGACTTGATCACAGACTGAAATCGCTTTAAAGGGGAAATCGATTGAGATAAATGAATGCTGTTTTCTTCAAGACGTAGATAGTCGAAGCATCTGAAAAGCTATGATCTTGTTCGATTGATGAAATATGAAATTCTATTCAATCCTTGAAACTAATTTGTGCTTAGATACAACTTTCAGAAGCTTTTTAATATTTTATATGCAATATTCAGGTATGATAAAAAGCTGAATAAAGCTCTGCGTTAAGAACTCCAGTGCTAAGTATTTTAGATGAAAAAATTAAAGAAGACAGAAATACTTAATTTCACTATTTTCAAGACTTAATTTATTAAACGAACTTGAACGCCTATGATACTTTTTGATAATAACAAAGTCAGTTTCCAATAATCTTCTTTCTCTTGGTCCAATTAATATTGACTTAAAATGAAGAAATTGGGTCAGTTTTTGCACGATTGCATATCTCTTGCATGAGCAATACAATCTTGCAATAAACTTTTTTTATTGCTAACTTAGCCGAGAATATCGTCTAGAAGCACAGTAGCGATAGATCAGTCCTTTTCATACTTGGAAATTTTTAAAAACCCCACCCTCAAACACATAATTATCAATAATGTCGATTGCTTAAACTAACTATCAATTAAATCTTTGCAGAAAGAGAGCTACGTTTCGAAGTAAAATTGAGCTTAAAAAAGTTTGCACCTGCTTTTAGAATCATTTCTAAAAATTGGCATTTGCTGTTAGGTGCCAAATAAGTGTCAATTTGAAGCTAGCCAAAATCGATATTTATAAATTTGAAGTATTTTAGCAATGGACTCCTCTGAAAAGAAACTGAGCTCAATGACAGAAATAGGCAGCCTGATGGGTTCCGAGATGGACAAACACCTTTAAGAGATAAGAATGTAGCTCTCAGACATAAAAACCATCTTTTTAAAGCAATCTGACACCCTTGAGAAACTATCTGTTAGGGTGGCGAATTTGGAGGAGACTTTCTTGAAGCTTTTAACTATGGCAAAGTAATTCCTTAAGGGGTAAATAGCCTGACAAGAAACTCATATAGAGGCTTTAGGAGCAAGAAAAAGCCGATCATCAAATAAAACTCTTAATCCAACAATTAATCATGCTGAAGTTGGTGATCAGTGCTCAATAACCGCCAAACTGATTGATTGCCTCTTTTATCTATCATTTTGACTAATTAAACATTAGAATGTTATTTACACTACTGCTTTATGATCTTCCAATTTCGTGTTAATCGAGAAAGATGTGGTTAAAGAATCATTCTTATGAGAGTAAGTTTCGCATAAAATCCGAAGCTATTGATGAGGTTATTTTTTCTGTTTAGCTGAGCATTATGAAAATTTACCTTTTCCCTACTTTTTTTGACGCCTAAGTATTCTCTCAAGTTATCTTCTTTGAAAATCCCATTTTTTTGTAGCTTAGATAGTATTTAGCTTAAACATGATTTCATCAATTTCGTATTCAAAGTTAATAAATACTCAGTCGACAAATAGCGATTTTAACTGTTAAACCATTCCGAAGATATCGTCTAGATTATTTTTTACCTATTAATAAAGGAGGGAGCTGTTAAGCTTCTAAATTCCAAGTAGAATATGATTCACTCCTAAAATTATTTGTTCCATAGCTTACAGATCTATGAATCTAGGATGATAATTACTAAATACCTTGATATTTCCAACAGGTTATGATTTATTTATCTACACATTATAAAAACCAGCGACCTTGAGTTATATCTATTAATAATCTTAAACAATCATCAAATGAATAACTACTGTTATGATCTTTTTGCATATTAATTTGAACCCAGCCAAAACCTAGCTCCTTACCGTTCCTCTCCTTGATACCTAGCTATTAAAGGTAGCTTTATAAGAAATTATTAAGATGATCTATGTTTCTTATAGATTAATAAAACAATTATTATCTTCTCTATGAAAGTTTCTAAAATACATAAAAAGAAATCAAGCTAGAGTGTTACTCCCACCGCTACTGAGACTGAGCCGAACTCCTCCAAGATTTGGGGCAGACACTCTTTGATTTTTAGCTAATCGAAAGCCTAATTTATGCATGGACTTCTGGCTCTGGTATAAAAGAAGGCCATATCACTGAGTGAATCGTTTGAGGAGGACTAGCGTGCGAAGGAGGCAGTAACTAATGAAAATGACATTAAAAACGACGTGAAAAACAACCCTTTCCTGATGGTCAAAGCGAAATTACTGAAACAAAAGGAATCTCTGTAAACATAGAACACAAGTCTAAAAGACAAATTCTACTTCGACCCGCCCATGGAAGATACCCTCCAGCTAGCAGATAAAAAAACCATCACGTTTAAATAGCTACTGAAGCTGGAAAGGAAAAAACAGAAAGTAGTTCTGAGGCCCTTCACCGACAGAATATGAAAGTTTCTTATACTTTTACTTATCACTGATTATCCATCAACTGTTATCAACGTTTGTTAGTATGATCCAGTCATGATTGCTTAGCTTGCTTGTCCGTTCATCGAACTTTCTCAATTTCATCGAAGCCATTTTTCGATATAAATGAGATATTAGGATTTTCTAAGACCATCTTTGGTTTTAAAAAACGTATGCTCAAAAATTAACTTCATGATACTACTTATGCCTCGTTACCCTTTTACCCTCGATTTCTCAGCCCTCGTTGCAGTCGGTATATTCGTTTTCATCAAATCGATCAAACGGTACCATATGATTGTGTAATTTGTTCTTGGGAATGAAGATGTTTATAACTCTTTTGCTGCCGATATTTCGAGGTCCTACGGAGGAGATATAATCTACCTCCTTAAAAATTGAATTAAATTTGTGATTTACAACGGGCAGGAGGACTTTGTTATCAACACGCCAGGAGTTCTAACTATCTGAACTCTCTCAACTGACAGGGCATTCCGGCTTGGAAAAGCACAAGGAAACAAATCTGGACGGTCAACGGGCAAACCAAGGGATGGGCCAAAGTCTACGAAAACTTATGGTTTGTTTTAGTCAACCACGCAGGACACATGGTGCCGAAAGACCAGCCGTAGGCCGCCTTCAACATGTTCGAGCATTTTGTTGCGAATAATAAGAATTGGAAGGAGTGAACAGTGATGAATACCCTATTATCGCACATTTTAACCACTTTTTGTACATTTTAGTCACTTTTTGCCTCAAGGCATTTCTACACCCAAGAAACTCGAAAACCACAGATCTTGGCTTTGCCCACACTTTCCAAATAAGATTTTCCTTTTCAATGGTCTTTCAAAGAGTGACAAATAAAATAAATAGTATAGGATTATATCTAATTAAAAAAAATTTACTGACTTCATTATGAAACTTTATTTAAAATAATTGATCTTTGCCATCAAATTTTATCGAATACGATGCTTACTTTTCCTTGATTGTTGGTGAAGGCGTAGTTTTTATCATTCAAAACTTTGAAGCTTCCTAACACACCTATTGCCTTAGCCAATGAGGATTCGGTTTTATCTGGACAATGGATTTTGAAGTTAAAGCACCTACCGAATTGAACGAGGTATCCCCGTTGTGAGAATTTGCAACTGTATTAGTTGCATTACTTCCAGCTGATTTCACCGTTTTTGAAGGTGAAAATAACATTTGGATTCGCAAATGGTCCTGCTCTGATTTGGAATTTGCTTCCTTAAAGGATGGGAAGTTTTGTTTATTCATGCGTTTGTAGTGAGTTTGCCTGGATTGCCAGCACTACTAACAATAGAAGGCCTACGGCGACTATTCTCATCAATAAAACCAATATACAGTTCAATATATCTTTCGAGGATTAATGTGGAAAGATACGTTAGTCTTAAAATACTTTGACTTTTTTATTAAAGACAGCCAAATCAACACCATTTCTAAGGCCCTTGCTCAAAGATTTAAATTTCCTGTCACAGTTAACCTGATTTCTTATTTGCAATATAGCCTCAACTACTATTTACTGGCAAGAAACTAAAAGCATAATTTAACCCAGCTTCCGTCCCCACAAATAAACATCAAAACCCTTATGGCAAATTACTATTGCAACCAAATAAAGATATGAGGATTATTTTCGCTATAAAGTTTTTTGAAATTAAGATTTTCTAATTCATATATACTTCTACTTGGTTCCAGATTCAGGCCATTCAGATTCAAAATCTTTATTCTTGTACATTTCTGCTGCTCGCGGTCGAATCCACTAATTATTGTTAACAAAAAAAAGGAAGTATATTTGCTAAGAAAAATAAAAATCATCTAAGCTCGTTTGCCATCTGAAAATATCTTCCTTCGTTACAGTTACGCCCTCCTTAAATTATCTTAAAAATATAATTTGAAATACGATAATAAAAGCTCCTCTTACTACTACAAATTATCTTCTAGTCAGCCTTTATTTCGCTTCTAAAAGATCAAATATTGGGAGTTTTTTCGTAAAATTGCACCTTAGGTTACTCCAATTGGATGCTCTTAGTGCTGAAGCATGGTTTCAATATGATTTAAAAGCGAGTATTCTAATTCTTTGTGGAGCTCATTTAACCAGATCAAAAGACTTGAATTTGTAGTAGAATTCATCTTAAAAGTTTCATGAGGATGAATCTCAAAAAAGCGTACCATGCGTTCACGTTATTATTCAATCAAGAGCCACCATATCTACGTTTAAGATCAGGTTGAAGAAAACCTTTGATGCCAACTATACAATATCAGCATAAGAATCAGAGGAATTAAAGAAACTAGACTCCTAAACGACTCTTTTTCACAGTCATTTTCTTTGTTTCAATCATTTCATCCTTGCTTAACTCGCCAAGAATTTTTACTTACTTATTTGTCTCTTAGCCAGAGAAGTATAAGTTCATTTAGTTGCTAAACAGTTCTCATTACGATGTAGGCTGGCTCTGGAAATAAGTGCTAAAGCCCATAATATTTAGGATATTGTATATCTGCGGTTGCAGAGTTATTACTACTACTACTACTATTTAGGATATTAAACTGGATTGCACCAAAGTATGAGATAAACACCCTTAAAATATTTTTTTTTAAAAGAAGATGGTAACCAAATAATTTGCTTTTCTTAACAATCTTTTGATTAGAGATGAGTTTAATTTCAGGATTCGAAAGAATTTTTTATGATAATTGTGACGATATTGACTGTTAACTTTTTAATAGTGAAAACAATATCATAATATATGCTAATTTTACCTCA
>Ga0316217_10006362_pt1 | contig 11724 bp, 12 predicted proteins | sample 1anoAmetaG_FD_203633 | JGI IMG/M metagenome (GOLD analysis project Ga0316217, IMG submission 203633) | Freshwater microbial communities from Trout Bog Lake, Wisconsin, USA - 1anoA | ecosystem: Environmental > Aquatic > Freshwater > Lake > Hypolimnion/Profundal zone | place: USA: Wisconsin... | reverse complement strand
CTTTTGAAATATTTGGTTAAATTTTTATCATTTCTTATAACAAAAAACAACCTTTTTTAAATGAATTTTTTACGATTATTGCTTTTCTTGTAAGTTTTCTCATTGGATTAAAGGACCAAAGCCTGCTTTTATTGATTTTTTCATCGAATCATGTAAAAATGCACCTATCTGCATACCATCAATTGGAAAAAATTTTCTTATTTGGTTGCTTTTAAAGCAAAAATAACCCTGAGGGAAACTTAAAAAAAATGTAACTAAGAAGAAATTGACGCCCTTTGTCCAAATTAAACAAAATGCTTTCTTTTTATGGATGAAAAAAATTGAGTTTTTGCTGAAATACGGAACAAACATGCTTAAATATAGTGAAAAAGAGTAAGCTTGAGTATGAACCAACATAAAAAAGCATCTAAGCAAACTATTTTAAGATATTTTGTTACAGGTTTGGATAAATGATGATGAAATAGCATCTTAACCAATATAATTCTGTTTAAAAATAACTCAAAATTGTATAGATTTCATTATTGTGTAGATTTCAAGGCTAGGAATTAATTTTACTCAATCCCAAAGAGTATTTAATAAAAAAATGATTCAGATTGACTTTACCATCTCTTTTTCGTCAACTCATATCGAGAAAAAAGGGGCCAAACTTAGTTTTTTCTTTTAAACTTGTATCACAAATGTTAGCGTACTTTCAAGATTGTTATTTTAAAACGTAGGTAGATGCTGAATACAATGTATTATCATTTTTTAGTTGTCTAAAAGTAAAGTTTGTTGATTGATTTGTAGTAAGCCTTTGCTCTCTCGATTTACTTATTCAAACTTTCTCTTTCCTAGGGGTAACTTTTGATGCTTATGATGCTTCCCAATATGTCGAAAGCTGCGTATGCTCCAACCCCTAATACCACGATCACAGGGATGCTTAGCCAACCCTAGAGGCTGAGTTGGAAGTAGCTCCAAATCCAAACTGCTAGAGATAGGAGCAAAAAAAATGCGATTTTTTGCCAACGTTTCATTGCTAATGAATTTCAGAAATTAAATAATAATTAAATCTGTACAAAATTAATATTTTAATTTTAATTGCTTTAGAAATTTCTATGAGTAAAAGTCAATTTTGACACTTCAGTCATAATTTTTCGGATTCTGCTTTTATAAAAGATAGAGAGAACTCATATTGTTTGCTAGTTCATCTACATTGAAGGTAATTTGCTTACTTGTATGTAAAAAATGCAAAGTTTTAACCTTTATAATAGCCGTTTAAATGAATATCAATATGAATTTTTCTTAAGCTTCCAATCGCAACTAATCCAGCATTGCATCCGAAAATGATCTGCAAAAGCTTATGAATATTTGCAACTCTTACGGCCTGAATGAAGAAGAAACCAACCAAATCATTTCCTAGTTCAGAAGAGGAGCATTGTATTCATAGCCCTCACTGAATGACTCTTTGACACAATCTTTGGGAGAAATGACTTTCAGTGAAAAACAGCAAGAGGAAGAGTACAGCTTCAAGCATGGAAAGAATACGAATAAGTAAGAACATTCACGCCCCTAGTTCATCAAGCTTTAAGAGGAAGATTACAGAGAAAATGAAATAAATGAGACTGGAAGAGAGTCAGTTGATTGTGAGCCAAAAGGCCTCTAAAAGCTTTTGTACTAAAAGCTAAGCATAGAAAAAGGTCTAATTTATAATATCCAAGAGGAGAATTAAAGTTTAAAGAAAGCTCTCCAAGAAAAAGATTCCACTATTCAAAACCTAATTGATATGAAACGCCAAGATGCAGACATCATAATGGGCCTCAAAGACATTATAACTAACCTGACTATGACTTTGAGGTAAAAGTAAACTACTTGCAAGGATCTTCACTAAAAATATGTAAAACATTGCTAAAGTAGTCCCAATTCATGGAAAGCAGGTTCAACTAGCTCAGCCAAAGGAAGTCAACCCTTGATTTTTCGGAATCTTCTTTGCAAGAGGTGTCAAACTCAATCGGGAATCGAAAAGAGAGCAAAGTAAAAATGATATTATTCAGCCGAAGCAGAACAACTTAGAAAGCAAGGATACGAAAACAAGCACAAGTATGGAAATGTCAAACGTTGAGCTGAAAAAACCCAAACAGCCCAACAGGATAGACATCAAAAAGTACAAGGAGATGATCGAAAATATGCGAAACAACTACTGAAACAAACTTAATTAGAAATGATTTAGAAAAAAATATCAGCAATTCATTTGCGCTCTTTCCTGAGTGAAGACAGGACACTGTTGAACAAGTTTACTGAATTTTTGTCATCAGAGTACGGTATTTTCTTTCTTATAATGAAGTCACTCATTTTGCGTTAGGACTTGATTTATTATTTGGAGAGACCTTTTAAAAAGTTGTTTTTAAAGATCGGCTAAGGCTCCTTTTCCTCTTTCTACTTGAATTCGTAGTTTTTATTTAAGATTATTTTGATAGGGTTTGTTTCTGGAGATTTTACAAACTTTTCAGTTTCATAAATGATTTTACCCATTGAATTAGATTTTTTTCGCGCTTCTGAACCCAAAGGAACCATATCGATTGGTTAAAACAACTTAGGATGTACTTCTTTCTTTTCGCCACAAAACTTTAAAGTTATTTTAGGTTTTTAGACCTTAGCTGGAGTTTAGTAAAGTTCTCTTCTTTTTACAGGGGAATTTGACTTACTATTCAAAAAGTCTCCCAACTTCATTTTGGTAAAGTCCTTGGAAAATGATTTTTTACGGATTACAATGTTGCTTCTTGACAGACTGGTTGTTCCTGGCCTCGAGTACTTCATAACCAAATATTTTTTGATGATCTTTTCGTCCAAAACGGTTAATGATTACTCTTCTCTCTCCGAAAGCTGCGAATTTTCACTATTAACTCTATCTTCAAATAATTACAAGTCGATGTTTTCCAAATATTTATATTACTTGTATTAGGGAAGGCTATCATAAGAGTTGTCATGGTTGGGAAAGTAGGCTTTGTCTTACATTGCTGCCTACACGTGCATCTATTGTATCTTCTTAGAAAAGTATATGAGCAAAGCTTCGCAAAATTTTTAGCCTAACTCTTCGAAATGTCTCACTGTAAAGTGAATGTTTTCGTACTAAGGACCACAAAAAGAACTTTAGAGTGCATAAATATCGCAATGTTTGAGCTGCTTAGTCAAAAATGTTCTACTGGTGCCTTCCTATTCTTATAAATCAAGAAAGCTGCAGTCTTTGAAGGAAAAGCCTTTGAAAATCTTGCTCATCAAAAGTGGAAACTCTTTTCCTTTCCTCGGATTGGCTGAATCATGACAACCATAAACGAAAGCATTTTTCTTCATTGAATGACCATGAAGATCACAAAATAACAGTATTTCTCCAATTTCTTCAATACTTAAGATCATCTTTTTGAGGTAAAATATCTCAGGATGATAAATTTTGGAAGGATTATGCCATTTTTTGTTAAGGTCATACCCTGAAATATTGCTCCTATAGTTCCCATGGATGACTCCATCGGGATTGAGCATGGGTATGATTTTAAAAATGAAGTTTTGCCTCAATTTCCTAGCTTTTTAGTCATTTGACAACAAAAACTCAATTATTCCATTGCAGACGTAACTTGAAATAGATTCTCCAGGATGTATTCTGGCTGTTATTATCACATAACCCTTTTCTATATCGTGCACTTGATAAAAGAGGTGTTACATGGGTGACTTTCAGTGATAGTAAGAATGTCAATGCGGTTGCCTGCTAAGGTTTTGCAAAGAGTGGAACGCTGGCAAATGTTTCTCAGATGAGTATCACTCTCAATTTTGAAGCAAAAGTTCTAAAGATTGCTGTAAGTGTAAGGATAGCTATAGGCAAAGTAGACTTAGTCATTATCATAAGCAAAGTTGTAGTCCCAGGATAGTGTGAAATAAGGCTTATAGTCAGTGCTACTTTTACTATAGCCGTTTTCGTAGTATTGGATGTTCTCACCACCTCTGTGCCAACTGAAATTTTTCTACTCAGACTACCTCTTAGAATAGATGATGACCTTCATCCCCATCTTGTAAAGATTGTTCATTTTGTATTGATTCAAAATGTTGAAGCGCACTTTATGATTTTTGAAGGTGTTAGAGACTTTGAAGAAAAACCATTGAGAGTACCCGTTTGTGTTGATATCATTCTGAAGTAGAAGATTGTATTCATTATCGGAAACTTTAGAGACTAGTGATAAATTTCCACATTAGAAGCGGGATTAAAAGACTAAAGTCCTATCACTGTTTCCTTTTGGGGTGTAAAAGGGAGTGGGAAGAGACTAAATTACGTTGGGATCATCAGCGGACTTCCTAGCATTGATCTTGGTGATATCGCAAGCCCAAATGTTCCAGTTTTAGTCAATGTTGTCTATTTTTTTGTAACTTTCCTACTCATATTTACGGTAAACAACATTATCAAAGGCTTATCCAATCCAACTGAACTAGTAGTTCTTTTAAAGCAGCAGCATATTGATTGGCTTGTCCAGAGGCTGAAAGTTGGGAATAATCCCCACAAAAGAAGGCAAAGGAATCATCGGAGTCAAAGATTTTGGCTTATGGCTCACAGGTTTGGGTAGTAACATCAGCGGAGGTGGGATGAGATGCTTCGAAGCTAAAAAGTCGAAAGATTCTTCAGTGTTCTTTATAGAATGCTATTCCGCTTCCTGTTCAGGAGAAGAACTCCTTTTGCACTAAATTTCAAGACTCATGATTTTATATAAATAAGTTTAACATTAGCTATATGCTTTAAGCATTTTTAAGCTCAGCTGCTTGAAAAAGAAAGAGACTTTTCTCTGATATTGAGGGTAGAATATGAGCCCTATGCATCTTTCATATTATATCAAGCAATAAAAAAGTAAAATTTCGCCTATCGTTTTCTCACAAACAAGCAAGCTTACCAGGGTATAGAAGACTTTTTCCAGAAACATGAATATTCCATTTTTCTCATTCGAAACTTTAAAAGATGAGTTTTTATGAGCAGAAATGGCTTAGCAAAAAATCTTGAAGAAAGTTATTATTGTGACTCACTAAATTAAAAAATATAAATTAGAGAATATAGCCAAAAAATGTCAGTTCTATCAGTATGAAGATTATGCAATTCAGGGTTCCCATTACGACCAGCTGATACAGGCCATTTCTCTACTCAAGGCCCAGATTGACGAAGATTCCAAAGAAGCAACGCACAGCTATGAACTTATCAGCCTCAAACTCAAACTTGCAGAGCAACAAACTTAGGAATCCACTCAAGCCTCACGAAAATATTGTACTAGGATGATAAATAGAAAAATAAACCAACACTAAAGTTAACAATTTTGCATCTCAGACCACCCAAATGCTCAAATAGATAATTTAGTCCTATCCCAAAAATGAAGGAATCGAGGTCATGGAACGTTAGCTGAAAGATCTGCAGGTTTGTAGAGACAGGATGCTCAAATCTACTGCAAATTCCAATTCTAAAATGCTTCAAAGTCTTTAAGGGGAAATCAAAGAATTTGAGAAGCGCTTCAAATAAAGCAAAGAAGAAAGCATCAGAGAGATGAAAGAAATCTAGCAATAAATGAAAAAGGAAGTCGAAATGACTCGCAAAAAACTTGAGGCAACCAAAGAGCGTATGAACTAGTCCCAATAAATCGAAAAAGTTCAATAACTGTACCAAGACATATCTGCTGAGATTTCCGATTTGAGAAAAAAGCGAAAATAGAGGAAATAACACTTTTTGACTTTGCTTTAGACCATTGTTCTCAAATGCAAGGAAAAGTACTAAAATGATTAATGACTTAATATCATTTGGTTTATTGCGGCTCAGGCTAAATGAATTTCTTCAAATAATCGCGTTTGCGATAGAGCAACACTCCAAAGATACTCACCATCGTAATACTGTAAAGCCACACCCAGTTTCTCAGTCTCTTTTTTCCGAGACCAAACAACTTCAAGAACATTTTGAACTCACTGTAGAAGAAATACATCAAAAGACCAACAAAAACCAAGGTTATTTTGAATCTTCGAGACTGAATAACAACATTCTTACGTCTTCAACTATTTTGGCGTCTATCATCTCATTTATGAGCTTTCTTATGTTATCAAATCTCTCCAAGGTGACTGTTGTTTCTTACTATTCGCTGTCATATGACACCAAATTTTAGAGGTACTTTTAGGCTTTATTTTGAAGTTTTCTGTAAAAAGCTATGATATTTTAAGTTTGGCTTCCTGCTAGAACGCCCATTCCAATCACGCTAAAGGTCTATCCTTCAGTTTTGATCTTTTAGACGATTGTAGAATTGCAAGTTCTCAGAACGATTCTGTCCCAAATTTCCCGAAAATAAGGCTTAGCTTCAGCTTTGTGTTTTTCTTCAATCTCTGTTAAAACTTTTCCGATTCTGCCTGCCTAAAACCTCAGCTCTTTAGTTTGCCTATCAGCTTCTTCATTGAGTGCAGTCTCTAGTTCAATTTTAAAAACGTTTTGCAAGTGCTCTAAATACTGCACATAGTCCGCATTAGCGGTTTCTATCTTTTCGGCAAACCTCCTGGTCATTTTAGCGTGTTCCCTTAAACCCTTGACTATCATTCTGTAAGCCTACTCAATTTCCTCTTTCCTTCTCTCCATGTTCTTTTTGAAGTAGACTACATTGCTTCCTTGCAGTGCATCTATTTTCTTCTTGTAGTCGAATTCGATTAATCTGTCCTACTCATATGGCAAAAGCACAGTCATAAAATGCTTGTTTTGCTTGCTTTAAAGTACTTACAAAATGGATTGAATGTAAGGCTCTAATTCTTGTTCTCTGAGGTGCTTTGGTTTTAGATCGCTGAAATATTTTCTTGCTTCTTTTCCAACCCCTTCTTTGAAACGAAGGTAGGTTTTGTGTTTTGATAGATCTTTGATGCTATTTAGCCAATCTTCCATATGCTCTATTGTTTCCCTTTTGATTCTCTCCAAAGCATAGTTTCTGAGCGCATCTTCAGCAGTTCTGAGGTCAATTGCGCTGTCAGTAGTCACTTTCTCCCAAAGGCTCCTGACGTAAACCATCCGGTCTTCATCTGAATAGTTGCTCAGGTTTGACTTTTTTGTGAGTGAGACTAATTTCAGGAGTTATTTGGCTTCCTTTTTGAACTGCTTTTCGGCTTCAAAAAAGTGGCTCATCATCAAGTAATCTAGAGTAAACTTTACATTCGATTTTTGAGTTTAGGCTTTGATGATCCCAAGGATGTGAGTGTTAAGTTCTTCCCTAAGAATGGAACGATCTGCATCGTCTGTGCAATCACGCACAACAAAAATAATCTTTTTTTGCTGTTTGGCAATGACCTTTTAAGAGGCTCGAACAATAGCCTTCAGGATATGACTGTGACTTGCCTCATACCTTCCAATCTAAGTCATCCACATGTTAATGATCAGGACATCAGATAGGGCCAAGCAAAACAAAGCCATTTGTTTCTCGAACATTTTTTAGTGCACTTATCTTTCAGAGGAGTCAAAGCCCTAAGTGTCTATCAAGTTGAAGCCGCTTATGTTGTGGAACCAAACTCCCTTGGTGCATCTCTCCCTGGTAATTTTAGTATCCAATACTGGAAAGTGGGTGCCGAAAACTTCATTCAAAAGGGTACTTTTGCCCGAACTCTGCGTTCCGAAAATGGCGACGTTGGCAGTGGCAGCTGGGAAAAGCCGGAGTTCTGAGCTGAGTCATCAACAGCTTACTTGATTGTGCTATCTTCGCGGATAATATTTATCATGAGAACTTAATAAATTTTAATGGAGGATTGCAGACACAATCACTGCGCTATGATTGCACACACAATCATTGCAAGTATGAGCCGTAGAATAAAAAATTGTAGGAGAAGGGCATCTCTCCGAAGGCCATTCCGTAAGGCAGCGCCGTGGCAGGCGAAGCTTCCGATATTTTGGGCACTTAGGGCTCCTAAATCTTGACTGACCCCTCCTCTGCTGGTGGGTAGGTCTCCTACTTGACTTCCGATGAGGTATTGCTGCTAGCCTTCTGCTATATCTTTTATAACTAAAGGCTATCTCCAAGTTAAATAACGGATGCTTAAACATGCTTAATCTATATGATGGGCGGCATACCTGTGAAGCGATGATCTCCAACTCATAGTTCCTCCTGGCCACCCTGTCGCACATATCGTCGGTCATGCTCTCCAGCAGCTCACTGCCGCAACCCAGTTTCGCCATCAACAAGCTGCATTCCACATTGGGTACCTTCTTAGCCGCAGGTGCTCACAGCCTTTCGAGATCTTTAGCTCGAATTGGTTGTGCTCGAAGATTATACGGATCAGCCGACCAATGGCCCCGTTGTTTTCTTCTCTCTATTGGAACGCGTTTAAGGTGGGATCTGCGTACCTCTTTTCTTGAAGCATCTTCCGCATCCTTAGTAAGACGGAACGAAGGACGAGCCTGACTTCTGCTGAGGTTTGGTAACAAAAAGCACATTCCCTTTGGGATGCTAGTGATATATTTTCCATAAAAATTCTTCTTAAAGTTATATCAGTAATCATAATTTCTGAACATTGACATTTAAGCTCACAAACGTTCGCTTGAGGTTTCTTACCTCTCAAACACCCTCACCCAACCAGCTGCTTATTCAACAGTGGGGTGCCTGATTTTGTTTTTTGTTTGCTGTTTTTTAGCAGACACAAAAATCTGTCTAGCTAACTTATATTTAATTTGACATGAATTTTCAAAATGAAAATATAGGCATGATGGACGAAGGCTACTTCGTCTCCAGAAACGATATCCTCAAATGGCTCAACGATTTGCTGCAGGTAGGCCTTTGTCTATTCAGCTCAATCTCACCAAGATAGAGCAACTTGGTTCTGGAGCAGTCTATTGCCAAGTTGTGGATGTTGTGCATCCAGGCAAAATCGTCATGGCCAAAGTCAACTGGAAAGCCAAGAGTGAATACGAGTTCACCAACAATTTTCGGCTCCTCCAGGACTCCTTCAACAAAATCGGCATCAAAAGACACATTGATGTACTTCAGCATTAATCAAGTGCTAAAAATTGGCCAAGGCCAAGTACCAGGACAATCTAGAGTTTGCACAGTGGTTTAAAAGGTACTATGATCTCAATTGTGGAGACAGAGGCAGCAATTATCTTGCGGAGGAACGCAGAGGTGGCATCAACCCTAATTTTGGATTTGCTGAGAAAAATGTTGTCCCCAAAACTTATAATGGAACTGGAGTCATCATACCCAAAAAAGAGTCACCTCCAAAGAAAAAAGAAGTAGTTTAGCTCCCTCCCCCAAAGAAAGTATCCACTGCAGTCCCTTCAACTCGTCTAGTGAAATAGCCCGAGAGGAAAACCTAAAAGAGAGTGACAGAGAAAGGCCAAATAAGTCCAGTGAAAGGCCCGAAAGAAGACAAATAATCCTTCTAGAAAGAACAAGCCAGCAGCAAGAAATAAAAAGAACTCCAAGCCAAGCTAAAAGACATGTAAGACAAACTAATGATGATAGCAGAGATACTAAAATCAGACTAAGTCTCAGAACTCAAAATCAACCTGATTGCTGAGATAGTGGATATCCAGCTGAAATAACAAGCCCAGTAATAAACCCATTAACACACGTAAGCAAACCATGAATACGAGAAGCATTAGCAGCATGAAGAGGGGGAGTAGGGACTTTGATTGGCTGTGGTTGATGATTTATGATATATGCGATCATATGCGCTTCATCTTGGGAAAGCAATTTTACTAAAAAGGGTTCTATAGACCTGTTAAATGATTATCTTAGGAAGGCAAAGTGCTTTTCACTTGATTGAGCGCCTCAAACAATCAAAAAAGGTGGAATGGTTGGGAGATCGGGTAATTGTTTCGGTAAGATATATGATTGGTTTTTGCTGTCCTATTATTACTCTTTGTTTAATGAACTATTACTTAGAAGCCAGACAATGGCTGAGGCCAGGAGTCACTTTCGATTAGTTTGCCCAAAGACTACCAACCACTCTCACGGAGAGCTCGCTGCTTTCGCTTTTGGTGGGAGCAGTTATGGAGCAAGGACTTGAACCCTTCGAACGATATCTCGCATTGTTAACCAAGTAAAGATTTGTTGAAATGAAGATAGGCAAGGAGCAGATATCAATTACTGCCAATACCCATGTAAATTCACGATTAATGGAGTGAAAATGAGTCTGCTGATGCTGGCTGCCAAAAAAACAAAGTTGCACATCGTAGAAACACTAATCAACCAGCCCAATATCCAACTCTACCACCGCGACCAAAACGGCCGAAACGTAGCCCACTATGCCATCTAAAACCAGGACTAGACCCAAAGCGCACAGATCCTGGGCTTGCTTCTCCACAACTTCCCTATTTTAGTATGGTTTTATCAATATAGAAAAGCATGGGCAACTATCCCAAAGGCAACTACCTTACTCTTGCGATCAGGTAAGCAAAGCTTAACCTTGTCAATCTTCTGATTGAAGAAGAGGTGGATTCCCTCGATAAATCTTTGGAAGGTATCTTTGCATCTAGAAAGGTCTCAGCCCTCTCCACGAAGCCGTTCGCGCCCACAAGTCGCACCGCAACAAAGAGGTAACTCTTGAGATTCTCAAGGCTCTGCTTCAGGCTGGCTGCAAGGAGGAAGAGCAAAACAACGAAGGCCAAAACTATGTTACCTACGCCCGCGACAAAGGCTATCTCCCCCAAGCGGAAATGGACGAAATACTGTAAAAAATAACGGATGACACTACCCCTAAAGCCACCATTTAGACCTCTCCTGAAGAAAAGCTCAATGAGGTCTTCTCCAACAAATCGGTAGAGAATTATGTCTAGGAAGACGAGTCTCAAGAATCTTCGGAGGAGTAAGAGCAAGATTAAAAATCAGAAGAAATGATCCACTACGATTTGTCATGCGAGATGCAAAATTGGGCGAGCGAAGTCCAATTCTAGCAAAGCCGAGTGTGGTCCATCCTGTATCCCTTCTACCTCCACATCTAAAAACTAGCCAGCGACTACTACGGCTCTGTGTAGCTAATCGGATCCTTCGCAAGCCACCTCTGGCTGCCTTCAAGCGACATAGACATAATGGTGATCATCCCAGACTGCAACAATGCTGCCTTCTTCGATGACATCACCGAGATATTTTACAACAAGGTCGCCCAACTAGGCTTGCACCACTCCATCAAACTCCTCAAAACCTACAAGCTGCCCATGATCAAACTGGTGCTCAGCCAGAACTTCGAAAAGCTAGACGTGGAGATCTTCCTCACCGGCAAGAAGAACATCGCAACCCGCTACGTGGCCTACAGCAACGAGGTCATGACCTACTACCCTGAAGTAGGTGTGATATACTACGTCCTCCGGAAACTGTTCGCCGTGCAGAATCTGCATGACCACAGGAAGGGAGGCTTCAAGGCCTACGCTCTATTTCTGCTGATCTACTCGATGCGCAGACAGTACCACTATGCCTGCGTGTCGCAGTTTCTGTAGCACTTTTGCTATTACTACGGCTTCGCGTTCGAGTACCCCTCCGAGCTGAACTGGAAGGGCGAAGTCGAATACCGCATCAACATCAGCGACCCTCTGAACAGCTAGAACAACATGGGTGGGAAACGAACAGACATCGTGGCAATCCAGGAGATGCTCAAAAAGATCTACTATGGGATTAATGTTGCCAACGAGGGCAGCAAACTCAACTACATAGTCTAGATATTGAAATGTTTATGATTTGTTTTTTACTACTTATTCACACCACTTGTCCAGCCATAATACTC
>Ga0316217_10006361_pt1 | contig 11725 bp, 8 predicted proteins | sample 1anoAmetaG_FD_203633 | JGI IMG/M metagenome (GOLD analysis project Ga0316217, IMG submission 203633) | Freshwater microbial communities from Trout Bog Lake, Wisconsin, USA - 1anoA | ecosystem: Environmental > Aquatic > Freshwater > Lake > Hypolimnion/Profundal zone | place: USA: Wisconsin... | reverse complement strand
CGGGAATCCGGTCGAGAATCGGATCGCGCGCCGGCGCCACGTTAGGGATAGTCGCCAGGCGGGCGCGGGCCAGCTCCGAATAGTAATAGTTGCGGAAGCGGCTGCTGAGTTTCTCGTACCACGCCCTGGCCTTCGCAAAATCCCGGTCTTCCTCGGCCAGCCGGGCGCGCCAGTATATCGCCGCCGGAGCTTCCGGAGCCAGGGGATACAGTTGCACTTCCTCTTCAAATTCCTGTCGGGCTTCGGCCGAGCGTCCCTGTCGCAGAGCCAGCCACGCGCCCTTCCAATGCGCATAGGCGGCACGCGGCGACCGCGGGAAACGCTCCTGCAATTCGCGGTAGCTATCGATGGCGCGGTCGTAGTTCTGCCGCAGCAGATACTGGTTGCCCGCCAGCAACAGCGCCTGATCCAGATACTCGCTGGTCGGCGCGCTCTGCCGCAGGCGCGACAGCACGTTCTGCAACTGCGCCTCATCGTCCGCCGAGCGGGCCATCTCCACCATGGCAAACAAGCGCTGTCCATTGCTCGGGTCGCTGGCGTCGGAAACCGATTCCAGCAAGGGACGCGCCTCCCGGTCGTTGCCGTTGCGATGCAAAGCCACGCCCAGGGCGACCGTCATCGCATTCTGTTGATCAGCCGGCGCAAGGGGCAGCAACGCGCGGTACTCGCGTGCCGCATCCGCATTGCGGCGCGCCTGCATCAGCAGGTCAGCCCGCGTCTTGCGCTCAGCAAAGCTCGCGGAGTTCGCATAACCGCCGGCCACCAGCCGGTCGAAAGAAATCTTGGCCGGGATGCCTTCGGCCGACTGCGGCATCGTGTAGTAGATAGCCTTGTACGCCTGGGCAGCCTTTGCGTACTCGCCCATGGCCTCGTAGGCCCGGCCGACGTCCCATTCATAGTCGGAGCGCACCGGGCTGCGATATTTCTGCAGCACGCGCACCGCTTCGGCGCTGTGGCCGGAGGTCAGCAGACTCTGGCCGTATAGGTGCATGGCATCGCGCAGCAGCAGCGAATCGCCGTACTTGCTCTCGAAGTCGCGCAAGCTTGCCGCCGTATCCGTCGAACGCCCCTGCGCGCCATAGGCGCTCGCCAGGTAGTACGCCACATAATCGCCCAAGTCGCCGGCCTTGGATTGGGCCAATTTAAAGGCTTCGACCGCCTTCGGATAATCCCTGTCCGAAAGCCGCGCATAGCCCAGCGCCAGCCATGCGAGCGCGCCGGCATCGCTTCCGGCGTGGCGTCGCGCATAACCCTCCACTCCCGCAAAGGCGGCAGCCGAATGGTTGGCGAACAGCTGCCGCGCCATTGGCTTGAGATCGCCCGAGGCCACGAACGCCTGGTTCAGCCGCTGCACGCGCCGGTGATTGGCGGCGCTGTTGGCCACGCTGCTCTTCTTTACGCTGGTTGCGCCAACGCTTTTCGCGGTTGCGCGCTTCGCTGTCTTCGGGGCGGGCTTCGGGTCTTTCTTAGCGGAGGCTTTCGCCGGGGCAGCCTTGCCTGGCTTCTTCGCAGGCGTGGCGGTTTCTTCCTCGCTGGCGGCAGAACGGCGCGCATTGGGCCGCTTCGCCGAGGAGCCAGCGCCAGATTCTTGCGCTGAGGTCACTCCGGGGATAGCGAGAAACGTGAGAAGCAGGGCGACGAAGGTGAAAACAACCTTGTTCACGGCTGAGGTTAGTTTAGCGCGAGAAGCTGCTGCCAAGCAGCGCGGGATCGCCCTCGGCAAGATTTTCTAGTAACTCCTTGGAAAAATAATCCTCGTTTTCGATGGGAGTCTGCGCGTAGCGCTTGTTGAATATCGCACGGCTCTGCTCGATTTCGTCCCTCAGGCGGTCGTAGACGTCGTGGTCTCGCCGCCCTTCGGCCAGCTTGCTCTCGTTGTAGAGCCGGATCTCGTCGATCAGCAGCCGGGCAAAACGCCGCGCCTTGCGCCGCAACTCGTCCGGCTCGTTGCGCAAGGAGGCGTTGTGCCGTGCCACCGAACTTCCCGGCCCGGGAACAAGACTGAGCGAACCCGAAGCATGCGCCGCAGGATCGGGCGCTTTGGTGGCGAATGCCAGCACGGGTCGCAGCGGAGCCGCCGCCGCCTGCGCCGCGGCTGACATAGCGGCGACCTTCAGCGGCATCTCTGGTTCGATATATTCTTCGGCCTGCTGCGCCACCTCGACCATCGCCGGAGGCGTTACCGCAGGAGGTGCGGGTGCCGCGGCTTGGGCGACAACCACCGGCGGAGCCTGTACCGCGGCCGTCGCAGCGGCGCTGCGCCCGGCAATCGCCTTGCGCATGGCCACGACTTCCACCCAGAGCCCCGCGCTGCGCACCAGAATGTCCATGCAGGTGCTTTCGACAAAACCGCCGCTCGCTCCCCCGTCGGCATAGATGATGGCCGCCAGGCGCTCGCGCACGATCAGCGGCAGCAGCACGCATTGTTCGTTGGCCGGTGCGCCGATTGCGTCCATGAAGGCGGAGTCGAAGGTCGAGGTTTGAACGCTGATCCAAGTGCGGCTGGCAGCTATCTCGGCGGGCAAGCCGGTAGTAGTGTCGAGGCTGAGGCGGCGGACCGCATCCGCTTGCGCCAACCCGCGGCTCTGCCATCCCGTAGCGCGGTCGTTGCGCACCAGCAGCACAGCCACCCGCGTGCCAAAACGTGCCAATCCATCGAGCAACTCCTGCAGGATGCCCGTCTGCGAACCTGCCTGCTGCACGGCGGCGATCGCCAGGTTCAGCGCCTCCAGCCGCGAATTCCCTGCTGCCTGCAGCACCAGCGAACCGCGCTCCAGCACCTGTTCCAGCACTCCGGAGCGAAGCTTGGCCGTCTCCGCCTCCAGTACCTCGGTGATCAGCGGTTCAATCAGCGCGCGAATTTCTTTCGGGTCAGGCATACCGATCCAACACCAGGAACGCTCCTGCGCAATCTCCTTGCGAACCGACGCTCTTGACGATACTTCGGATTATAGGTTGACTCAGTTCATAGTCAATCCAACAAAAACATCAGGAGTGCTCAATTGGTGACACTGGTACCTATTGATACAACATGGTCGTGTTGCCGAAGTCCCAGCCGGACAGCTTCCGCCCGGCAGCCCCGGCCAGGACTGGGATTGTGGGAATTCCCTGGGTTATATCCACCTTTGACCCGCGAGCCTAGCCACTCGGTAGTAGAATGAATCTTTCCCGCATAGGTTTCCGTTGCTGGACGGCGGCGATCAAGGGCGGCATTTTTGAATCGGCGGACTCATGGGATCCATCCAAACTAAACTGAGCGAACCCATCAGTGATGAACTGGTGCTGGTACGAGCCGCTAAGGCCGGCGATATGCAGGCCTTCGAGGCGCTGGTTAAGCGCTACGATCGTAACGTCTTCCGCATCGCGCAGCATATTACGCAGAACCGCGAAGATGCTGAAGACGTAGTCCAAGAGGCTTTCCTCAAGGCGTACGGGAACCTCGCCCAGTTCCAGGAGCAGAGCAAGTTTTACACCTGGCTGGTGCGTATAGCCGTCAACGAAGCGCTGATGAAGTTGCGGCGCCGGCGGCCCGAGCGTATGGTCTCGCTCGACGAGGATGTAAAAACGGAAGACGATTCCATGCCCCGCGAGGTCGCGGACTGGAGTCCGAATCCGGAGCAGCAATATAACCAGGCTGAGTTGCGCGACATCCTGAGCAAGACCATCCAGGGATTGCCCGCGGGCTTCCGCATGGTGTTTGTGCTGCGAGACGTGGAAGGGCTTTCGACGGAAGAGACGGCCGAAGCTCTGGGACTTAGCGTCCCTGCGGTGAAATCAAGGCTGCTGCGTGCCCGCTTGCAGCTTCGGGAACGGTTGAACAAGTACTTCAAGCGACAGGCTAACGGAGATTGAACCCGGTGAACTGCTCTGACTTTCTCAAAGAGTTAACGGACTACCTGGACGGCCAGTTAGACCAGCGCACGAAGGAAGAACTGGACGAGCACCTTGCTTGGTGCCATAACTGCTTCGTGGTATGCAACACCACGAAGAAGACCATCGAGATTTATCGTGACTCCGCGCTCTACGAACTGCCCGATGATTTGCGCGTCCGTCTGCAGAGCGCCATCATCAGCAAGTGCGAAATCCATAAGGCGCAGACCTTAAAGAAGCCCGCTGAGTAGCGCGGGTTAGCTCGGTTGCTGGCCCGCATGTTGGCGCGAGTTTCTCCCGCGGGAATTCCCGTAGCTGTTTCCATTTCCTCAACGTTTTCCCGGCTCCGCTTTATCCGTTTCTCCTGCGATTCCCCTGACCTCTGCTCCTGAAGTTACTTTCGTGCCCAGCTTCGCCGGCCCTGTATTCCCAGAGTAAGTATTTGATAATGCTCGGGCTTCCTTTCATCCCTGCTTCCCAATTTCGGAAACCGGTGTCTCGGCTGATACCTGCGCCGAAACCTTTTCCCTCCATGACGAATCTAATCGGTTGAAAGGCTGCAATGACTGGGCTTTTTGCCGTGGATCACGGCCGGTCCAAGGAGGCGTGCATGAGTAGGATATTTGATGTGCTGTTCGGATGCTCTCACCATCACTACACTTTTCCGATGTCGCGGAAGTCTGCGGCTCCCCCGGAAACCACCGGAACCTACGTCGTTTGCCTGGACTGCGGACGCGAGTTTCCGTATGACTGGCGCGAGATGAGGATGATGTCGGATGACAATCTGGCCCCGGTCCTGGCGGAGGTGCAACCCGCCGCCGAGCGCGCAGCTTGATGGCTGGTTGAGAGCAAACTCAAGGCATGCCTGATTTACAGCAGACGGGAACCAGGAGGTTCACAGCCAGGCGGAGACCGGCATTCGTACTTCTCAATTGACCGCGCAGAGACGCGATCCATTTTGACCACGCCCGGAAAAAATCAACCCCGGCCTGCGGAACTTGCAGACCGGGGTTTTCCCATCTTTGAAATCTAACCCGCTTCTATTCGTCGTTGCGCTTCTTGAGCGTAGGCCGGTCGTCATCGTCCTTGCTGCTGCCGCTATCCCCTGATCCGGGCTTGCGGTCCTGCGCCGTGCGCCGCAGCGTGGGTTGACTGCCGTCCTTCTTGTCGATTACCTTCTTGCGATTTTCCAGCGCCGCCAGGCGCGTCTTCACTTCGTCAAATTCCGAGGTGCTGACGATGTACTGCTCCTTGGCCGGCAGCACGTGCTGAATCTCCTGCTGCGACTTCTCGATGCGGTCCGGCGTCTGCGGGTGCGTCGAGAAAGCCTTGGCCAGCGATCCCGGCTTCTTCTTTTCCTTCGCCTGGATCTTCTCAAAGAAGCTGATAAAGGCCTGCGGATCGTACCCGGCCTTGTACATATACTGCATTCCGAGGTAGTCGGCCTCGGTCTCAAAGCTGCGCGAGAACGACAGGAAACTCATGGGCAGCGCAAGGCTGGCGGCGCTACGGGCGGCCAGGCCGATGCCTCCCCCCACGAAGATCAGCGGAATCGAGGCGATGTTGGCCATGTTGCCGCGGGTCTGCTGCCGCATGGCGTGCCGCGCCGCTACGTGGGCGATCTCGTGCGCCATTACGCCGGCGATCTCCGCCTCTTCGTCAGCCGCCAGGATCAGTCCGCTGTTCACGTAAAAGAATCCGCCCGGCAGCGCGAAAGCGTTAATCTCTTCCGAATCAATCACCTTGATGGTGAAGGGCACCTTGGCATCGGAGTTGCGCACCAGGTTCTGGCCGACCCGGTTGACGTACTCGGTGACGACCGGGTCCTGCACCAGTTTGACGCTGGCCTCAACCTGCTGCGCGATCTGCTTGCCGAGCCGCACCTCGGATTCGATCGAATACCAATTCCCCAACCCCTTGCCGCCCAGCTTGCGGTTGCCGATGGCGTCAACGTCGTTCTTCCCGCCGTCGTGCTTCACCTTGTCCGGATCCGCGCCCGCCGGCACATAGTCGGGATTCGCCGCCGCGCTGTCCTGCGCCTTCTTGCCGTCCTTCTTCTCCTTGGACTTCTTGCTGCTCGAATCCTGGCTCGTATCGGCAGGAGGATAGGATTGGCTGTCAGCGGCCTGCGCTGCCGTCTCAGGAGCCGGCGCACTGCTCGACTGCGCTTCGTCAGAGGAGGCGGCATTGCCGCTCTGTCCCCAACCCGGCGTCAGGCAGAGCGACAGAAATAACAGCGCCATTGCGGCGAAGAATGCGCGATTCCTCATAACGACTCCCCAATGATTCCCGCCCGGCATGCAGGCGTCTCTGTGTGAAACAGATTATACAGCCGCTCCCGATTGGACGTTGCCCGCGGCAACGCGGTTTTCTCTGCTTCCGCGAAACAGTGGGCAACCTGATTTAAACCCGCAGGTCGCCGATAAGTTGCTATGGGAATCCCCTCGTGCCTCGCGGCCCGTCCTTCGCTCTTCCCTTCCTCTTGGAGTCTTTCCGGCTGCGCTTCGCGCTCCCGCTCTTCACGGTAATGAATCCCGCGGGTTGCGCCGCCCGGGAGCCGGGTGCCGGGTGTTCTGCATCTGCCCTCTCTTGCCAGATGCGGGGAACCATGTCGAGCCAACCAACCCCCGCCGCCTAAACCCGCGAGGCGGGCGCAATAGCAAAGCCACGGGTGCCACCCGGCACCTCGCAGCGCTTAGAACCACCAGCCCGCCCAGGGGGTAAGAAACAAATCCTGACAAATGATTGGTGGAATGGCGATTTATCATCAATCATGGCAACTGCCCGTGCCTGCATTCCCAAACTCGCAGAAACACGAATGCAATCGCGATGACCACGATTGACCCTAAGCAACCGACCCACACGTAATTAATCAAGCTGGTGGGATAGAGCGTTTTGTAGCTATTCGTCGCCCTCTTCCATTCAAATCCGTGGGAACCCCACAGCCACCCTTTCTGATAAATCCGCACATGGGGAATCCTATCTGAAGCGGGACGCCGCCTGTTCACGGCATAGATCATGAAGTGATACACGCCGAACAAGGCAATCCAAGAGCAGAAGAACAAGGCGAACAGTGCAGTTTCAGCGCGATTCACGGTGACATCATAGCCGGGTGCCCCGTCCTAGCCGATTTTGCTAGGGCGGGGCCTTGTTGGCCTACGTTCTCGCCGTGATCGCAGACGAAAGCAGGTTCAGGCTAGCTATCGGCTGGTGGCCCGCACTTGCGCGCTGTTCGCTAGTGTGGGGCATTTCGCTCACCCGGACAACAACTCCAGAGCTGGAAAATCGCCAACTCTAGGCCATCCGCCAAAATCAGGTCGTTTGTGAGGTGTGAAATGGGTGGCAGGGCTGTCGGAGAATCCGGGGTACTGAGACTAAGTTGGTTTGTTCACCGGGCTGGATGTTGAAATAGGGGAAAGCACCGCAATCGTGAAAGAGTCGCCCACAAAAGAAGCGGGCGCACACGCGCCCGCTTCCCTGGCCGCGAAGTGGACCCGCAGCCGCTGCGTGGGCAGTTATCTCTGGTTCATCACGTTCTGCAGGTCAGCCTGTTGTTGCTTCGAAAGCTTGCTCTGGTTTGCCTTCAAGTAGTTCGACAGGTTGGCTTGCGCCTGTCCCCGCGTCGCAGGATTCTTCATCGCCTGCTGCATCTGCGTCCTGTAGGCCGCAACATCTTCGGCCTTGCAGCACTTGCCGCCATCATCCTTGCCGGCCAACTCCGTAATCTTCTTGCCGCCGCCATCCTTTCCGCCGCCGTCCTTGCCTCCGCTGTCCTTGGACTCCATTGCGGTGCCTTGCTTGGCGGCGACTTGACCCATTGCCGGCAGCACCATCGCTACCACAAACAGCACCAATATGAACCATACTAGTCGCTTCATATGAGTCTCCTATTGAAGTAGATCATCAAATTGGTCTGCGCTAGCGCACGCCACTCCATACGGGCCGGGAGTACGCAATCTGCCTGGGGATGGGCAAAAGCATACCCCGAGTTCCTTCGGCGGACAACTTCTTGCCGCACTTTTTTCCACCCCGAAACCAACTCGGGAATGGGTTGTCTGTACTGAAAAATACGGACTGGCCCTCATTCCACGACCGCTACGCTTCACCAGATCGTCGAATCTCGACCCGCCGGCGCGCCCATTTCACTTCCGAGGATATCCGCGCCAATGCCGAGTGCCCCGTCCTAGCCGATTTTGCTACGGCGGGGCCTTATTGGCCCGCGTTCCCGCCGTGATCGCCGACGGCACCGGGTTCAGGCTGTCTATTGCCGACCCGGCCCTGTAGCCATTGCCCGGTAGGCCAGGTTAGCGCCGCGCCCTCTATCGCAAGGCTGAATGATTTTTGTCAATAGCCCAAAATTCACATTTTCCGGCTAATCCACTGATCCCAAAGCAAATCCATTCCCTGGAATCATGTCTCATTCACCCCTGCCAGTGCGCTAGAGTATATGTAGAAGGTTGCAATCGAGGCGTCCGCCGGTCAACGGCAGGCGCTTTTTGCTTGAGGGATCATCGGAGCCGCCCCGGCTGGACGCAGCAACCCCCTTGTTTTCAATATTTTGCCTTTAAACCCTTTAGACGGTTTGATTTACATGGCATATGGCACTTAAACCCATGAAAACAAGAGGGCATAGGGGGGGGAGGGGGATATCCCCCCGGTTGTACGGACCGGGCACATCCCTGACACATTGCACCGCCAGTGGCCCGGGAGGCAACTGGCCGAAACTCAACTTCCCCACATCGAATGGCGGCGGTTATGGGTAACTCCGCTGCGCCAGATAAAGGATTGATCGGATGTCGCCCTTCGATACGGGCAGTCCCGCCCGGACAAGCCGGGCTGAAGCGGGCGCCAGAATGTCAAAGCCCCACCCTTTGCCAATCGCAGGCGAACGGGTGGGGCATCCGGCAAACGGACTATTTCATCAGCTTCCACTCGCCTTTTTCCACGCGAACCAGCACGACCGAACGCTGGTCGGCGCCGGCATGATCGGTCGCGCTCATGTTGAACACCACCGTTGTGCCGACAACTTCCCTGGAGGCCTCCAACTCGTCACGCAACGCCTGGCGGAATTGCGGAGTGCCAGGCTTCGCCTTCTTCAGCGCTCCCGGAACGGCATGGGCGAAAAGCAGGTACGCATCGTAGGCGTGAGCCGAAAATTGATTACGGCTCCCCGGCCCATACGCTTGCTCATACAGTCGGGTAAATTCCAGCCCGACTTTCTTCTGCGGAACCGAATCAGCCAACTGTTCGGCAACCACCGTCGGACCAACCGAGGCGATTACCCCTTCCAGGCTCTTTCCGCCAATACGGAGAAAATCCTGATTCACCACGGCAGGAGTGTAGTAAACCGTCCCTTTGTACCCGCGGTCAATCAGCGTGATCTGCGACAGGGCGGCAGGAGTGCCCGACGCGCCGACCAGAACGGCGTCCGGCTTCACCGCCAGGATCTTCAGCACCTGCCCGGTGACCGAAGTATCGGTGCGCTGATAGCGCTCGTTGGCCAAAATCCTAATCCCCGCGCGCTCGGCCTGCGGGACCAGGGCGGCATAGATCGTATCTCCCAGCGCATCGCTGAATCCAATAAAGGCAACGGTCTTGAGACCGTGCGCCTTCATGTGCTCGATGATGGGCGCTACGACCACGCTGTGCGGTTGTGCCACCTGGAATACCCATGGATTGTTTGCCGCCAGCGGCGAAAGCGAGATCTGCGGCGTCTTGGTCTCGGCAGCCACGTAGGTGACGGCGCTCGCCGTTGGCGTGCTCGACGGGCCAATGATGATGTCGACTTTATCGGACGAAATCAGCCGCCGCGCGTTGGTCACGGCATTGGAGGTGTCCGTGCCATCGTCGAGAATAATGTAGCGGACCTTTTCCCCGGCTATCGTGGAAGGAAAAATCGTGAATGTGTTCTTGCTCGGTATGCCGAGCGAAGCGCCCGGGCCGGTTGCGCCCACGATTACACCGACGGTAATCTCGGCGTGCGCGGAAACGCAAAACCATCCCAGCAACAGCACCAGTAGTGCTCTCCTCATCTGCAGTCGCCTCCTGTAAGGTGAAAAACTAAAGAGTCCGAGATGAAAGACCGCTGATGTCCCCGAATCAGCGAAGCAAAAAAGTTGGGGAAGCATAACACCGATTGTCGCTCCCGTAAAGGATGACTCAGCGCGTCGCGGCGAGTTCGTGCGGCCCGCGGATGAACCATGCCATGGCGCTAACTAGCGAAAACGAAAAGCCCCGTCCCGGCGCGAGCCGGAACGGGGCTTGGGATGACTTCCCTGCCCGCCGACTAGTCGTAATACTCCAGCCCGAGGTGGGTGATCAGTTCCTCGCCGCGCAGGTGGCGCAGCGTGTTCTTCAGCTTCATCAACTGAATGAACAGGTCATGTTCGGGATAAAGTCCGGGAGCGGTCATCGGCGACTTGAAGTAGAAGCTCAGCCATTCCTGAATACCAATCCCGCGCAGCTCCGGAGTCCGTTGCGCCAGGTCCATCAGCAGCACCACGTCGAGCACGATCGGCGCCGCCAGGATCGAATCGCGGCACAGGAAATCGACCTTGATCTGCATCGGATAGCCCAGCCATCCGAAGATGTCGATGTTGTCCCAGCCTTCCTTGTTGTCGCCGCGCGGAGGATAGTAGTTGATCCGCACTTTGTGGCAGATGTTGCCGTAAAGCTCCGGATAAAGCTCCGGCTGCAGAATCGCGTCCAGCACCGACAGCTTCGACTCTTCCTTGGTCTTGAACGAGCCCGGATCGTCCAGCACTTCGCCGTCACGATTGCCCAGGATGTTGGTGGAGAACCAGCCGTTCAGGCCCAGCAAACGGGCCTTGAAACCGGGCGCCAGGATGGTCTTCATCAGCGTCTGGCCGGTCTTGTAGTCCTTGCCGCAGATGGGGGAATTGTTCTTCCGCGACAACTCGGCCATCGCCGGGAAGTCCACCGTCAGGTTCGGTGCGCCATTGGCGAACGGCACGCCCTCGGATAGAGCGGCATAGGCGTAAATCATCGAGGGTGCAATGTTCTCGTCGCTGCTGCACAACCCGGCCTCAAAAGCCTTCAGCGACTGGTGAACGGCGCTCCTCTCGAGGAATACTTCCGTGGAGCCGCACCAGATCATGATCGCGCGATCCAGACTGTTGGTGCGCTTGAATTCGCGGATGTCCTGGCGCAACTGCTCCGCCAGCTCCATCTTGTTCTTGCCCTTCTTCACGTTCGGGCCGTCGAGCCGCTTCACGTAATTCTGATCAAAGACGGCCGCGCGCGGCTTGATGGACTCCATGAACGGCTTGATCTTGTCCAGCAGCGTCCGCTCCAGAACGCCGGCGTTGCAGGCCGAGGCGTACATGTTGTCCTCGAAGATGTCCCATCCGGTGAAGACGAGGTCGTTCAGCCCAGCCAGGGGCACGAAATCCTTGATCTTAGGAGAGCGGCCATCGGTGCGCTTGCCGAGGCGAACCGTTCCCATCTGCGTGAGGGATCCTATGGGGGACGCCAACCCTTGGCGGATTGCTTCTACCCCGGCGACGAAAGTAGTCGCCACCGCTCCCATACCCGGGATCATCACTCCCAACTTACCTTTGGCCGGCGCGATATCGCTTTGCCGGCGCGCTGCTTCCGGTTGCCCGCTACTCTCACGAGTCGTCATTAGACGATTGCCCTCATCTGTTCTATGAATTGGAACAACTTATCTTCTCCCTTGCACTGCTGCAATGCAAACAATTCAGCCTGAGCTGTCAAAAGCGCGGCCTGAGGCGCGGAAACAGCAATTCAGCATGGAATATTCCCCGCTGAACGTTCTCCGCCCCATGGCCCGAAACGCCCGTTCCGCCTCAGCGCGAAACCAGGTTGGAAACCT
>Ga0316217_10006359_pt1 | contig 11727 bp, 8 predicted proteins | sample 1anoAmetaG_FD_203633 | JGI IMG/M metagenome (GOLD analysis project Ga0316217, IMG submission 203633) | Freshwater microbial communities from Trout Bog Lake, Wisconsin, USA - 1anoA | ecosystem: Environmental > Aquatic > Freshwater > Lake > Hypolimnion/Profundal zone | place: USA: Wisconsin... | reverse complement strand
AAACGCTTGCTAAACATATAGTGGCCTACAGGCATAAGATGCCGCTGACAACCACCTTTCAATTGAAAGAAATGTTGTCGCCCATCGTAAAGGGAAATCCCAACAAGTATTTCTCTCAGGTGTTTCGGGCTATCAGGATGGAAGTGAATGATGAAACGGGTGCATTGAAGGAAATGCTGTTGCAGACACCCGATATATTGAAGGAAGGAGGAAGGCTGGCAGTGATTACTTTCCATTCGATAGAAGACCGGATTGTAAAAGTGTTTATGAGGGATGAAGGTTTTGAGGAGGAAGTGTATAATCCATTTTCGAGGGAAGTGAAAGAGAAGAAGCTGAAGGTGGTGGAAAAGAAAGCCATTGCTGCAACAGAAGAAGAGCTGAAGAAAAACAAGAGAAGCCGCAGTGCAAAATTGCGTGTGGCGGAAAGAAAATAATGATCGGTACCTGCTTATGAATGATGAAAACAAAACAGTAGAAACTGAAGACAAAAAAGTACCCAGAAATTATCTGAAGGATTTTTTCAAGTACAGATGGATTACCAGGAACCTGGCTTTCTTTCTGTTCCTTGCTTTCATTGGTGTTTTGTATATAGCCAATGGTCATACATCGGACAGAACCATCAGAGACATCAGCAGACTGGAGAATGAAATAAAAGAATTGCAATACGAATATAAGACGGTGAAGAGTGAGGTGATGCTGAAGAGCGAAGAGTCGCAAATAATAAAAGCAGTAGAAAAGTCAGGATTGAAAACAAACAAGGAATTGCCCGTAAGAGTAAAAGTAACTGAATAGTAATCTGTACCAATGGATATAAAGAAAGACATATTGTGGAGGGTTTATATGATATACATCGTCATTATTGGCGTATGTGTAGTTATATTTTCCAAAGCAGTCTATATCCAGCAGGTGGAAGGGGCTAAGTGGCGCAATCTGGGCGATACACTACATCAGAGAACACAGGAGATAGAAGCGGAAAGAGGGACCATCTATAGCGAAGACGGTGAAATGCTGAGTACCAGCATTCCTTATTTTGATGTGTATATAGATTTTGATGCGGATGGGTTGAGGGATAAGAAAGGAAAGTTGTTTAAAGATAATATAGACTCGTTAAGTATTGGTTTGTCAAAACTTTTTAATGATAAGCCGGCTGCTGAATATAAGAGAATACTGAAACAGGGTTATAAGGAAGAGAACCGATATTTTTCGTTGAGAAAGAATATCAATTACTCGCAATATCTTGAAATGAAGAAGTTGCCTTTGGTAAGACTGGGCAAGAACAAGAGCGGCTTTATAACTGAAAGTAAGAGTCAGCGGTTGAACCCTTATCAGATGCTGGCTTTCAGAACCATTGGTCTGGCAAGAGATACCAATAAAGTTGGACTTGAACTGGCGTATGATACTTTACTGAAAGGTAAAAACGGTTCCCGTGTAGTGCGTTATGTAGGTGGTGGTATCAGTATGCCGATAGATGAAGATGAACAGGAAGATGCGCAGAATGGAAGGGATATAGTATCGACCATTAATGTATTCATACAGGAAGTGACGGAACAGGCATTGCTGAGAATGATGAAGGAAAATGAAGCGGAACATGGTTGTGCCATGGTAATGGAAACATCTACCGGAAAAATTAAAGCCATAGCTAATCTGGGCAGGGCAAGGGATACCGTATCGAATAATTTAGTGAACACAAAATATGGCGGATACTGGGAGGACAATAACTATTCGTTATTTGCTACTGAGCCGGGTTCTACCTTCAAGCTGGCTACTATGTTTGCCTTGCTGGAAGATAAGAAGATTAATCTGAATACACCTGTTGATCTGCAAGGTGGAAAGTGGGAACTGAACGAGAAACTGATAGTAAATGATGCAGAAGAGCATGGTAAGAATATGGTGAGTGCCAAGGAAGCATTTGAGCTGAGTTCGAATGTTGGAATGGCAAAGCTTGCCTGGTTTAATTATCAGAATAATCCGTCTCAGTTTATTAAAAGACTGGAACAACTGCATCTGGATAAAATAACCGGTATAGACCTGATAGGAGAAAGAAATCCTGTGATACATAAGCCGGAAGAAAGAGGATGGAATAATAAATCGATGTTGCCATGGATGGCCTTCGGTTATTCGCTGCAGGTAACTCCTTTAAGAACATTGACTTTATATAATGCCATTGCCAATAAGGGTAAGATGATGAAACCTTACCTGGTAAGTTCCGTGAAAGAAGAAGGTACACAGATAAAAGAGTTTGAGCCAACGGTACTGGATAATAAGATATGTTCTGATCTGACGTTGAGTCAGTTGACAGAATGCCTTAAAGGTGTTTGTGCTGATCCGGGTGCAACTGGATATACCTTGTTTAAAGGAAGTCCATATAAAGTGGCCGGTAAAACCGGTACATCGCTTGTGCAGGACAGAACAACGAGCTATACCGATAAAGTGTATCAATCATCTTTTGTAGGATACTTTCCTGCAGATAATCCACAGTACACAATCTGTGTGGTCATTAAAAACAAGAAGGGTGCTAAGAAATACTTTGGTGCAGCAGTAGCAGGTCCTGTGTTTAAAGAGATAGCCGACAGACTATTTACTACTTATGTAAAAGATGTTTCAACCAACAATTATGCAGAGGTAAAAAGAGACAGCAGCAGGTATCATTTTATTATGCACAGAGATGATTTTAAACAACTGGCTCCTTTTGTAGGAGTAGGTATGAATCCGGCATCTACGGCAGAATGGTTTGAAGTGGATAAACAGAACAGGGTGGATGATTATACTGCTGTGAATACCACCAATATGCTGATGCCACAGTTGAAGGGTATGAGTGCAAAGGATGCTGTATATGTATGTGATATAAAAGGGATTAAAGTAAATATAAAAGGAAAAGGAAAGGTTGCGTCTCAATCTATCAGTCCAAACAGAACGGTAGATAAAGGGCAGTCAGTAGATATATTTCTTAATTAAATAATTGAATGAAAGTATTAAGCGACATATTGTATAAGGTTCATCTGAAGCAGGTTACAGGAAATATTTCTGTTGCTGTAAAGGATGTGCAGACTGATTCCAGAAAGGTTTCGGCCGATACTTTATTTATTGCTGTAAAAGGAACACAGGTAGATGGTCACGATTTTATTGCATCAGCAATAGCATCGGGCAGTAAGGCTATCATCTGTGAAATGCTTCCTGCAACTATTGATGAAACCGTTACGTATGTTTTAGTGGATGATGCACAGGAAGCTATTGCTATTGTTGCGAATAATTTCTATGATAATCCTTCCAAAGAATTAAAGCTGGTAGGTGTTACCGGTACGAATGGTAAAACAACTATTGCAACATTATTATTCAAGTTGTTTACTGAGTTTAATTTTACCTGCGGATTGATCAGTACAGTACAAAATCAAATAGGAGATGCTATCATTCCTTCTACCCATACAACACCTGATGCTATTGCATTGAATGCATTGTTGAGACAAATGGTGAATGAGGGTTGCGTATATGTTTTCATGGAGTGCAGCAGTCATGCCATACATCAGAAAAGGATTTTCGGACTAGAATTTACAGGTGCATTATTCAGTAATATCACACACGACCATCTGGACTATCATAACACTTTTGATGAATATTTAAAGGTAAAGAAAACATTCTTTGATAATCTGACTTCAGAGGCTTTTGCTATATCGAATAAAGATGATAAAAGGGGAGAGGTGATGTTGCAAAACACTAAGGCTAAGAAACATTTATATAGCCTGAGATCGGATGCTGAATACAAAGGAAGAATAATAGAAAACAGTCTATTGGGATTACATATGATGGTGAACAATCTGGAAGTTCACTTCAGATTGATAGGTGAGTTCAATGCCTATAATTTATTAGCTGTTTACGGTGCTGCTGTTTGTCTGGGAAAGAAGCCTCAGGATGTGTTGACATTATTGAGCAGCCTTACAGGTGCAGAAGGAAGATTTGATTATACAGTCAGCAATCAACAGATTACAGGAATAGTTGATTATGCCCATACACCTGATGCGTTGGAGAATGTATTGTCTACAATCAATAAACTGAGAAAGGGTAACGAGAAAGTGATTACGGTAGTAGGCTGTGGTGGTAACAGAGATAAAACGAAGAGACCGGTAATGGCGAAAGTTGCCTGCGATAAGAGTGATAAGGTAATTATCACCAGCGACAACCCAAGGAATGAAGTACCTGCTGATATTATCAATGATATGATAGTGGACCTGGATTCGGCCTCGAAGAAAAAATATATAGCTATAGAAGACAGAAAGGAAGCCATTAAACTGGCAGTGAGTATGGCGGAGAAGGATGACATTATCCTGGTTGCAGGTAAGGGTCATGAAAAGTATCAGGATATAAAAGGGATTAAACATCCTTTTGATGATAAGCAGGTATTGGAAGAGATGTTTGAAATGTTTAATAAATAACAGTATAAAGAAAGAGATATGTTGTATCAATTATTTTCATGGTTAAAGCAAAGCTATAATATGCCTGGTTCGGGACTGTTTCAGTACCTTACTTTCCGCATAGCTATGGCTATACTGTTTTCACTATTGATAACAACTATTTATGGTAAGAAGATCATTCTGTTTCTGCAGAGAAAACAGATAGGTGAATCTGTAAGAGAACTGGGGCTGGAGGGTCAGACACAAAAGAAGGGTACACCTACTATGGGTGGTGTCATCATCATACTGGGAATACTGGTTCCGACTTTATTATTCGCCAATCTGGATAAGGTATATATAAGATTGATGATACTATGTACAGTATGGCTTGGTACAATAGGTTTTCTTGATGATTATATTAAAATAAAGTCAAAGAAAGCTGCCCTTGCAAAAGGAGAGCATTATAAGAAGAAAGATAGTGATGGGTTAGCGGGCGTTTCAAAGATTATTGGTCAGTTAGGACTTGGGTTAATTATAGGAGCTACACTATATTTCAGTAATGCAGTTACTGTAGAAAGAGAAGTGATCACCGATGTTAAATCATCATTACAGCAAGGTGAAAAACTGATAAAGAATTCTGATATGTTTATCAGAAAAATTGATGGAGTAGACAGAAAGTTTGTAAGAGTAAAGACGCCTATCACAACTATACCTTTTGTAAAGAATCATGAATTTAATTACAGCAAACTGATCTCCTGGATGGGACCCGGAGCAGAAAAATATACCTGGATAGTATATATACTGGCAGTAACCTTTATTATCATAGCCGTTTCGAATGGTGCTAATATGACTGATGGACTGGATGGATTAGCCGCAGGTACAAGTGCTTTGATTGGGGCTGCAATTGGCATATTTGTTTACGTGAGTGGTAACTATAAACTGGCTGACTATCTGGATATTATGTATATCCCTAATCTTGGAGAGTTATCTATTTTCGTAGGAGCTTTTGTTGGAGCTTGTGTTGGTTTCTTATGGTACAATGCATTTCCTGCCCAGGTATTTATGGGCGATACAGGAAGCCTTGCATTGGGTGGAATAATTGCTTCATTAGCTATCATAGTAAGAAAAGAATTACTGATACCTATTTTCTGCGGAATATTCCTGGTAGAAAATCTGAGTGTCATGATTCAGGTTGGATACTTTAAATATACCAAGAGAAAATATGGTGAAGGCCGGCGGGTATTCCTGATGAGTCCCTTGCATCATCATTATCAGAAGAAAGGATTTCACGAGAATAAGATCGTAATAAGATTCTGGATTGTAACTGTCCTGCTGGTAGTTGCAAGCATCGTAACATTAAAAATAAGATAAGACAAAAATGAACACTTTCATTCACAAATATTACACAGCTGATGCCGACATCTCCTTTGCAGGAGGTGAAGGGAAGAGGCTTGTAGTATTGGGAGGTGGTGAAAGTGGGATAGGTGCGGCTTTACTAGGTAAGAAGGTTGGCTACAAAGTATTTCTGAGTGACTCAGGTATGTTGAAGCCAAATTATAAAAATGAACTGATTACTAATAGTATTGAGTTTGAAGAAGGTGTTAATACAGAAGATAAAATCCTGAACGCCGACCTGATTGTGAAGAGTCCGGGAATACCTGATAAGAATGAATTGGTAAAACATATTAGAGAGGCAGGGATAGAGCTTATCAGCGAGATAGAACTGGCCTACAGATATATTGGAAAAGGAAAGATCATTGCAATTACAGGAAGCAACGGAAAGAGTACTACCACCTCATTGATATATCATATCTGTAAGAAGGCAGGACTGGATTGTGCTCTGGTTGGAAACATTGGTTATTCAATAGCTAAGCAAGTTGCTGAGAACCCAGTAGAATGGTATGTTGCTGAGATTAGTTCTTTCCAGTTGGATGATATAAAATACTTCCGTCCTGATATCGCTATTCTGTTGAATATAACAGAAGATCATCTGGATAGATACGATTATAAGTTTGAGAATTATATCAACAGCAAGTTTAAGGTTATAGAAAATCAGACTGAAAAAGATTACTTTATCTGTTGCGAAGACGATGAAGTTATCATGAATAAATTGAGATTACTTACTACACATATTCACCCATTATTTTTTTCCATGAAACATGAGATTAAAAAAGGCGCTTACATTAAAGGCGACCAGATGATGCTTAGGATACAAGAAGAACGCGTATCAATGAGTATTAATGATTTTGCTCTGAAAGGCAATCATAACAATTACAACACTATGGCAGCATGTATTGCAACTTCCGTAATCGGTATCCGGAAGGAGAAGATCAGGGAAGCAGTTCAGGACTTCAAAGGTCTTGAACACCGTATGGAGCACGTTGCTAACGTTAGAGGTGTTGAGTTTATTAATGACAGTAAAGCTACTAACATGAACAGTACATGGTATGCCCTTGAAAGCATGACAAAACCATGTGTGTTGATATTAGGCGGTACTGACAAAGGGAATGATTATTCTCTTATTGAAGACCTGGTAAAACAAAAAGTGAAAGCTATTGTATGCCTGGGAATTGATAACAAGAAAATTGTTGCCGCTTTCAAGGGAAAGGTTCCTAAAATTATTGAAACCAAAACAGCTAAGGATGCTGTACAAGGAGCTTTTGAGCTTTCAGCCAAAGGAGATGTTGTACTGTTGAGTCCGGCCTGTGCAAGTTTCGATTTGTTCAAGAACTATGAAGACAGAGGTATTCAGTTTAAAGATGCTGTAAAAGAATTGTAGATGATGAATACTACTGCAGATAGATTATTTACGTCCATTCCATCTTTTGAAGGAATGAAAGGAAGCGTGCTGCAAAAAACACGCGGGGATAAGTATATCTGGGGTATTGTAATTATTCTGGCAATAACATCTGTACTGGTGGTTTATAGTGCAACAGGTTCATTGGCTTACAAGAAGAATCATGGCAATGTAGAGGTTTATTTATTTAAACAACTGGCCTTCATGATTTCGGGTATGTTTCTGATATACTTTTTGCACAGGGTAAACTACACTGTATTTTCTAAAATAGCAGCCATATTATTGGTTATATCCATTCCTTTATTGATATATACACTGGCATTTGGTGCAAAGATTAATGAGGGGACAAGATGGATAAAAGTGCCGATTATTAATCTGACTATTCAAACGAGTGACTTTGCTAAAATTGCTCTATTCATGTATCTGTCGAGGGTGCTGAGTAAGAAGCAGGATGTGATAAAAGACTTTAAGAAAGGATTTCTGCCGGCCATTATTCCCGTGATGATTGTATGTGCATTGATTATGCCGGCTAATCTATCGAATGCGTTGCTGACGGGAGCAACATCATTATTATTGATGTTTATAGGCAGGGTGAGCCTTAAACATATATTTCTTACAATATGTGTTGCATTAGTGCCGATAATACTCATCATCAGTCTTGCTGTATTGACTAACAAACCTAAAGCTGTTGACGAAGAAAATAAAAAGGAAGCTATATCCGATAAACTAACGGGTATGGGTCGTCTGGGAACCTGGGTGAAGAGAACGCAGGATTTTATATACGGAAGTAATCAGGATATACCTTATCAGGTTCAGCAAGCAAAGATGGCAATAGCTAACGGTGGTATTTTATTCGGGTTAGGGCCTGGAAACAGTATTGCCCGTAACTATCTGCCACAGGCTTATAACGATTTCATATTTGCCATTATAATTGAAGAATACGGATTGATAGGTGGAGCCTTCATCATATTTATATATATGTTATTCCTTTTCAGGGGAATACGGATATTCCGGAGATGTCCTTATGCTTTTGGTGCATTTCTAGCGCTGGCATTAAGCTTTACACTGGCCATTCAGGCAATTGCTAATATGGCAGTAAATGTGAATCTGGTACCTGTTACAGGAGTTACTCTTCCATTAATCAGTATGGGAGGAAGCTCGTTCTTATTTACCTGTGCAGCAATTGGAATTATATTGAGTGTAGCTAGAAATGTAGAACAGGCAGAAAGCAAACCATTGGAGCCGACTATAGCGGTTCCACAAACAAATACTAATTTAGTGAATGAATAATACTAACCATAACATATCATCAATTGGTTCTCCCAGAATCATCATTGCAGGAGGCGGTACCGGAGGACATATCTTCCCGGCTATTGCCATCGCTAATGCTTTGAAAGAAAAGAGCCCACAGGTAGATATTTTATTCGTTGGGGCTAAGGGTAAAATGGAAATGGAAAAAGTACCTGAAGCAGGATATGCCATCAAGGGTATTGATATTGCTGGGTATAACAGAAGTTCATTAGTTAAGAACCTTTCATTGCCAGTTAAACTTGTTACTAGTTTTTACCAGGTAAAGAATATTATAAAAGCTTTCAAACCCGATGCAGTGATTGGTGTGGGTGGATATTCCAGTTTTCCTGTTTTGAGATATGCTCAGATGAGGGGTATCCCAACCTTCATTCATGAGAGCAATTCTTATGCCGGGAAGTCGAATATATTATTAGGAAAGAAAGCCACCAAGGTGTTTGTGGCTTCGGATGGGATGTATAAATTCTTTCCTGAGAATGTAATCATTAAAACTGGTAACCCTATCAGGAAAAACATTGCAACAAACAATACTGAGCGTAATGATGCTATAAAATATTTTGGACTAAAAGAAGATAAAACAACCTTGTTTGTTACAGGAGGAAGTCTTGGCGCCATAAGTATTAATCAGGCAATAGCTGCAAGTATAGATACTATAACAAATGCAGGTATACAGATAATATGGCAAACCGGGAAAGGTAATGCAGAGCTATATGAATCATTGGTTGAAAATAATCATCAGGTCTGGATCAGCGACTTTATTAAAGATATGAGTACTGCATATGCTGCTGCTGATTTGGTGGTGTCAAGAGCTGGTGCAATGGCTGTAGCAGAGATTTGTGTGGCAAAGAAGCCAGTGATTTTTGTGCCCTATCCTTTTGCGGCAGAAGACCATCAGACAGCGAATGCGAAGGAATTGGTGAATAAACATGCAGCCTGGATGATAGTAGATAAAGAAGTACAGGAGAAACTTGGAAATGCTGTTGTTAAATTGGCGAATGATATTAACGAACAGGAGACATTAATTAAAAATATTGCTGTATTAGGGAAGACCGATGCGGATAGCATCATTGCTGAGACAGTTTTAAATTATATAAATAAGCATTAATCATTGACTGAACAATATCAACATATCAGTAATAAACTAGCAACAAATCCAAAGGAGATACGGGTGTATTTTGTTGGGATTGGTGGTATAGGTATGAGTGCACTGGCAAGATACTTCCTGTCGAAGGGTGCTACTGTGTCAGGGTATGATAAAACAAGTACTGAGCTGACTAAAATACTGGAAGGGTCAGGTATACAAATTCATTATGAAGACAATATTAATCTAATTCCGAAGGAGGTAGATTTTGTGGTGTATACACCGGCTATTCCAAAGGCTCATACTGAATTGAATTATTATCTGGATAATGGATATCCTGTGCTGAAAAGAAGCGATGTATTGCAGATAATTACTGAGAATAGTTTCAATATATGTATCGCAGGTACACATGGCAAGACTACTACTACTTCGATGGTGGCACATATACTGCGACATTCAGGTTATGGTTGTAATGCTTTTCTGGGAGGAATATCTGCTAACTATCAGACTAATTTCTGGAGTGATCCAAACAATGTAGTGGTGGTAGAAGCAGATGAATACGACAGAAGCTTCCTGAAATTGAAACCTGATGTAGCAATCATCACATCGATGGATGCCGATCATCTGGATATATATGGCACTAAAGAAGAGCTGCAGAAGACTTTTGTTCTGTTCTCCAGTAAAGTAAGGGAAGGTGGTTTGCTGATTACTAAAACAGGGATAGGTGAGGGAGTTGTATTTGATTATCCGGTTAAAGAATCCTATAGCTTTAATAATACAGCATCAGATTGTTTTGCATTTAATATAAGGGTTGTGAATGGAGCTTATGTATATGATGTATCCATCAATGGTGAAACCATTACAGACATCTCCTTGTCGATGGGAGGTATGCACAATATAGAAAATTCTGTTGCTGCTATTGCAGTAGCAAAATATCTGAAGATTGAAAACGAAAGTATAAGATCTGCAGTAGAAGCCTATAGAGGAGTGAAAAGAAGATTTGAATATATTATCAAAAATGATAATTCTGTATTGATTGACGATTATGCTCATCATCCTGAAGAGTTAAGAGCATTGATAACAGGAGTAAAGGATATGTTTAAAGGAGAGAAAATAACACTGGTATTTCAGCCGCATTTATTCTCCAGAACTAAAGACTTCTTTGATGAGTTTGCGCATAGCTTAAGTCTTGTTGATGATTTAATTCTATTGCCTATCTACCCTGCAAGGGAATTGCCGATAGAAGGAGTAGATAGTAATATGATACTGAATAAAGTAACAACCAGTTCAAAGCAGGTTTTGAGTAAAGAAGGGTTGCTGGAATGGGTTGGGGCTAACAAACCAAAGATACTGGTGATGGCAGGTGCAGGAGATATAGATACATTGGTGGAACCGGTAAAAAATATTTTATTAAACAAATAGTTTATGATGAATCAGCTTCTTAAAAATAAAATAGTTACATCTTGCTGGATTGCAGCAGGGGTGTTGACTATTGTATTGCTGGGAGCTGCGGCAAGAGTAAAGAATCATCATGCCTGTACGGGAATTAATGTAGAGATCAGGAATGCAGATGAATCAGTTTTTATTGGGAAAGATGATGTACTGGATCTGATAAATGCAAATGGCGTTCTGATAGGAAAGGATATCAATACAATCAATCTTTTTGTGCTGGAGAATGTATTGAAACAGGATAAATGGATTAAGGATGTTCAGCTGTTTTTCGATAATCAGAATATGCTGGAAGTGTATATAAAACAGCGGGTGCCTGTAGCCAGAATATTTACAGTAGATGATAATTCATTCTATGTAGATGCTAAAGGAAACAGATTGCCTTTAACTAATAAAGCAAGTGCAAGGGTATTGGTTGTAACGGGGTTTACCAGCAACAGGGATACTTTATCATCGCCTGATAGTGTATTGTTATTTAATACCGTTAAGCTGGTAAACAAAATAACTGCCGACAGTTTCTGGAATGCACAGGTAGCTCAGGTGAACATAACACCTCAGGCTAATTTCGAACTGATACCTTCATTAGGTAATCATCTTGTAGAATTTGGTGGGGCAGATTCAATTGATAATAAGCTTAGAAAATTGAAGGCTTTTTATAAGAATGTATTTTATGCAAAGGGAATGTCGGCATATACAGTATTAAATGT
>Ga0316217_10006358_pt1 | contig 11727 bp, 9 predicted proteins | sample 1anoAmetaG_FD_203633 | JGI IMG/M metagenome (GOLD analysis project Ga0316217, IMG submission 203633) | Freshwater microbial communities from Trout Bog Lake, Wisconsin, USA - 1anoA | ecosystem: Environmental > Aquatic > Freshwater > Lake > Hypolimnion/Profundal zone | place: USA: Wisconsin... | reverse complement strand
CGGGCCCGGACCGCCCTGGCCGTGGTGCTGCAGATCCCCGAACCCGGATCCCCGGCGGGAGCGCCGTGGCTGAAGGTGGCCAGGGCCGATATCCGCGCCCTGGCGCAGGAGCGGACCCCGTACGGCGACGCCTTCGTGCTCAAGCTCCAGGCCCTGGAAGCCCTGGCCGCGGAGCGCGCCGGCGAGGCCGCGGCGCTCCTGGCCCGGGCGGAGACCGCCTTCGGCGCCTGCGACATGGTCCTCCACGCCATGGCCGTCCGCCAGCTCCGGAGCGGACTGGAGGACGGGGCGGACCCGGCGCGGGCGGCGGAGGCCGGCGCGGACCTGCGCGGCCGGGGCATCGTCCACCCGGAGCGCTTCGCCCGGATGCACCTCCCGTATCCGGGCTAGAGGCGGGCACCCGGACCGCGAAGCCTCAGCGGTATCGGCAGATGTACGCCACCTCGCCGTCGGCCTCCACCTTGAAGGTGGTCTGGGCCGGGACGATGAAGCCTTCGCCGGCGGTGAGGGACTTCCATTCCCACCCCGGGAGCTGCACCCGCATGGCGCCGGCGATCAGGGTCATGCGCTCCTCGGAGGAGGTGGAGAAGGCGTAGGATCCCGGCTCGATGACGCCCACCGTGGCGGGGCCTTCCGGCTCGCTCAGGCTCAGGCTCTGGACCTTGTCCTGGAAGTAGGAATTGTGCTTCACGGCGTCTCCTGGGGCTGGGCTTCGACCCTACTCCCCGGTTCCGGCGGTTGTCAAAGCCTCCACGGATCCCCCGCGCCCGCTCCACCCGCCAGCGGCGCGGCTCCGGGACGGATACCGGGAGGGCCCAGGTTGTGACCGAAGTCATGACCTGCCGGCCTGGGTGGAGCCAGCAGTGGGAACAACCGGAAACACCTGCAACGAACCCTTGCGGAGCGCTATATTCCGCGGTAACCATCGATGCAGGATCCATGGGCCAGGCCACCGGACCGGGATCACCTCCACAGAGTTCTATGCCATGGGCCGACCAGGCCGCGATCCCAAGCCGGGACCGGGCGACCGCAGCGCGGACGCCCGCCCCACCCCATCCACCAAGGCGGGCATCCACCATGCGCGACGACGTGCAGCGTCTCCATCAGCACCTCCGGGAAGGCCAGTGCTGCGCCGAGGCGCTGGTGCGGATGGGGCTGGAACGCACCGGCGGCGAAAACCCCCAGCTGCTGCAGGCGGTGCGCGGCCTGTGCGGGGGCGTCCGGGACGGGATGCTGTGCGGGGCCCTCACGGGCGCCGCCTGCATGCTGTCCCTGCTGGACCCGCGGCTGGCCCCGGAGGTGCTGGTTCCCGAGCTCAGCCGGTGGTTCCGGGCCGCCATGGAGGATCAGTACGGCGGCTGCGACTGCGCGGACATCGTCGGCGCCGACCCGGCCGCCCGTCCTGAGCGCTGTCCGCCGCTGATCGAGGCCACCTATCTGCAAGCCATGGAGATCCTCGGCAGCTACGGCCACCCGACTCCGTAACCGCTCTTTATGGACCTTCCCTCTCCCGAGGGGCGGCCGCAACCCGTTCAAGGAGGCAGGAGCATGAAACTCAGGAAGATGTGGTTGAACATCAACGGGGTCAATCGGATTTTCATCTGCGACCCGGAGAAGGACACCCTGGCCTCGGTGCTGCGCCGCATCGGCCTGACCGGCGTCAAGGTGGGCTGCGGCAAGGGCGCCTGCGGCGCCTGCTCGGTCATCCTGGACGGCAAGGTGGTGCGCTCCTGCGCCCGGAAGATCCGCGCCATCCCCGAGTACAGCAAGGTGCTGACCATCGAGGGCATCGGCACGCCCCAGCACCTGCACCCGCTGCAGGTGGCCTGGATGAACTGCGGCGCGGTCCAGTGCGGGTTCTGCGTCCCCGGCTTCATCGTCTCCGCCTACGCCCTGCTCCAGGAGAACCCGGCCCCCAGCCGCGAAGACGTCCGCGACTGGTTCCAGAAGCACCGCAACGTCTGCCGCTGCACCGGCTACGTTCAGATCACGGATGCCGTCATGGCGGCCGCGCGAGTGCTGCGCGGCGAGTGCACCATCGATGACATCACCTTCAAGAATCCCGCCGATGGCCAGTACTACGGCAAGCCGGTGGTGCGCCCCACCGCCCTGGCCAAGGTGTGCGGCCTGGCCGACTACGGCGACGACCAGGAACTCAAGATGCCCGCCGAAAGCCTGCACGCCGCCGTGGTCCAGCCCCGGGTGGCCCACCACGCCAGGATCCTGAACATCGACACGGACGAAGCCGAGCGGATGCCGGGGGTGGTCAGGATCGTCCAGGCCAGGGACCTGATCGCCGCCGGCGGCACCAACCTCTACGCCGAAGGACATTTCCACGAGCGCACCACAGTGCTGGTGCCCAGCCGCAAGGTGCTGTGCGACGACAAGATCTACCGCTACGGCGACGTGGTCGCGATGGTCGTGGCCGACACCAGGGACCACGCCCGGGCCGCCGCCGCCATGGTCAAGGTGGAGGTCGAGCGGCTTCCCGAGTACCTCAACTTCCTGGACGCGGTCATGCCCGACGCCATGCGCATCCACGAGGACACCCCGAACATCTTCTCCCAGCAGCCGGTGTTCAAGGGCGCCGGCCTGGAGGATCCCGCCAGGGTGGCCGAGCTCATCGACGGATCCGCCCACAGCGTCTCCGGCAGCTTCCACTCCACCCGTGAGCCGCATCTCTCCATCGAAGGCTGCACGGTCCAGTCCTACTGGGACGAGGACGGCCAGCTGACCATGCAGTGCAAGTCCCAGGGCGTCTATTCCGGCCTGGGCCGGCTCGGCAACGCTCTGTGCGCCAAGGACAAGCTCCGGATCATCATGAACCCCACCGGCGCCAGCTTCGGCTGGTCCACCAACGCCGGCGACATCGCCCTGGTGGGCGCCTGCACGGTGGTGACCGGCATGCCGGTGGCCCTGTCCCTGTCCTACGAGGAGCACCAGCACTACTCCGGCAAGCGCTGCCCCGGCTACTCCAACGCCCGCCTGGCCTGCGACGGGGAAGGCCGGATCACCGCCGCCGAGTTCGACCTCGGCCTCGACCACGGCTCCTACTCCTGGGGCGGCGACGACATCATCATCAAGCCGGCCCGGTTCGCCTTCTTCCCGTACAAGGTGCCCGACGCCGTCGGCCTGGTGCGCGTGGCCAACACCAACCACGCCTTCGGCACCGCCTACCGCAGCTACGGCTCGCCCCAGGCCTACACCTTCAGCGAGGCCCTGATGGACATGCTCGCCCAGGAAACCGGGATCGACCCGTTCGAACTGCGCTGGCGCAACATCGCCCGGCCCGGGGACCTCAACCTCAACAGCCACTCCTTCATGCAGTATCCCTTCGAGGCGATGATGGAGGCCATGCGCCCGCACTACCAGCGCGCGGTCAGGGAAGCCAGGGAGAAGGACACCCCGCAGGTCCGCCGCGGCGTGGGCCTGGCCTGGGGCGCCTTCAACGTCACCGAGGGCGGCACCGACAACGCCACCGTGGACCTGGAGCTCAACCCCGACGGCAGCGTGACCAAGTTCGACACCTGGCAGGAACTGGGACAGGGCGGCGACATCGGCTCGGTGATGGTGACCCTGGAGGCGCTCAAGCCCCTGGGCCTGACCCCGGAGCAGGTCCGCCTGGTGCAGAGCGACACCAAGCTTTGCAAGGACAGCGGCATGTCCGCCGGCAGCCGGTCCCACTACATGAACGGCCACGCCACCCGCATCGCCGGCGAAAAGATGCTGGCGGCCATGCGCAAGGCCGACGGCGGCTTCCGCAGCTACGCCGAGATGGTGGCGGAGAAGCTGCCGCTCAAGTACACCGGCCGCTACGAGACCGCCGTCACCCCCGGCCTGAGCCGCCTCGACCCCAACACCGGCATTGGCAACCCCTCCCCCGCCTACACCTACGCCCTGAACCTGGCCGAGGTGGAAGTGGCCGCCGACACCGGCAAGACCACCGTGATCCGGTTCGTGTGCGTGGATGAAGTGGGCAAGATCGGCAACATCCAGGCGGTCAACGGCCAGGCCTTCGGCGGGATCTCCCACAGCATCGGCTTCGCCCTGAGCGAGAACTACGACGACGTGCACAAGCACACCAACATCGACAACAGCGGCGTCCCCTACATCAAGGACATCCCCGACGAGATCATCCTGGTGCACATGGAGCAGTACAACCAGCACGGCCCATGGGGCTCCTCGGGCGCTTCCGAAGCGTTCCAGGCCAGCGGCCACGTGGCGGTCCTGAACGCCATCGCCAACGCCACCGGGGTGCGCATCTTCGAGATGCCCGCCACCAGGGAGAAGGTCAAGGCCGGTCTGGACCTGCTCGCCGCCGGCGGCAAGGTCCTGCCGCCCAGGAAGTATTTCCTGGGCTCGGACCTCTACGAGGAGCTGGAGAGCATCAAGGCCAACCCGGTGCCGTTCGGCGGCAACGAGTTCTACCAGCCCCTGGGCGGGGCCGGGGAACGTCCCTTCTAGCCCGGCACGAACCTCGAACACAGGCCGGCCCGGGCTTCCCGGGCCGGCCGCAATGAAGGAAGCCTGGACACATGGCCAACCCGGACGGATCCATCGAGGACTGCCTGCAGCAGGAACCGCCGTTCTGCGCCGCGGCCTGCCCGTTCGGGCTGGACATCCTGGATTTCACCGAAAAGCTCAAGCGCGGCGCGTTCCAGGCCGCCTACAAGACCTACCAGAACGCCGTCGGCTTCCCGGCCATCGTCGCCGCCCTCTGCCCGGAACCCTGCGCCCGGGTCTGTCCGCGCCAGTCCCGGGGCGGGGCGGTGCGGCTGCGGCTGCTGGAGCAGGCCGCCATCGACCACGCCCGCAACCTGGAGCCCAACAGCTACAACGTGCCGGCCAAGGGCGGGCGGGTCGGGATCGTCGGCGCCGGCATCAGCGGGCTCGCCTGCGCCCTGCGCATGGCGGCCCGGGGCTACCAGGTCACGGTGTTCGAGCGCTCCGCCCGGATCGGCGGCCACCTCCACGGCCTGCTGCCGCCGGAGGGCTTCCTGCCCGAGATCGCGCGGATGGCCATGCACGAGACCTTCGAGCTCAGGCTCGGCAGCGAAGTCCGGGGTCTCGGGCAGCTGGACTGCGACGCCGTCTACCTGGCCACCGGCGCCGGCGGCGACGATTTCGGCCTGGCCAGGGACCCTGGCGGCGCCTACGCCAGCGACCGGCCGGGGGTGTTCCTGGGCGGCTCCCTGGCCGGGCGCGACACCATGGGCGCGATCGCCGACGGCCTGCGGGTCTGCCATGCCCTGGAGCGCTACCTCAAGGCCGGCGGCATGAACCAGCCCGAGCTCAAGGGCGGCACCCGGCTGCAGCTGGATCCGGCCCGGTTCCCCGTCGTGCCGGCGGTGGATCCGGCCCAGGGCGGCCGCTACGGCCGGGACGAGGCGGTGTCGGAGGCGGCGCGCTGCCTGCGCTGCTCCTGCGACGCCTGCTACCGCGCCTGCGACCTGATGCACTATTTCCGCAAATACCCCAGGCGGATCCACGAGGAGGTCCACCTCAGCGTCCACCCCGGCACCCTCGACGGCAACGGCACCATGTGCACCCGCCTGATGTCCACCTGCAACCAGTGCGGCCTGTGCCGGGAGGTCTGCCCCCAGGGCATCGACACCGGGCATATCCTCCTGGAGGGCCACCGGGCCATGCGCGGGCAGGGCAAGATGCCGTGGGCCTGGCATGACTTCTTCCTGCGCGACCTGGCCTCCGCCGACGGCGAGGCCGGCCTGGTCCGGCAACCCGCCGGCTGCGGACGGAGCCGCTTCCTGTTCTTCCCGGGCTGCCAGCTCGGAGCCTCGGATCCGCGCTACGTGGCCGAAAGCTACCGGTTCCTGCGCGCCCATTGGCCCGACACGGCGCTGGCGCTGGGCTGCTGCGGGGCCCCGGCGGAGTGGGCGGGCGATCCGGCCCTGCGGGAGGGCCTGACGGAACGCCTGCGCGCGGCCTGGATCGCCATGGGCCGGCCGGTGGCCGTGTTCGCCTGCCCCACCTGCAAGCTGACGCTCGGGCGCAGCCTGCCGGAGCTCGAAGGGGTCTTCCTGTACCAGCTGCTCCTGGAACAGGGGGGCTTCCCGCCGGCGGCCGGCGGCGGCCCGGTGTCCGTGTTCGATCCCTGCGCCAGCCGCGAGGAGCCGGGGCTCCAGCGGGCCGTGCGCGCCCTCGCCGAGGCCGCGGGCTGCGCCCTGGAGCCGCTCGCCGCCGAGGGGCGCCAGGCCCAGTGCTGCAGCTGGGGCGGCCAGGTGGCCGTGGCCCATCCGGCCTACGCCCGCTTTGTCGTGAAGGAGCGGACCAGCGCCGGGCCGCGGCCGTATCTCACCTACTGCAGCAACTGCAGGGACGTGTTCGCCGCGGCGGGCAAGCCGGTCCGGCACATCCTGGACCTGCTGTTCGGACTGAACGGCCCGGAGCGCAGGCCGCCCACCGTCACGGAGCGCAGGCGCAACCGGATCCTCTTGAAGAACCAGATGCTGCGGGAATACTGGGGGGAGGCCGACGCGCCGGAGGAGCCGCCCATGAACCTCAGGATCGCACCGGAGCTGCAACAGAAGCTCGACCAGGCCCGGCTGCTGGAGGCCGACCTGGCGGCGGTGGTCGAGCACTGCGAGCGCACCGGGCGCAAACTGCTGGACCCAGACACCGGCAGCTTCTCCGGCCATCTCGTGGTGGGCCACACCACCTGCTGGGCCGAGTACCGGCCGGTCCCCGGCGGCTTCGAGCTCATCAACGCCTACGCCCACCGCATGAGCCTCGAAGGAGAGTGAAGCATGGCCGAGGCGAGGACCCTGATCTGCTGGCAGTGCCAGAAGGAGCTCGAGCTGCGGAAGACCGACTTCACCTACCTGGGGCACACCTTCTACGCCGACATGCCCCGGTGCCCGCAGTGCGGGCAGGTCTACATCCCCGAGGAGCTGGTCCGCAGCCGGATCGCCGAGGTGGAGATGCAGATGGAGGACAAGTAGGTGGCGGGGGAGATCCAGCGCCTGACCCGCAGCGTCTGCCCGGTGTGCCTGCGCCAGGTGCCGGCGGAACGCGTCCGGATCGGCCGTGAGCTGCACCTGCGCAAGGCCTGCCCGGACCATGGCCCGTTCCAGGCGGTGATCTGGCGCGGGCACACCGACTTCGAGGCCTGGCTGGGCGGCGCGGAAGCGGAGCCGCTGGCCGACGCGCCCGGCTGCCCCGGCGCCTGCGGCCAGCGCGGCCTCTGCGCGGACCACCGCCAGGGCACCTGCTGCGTGGTGCTGGAGGTCACCGGCCGGTGCGACCTGGGCTGCCGGTTCTGCTTCGCCTCGGCCACCGCGGCCCGGAAGGACCCGCCCCTGGCCCAGGTCAGGGACTGGCTCGCCCGCCTGACGGTGCCGGGCCAGACGCTGGTGCAGCTGAGCGGCGGCGAGCCGACCCTGCGCGACGATCTGCCCGAGGTGGCCGCCGCCGCCAAGGCCGCCGGCTGCCGCTTCGTCCAGCTCAACAGCAACGGCCTGCGCCTGGCCGAAGACCCCGGCTACGTCCGGGAACTGGCCCAGGCCGGGGTGTCGTTCGTGTTCATGCAGTTCGACGGCACCCGGGACGCCATCCACCAGGCCCTGCGGGGCCGCCCGCTGCTGGCCGCCAAGCGCCGGGCCATCGAGAACTGCGCCGCCGCCAACCTGGGCGTCACCCTGGTGCCCACCCTGGTGCCCGGGGTCAACACCGACGATATCGGCGCCCTGGTCCGGTTCGCCGCGGAGCTGTCGCCGGCGGTGCGCGGGGTGCACTTCCAGCCGGTGGCCCACTTCGGCCGGATCCCGGGCCCCCCCGCGGACGCCGGGCGCTTCACCCTGGACCAGCTGCTGGCGGCCGTGGAGGACCAGACCGGGGGCATGGTCCTGGCCGAGCACCTGCGGCCCTCCCGCTGCGACCACCCGCTGTGCGGCTTCCACGGCGACTTCCTGGCGGCGCGCGGCGGCCGGCTGGTGCCGCTGTCCCCGCGCCGCACGGGCCGGGAGCCCTGCTGCGGCCCGGCCACCCCGGCCCAGAACCGCGCCTTCGTGGCCCGGCGCTGGCAGCGCCCGGAGCCGGGCGGTCCATGCTGCGGCGGCGAGGACCTGCGCGACATGGACACCTTCCTGGCCCGGGTCCGCAGCCATGGGTTCACGGTGACCGCCATGGCCTTCCAGGACGCCGGCACCCTGGACCTGGAGCGGCTGCGCCGGTGCAGCCTGCATGTGTTCGACGATGGGCGCCTGGTGCCGTTCTGCGCCCGCTACCTCACCGGCTGGCGGCCATGACCGGCCCCTGCCGACCGGGCGGCCTGGCCCTCACCGGCCAGCTGCTGGCGGAGTGCGCTTTTTCGCCCGGGGACCGGGTGCTGGACCTGGGCTGCGGCGCCGGGGACACCGTCGGGCATCTGCGGGAGCGCGGCCTGGAGGGCTGGGGGCTGGACCGGGACCGCGCCGCCCTGCCCGGCCCCGGACCGTTCCTGTGCGCCCGGGCCGAGCGGCTGCCCTTCGCCGCCGGCTCCCTGGACGGGATCCTGCTGGAGTGCAGCCTGTCGGTGATGGACGACCCGGAGCTGGTGCTGGGCCAGTGCCGGCGGGTGCTCCGGCCCGGCGGCCGGCTGGGCCTCACCGATCTGTACGCCCGCGGCCGGCCGGCACGGCTGGGCGGATGTCTGGGCCGGCTGGAGACCCGGGAGGCCCTGCTGGACCGGCTGGAGGCGCACGGCTTCCAGCTGGCGCGGTTCGAGGACTGCTCCCCGCTGCTGCGGGCCTACGGAGGCCAGCTGGTGATGGAACGCGGCGCCGCGGCCAGCCTGGCGCTGGCCGGCGGCGACCCCGAAGCCCTGCGGGCGGCCCGGGCCGGCTACTGCCTGATCCTGGCCCGCAGGCAGGACCGGCCATGATCTCGCCCGTGCTGGCCTGGACCCGGGAGCGCACCGGGCTCAGCCCCCTGACGCCGGAAACCCTGGCGGCCTGGCAGCTGGAGCGGGCCGGACGGACGGTGGAGTATGCCCGCGCCCATGGCCGGTTCTACGCCGGGCGCCTGGCCGGGCTGGACCGTTCCGCCTGCGCCACCCGGGCTGGGCTGGAGCGGCTGCCGTTCACCTGGCCCGGGGAGCTGGCCGCGGATCCCCTGGCCTTCCTGTGCGTGCCCCTGAGCGGCGTGGCCCGGGTGACCACCCTGGCCTCTTCCGGCAGCACCGGCCCGCCCAAGCGGGTGTTCTGCAGCGCCGGGGACCTGGAGCGCACCATCGGCTTCTTCGCCCAGGGCATGACCGATCTGGTCGGACCCGGGCAGGAGGCGCTGATCCTGCTCCCCGGCGGCGGCGAGGGGGGCGTGGGCCGGCTGCTGCGGACCGCCCTGGCGCGGATCGGGGTCGCCGGGCGCCTGGGCGGGCCCGGCTGGGGGACCCGGGAGGTGCTGGCGGCGGCCAGGGGCGCCCACTGTCTGGTCGGACTGCCGGCGGAGCTGTTCCATCTCTGCCGCGTCGAACCCGGCCTGCGCCCGGCCACCGTCCTGCTCAGCGGCGACCATGTGGCCCCGGCGGTGGTGGCCGCGCTGGAGGCGGCCTGGCACTGCCGGGTGGCGACCCACTACGGCCTGACCGAGGCCGGGCTCGGCTGCGCGGTGCAGTGCCGGGCAGCGCGGGGGCACCACCTGAGGGACGCCGATCTCCTGTTCGAGGTGGTCGATCCGGACAGCGGGCGTCCCCTGGCCCCGGGCGAACCGGGCGAGATCGTCCTCACCACCCTCAATCACGAAGCCATGCCGCTGGTCCGCTACCGCACCGGCGACCTGGGACGGATGCAGCACGGCCCCTGCGCCTGCGGGGGGCCGCTGCCGCTCCTGGGCCGGGTGGAAGGCCGGCGGGACGCCGACCTCGCCCTGGACGGCGGCCTGCTGAGCCTGCGCCGCCTGGACGACCTGCTCTGCCCGCAGCCCGGCGTGCGCGGCTTCAACGCCGGCCTGCGCCGCGGCGACGGCCGGGCCGTCCTGGTCCTGACGGTGGCCACCGACCATCCCGTGGACCCGGCCAGCCTGGCGCCGGCCCTGCCGCCGGGAGTGGACATGGAACTGCGCTACGCCGCCCTGGACCCGTTCGCCGACCGCGGCAAGCGCCGGATCCGCCCGCTGGACCGGATCAGTTGAGGGTCGCGCTGAAGCCCACGAACACCCGGGTGGTGGTGAACGTGGAGGCATAGCCGGGGTAGTCGGGGTCGGCCTTGTCGTTGGCGGAAAGGTGGGCCAGCCCGCCGACCACGCCCAGGCCCCACTTCCGTCCCAGCCGCCATTCCTTCCCGCCCCGCAGGATGTAGCCGAAGCCGCGCTTGCTGCTGCCGGACTGGTTGCCGTTGTCGAAGGTGAAGCTGCCCAGCCCCGCGGTCACCCCGACGAAGGCGTTGGCGGGCATGAAGTAGTGGGTGAAGCCGACCCCGAAGATGGCGTCGCCCACCGACGAGCTGTTGTCGAGGCTGGTGGACTGGCCGTCGATGTCCAGGCTCGGGCTGGCCATGGCCCTGGAGCTGATGTCGAAGGACAGCAGGTTGTTCTCGGCCACCGCCCCGCCGACCCGGAGGTCCAGCTGGAGACCGGCGCCGGAGAAGGTGGCATGGGAATAGGGGCCGTTGCTGACGTCCTGGTTGATGTCGCCCCCTGCCCCGCTGATGCTCGTGGACAGGTAGAACCCCTGGTGGGGGCGGACCTCCTGGGCCCTGCCCAGGGTCGCGACCCCGCACACCAGCAGGACCGTCATCACGGACGATTGGCGCATCTGATCTCCCGGTTCGGATACCGGATTATCTCAGAAAGCCAACACCTTGCGCATGCCCTCCAGCACCTTTTCGGTGTTGGGCAGGATGGCCCGTTCCAGGATCCGGTTGAAGCCCACCGGGGTGAAGGCCGAGCCGACCCGGGCCACCGGCGCGTCCAGCCAGGGGAAGCACTCCTGGCTGATCTGGGCGGCCACTTCGCCGCCGAAGCCGCCGAACACCTTGTCCTCGTGCACCACCAGGGCGCGGTGGGTCTTGCGCACGCTGGCGAAGATGGTGGCGGTGTCCAGGGGGCTGAGGCTGCGCAGATCCACCACCTCGACGCCCACCCCTTCGGCCTCCAGCTTGCGCGCGGCCTCCAGGGCGAAGTGCACCGGGGTGCCGTAGGCCACCACGGTCAGCCGGGTGCCGGCCCTGCGGATCCGGGCTTTGCCGAACGGGACGGCGAACTCGGGCGGGCAGTAGGACTTGGCCTGGGCGGAGTTGTACAGGAACTTGGGCTCCAGGAACAGGTTCACCCCGCGCGAGCGCAGGCAGGTGCGCAGCAGCCCGGCGGCGTCGTCGGCGAAGGCGGGCACCACCACCCGGATCCCGGGGATGCCGGTGAGCCAGCCCTCGATGTTCTGGCTGTGGTACAGCCCGCCGCCGATGTAGCCGCCGCTGGCCAGGCGGATGGTGATGTTGGGCGAGTACTGGCCGCTGGTCCGCCAGTACTCGTGGGAAAGCTCGATCAGCTGCTCCGCGGCGGGCCAGAAGTAGTCGGCGAACTCCGCGCCTTCCACCACCACCCGGATCTTCGGGTCGAACCGGGAGAAGCCGTCGGCGGTGCCGGTGATGAAGTCCTCGGCGATCGGGCCGTTGAACACCCGCCGGCGCCCGAACTCCTGCTGCATGCCCTTGGTGACGTTGAAGATGCCGCCCTTGTCCTTGTGCGCCACGTCCTGGCCCCAGATGAAGGTGTCCGGGTTGCGCCGGAACTCCT
>Ga0316217_10006357_pt1 | contig 11727 bp, 11 predicted proteins | sample 1anoAmetaG_FD_203633 | JGI IMG/M metagenome (GOLD analysis project Ga0316217, IMG submission 203633) | Freshwater microbial communities from Trout Bog Lake, Wisconsin, USA - 1anoA | ecosystem: Environmental > Aquatic > Freshwater > Lake > Hypolimnion/Profundal zone | place: USA: Wisconsin... | reverse complement strand
AGTCTGTTGCGTTTTTTTAACAACTCTTTTAAACGGATCACCTCATCGCTTTGCGTTTTGAGTAGAATTTAAAGTCTTTCCGTTTTTTATCGCCAAACAAATATCTATATTTCTAACTTTTTGCATTCCTTTTAACTGCTCACAACTTCCAAGCGCTTTTAGCTCTTCTATCTTGGTTATTTTTACTTTTTAATAGGGGTATTTGCTTCTTATAAATCTCTTAATCGTATCCTTTATGTCTATAGTTCTTTTTACAACCTACTATTCTCTTGGAACAAGCTTTAGTTTTCTTTTTCAATTAGTTTGACTTTCTTCCTGAAAGCTAAGTACTTTTCTTTGATATCCTAAAGTTAAATTTGTAAAAGTTTCATAGTTTCGTTCTCAACAGGCTAATTAAAGCCTTATTCTGTATTACTCTACTCCTTTTGCGATAGCAAGAAACGAAGCTCTTCAACCTCTTTTTAAAGTTTAAGGCAGTGAGGACAAAAGTGGTTCTGACTCTGGTTAGGGTTTTGTTATTGAGGCTGTGTGCTGATGCCAAAGAGCACTGTTTTTTACATGGAATCGAAAAGAAATTTAAACCTATTAATAAAAAAATCTTGAATTTATACATAAGTTCAAATAATCAAGTTTTTCAAATTTCTCGTGAAGAAGTTTGAAAAGTTGTGGGCATAATGAGATTGGCTTCATGGATACTTTGATTTTCTGGATTATTCTTGGAAAAGGTAGTTTATTTCTCTTGTTTTTTGATCTTCTAGAGTTATTTGAGGTTGGATTTGATCTTCATCAGGTATCTTTGAGTCTACTAATCTTCCTTCAACAAAAACTAGCCATTACTCCGATGATGCTAGCTCTTTACTTCAGATTTAGCTTCTATCTTTACTTATACTTCTGGTTCTTTCTTTTCTACACTTACAGCTATTTTTGGAATTTTACTTAGATCTGAAGTGCTTCTTAGGATTCTATCCATGATCTCGGGGTTGTAGTTGATGATTTTTAGGTTGAGATTCATCAACTTTTTTTTCTTTTTGTTGACCAGGTGTTCCTTGTGGATCAGTTTGATCTGCTAAAGATACTGGTTGCCCATCAGCTTAGAATCAACATTTTCCGGAGGCTTAAGTTTGTTGTACTATTTCTCCGTTGGGATGTACTTTTCCTATTTTCTCTTTGGCTCTTCCTTTCTTACAGGAATCGGGTTTCTCTTTTCGACAAGTTTCGCTTGTCTCTCCTAGTTTTCACGAACATATTCTTAAAGCCTCCATTTCTATTCTCTTAGAATGTGCCATTGCTGCCTCGCTTCTTTCTTTTGCTCTATATTTGTTTCATGGATCTTTTCGCCCTCTTTTTTAAGCCTTTTGTATTACTCCTTCAAAGATTTCTAACGCATTTCATTTTTTTTGAGATCTTCATTATATTTATGAATGAACTTTTGCTCTAGCTCTTTCAGCTCCTCCATTCTCATCAAATTACGATTATTTATTTACTCAATTCTACGCTAGATCTCGGTTCTCTTTGATTATATTTATTAAACTGCGGAATCCAAGATTTGATCACTCCTTTTATCACTCGATAATTTGTGCTTCAATCTTTTCTCTAAGAGTTACAGCGAACGCTCTCGATTGACAATTAGCTTTTGGTTGAATTTATTATTGGCAGTGATTTTTTCGTCAAGAATCTCGTTATTCTTGTAGATGTTCTGTTTGATCTTCTCGCTAATGTTTTGCTTCTTTTCTTTGAGAGTCGCCAGCTGAGTAAGAAGACCTTGAGTTGTCTTAGAATGTTTTAGGCTAGCCATATAATTATATTTATGAAGGCTGAAAAGTAAATAAAGTCGTAATCTAGCTCTAGATTACACAAATCAATCATCACCTATTTCAGGGTTTCATGCGTATTCTTACTGCGACTGGTGGAGAATAAATCTTTACTATTAAAACCAATATTTTTATCAAAATTTTCAAAAAAGGTGGGATTTAGCCCTTTCTTCTTTAGTTCAAATTTTCTTTGCGAAATAATAATTGGCTTGATTAAGAATAATGAGTATTATATTTTGAATACATATTTAAGCTATGGAGAGTGCTCAGCTGAAAAAACAAGAATCGATAATACATAAAATATAAAAACGCCTACTAAATATTCCCGCACAATCTTAGTATTTTCCTTTTCTCACAAGGTTCGACCTAAACTTACTTTAAGAGAATGCGAATGACTATAGTGTCAATTAAAAACATTTGCAAGCATATCACTTGCATTCTTTGGCTAAAGTAGACTATTAATGGCTTGATATCTATCATCTGCTTTTTCCAGAGTTGTAGAAGTTGGCTCCAAAAAAAGAATAATAAAGTAAAGTTCCCTTACCTTTGGCTGAAATGCTAAAGGTCATATGCATACGTAGTCTGCTTGTTTATGATGGATTGCCTATCAAAAAATTTAAATAAGAAATGGAAAAAATGATTTAGAGTTTAAGCTAATATAGGGATAGATTTGGTTTGCAAAAAAAATTGAAATAAGAGATATTTCCAGAAATAGATGGGCTAATCTAAGAAGAATGTGAAGAGATTAGTATAACTTTTGATAAAGCTAAAAGAATATATGCTTTTCTTCAATAGGCAAAGAAACAATGTTTACAAAAACTTTAATCAGAATGGACATAAATAGCCCAGAATTAACTGATTTTTAGTTCATTTGCAATAAAAAAATCTTAAAAGAAAAAAACATAATCTTAGAAACAGCAGGAAAAATGGTTTGTAAAGAGTCAGATCTAGAAAATATACAGAATTCCTGCTTTCTTGCCCCAACACAGACAAAAGATAATCTAAAATCTCATCAAAAACTATCATTAGTATGCATAGTTAGCATACAACACAAAAAATGCTAACTTAATCTTCCAAGTGAAAAAGCATAAAGAAAAGTAGCCTATTCTGCAGGGATTAGTACATTACCTGAAATTAATCAACGATTATTATGTTGGGCTCGAAATTCAAAGAAATAAGCAGAATACTTAACAACGAATATAAAAGCTTGATCAGCAGCTTAAGAAGAAGGATGTTTCCAAATCAAAATAGCAGTAAATAAAGATAGAAAAGTAAAGACTTGTGAAAAAAATAGACCGAGATCAGAGGAAAATACTTTTAGAAAAGCAAAGGAGGTAACTTGTAAGAGATTTAGTTTCAGAACTACTTGAATGTCTAGGCAAAACGAATCGACCCTACCCTGCCTTAAATGCTTAGGCCATTATCTTCAATCAGAAAACACTCAAACCTCAGCTCAGCTCCATTCATCTCCTCATTTAGGAACTCGGCATAGATAATATAGGTAGTGTAGAGATGAAACTTTCCACTTAACCAACTCCAAAAGCGTTTGAATTTACAAAAGGTCATTTAGAAAATGATGAAAAAAACCATTGGTGGCTAGCTTTGAAATGCTTTGACTTTTCACCTAAAAGTGAGAAATAAATCCAATAATTGGAGTAAATAACAAAGAAGAGATAGCAAATGCACGTTTGGCGAGCCATTTGCGTGATTTATTTCATTACGAACCAATCAAATCACTTAATGTGGGTGAAGTATCGATAGAAGTACGGCGAAAATGACCAATAAAACAAATATGTGCCCTATGAAGCCAAGAGATATGACAATCTTTGCAAAAAGCTATACAAACAATGGTAACAAAATCCCCAAGAACTAGCCAGTTTGCTGAAATTCGAAAATAGCAGTTTCACAAAAGACAAATTTAGCTTTACCATGAAATAGCTTGCTTAGTTGCTCAATGTGCCAACTGATTATGACTCCAGGAAACAAAAAGGTGGTGACAGAGAAGCAAAAGAGAGATAAATAATGAAGATTAAATCAGCACTCTCTTTCAACTTGCTTTTTTTGCTGCAAAAAGAATAGACCTTAAAAGAGGTAAGTAGATTTTGCAAGAATCTACTTATTGATTTGGCAATTTTTTTGGGCTTAATAAATTAAATTGATTAGAGGTTACCATAAGGCAATTCATTTACAGAAATCTCTTAAAAACTGAAATAACTCAAAGAAAGATTTTAGCATTTGAACTAAAAGATGAAGATTGTTATAAAAAGACATTAATCTGCCAGCTAAGCAAAAGAAATATAACTGGCTTAAAGAGTCTAATCAGAAATTAACCAAAATCTCGTTAACTATCATCTGGAACAAAAAGAATTGATATTTATATAGGAAACCAGTTGGTGCTTCCAAGCTTTTTAAATACTAATCCACAAATAATAGATCAAAATGAAGGAGAGCGATCTGCAGCAAACCATTAAAAAGAAAAAAGAGTACTTCAACATCCTAAACTATAAAATAATACTTATGATCAAAGTTCACGAAACTATTTGTTATGAAAATCTTACAAAATACAAAAACTTTGTTCTCCCTTTTATTAACAAAGGCCTAAAGCTCAAAAATGAATATTTTTAGCATTAAAGTTAATAGCTAGTTCTCAGAATCTCACTAGCTCTAGAAATAGTAGAGGAGTTCGACAAGAGAAAAACTGAGCAAAGAAACAAGGTCAAACCAAATCAAAACGACCCAGTTTAGTAAGCAAGGCAACAAAAATTTGTGGAAAAATGATTGTCTTAATTTATTACGTTTCGCCATACTTAATATCGCTATAATAATACTTATGAACACTGAGAGAGAAAGCAGCCAGATTTTAAAAGACATCCTCAAGCCTGTGCCCAAAAACAAACGATACTATCCCTTCCTGGAGCGAGAAGACATAGAAGACCGCAGCAGCTGGTTTACCAACCGCCTCCATAAATACTCATTCAAGGGATTCGTCAACCCTGAATACTACAACTCAGAGATCTACCTTCTTTTCTTCAAAAGCTTCTACAACGCCACAGGCAACCGACTCCTCACAAAAGCAGCCAACGATGACTCAAGAATGAAAATCAAACAAAATCATATTTCATTTTTTTACAAATAGTTTATAAGACTGATATACCTCCAAAGTCTGGTAGGTCAATAAGGTAAAAGAACTGATCACGCAGTAACTCTATTGGCCGACACTGTTGGGAACAAATAACGTGACCCTGAATTGCAGAGCATCACTAAAGGACTCATCAACAATTACTATGCCATGTACAGAGGCTTGGCCCAGAAAAAACCAAACACTAACTATATGGATTATGAAGACACCAAAAATTTGAGGCAGGAAATCAAGGAGGTACTCACCAAGTTGCATAATACCGTGGAGTAAAATTGGGAATAGATTCTGCAAAACGAGATACTTCCTAACCCTCTAATCCCACAACCCTCAGAGTAGAACCCTATGACCAAGAACACCCTTATAATGTACGTAAAAACTGCCTTCAGCAAAATCAGCAACATTTACTTGCTTTCCAGAGGCAGGAAGAGAAACATGTTGGAGAATCTGCAATCCTCTTTGAGCAGCTACATGACAGCCAGATTAGTCATCCAGACGGAAGTTGAAAGCAAAGAATCTAGATACTTTTTGCATTTTTCCAGAATGTCCAATGAAACCGAGCCAGTTCTCACAAAATTATCAAATTACATGGTCATACGCAGAGTCAATAACAAGCACAGTTCTTCCGCTTTGAAATAAAGCAGCCTCATTCTTGTCAAAGATATCCTAGCTGCCTGCAGAAAGTACTATCGCTTCGTTAAAAAGGTGTATCCTCTTATTACTGCTTAAGATGTTATCTTTGATCAAAAATCTCTAAAGCCAGTTCTTGGTCATACTTCACTCATTTATGATGCCTTAGCTGTGCAAGGAAAAGATGTTTCTTCTATTTAGCTTCAGCTAGCTATGAGCGGCACTCCCAAACCTGTAGAGTTTGAAAAATGCTACCTATAGCTGTAAAATGATGGAGAATGGGCTTTGAATCGAAAGTATTTCCTAGAAAGGCGCTAAAAGAAGGAGAACTAAGATGAAATACAAAGGCAGCCACCTCCATAATTTGTTTAAGACGACTCAGACTAGTAAGCTGAGCTATAGAAACGTGAAGGTTGCCCTGTTAAATCAAAATAGATCTAAGAAAAAGCACATATTTGGAGGCTAATCTGTATTTTTCACTAAATTCTTAAAAATGGGAGACATCTCTTAAAGGAATTCTATAATAAAAAGTATTCTAAGTTAGCAAAAGGTGGAGTTCCTCCCTTTAGAAGAGATCTGTACACTAGAGCTTTGAAGGAATTGCACTTTTAAATCTAAAGCAATCCTAAAAGAATATTTGATCACTTAGGCCTAAAATCTTAAAACAATTGGGAGTTTGAAAACAACATCTTTGAATTCAAGCTCGGAGAGTTATAAAAGCTGCTAAATATGTAATAAGTTGATGATGATTCAATGCTCGAGAGACATCGATTTGAAAAGTCAAAAACAGAGCTATGGGTAAGAGCTGTGTTGCGCAAATAAATATTCGAACTAATCCTGAAAGACAAGTACTTCAAAAGAATGCTCAACGCAAAGAAGTACCTGATAATGTTCACTGTTTGCTCTATGGAGATTGCCTACGAAACCATTTATCCGATTTGGCAGGCCTAAAAGAAGCCAGGAGCCAGGAAACTTTTGATCGATGAACTCAATGACCAGAACTAGTTCAAGAAGCTGTCATTTGTCAAAGAGAAGGAACGGGAAAGGAGCAATCTGTAAAGCATTAATAAAAGGCTTAATTAATACATGGGCAGAAATGATGAGCAAAATAAATACCTTTCGTCCAACCCTGAATACAAGTCTAGCATTAAAAAAATTTACGAAGACTGCATCTTTTTGTTAAAATCTTAGCGGCTCTTTATTGAAATTGAGCAAAACTTAGGCATCCAAAAGTAGGAAACTATCAAAACCCGCTACAAGGAATCAATAGCCGAGGCCACCAAAAAAGCAATCAGCACTTTTAATACTTCTTCGAATATCTTGAAAGAGCTGCTTGAAAAGAATTTCGATAACAAGCTATAAAAATTGGAAGATTTCCACAAATTCGACAGCAAAATATCAAAAGACTTTTATAAGTACATCACTAAAAAGTTCTACTATCTGATAAAGGCCTTCCATACAGTTTCTCCTGACAACTTTAGAAAGTACCAAACCTTTGTTCTGCCCTTCCTTCTATAGCCCAAGTCGCTGGGAATACAAACTACCAGGAAAATCGAAGACTCAAAAGAAAATGAGCTCTATGAGCTAATTGCAAGGCTGGACCAAATAGGAGAGATTTTGAACTAGTAAAGTTGCTTGAAGATAGGTGAAAGTGAGAGAATGGAGCCAAAAACGGCTTTGTGATATTGATGTGCCATTAAATTGATGTTATAATACTACCAAAATTATTTATTTTGCAACAAATTTATTAGTAAATTATGGTTCCAGTTCCTGCATAAATTAACTAGTGAAAGGCCATTGTATTGAAAGTTGCTTCTGTTTTGTAATTTAGAGTGAAGACTATAGGCTTCTTTAAAATGTTGGTTCTTATAAATAGAGTACTTGAGTTGAAATTATATTACTCAAGTTAAAAATTTTTATTTATCACTAGCTAAATGACGCAACTCACTACGTCATCTGGTCACCCCGTAGACGACAACCAAAATTCACTAACCGCAGGGGGATATGGCCCAATCCTGCTACAAGATCTTCATCTAATTGATAAACTGGCCAAATTTGACAGAGAAAGAATACCTGAAAGGGTGGTACATGCTAAGGGAACAGGAGCTCACGGCTACTTCATAGTTACTCATGATATCACCAAATATTGTAAAGCTAAGATCTTCGCAGAGGTTGGGAAGAAAACCCCTGTATTTGCTAGGTTTTCAACCACTCTCAATTAAAATGGCTCAGGGGATACTGAAAGAGACCCAAGAGGTAAAACTAATTTTATCCAGGCTTAGGCCTAAAGTTTTATACTGAGGAGGGGAATTGGGATTTCGTTGGCAATTCAACTCCTGTCTTCTGGCTCAAAGATACCTTGAAATTCGTAGATCTAGTCCACTCCCGCAAAAAGGATCCTCGGACAAATCTAAGAAACCTGAATAATCTGTGGGATTTCATTTCTCTGAATTGGTAAACATGCCACCAAAACCTGGTGAACTTCAGTGATAGAGGAACACCTGATGGATATCGGCATACCCACCAATATGGCGGACACTCCTTTAGATGGTAAAACAAAAACGGTGACATCTATTGGGTCAAGATACACTTCAGAACTCTATCTGGGATCAAAAATTTTACAGCTGATCAAGCTAGAGAGCTGTTGAGAGATCCAGATTATGCTCAACGAGATATGATCAACCATCTTGACTCAGGGAAAACAGCAGAGTGGTAATTCTCTATTCAAGCCATTCCATAGGCTGATGCTACCAAATAAAAGTGGAATCTTCTTGACCCCCACGAAAGTAGTTTCACAAAAGGATTACCCTCTTATAAAAGTTGGGAAAATAGTGCTGAACAAGAATGTTGATAATTACTTTGCTGAGACTGAGCAAGTAGCCTTCTCTCCTGGAAACTTTGTACCAGGAATGGGACCGACCAACGACAGAGTATTGCACGGAAGGATCTTCTCCTATCCAGATACTCATCGTCATCGCTTGGGTGCTAACTTCGAGCAAATACCCATCAATTGCCCTTATAGAGCCAAAGTAAGTAACGCTATTCGTGACGGCCCAATGTATGTCTTGAATGGTACAAAAGGTCCCAACTATGAGCCAAACTCCTTAAATAAAGGCCAAAATACCTTTAATTTTACTCCAAAAGCAGGTTATGAACCCTATGTAGTTAAAGGATTAGTGGCAAGAGTTAACCCCTGGAGCACTCACGACGATTTCTAACAGCCGGGAATCCTTTTCCGACAAGTCTTTGATGACCAAATGAGAACAAACACAATAAACAACCTTGCCAACTCAATCAGAGGAGTCAGAATAGATATCTGTGAAAGACTATTGAAGATGTTTTCTAAAGCTGATGCCGAATTGGGAAATCGATTAGGCCAGCAAATCGGAGTACCTGCAATCAAGAGCAGACTATGACGACCTATCTCATTAAAATACCATCAAATATAGATATCTTAATTATAACTATCAATATTTAACTGCAATGAAGGAGAACTAATCGCCTGAATCCAAATAAAGGCTGTAACTAGCCAACTCAACCTTCATACAACCCCTTCAATGCATTACCATGCATCAGCTGGACTCTACGTATTATGGAGAAATCAATAAAAGCTATCAAAAGGAGGGATTGGGCATACTGCAAAGCACTGAATTCTAAACTTATTTCGGATTTTGGAAGAACGGCAAAGCTGATGGTAAAGGTCTTATAATCTTCCCCTCGGGTTGCATAGTTTATGGTCATTTCATGCGAAATTAGCTTTCTGGGCCAATCCTTTGTGACGATGGAGTAACCTTAAAAGTCTACATTTTCTAAAGTAAATTTTGATTTAGCTAAGATAGTCTAAAAATAAACATGGGATACGAGTATTCCTTTGCTGAAGGCCTTTGGAAACTCATTAAAAATGTGAACACTACAAAATAAACTGTTCTGCATTCATAGAAAATTAATATCACGGAAAGGCTGCCAGAAATCATTGCAGCTGAGCATTCAGTTTATGAGTTAATAGTAAATTACATGGCTGGAGACTTCTTTAAGCCATAAATTCTGAGAAACGCAGGGAAAAAAGTAAAAAATGAAGCCAAAAAAGAAGAAAAAGTGATCGATAAGTATGAAAATGTACGATAATGGTTACTGCACACTTAGAAAGAAATCTGGTGCATAGGTTTACTACAAAGAGGAGTCCTCAATGGTCTTGCCTGCAAGTACAACAAAATAAAAATGCAGCTAGAATAAAGCGGTTATTATAGATAGGGATCGCTTTAAGGCTTTGCTTATCACAAGGAAAAGAATGATCAGTATTCGATTGGTGAGTATCATGAAGGGTTGAAACATGGAGTCTTTTACGAGACCACTGCTTAGAACTATAATATCGTTTAGTATGTTTAGGATGCTCATTATCGCACTCACAATGTACAATAGGATGTCTTTAGTAACTTGTTTTTGATTTAGAAAAGAGACAAAAAGCCTACCAGTATGAACAAAAAGATTTCCTTTCCGCCAAAAACTTGCTGGATTTCTAAAAGATAAAGCACGCCTTTTATCCCAGCTAATACACTCATCGAAAATATGCAAAAAAAGATTAAACCTCATCTTTCATAGGTTCTTTGAAGTAAAACAAGCTGAATGAAGAAGAGGTTAAAGCAGTCTAGAAGAAAAGTACAAGTCCTTTCAGCAAGGCTTTACCGAAGCCGACCAAAAAGACAGTAAGCATACTAGAAAAACACAAAATTTCTCACACCAATTTGATCAAGCCTGAAGGAGAGAAAAGCAGTGTTGAAATCATTAGATAGAAACTTCAAAACATGGATTTGACTAATTATGAGAAGTAGGCTAGATATTACGGTGAGCAAAGACACAAAGGCTTATTGAATAACAGCTTAAGAGTCTTTGACCGATAATCATAAGACGAGATCGCTGAGGAAGAAAATCCTTTTGATAGCGCACTGCATGGTAACTGTAAATGAACTTAGGTAAAAACATTTTGAATGAGTCTCCTGTTCGCAAAATACACTGATAATAAGTTTTTATGAATTCGTAAAATTAATCTTTTTATCATTTCTAGTAACTACTGAGAGATTTAAGTGTAAGTTTTTCTCTCAATGAAAATAGATCCTTCATCAACCCTATAATAGGTCATTATATTCGTCTAAATACAAGTGTGAGCTATTATCTTTAACTTAATGTATTATGAATTATGTCAAAACGAACAAAAGAGTCATTTATCACTGGGTCTTGCTAAACGTTTGTCTGAATTCATTTAATTTCTATAGCTGCTTCATGATGGCGTTGTCAACTTTGTTGCTAGGCTTAATCCCATATTGCTGCTGTTTGACTCTTTTGTACCATAGATCAGGATCCAGACCATTGTCCTTTAAGATTTATTCCTATCTTTGGTTTTGAATCTTATCCACTTGATTCTGCAAATGCTCTCTCAGCTTTTCCTCATTTTAGTTGATTCTTTTTTAGTATTCAACAAAGACTCCTTTCTGTTCGGGTTTGGCTGCTTTTTTGCCTTGCTATTCCTACCTTAGCAAATTCACAAAGTGCTATTGGGTATTCCATTTTTTATGCAAATAATCATCGGCTTTGTTAAGAACGTGATTTTGCTGGGGTTACTCAATCGTTTTAAGATCAAAATGTGTGTATTTTTCTCTCATATCTTGGATCTGTTCCTCAGAATGTTGAGCATTAGGTTTAAAGTAAAGTTTTTGCTACAAAAATTTTCTATTCTTACCTGGTGCCTCTTATGAATCATTATTAGCTTTTTGCCTATTTTTTCGCAAATTAGGATAAACTCTCAGCTGCTATTCAGATAATTCATTCTTCTCAAGTAGCTTTAGAGCTTGCAAGTAAACCTAAAACTACAGAAATTATAGATCTTCTAATTTAAGCACTAATGCTTTTAAATGATCCAAAATATTGGCAAAAACTTAGCGATATTCAAGAGCTTCATCCTTCCATTTTTCAAAAAATAACAGTAAATCTGCAAAAAAACGATACTTCGGTGCTAAAAGGGGATCTGCCCTATATAACCTCAAAGAAAGAAGATCGTTATGTTGTAAATTTTGTTTCTAATTGTCAGGATCCAGCATTTAAAACTAGTCTTTGAGGAAAATTTTACGTACTACTCCACTTTAGACTATTCTCAAT
>Ga0316217_10006356_pt1 | contig 11727 bp, 12 predicted proteins | sample 1anoAmetaG_FD_203633 | JGI IMG/M metagenome (GOLD analysis project Ga0316217, IMG submission 203633) | Freshwater microbial communities from Trout Bog Lake, Wisconsin, USA - 1anoA | ecosystem: Environmental > Aquatic > Freshwater > Lake > Hypolimnion/Profundal zone | place: USA: Wisconsin... | reverse complement strand
TACTAAGGTCAAAGATGATTTTTTCCTGTAATTTCTTGACCTCTGCAAATCTCTGATGTTTCGAATTATATGAGATGGAGGTTTAGTGTGTGATATAAATAAAAATATAACTTAAGTAGATAATGCAAGTGAATATTCCAAAGGAGGTGCCGTTCCTGCCCGGACATGTCTTCCACGATCCGTATAAGCAAAACTACCACAAGACTCAACAGTTCAACTTCGTAGATGGTTCTCAGCAAGAGAAGAGGCAGTTCCTCAAATAGGAAATTGACTAAAATCTCATTGATTAGATGACCAAGTCTTTGAACAATCTCAGCTTTCAGAAGCCCAGGCAGGCGCCTGAGAATGACTACATTCCGCGTGTTCAGCCACCTTGGCTCAAATACGATCGAAAAGTGCTGAGATTTTATGCCTATTTCCAATAGCACGTTGTGGAAAGCAGGCTAGAGAACTATCGTATTCGGCCTGTCCTCATTTACTACTATCTTTCGGACTAAACAATTTTCATCACAGAGAAGAAAGTGGAGAATTCAGGCATTCCCCAAGGAGTGTTTTTAAAGAGGCAAAAAGTACCTAAGGTCATTGGAGAACTTGCTGACCACTATACTTGGAAAGACCTCAACATCTCTATCAACATCAACTTTTTTGAGAGGATTTTCAGGATATATGACTGCGACCCCTTCACCAAATAGTTCTACAACTATATGTAAGTTGCCCTGAATGAACCTGAAACCCTGCCTAATGACCTCTTCAAAACTTTCATAAGAACCAAAGACGCAAAGATCAATCCCCCAGATACCAAAGAATACAAATAATACATCTAGGTAAAGTTAGGAGGAGGACATCCCAACGACGGTCTCAAAAAATATCTTGACAACGACCGAAAAGTTCTTTCCTTTAGGCTGCTCTGGAATGATGCCACTTTGTAAGGAGGCTATAACTATTTCACACTCAATTACTTCTTAGCAGATGACACAGTCGAGGTCAAAGAAGTCAGGTTCCAGAATTCAGGAAGAGACCCATTCCCTCTGTTGCTCAAAAGACAGAAGCTACCCAAAAAAGCGATAAATACGGTATATCCAGGAATGAGCCTCAAAAAAGAAGAATTTTACTCACCAGCTGATTTCACCATTGGAGAGCACGTTAACGTCTTTGGCAGAGACTGCGTGGTTTATGATGCTGACGATTTCACTAAGGCTTACTATAGATACAAGTTGGGAATTGAGCTTAATCCTATCAAAATTGAAGAGGGATAGAAGAAAAGCATTTAACATCAGATTCCTCCTTTCAATGGCTACGGAACTCCTGAAGATTCCTTGGGCAGTGTGTTCAGTCTGCAGCCCAAGCCCCCGAAAAAAGATATGACAAAGCTATTCACTAACGATCAATACGTTCTAAGATTTGAGGCTAGACTGATTTCGCAAAACAAAGATGAGCACAATCGAAAGTTTATAGTGTCATTCTTCTGTGGTGACGACACTATCCAAGTCTATCAAAGTGCTGACAAAAATTCAGGCATATGGGGAGGCAAGTTTTTGGAAAGGAAGAAACATTAACACAAAACCGAGGGCAGGTACCTCGTTGATACAGATTTCCAAATCGGTTCAATAGTGAATTTGGGTGCCTACAACTTCCAGCTGCTGAAAGCCGATGATTTCACCATCAACTACATGAGATAGCGACCTTAGAAGTTCCCAGAAGTAAGCATCGAGACAGCCCTCAACAAACTAAAGTCTTTGTCCCGAAATTTCAACAGCTACGAAGACTTCTTGATCTGGTTTGTAAAAAGTAAGCAATGGTTTATGTAGATGTCGATCCATCAAACAGAGGACTTCTTGAGTTCGACGAGTTCAGCAAGAATCTGTCAAGACACCTGAAACTGACCAACCCTGAACTATACGTGATTTTCAAGTATTCGATTGACAAGGAGCAGCTGTCGATGAAGAAGTTGTTCAAAAACTTGGGAGGAAGTTGATTTCCACATATTATCTACTTTACCCCAACTAGCTTGGCCTCGTCTGTTTTGTGGAGGAGGTGCCCTAATATAAAGATTTGCTAATTATATTTGAATTATTTTTAAATAATGGCTCATCTTCAAAACTATGCCCAGCAAATGGGAGGCTTTGATTTCGCCTTTTCTCAAAGGTACCAGCTGAGTTACTAAGGAACGCCATGCTAGAGGAGAAGAAAGTCATCAAATCGCTCTCCTATAAAAAAACGGGAACTACTATTGTCGGGGTCAAGTATAATGGGGGTGTCGTACTTGCTGCTGATACTAGAGCCACTGGAGGCTCCATTGTTGTCGAAAAGAATTGCGAAAAAATCCATTACATTGCGCCCAATATCTATGCTTGTGGAGCAGGAACAGCCGCAGATACTCAGTTCGTCAACCTTTTCATGTCTTCAAATTTGGAGCTCCAAAGACTCAACTCTGGCAGACAAACTAGGGTGAGTTCTTACATCACCTCCACCGCCAGCCTCCTCTATAGGTACCAAGGTAACTTAGGCGCCTATCTGATCGTCGGAGGGTTTGATATTCTGGGCCCTCATTTAGTGATGCTCAGTGCTGAGGGAAAGTACTCTTTCTTTGATTTAGTTATTCCTACCTGCCGTATGCCACTATGGGTTCGGGAAGTCTTCACGCAATGACCATAATATAATCGAAATACAAGGATGACATGACAAGAGAGGAGGCTGTGGCTTTGGTGATTTAGGCCATTTCGGCGGGTATCTATCACGATTTGGGATCGGGCTCCAATGTGGATTACTGCGTTATCACGAAAGAGAAGTCTGAGATGTTTAGGAATGCTGTGCTCAACAAAGATCTGCATTAAATCAGTCTTTGAACCAACTCTGATTGTTCGTTCTTATCATTAAAAAACTGTGCTGATTAAAGCAACTCCTACTCCCATAATCGCTCAAAGGCTGCTATTTATTATTGCCTGATTAGGACGACGACAGGTTGAGGATCCTGGCCTCAGGGCTTTTGTTGATGATGGAGAAGAGCAAGTAGGTGAGGTAGAAGTGTCCGAAGTGGTTGATGGTGAAGGTCATCTCCACTCCCAACTAGCTAATGGCCTTCTCGTTGGGATGAGCCCTGCGTTATTGATGAGTATATCCAGCTGTGAAAATCTGCTGTTCACGTGCTCCGCGAAGAGTTCCACCGATCTCCTCTTGGAGAGATCCAGCTCGAAACTGGTGATCTAGCCTTTGGAGTTAGGACATGAGGCAATGATGGACTTGACCGCTTCTGTGTTCTTGGCGGTTTTTCTGCTGCCGATGATGATGCGGTGGCCGTCGGCGTAGAGCTCTCGGGCGGTTTCCAGCCCGATGCCTGAGTTGCCCCCAGTGATAACGATGTTTTTGGTCGATTGGCCCTTCTCAAGCAACAATTTCGGTGATCTCAATAGAAATAAGTTATATCGCAAGATTCACTCTATCTAAGAAAAATATCTAGACAACCCAAAACAACAAGTTCTGTGCATTCTATCGAACGAGAGATGGATCAACGAATGTCTATGGCTGGCTTGGTTGAATATCGTTGTAATTAATAAAGGTAAGATGCGTGATAAGTGATATGTGGTGAGTGATGTGTTGATAGGTTGGTGTGATTGGTGCGAGATGTGATCATTTCGTGCCGAAGCGGATGAGGATGGCGTATAATGGCATTAGACAGGTTAGCAAGATCGGTTGATAAGAAAATCATTTTATGTCGAACTTTATGCCCTACAGTTTCTAGCTGAGTTCCCACAATCTCTGTATTTCCTTCTTGTCGTTGCCCAGAGGGTTCATCTCCTTCAGGGCAGTGTTGCTGTCGTAGTAGGCTCCGCTTCGGATCTCCTCGAATTTTACTCTGGAGATGTCCTCGCTCCGGCCTCATTGTCCACATACAGGCAGCAGCAGAAGCATTTGAAGCAGGTGATCCCAGAAACGCCTGTGCCGAATTCAGAGTCCACTATCCCGGGATGCAGGGAGGCCGTGTTGATGTGCTTGTGGCTGCTGAGTCTGTCGGCAAGGGCTGAGGTGAACATCACGTTGGCCAGCTTGGAATTGGTGTAGCTATTGAGTGAGCCCAACTCTGGTCACACTTGGGTCATTAACCAAAGACTACGAAGCCTGGAAGTGTCCAGCCGCGGATTATTGAGCTAACGAAAGATTACATTTCAAACTTCTTCGGCAGTATTTTTTAGTTGAGGAATAGAGGGTTGAAGCGGTTTAATGGTTCCGAGATTGAGCCTTGGGACTTTATTGGATTCATACGATGCATTAGACGGACAAACTCATGAGTGATAAAGTGATTAGCTGCAAAAAAGTTATAAATCAAAGAGGAATGCTCGTGTAAGGATAAGCATAGCGATGGGACAGTTCCTTTTTGAGAAACTCTGCCTCTTTCTTAAGCTACCTCTCCCAATTAAGCTTATCTTCCTCTCTTTGCTTTTTGATAACAAGTTGCTCGTTAATATACCTATCTCTTTCTGCTTTGGCCAGCTGTGTGTTGATTATGATCTATTCTCGGCTGGATTCGGTGTTTGACCTTATCTTGCTTTTGTTTGCTTTCTCCCCATTTATGACCTTCTATACGGAAATGTAGGAGGATTCGTTGTTGGTGGTGAAAGAGCCGCTGAGGTTGTTGTTGCTATTGGAATTTTCCTGCTTTCTCTGATTTATCTTTTTCTTTAGCAGCTTTAGAGGTTTCTTGAAGTAGTCTTTATTGTGGTCGAACTAGGAGTGTAGTAAGTTGGGCTAAGTCTCCATTCTTCTCCCGATATCTTCCAAAGAGTCATTAAGACCATCTCTCTTGGATACCACTCGTATGCGATCGTTGCTTTCTTCGACTTAGATTGAATTCCTGTATTGCCTGCTTGAAGCTAGATCAGTTTGCTCAGTTCTGACCTTCCCCTGGAAATGTTTGGCCGAAGGCGAACTCATCTTAACTTTCTTATTGTTCAAAAATACAACATTCGCCTCCTACTCATCCTATAGTATTTCAGGTAAGATATCTTCTTTGCTCACTGAGGCGAAATCTTTGCTAAAGGAGGCTTGGCCTACCAATTTGCTGGATGTTGATTATTTGGCGTTCTTTTTAGCGCTTTTCTGGATTCTGATGTTTTCGGGTTTGTTGGGGCCGAATCGACTGGGAGTGCCCTCTGAATTTTCGTCAAAATATTTCATCTATGACAAAGTAGAAGTTTTGAGCTCCAACTGTTTCTAATTCTGATTGTTGCTCTTTTTGCTTAGAACCCTGTTAGTTTTATCAATCTGCTGAAGCTTTTGCTATTAGTTGGATTACAGCTCTAGGCAGGGTTCTTTGTTTTTGCTGAATTTTTGAATAAACGGATGGGAAAGAAGCTATTTGGCTGAACTACGTTTAGCCGGGTTTACAGCTAAACAGCTTTCAAGGAAGCTTTTGCATTATTTGCTGATATTTTAGGGGAAGGGAGGGAATTTGCTCATACAAATGGTTTTGAAGGACTACTAGAACGTCGGAGCCATATTAACCCATGGGACTTTTCCAGTGAGCATCTCTATCACAACGCAGCCAACACTCCAAACATCTCCTTTGTAGTCCATTCCTAGATTCTTGATGACCTAGGGCGCCATGTAGGGTAGACTATCCCCTCGGGCAAACATCCCCTGCTTTTTTGATTTGGCCTGGTGCTACTTCGAAAGCAGCCTTACGTCATACAACTCCGCAATCGCAAAGTCACTAACTTTGACGGTATTCTGTTCAAACAGAAACACATTATTGGTTTTGAGGTCTCCATGGATAATCCCATTACTATGCAGATAACATAGCCCTTCGACTATCTGCTCGACGATGGGAGCGATGTGTTCCTCCAGCAACTTGCCCTCTTTCTGGATGTGCTTCTTGAGCGAGCCCTCCTTAGACAGCTACATGACCAGAGAAAGCTCCTTTTAGCTCAATTAGAAATGGAGGAAGGAGAGCACTTTGGCGTGGGTGAGTTATTTGAGTCTGGGCATAAGTTAGAGGTAGTGGTCCTTGAAATGCTAGAAGTTCGGCTGCGTCCTGAGCTGGTCGATGACTTTGATGGCATATTCCTTCTTATCCTTTTGGTGGATGCAGCGATAGACTCGCGCGTGGTGACCCACGCCGATCAGTTCCTTCCGCTCATACAGGTCGATACCCAAGGGGGCGACATTTGTAACGCTCTATTATGATGTACCGCAACCCATTTCCACCCTGCTCTTATTTTAGTTATAAAGTATTAATAAATTCTATTCCTCCTCAGCAACTTGCTCCTCCTTCGCTCTTCTACACTCGATCGCTCCAGCCAACCTTTCCAGATCGATGCAGGCCGGTTAGTTGCGAGTATGAAGGATAGGCAGACAAAAAAAGGGTATGGAAGATCATCATTGGCTCTTCTGGGAGAAGGTAGTATCAAGTTACCTCTACATTGCCTTGAGCCGGTCCTTGAGCTGCTTGTTTTGGTCTTTGAGATCAACGTTCTATCGGAGAGTGTTCTTGACGATTTTGTTCCATTTGTTCTCGCACTTGGCCAAACATTACTTGAGTACTGCGATTTCGTTTTTCATCTCTGAGTGTTGCTAGAGGATGGCGTTGAGATCTTTCGCTGACATGGTCACCAACTCTTGGCTTTCTTCATTCATATTCGGATGCTTTATTATAGAAATAGATGAGCTAAATTTAAATTATAGAAAAGGCGTTGAGTAAATAAGGAATAAATTGGCCGACTGCGCTTGCAAAGGATAGGCAGTAGTTTGCATTTGTATTTGAGAATAAGGTTGTGACATATCTATTATTATTTGATGCGAAATTAATAAGAGGCAGATGTCGAGTACCTCGATTATATAAGACCCGCCTGGTCCAGACGCAACCAGTCCGATCCCAACCATCCATAATCCCTCGACAAGCCCCCTAGAACGCAGGCTAAAGGCTGTGAATAGTCACAGAATTAGCATTAAGTTGCTCTATCAGATAGGACAAAGTCGAACTAAGGCAAGGGAACTAGTTTTCCTGTGAGTATTCCGCAAGGCAAAACGATACAATAGCTTGCCGATATGATTTAGTAGTAAGAGAGGGCCAAAGAGCAGAAATTGAAATTGTAGCTATTGCAGCATTAATGCGAGTAGGTCCAAGGCTAGGCCAAGGCATAGATCAACAACAATCATAATCCTCAAGAGAAAGGTCGAAACTAGGAACATTAAAAGCTTTAAAAACAAGAGTTCACAGCGCATAACTAAATGAAAATCTAACAAAACGCCTCAAATTCAAACACTGAACATTAACACAACCCAACCAACCGCAGTTAGCCTGAAAAAGACTCCAGACCCTAAAACAATTCAAAGATAAGTTGCCCTAATGTAGAAGTAACCTATTTCAACTGCCGCATCAACCTTTCCCTCCAAAGCATACATGAATCTACTGCCGATATCCTCTTCATCCCCTTTGAAACCCATCACCTGGAATACTACCCAGGCAGCATATTTAAACCAATACTTTAGAGCTAGTGCCTCAAACTCTAAAAGTAGACTATGTTTGAAGGCAGCATCTACCTAAAGAGTAACCACCAGCTCAAAAATTTCAAGTATTTAGTCTTCATCAAAGTAAAGAAGGGGCGTTTGGCATCAAATTTTCCGTTAGGACTGACCAGCCTGCTCCAAAAAGTGGCAAAGGACAAACTCCCAGTCCAAAAGATGCTCTTCTGCCTGGACCACAAATCATTCACTCTGTCCCAGCTGATCGACGGACTCCTGTTATGCAAATAGTTGAAAAAGCAGTAGTCTTTGGAGTTCAGCATATCCGGAGTCTAGGGCTGTGATTTCAAGGAGATGTGCCGAGAATTCGAGTAGAAGCTGTTGGCCGAACAAGTTGATATTTGAGTATTTTAATTGAGTTATTAAGTTAGAGTATCGGGGTCATAATTATATTGATGCAGTAGACGACCCTTGGGGGCGGCAAACTCGAAACCACCCTCAAAACTGAGGAGAAGACTATCGACTTCGCGAAGGCACAGATCACCGATGGAGAGCTAATGACAGCCAAATCCATTCTGGACCAATCTTACAAAAAGCTATAAAATTTGAAACAAAACATGGACTACCCATAGCTCTAGCGATGGCGTGTGACTCTGCTCGAGCGGATTTAGTAGCACTACCTGTAGATCAGGGAGATCAGGAGGCGGAAGTCGAAGAAGGAATCGGCTGAGAGTCAAACTACCGAGACCAATTGATAATGCATTTTGGGAGTGTCATTACTATCCTTTTTGGACTGGATTTGGATTGTTTGAGGGTTGAGGGTGAAGGTTACACTTAACTCTGTGCAGACTGTGATGTTTTTGGTTAATAGGATTCAAATTATAATAACTTCACCTAAATCAGCGGCAGCTCAGACACCCCTCAGCAGCACTACTGCTTCTAGGATGAAGACTTGTCATCCTTCTTGTGGAGTTTAGAACCCGTATAAGACAGAACTCCTACCTTCTATTATTCGTCTAGTCGTTTCTTGATCTCCAGAGCCATATAATTGAACACTTCTGCCACATTTTTGCCAGTTTTGGCACTTGTTTCGTAGAATTTGATGCCCATCTCCTGGGCCAAGGCTGCACCCTCCGCGGAGGTTACCTTCCTTTCCTCCATGTCGCATTTATTGCCCACCAAGACCTTGAGAACATTATCCGAGGCATGAAGTTTGATCTGCTTGACCCAGTTCTCAATATCCTCAAAGGTCTCCCTCTCATTGATGGCATAGGTGAGTACTATGCCCATGGCCCCCCGATAGTAGGTCTGCGTGATGGTCTTGAACTTCTCCTGGCCAGCAGTATCCCAAATCTGTAGCCTTATCTTCTCCTTGCCGGTGTTGATGACCTTGGTCTTGAAGTCAATGCCAATGGTGGTGAGGTGCGAGGTCATGAAGTTGTTCTCGCAAAAGTTGAGCAACATGTTGGTCTTGCCCACTCCGCTGTTCCCGATCACCAGCAACTTGATGAGGTAGTCGTGTCCTTGGTTGCGCTGCATGCTTCTATCAACTGGAGAGTTTGATTATTATTAAGTTTATAGCTGCAGGCTGCAGAACAGACTATTGCAGTATACAATACATAGAGATCATTTCTCTGTGTTCCTGCGCGTGTTTTTGGGGCGCCCTACTTTTTTGTACTTCTGGAACACTGTGTACTCCGATCTGAACAGTTAGAACAGACTTGACTTGCTCACCATGCTGGCCAGGATCTAGTGGGAGCAGGGCACTCCGCATTTAAAGGAGTAGAGGCAGTTGCACTTCCAGATTATTTTGTCCAGGCTGCCGTCACTGGAGTAGTGAGGGTATGGGGCCACGATGAAAATTGAGCGTGCGGATTTGTCATACATATCGAAGATTTTGAGGGCCTCGGGGTCGGAGGAGTGGGAGGGTCTTTAGAAGTAAGTAAGGTTGTAGATCCTGCCATATTGTTCTCCGAAGGCATTGAGGATGTTGCTCTTGATGCTTTTGCGGATGGTGCGGATCTCAGGTATTTCTACGACTTGCTCATAAGGCTTGATGTCGTAGTTGGACGAACAGTTGACACTAACGATGGACTTCCTCATGACCACCATCAAAGCTTTGGCGCATCGGATGTAGGTGATCCGTGAGAAGTTGAGTTTGCTGTTGTCGATGTTGTATTTGGAGCGGATGGGTCCTGTGGTCCTCTTGGAGTCAGCATGGGCGTATTTCAGGCGGGTGATGGGGAACTCGTTCTCCTGAGCCTTGTAGATGAAGCGGAAGAGGTACTCCTTGATGGCGTCGAACATGAGTTTGTTGCCTGAGTAGTCGAAGATGGTCCCGATGTACTCGTTGGTGTTGATGCAGCTGAAGCAGAGTTTGCTGGAACTCTAGAGGATCTTGTTGAGCTGTCTGCGTATTTTGGGGGTGGGCTCACAGACTTCCATCAGTTTCTGTATGCTCTTGATGTAGTCACTGTGCGTGCGGGATAGGATGATGTTTTTGAAGAGGCTGAGATCTTCGTAACGGTCCAGTTCGCTCCCTATCTTGTCCATCTACCAGATCGGGTCGTAGAGGTGCAGACCTTTGAAGGCTTTTTGTTAGGTCAGGAGGGCAATTGCTTCGTTGAAGATTGGTTCGTTTGGGGTGATGAGTACTTTTGGGACTTTGTTGAAGATTTGAAACTGTTTGGCCATTATCTGAGCGATGTCTGAGGGTGTCTTGTAGCTGATTTACACATAAGTAAGAGAAAAGGGTTCCATCATATAGTTCAGCGTCAGTCCAGCGGTAGTAAAAATATCCCAATGCCTAGTAGACTCAGCCGCTTCTACCGTCTCCTTGAGCCTAAAGTTGAGAAGGGTGAAGTAGCAGACATCCCCCACCTCCTGAAAGCGTTCATACATCTCATTGTAGATGGTGATGAAGATGTCAGGCTGTTGCTAGACGAATTGGATCTACTAGTGGGACATGAACTACTTCTCACTGCCGTTGTTTTTGAACCAACACTTGGCGTTGCACTTGGCCACCAGGTCCACAGTCTGAGTGAAATTCTCAGTCTCCTTCTTATAGGCATAGAGGGCGTGTTTGATGAGTTTCTAGGAGTAGTTGTACTTCTTCTCGCAATACTCAACAAAAGCCTCAATGGTCATGGTTTTGGGGGCATGGTGGAACTATTCCTTGATCGTCCGTATCTTGTTCTTCATCTTGGCGTTGTTGCTCTAGTCGGTGGCAGTGTGGTTATGCTTGTTGTCGAAGTATTTGAGGACGAACTTGCGGCCTGTTTTGAGGGAGTTTACGAGCACTATTTTTTTGACGCCGTTTATTGAGGTTGTTTCGTTTCTGCAGTTGATGCAGTAGGCAGTCAGATTCTCCCAGTTTTCTCTCTTGTACTGCCGCACGACAAAATTGATCTCCTTCCTCCCATGGGCCAATTTGTCATCTTCGATCACCCTCCGAAAGTGCTCAAACCCTTCAATGTTGTAATAGGTCTCCCTATCGGGTGGAAACTCATAGGTTGACTTGCCACGATAATAGCCCGAATCCAAGGGTATTTTGGGCATCTGTATCTTCGGATGAGTGTCAGGCTCCTCTTCGTCATAGACGATCATCCTCTCATTCAGCTGAGCCCGTGCCTTGCTCTACAAATCCGGATGAAACTAATGGAAAGTGTTATTTGTTTGCATATCTTGGTTTTCATTCATCTCATCAGATAAGAGGTTAAATGTAGGTTTATATTCTTCGTCTTGCTCTTAGCCTGAATCTGAGGACTAATGCTTCCGAGAAGACTTCATCTGGAGTTATGACCAATCCATCATTGCGCATATGAATTTGTCTGAGGTATATAAATATGCTAAGTGAAGTTACGCGTTTGTAAAAGACAGCTAACCAATCCTTAAGGGTTGAATCAACTAAATTGATTTTCTACTTATATGCCTATATTAATAATAACTATGGGCAACGCTATACATATGCTTAGAAGGGGCGCAAACGAACTCAAATAGTCGATAAGTCTAAGCGAGGCCTTTTCGACCATCCAGCAAAAAAAAGGGGATCGGTTCATCAAAACCTTTATGGCCACCTTTGTGCTTTCGATGGGGATCGTAGATCTTTAGATATGCAGAGTTTGTATAACCATCAGATCCAGTACCAAATCGAAAAGGATTATCTTTAGTATCGAGGAACTGTCACCTAGAAGCTCACCTGATGTTTGTATAAGTTTATGCCTAGTCTTAACCTCATCAACTCTGCTTGGAGAATGAAACCTTGAATAA
>Ga0316217_10006355_pt1 | contig 11730 bp, 8 predicted proteins | sample 1anoAmetaG_FD_203633 | JGI IMG/M metagenome (GOLD analysis project Ga0316217, IMG submission 203633) | Freshwater microbial communities from Trout Bog Lake, Wisconsin, USA - 1anoA | ecosystem: Environmental > Aquatic > Freshwater > Lake > Hypolimnion/Profundal zone | place: USA: Wisconsin... | reverse complement strand
TTAAAAACGACTGCTCTTAAACTGCTGTTTGCGCATATTTTGGACGTGCAACAGGCTTGTCTTCGCTATCCGTCCTGGCGATGCTTAAACCCATGACACAGTTGCCTGTAAATTTGGCACCTTCCTCAACTACCAGTTTTTTGATTTTGATATCACCTACTACCAAAGCCGTTTTGCTTAATATGAGTAACTCGGTTACTTCTATATTTCCATTTACGCGACCGTCAATATAGGCGTTTTGGCAAAGAATATCTCCTTCAATTACACCAGTTGCACCAACTACTGCCTTTGATTTTGAGGTTACATTACCTACTACTTTTCCATCAATGCGCACGTCACCTTCTGTACTAACGTCTCCGTTAATAGTGGTCCCCTGGCCAAACTGGTTCATTACCCGCAGAGCCGCCGTTGCTTCTTCCGTTTTATTTTTTCCGAACATAAGCTGTCGTTTTAAAGGTTATAAAATAAAAACCGGGCGCCTAAAATACGATATAATCCTTAGGATTCAAACTACGGCCCTCATGCCAAAGCTCAAAGTGAAGGTGCGGCCCGGTGGAGAACTCCCCGGTACTACCTACAAAAGCAATCACCTCACCGGCCTTCACAAAGTTTCCTGGCTTTTTAAGCAGTTTTGAATTGTGTTTATACATGGAAACCAGGTTGTTAGCATGTTGAATTTCAATAACATAGCCGGTTTCCAGTGTATAACTAGCTGAAATTACCTTTCCGTCTAACACAGCTTTCACTGGAGCATCCTGTTTGGCAGCTACATCAATGCCGTAGTGCTCCTTTTGTTTGTCGTATTCATCGGTAACATAACCTTCTACCGGATCCATCAGGTGCATCTGCTTTACCTCATCTACTGCTCCGTTGTTTTGGTTGGCCCCGTAACTTAATGAGTAATTGTCCTCATCTTCGACCTGCTTGCGCAACTCCTGGTCTTGGGGTTTTATCTCATCCAGTTTAATGTGAGCCTTGTCAACTTTACCACCGGTATTGGCTTTCGGGCGGGTTGTATCAATATTCCCACTAGCCACATTGGCTATGTTCTCCAGCCATAAAGCCCGGGCATCCAGCGCGTCTTGTAATGAATCCGTTTTAAATTGAAGTTGCAATATCTGGCTGCGGTAGTTATAATCTCCAAAACCCGGTATAAAATACTTCAAAGGCGTATAAATGATGGCAGCGGCTGTTAAAAAGATAAGCGTAAAGCCAATAACACCCAAAAAGACCCAAACATTATTACGGCTTAGTGAAAGCGAGAATTTCTCCTCAAACGTTTCATCATTCAGGACCACAAACCTGAATTTATTTTTCAGATTTTTATTCGGACTTCTTTTTATTCGCTCTGCCATCTTTACTTCAAATGCTTTATATCCCTTATTTACCCTATTTTGCCGCCCGAAATTGTGTTACTTTTATTTTAAGTAAAACGAAATATTTTTGTTGTTTCGGTGTTAAATGCCTGTTCGCCTAAAACCGTTGATAAAATTGAAGTTGCCAAAGGTATTAATATTTTCTTTTTGCGTTGGCCTGGTGCTGCTTTACGGATGTTCAACAACCAACCATTCGCCTATTGCTACCCAGAGTTATCACGATATAACTTCGCACTACAATGCCTATTTTAACACCAACGATAAGGTAACCAGTATCCTTGCCATTGCTGAGACCACCCATAAAGACAAGTTCGACTCGGTTATACCGGTTTATTATTACAGCAGTCCCAAGGAATTTGCCAGCAACTCGAGCGACCTTGACGATGTAATTAAACGCTCAACCGCAGCTATCCAGATACACCCTACCGCCAACTGGACTGACGACCATTTCCTGATTATTGGCGAAGCCTATTACCTGAAAGGCGAATATGATAAGGCAGCCAATAGCTTTAAATACATCACTACCCAGTTTAAAAATGGTGTCGACTACGTTAAAGTGATGAAGTCGTTGCACAAAAAGGTAGGTAAGTATGTTCCGGGTAAACCAAACACCGTAAAGCCCCAGGTAAAAACCATTGTTAATCCTGACGGAACAAAAACCTTAGAAAAAGTCGATAACCGGCCGGAAAATTCTTTGTGGATTCACACCCCGGCACGTTCAGAAGCTTTAGTGTGGCTAATTAAAACTTATACCCGCCAAAATAAATTTGACCAGGCGGCAGCCATCGTAACCTATGTGCGGAGCGATAACAATTTTTACAAAAACTACGACCCCGATCTTGACCTGGCCGAAGCAGATGTAAAGGTTTCGAAAAAAGATTACGCCGGTGCAATTGACCCGCTCGAAAAATACCTTGCCCGTGATAAGGTGAAGAAAAAAAAGAGATTGATGGTTCGTCCTTTGTTTGTGTTGGCGCAGTGCTACCAAATGACAGGCAACAGTTCAAAAGCCATTGAAAATTACAAACTCGTATTAAAGAGTCATCCCGATTACGACATGGAGTTTTATGCCAAATTAAAGATGGCCAAACTGGCCCAGGGCAGCTCTAACAACAACGCCGAAATTCTTGCCTTGCTCTCCAAAATGTCGAAGCAAAGCAAATACCGCGATTACTGGGACCAGGTTTACTATGAACTTGCACTCATTTCTCTTTCCGAAAAAAACAGGGACCTCGGTCGCAAGTATTTACATAAGTCTATCGCATCATCTAAAAGCAACGAGCAAAAGGCCATCGCCTTCCTAAAACTTGCTGAGCTGGATTATGAAGATGAAGCTTATGTGCCTTCCAAATTTTTTTACGACTCTACGCTTGCCTTTATTTCTAAAAATGATAAACAGTACCGGTCGATAGAAGAGCGCGATAAAGTGCTTGATAACCTGGTAAAACAGCTAAATATTATTGCTGCTGAAGACAGCCTTCAACATTTGGCTTCTCTTTCAAAGGAAGACCTTGAGAAGGCTATACAAGCGGAAATAGCACGAAAGAAAAAAGAAGACGAAGACAAAAAAGCTGCCGCCGAATTGGCGAAGCAACAAGCTCTAAATCCGCTCACAGGGTCTGGCTTACCCGGTGGTATCAATGCCAGCGCTGCAAGCTGGTATTTTTATAATACCGCCACCAAGGCTCAGGGGTACAATGATTTTATCAAAAAATGGGGCAACCGTACGTTGGAGGAAGATTGGAGAAGAAGCAACAAAAGCACCTCGTCATCAACCGAAGATGAACTTGCTGCTACCACCATAGCTGATTCCTCAAAGAAAGACACCGTGCAGGTGGTTAAAGGTTCGCTCGAAGAAAAGATGTTGGCCAATGTGCCTACCACGCCCGAAAAAATGGCGAAGTCTATCGAGCGGATGGTGGATGCTTACTACAATGCCGGTACTATTTATAAGGATGGTCTTGAAAGCTATGGTAAGGCGCAGGATATGTTCGAAACCGTTAATCAGCGTTTTGCCAAACACAAGTTGTTACTCGAAAGCTACTATAATCTTTACCTCATTGGTATGAAGATTAAGAATAATCCGATGGCTCAAAAATATAAGGACCTCATACTGGCGCAGTTTCCCGAAAGTGTTATTGCCAAGGTGCTGAAAGACCCCAATTACGTTAACCAGGCCAAGATGAAGGAAAAAGCCATTGACGATTATTTTGAAAGCGCCTACGATGACTACGCTAAAAACAAACTCGACTCAGCCTGGTATAAAATCGAAATGAGCAACACCCTGTTTAACCCGAATCCTTTGAGCGCCAAATTTCAGTTGCTGCAGGCTTTGATATTGAGCAAACAAAACCGCCTGGGCGATTATGTGCAGGCGCTCAATAGTATCATTAACAAAGGTACTGATGTGGCCATCAAAAAAAGCGCTACCGATCTTTTATCCCTACTCAATAAATCGAAGCTGCCACAGGTTGATTTAAGTAAAGATACCACCCGCCGCGACTCACTCAATGCGCTTTATGGTGCTATGATGCAGGCACCGGTGGCTATTAACGCTTCCCGTCCCGATACTGCTGAACTTACCATGTTGCAAAAAATGGAACAGGCCAAACAATTGGCCATCAAAAGCGGCGTATTAAAGGTTGATACCACTCCCAAACCCGTTGCCACAGTTGCAGGTAAAGATACATCGGCTAAAGGTGCCACCGCCTCGGTTGCCGGAGTAAAAACGCCCGATGTTGCACCCGTTGATACTACTTCGCCTTACGTCCGTTCTGATGATGCAGTGCATTATTTTGTTATTTATATTAAGGACCCTGCCGTTGCTAAAGCGGCGGTAATGAGCACTCTGGCTAAAGTAAATGCCTACAACTCTACCCAGTTCCCCGAAAAACGATTACAGGCCAAGCAGTCGTTAATTGATGCAAAAAACCAGCTCATCGCCATCCGCCAGTTTAAAAGCAAAGCCGATGCCATGACTTATTATAATTCGGTGGTTACCCAAAACCAGCTGTTTAATGATATGAAACCCGAACAGTATGGTTTAGCAGTAATTTCAACACCCAATTTCAGCACCTTGCTTTCTGAAAAGAATATCGATGTCTACATCAATAAATTCTTCAACAGGGTTTACAAGAAATAAAAATCCGGTAGTGTCGCTTCAATATCTTCTTATTTTTGACTCCGTTGTCAACCATGTCATATAAAAAAATAATTGCTTCCTTTTGGGCCCTCTTTACGTTGGGCATTTTATCTTTGGTGTTAGTTTTCTATCTCATCGCTAAGGGCAAAATGGGCTACATGCCCAGTTTCGAAGAACTTGAAAACCCCAATAGCAACCTGGCCACCGAAGTTATTTCAACCGACCATGTAACCATCGGTAAGTTTTACCTGGAGAACCGCAGTAACATCGCCTACGAAAACATCAACCCTAATCTTAAGAAAGCCATTCTTGCTACCGAGGACATTCGCTTTTTCGACCATACCGGCGTTGATATCCGCGCCTTATTCCGCGTGTTAAAGGGTTTGTTTGTGCACGAAGGCGGCGGCGGTGGTAGTACCATCACCCAGCAGTTGGCTAAAAATCTTTTTCCCCGCGAAAAGCTCAGTAAAATCAAACTGGTGTTCCGAAAGTTGAAGGAATGGATTATTGCTGTTAAACTGGAGCGCTCGTATACTAAGGAAGAAATCATGGCCATGTATTTTAATACGGTGCCATTTAGTGATAATGCTTTCGGTATTAAATCAGCCGCCAATGTTTATTTCGGTAAACCGGTCGATTCTCTCAACATACAGGAAGCTGCTGTTTTGGTGGGTATGCTTAAAGCGCCTTCTGAGTATAATCCCCGCACAAAAAAGAAAGCCTCTTTACAAAGAAGAAACGTGGTGATAGACCAGATGTATCATTATGAGCTGATAAATAAACAACAGCGCGATTCGCTGATGAAGCTGCCCATCGAACTCGACTTTCATGCTGAAACCCAGAATGAGGGTGTGGCGCCTTATTTCAGAGAATACCTGCGCCTGTGGATGAAAGACTGGTGCGACCAGCACCGTAAACCCGACGGCAGCAAATACAATATTTACAAGGACGGACTAAAGGTTTATACCACCATCGATTCACGTTTGCAGCGGTATGCGGAGGAAGCCCAGCGCGAACACTTATCGGTAATACAAAAAACTTTTTTTGATGGCTGGAAAGACCGCGACCCCTGGAAAGATTACAAAACCGAGTGGAAGGCCATTTACGAAAAGTGCCCGCGTTATATCGACCTGAAGGCCGAAGGAAAAAGCCCTGAGGAGATTGACAGGATTTTAAAGACGCCCATCAAAATGCGCATCTTTACCTACGATGCACCGGGCGAGGAAAAAGATACCCTCATGTCGCCGTACGATTCTATCCGCTATCACCGCATGATTTTTCAAAACGGATTTTTGGCCGTTGACCCCGAGTCGGGTTTTGTGCGCGTTTGGGTGGGTGGTGTTAATTATAAATATTTTCAATACGATCACGTAAACATCAACACCAAAAGGCAGGTAGGCTCAACGTTTAAACCCTTTGTTTATACCGTGGCTATACGCGATAAAGGATATTCGCCTTGTTTCAGGGTACCTAATCAAATGATAACTTTTGAAAAAGGCGATCCGCGGTTTCATTTGTTGCAGGACTGGACCCCCCATAATGCCGATGGTAAATATGGCGGTACCCTTAGTTTAAAGCAGGCGCTGGCCAATTCGGTAAACTGTGTTACCGCTTATCTGATGCACGAAATAGGACCACAATCGGTGGTTGAATTAATCAAAACCATGGGCGTTAAAAGCGACATACCGGTGCAGCCTTCTATCTGTTTAGGTACACCCGATATTTCGCTGTGGGAAATGGTAGGTGCCTACACTACTTATGCCAATAAAGGCACGCACGTAGAACCGCTTTTTGTTACCCGTATTGAAGACAGAAACGGCAACGTATTGCAGGATTTTGTAGCCAATAAAAACGAAGCGCTTGATGAGCAAACCTGTTATGTAATGGACGAACTGCTGCGCAACGTGGTATTAGGCGGCACCGCGGTACGAATTCGCTACCGGTTCCATTTAATGAATGATATTTTCGGAAAAACCGGTACCACGCAAAGCTACGCCGATGGATGGTTTATGGGCTGCACACCCGATTTAATTGCCGGTAGCTGGGTGGGTTGCGACGACCGTTACATCCGTTTTCATAGCATGGAAAACGGGCAAGGAGCTACTACGGCCTTACCGGTGTGGGCTTACTTCTTTCAAAAAGTATATTCCGATAGCTTGCACTTTAAACAGGAAATTAACCCCGAACACCGCTTTGAGCCGCCCAAAGAAAAAATTACCATCGAAATGGACTGCAGCAAGTTTGCCGAAGGCAAAAGCGGCAGAGATAAGGGCAGTGAGTTCGAATAGAACCGTTTCTCTCTATAGGTAATTATTCAGCCTCCGAAGCTGAGGGTTAACCGCTCAGCAAAAAGAACAACCTTGCCAGGTGTTTGCTTTCCGGCTTGCGGTCCTCCCGCCCCGGGAGTCAGAGGATAGGGCTGGTGCATTTCCTTAATTCAATAACCTTAGGGGGGTATACCTTTTTAAAAAATGGGTATTGATTATCAATTCATTAAACAGCAGTTTCGGAAAAAAGGTATACCCCCCCTTGTTTTTCTATGTGTAATTAATTCATTGCCAACATTATAATTTATTATAAAATAATTGCAACCATACGTATTAACCCGGTAGCAGGTTACGTGGTATCACGCAATGGCCTAACCTGTTTATGTATAGCCTTCTATAAAAATGTATAGGTATGTATAGAAATGTATAGGTTTTTGAAAATCACGCTTTCCTTGCAAAGCTTTCCATCCGGTCGGTTCCTCCAACCGGTTCAGGCTTAGCGCCGTGTAACCTGGTCCCAAAACTGCGTGATAAGAATGGATTAGCCGTGCTGGTTTTTTAAAAATAACCCGCCACAAACCAAAGCGCTGTGTACCCGGTTATTTTAAACAATATTTCAAAGAACGTTACCGGAAAAATTAATGATTACAACCGGCTACAGATAACAAATTTAATCAAATAAATCAAAAAATCGTAATTATGTTTTGTTAAACTCACTTTTTGTGAGAATTTGTATATTCCATGCGTAAAAGTACGTATCCATGCAGGTGCCTCACTGAATCCTTATTGCAACTATGACCAACGAAGAAACTATACAGCAAACCATAACCTATGTAAAAGCCGAACTGGCCAACGCCGAAGGTGGCCACGACTGGTGGCATATCTACCGCGTATGGAAAACTACCAAAACTATTATGGTAAAGGAAGAATGCGATACACTGACTGCAGAGTTGGCGGCCTTGCTCCATGACATAGCCGATTCAAAGTTCAATGGTGGCGATGAGTCTATTGGCCCGCGAAAGGCGGAACAGTTTTTACAATCCATCCACGTTAATGACGATATCATAAAGCATGTAGTTAACATCATTAAAAACATGTCGTTTAAAAGCAGCCACTTTGAACAGGTGTGGACTTCTAAAGAATTAATGGTGGTACAAGATGCCGACCGGCTTGATGCCATCGGCGCCATTGGTATAGCCCGTGCCTTTAACTACGGTGGCTTTAAAAACCGCGCGCTGTACGACCCCAACATAAAGCCCGACCTCAATATGAGCAAAGAACAATACAAAAACTCCACCGCCCCCACCATCAATCACTTTTATGAAAAACTATTACTGCTTAAAGACAAAATGAATACCGCAACCGGTAGGGCCTTAGCACAAAACCGGCACGATTTTATGGTGCAATATTTAGAAGAGTTTTACAGGGAGTGGGAGGGCGAAAACTAATAGAGCCTTACCACGCTAAAAGCACAAAGGCCACAAAGAATGTAACTCCTTTGTGGCCTTTGTGCAATATTACTTAGTGGCCTTTGTGGTTAAATGTATTACATATCTTAAAATCCCCTATTAACGGCAAAACATCCCTTTGTCATCCTATGCTTGCAGGCATAGGATAACAAACGCGAAATTTAGCGATAAAATAAATTCTGTAGAGTGATGCTCAAGCCCCAACACAAAGGCCACAAAGAACATAACTCCTTTGTGGCCTTTGTGCAATATTACTTAGTGACCTTTGTGGTTAAATGCATTACAGCAAACCCTTCAAAATAGCAATCGCCTCATCGCTATCCTTCTCTTCTGTTAAATCGAAAACGGAAGTGGCTTTTCCGTTTACATCAACATTGCCGTTAGCCAGGATAGTTTCAACCTGTGCCGGTGTAAAGTTGGCTTGTAGTTGTTTTCCGAAAGAGTAATCGGTAAACTTTTTGTTTTGTGCCGTGCTGAAATTAGAGTTGTAACGCGATAATTCTATCAAAGCCTCAACCGGTCCCGCTGATAAATGCACGCCGTTTACGCCTTGCGATACTTCGGCTAAACCCAACTCGTCTTTCTTTTCTAAAAAGGTTCTTCTTAAGCTGCCCGGTGTTGCGGAAGATGGGTTAGTAGCGCCAATAAATTTACCACGTGCATCAGCCCATGATAAATTGCCTGATAAGGTAAACACCACTATGCTTCTTCCGTGCTCGGTAAAGTGCTCTAACTGGCGGCCGTGGAAACCGTTGATTAAGTGAACCGTTTCGTTATCCAGTTTCAAAACCTCACAGTAAGTACCGCCAGCCAATTTTTTAGTGGCTACATTCTGCCAAACCAGGTCTAACGACAGGGCATTGAACATAGGGTATTGCTCCAGAAACTCAAGTCCGCCTAAAACTTTAAACTCAGTGATAGGCTTGCCGTAAAACTCAACAAACTTCTCTTTAGCGCCTTCCGAAAGATTTTCAACGGCGTTGCTGGCAATTTTATTGATGACCCCGTAATGCTGGGCTATAATGTTATGCTCTTTCAGGTAATTGGCCGAAAGCAATTTGATGTTGTGGATGGTTAAGCCAAACTCTTCAATCTTTTCCTGCACCAGGTCAAGAATCTTTTCCAGTTGAATGGAATCAGAGGGAAGGGTAATTTCAGGCTTTACAAAAAACAGGAATTCATTTTTTCCAACCGGTATTTCGGCGTTGTTATAAAGCTCCTCAAAATATACTTTATCGTGTTGTGCTTTTTTAATAGCAGATGTTATAACATCGGTAAACTTTTCAGTGGCTGTCATGGTTTCCATTTTTTGAGGCGCAAAAATACAGAAACCTGTGAAAAAAACCTGATTTTAACGAGTTTTGTTATATCTTTTGATGCTTTACTAACCTAAATGGGTGTTTAATCACCTTAATTCCGTATAAATTTGCCTCAATGACCGTTGAAGAATTTAAAGCTTACCGCGATACACTGCCCTCGCTGCCCGGTATTTATAAATATATCAGCGAGGAAAGCGAGATTATTTATATAGGTAAAGCGAAAGACCTTAAAAAGCGCGTTTACAGCTACTTTACCAAAAACGACCATAGCAACCGCATCAAGCGGATGATTTACAATATCAAAACCATTGAGTTTGTAATTGTAGATACCGAGCAGGATGCCTTTTTGCTCGAGAATTCGCTGATAAAAAAATACCAGCCCCGGTATAACGTAATGCTGAAAGACGATAAAACTTATCCGTTTATCTGCATTAAAAACGAGCCGTTTCCACGCGTGTTTTTTACCCGCAAAATTATTCGTGACGGGTCTGAATACCTGGGGCCTTATACCAGCATGTATAACGCCAAAATAGTGCTGGATTTGATGAAGAATATTTTTCCGTTGCGCACCTGCAATCTGGCGCTTACCGAAAAAAACATAGCGGGCAATAAGTTTAAAGTGTGCCTGGAATATCACATAAAAAACTGCCTGGGCCCCTGCCAGGCTTTGCAATCGAAAGAAGAATACGACCAGAACATTCAGCAAATACGGAACATTCTGAAAAGCAATTTCGGTTCGGTAAGGTATTACCTGAAAGGAAAAATGCAGGAGTATGCAGCCAACCTGCAGTTTGAGTTGGCCGAGGAATTCAGGCAAAAAATTGATTTGCTGAGTACCTACGAAAGCAAGAGCACGATAGTAAACCCGCGCATTACTAATATCGACGTTTACGGTTACACCGAAAATGATACGGCCGCATTTATCAGCTATCTTAAAATAGCTAATGGTACTATTGTAAAAACGCGGGCGCTGGAGGTAAAAAAGGTGTTGGACGAAACCAGGGAAGAACTGCTGCAGCGGGCCGTAAGCGAGCAGAGTATAGGTGATGGCGAAGCGGCCAATGAAATTATTGTGCCGTTCGAAATTGAGTTTCCGTTTGAACAGATAAAAATTACAGTGCCGCAAGCCGGCGATAAGAAGAAGCTGTTAGACCTGGCCACTAAAAATGCCCTGTACGCCCGCGAAGAAAAAGTGAAGCAAAATATGACCCCGGAAGAAAAGAAGCCGTCCTTCCGCATTATGAAAACCCTGAAAGACGATTTAAGGCTGACGGAACTTCCCCGGTATATTGAGTGCTTTGATAATTCAAACATACAAGGCACTAATCCGGTAAGTGCCTGCGTGGTTTTTAAAGAAGCCAAACCTTCGAAAAAGGACTACCGGCATTTTAATATTAAAACGGTAGAGGGGCCCGATGACTTTGCATCGATGGAAGAAGTGATTTACCGGCGCTACAAAAGGTTGCTGGATGAAGCGCAGGACCTGCCGAACCTGATTATTGTGGACGGTGGCAAGGGGCAGTTAAGCGCTGCCGTAAAGAGCCTTGAAAAGCTTGACTTGTACGGCAAAATACCTATTGTGGGCATTGCTAAAAGGCTGGAAGAAATTTATTTCCCCGAAGACTCAGTGCCGCTGTACATCAATAAAAAATCCGAATCGCTGAAACTGATACAGCAAATGCGCGATGAAGCACACCGGTTTGGCATTACCCACCACCGGCAGCGCCGCAGCAAAGCAAGCCTGGGCTCCGAACTCATCAACATTAATGGTATTGGCGATAAAACTTTTGAGCTGCTGATGAAAAAATACAAAAGCATCAGAAAACTAAAACTGGTGCCTTTTGATGAGCTGAAAGAAGTGGTGGGCGAAAGCAAAGCAAAATTGCTGACCGACGCTTTTGCTGCGAATAGTGAACAGGCCCCATCCTGATAATTTATTTGTATAGTTATATTAGATTAACCATTTTAGCCCAAACGCATGTTATTGTGGGAAGGCCCTGAAAGGAAGCATGCAGGGACTTGGAAAGGATAAGTGCCGCCTGCAATAACGCGATTAAAGAAACTATGAAAAACAACCCCAACCCAACCAAACAAGCCCCCGGTGGCATTTCATTCGATAAAACATTTACCGGCCTGGTTTTATTGCTCGTTGCTTTA
>Ga0316217_10006354_pt1 | contig 11731 bp, 9 predicted proteins | sample 1anoAmetaG_FD_203633 | JGI IMG/M metagenome (GOLD analysis project Ga0316217, IMG submission 203633) | Freshwater microbial communities from Trout Bog Lake, Wisconsin, USA - 1anoA | ecosystem: Environmental > Aquatic > Freshwater > Lake > Hypolimnion/Profundal zone | place: USA: Wisconsin... | reverse complement strand
TGATTGAACCGAAGATTCCCCCCGCCAAACCGGGCGGACGTCGGCGGACGGTTCGTCTGCGGGAGGTCGTCAACGGGGTGCTCTATCTGAGCCGCACCGGCTGTTCCTGGCGGCAAATGCCCCACGACCTGCCTCCTTGGGGTACGGTCCATTACTATTATCGTCGCTTCCGGCTGGACGGCACCTGGCAGAAGATCCACGATGCGTTGCGTGAAGATGTCCGCAAGAAGGTTGGCAAAGAGCCCACGCCTTCCGCCGCCGTTGTTGACAGCCAGTCGGTGAAGACGACGGAAAAAGGGGGGTACATGGGTACGACGCGGGCAAGAAGATCAAGGGGCGGAAACGACATATTGTGGTCGACACGCTGGGGCTGATACTGGCGGTAGTGGTGCATTCGGCGAGTATCCTCTTCATAAAGCAGTCGAGTCAGCCACATATCGGTCAACGGGCCGCGTGGATGGAGCAGCCAAGCGATGAAATCCGAGTGCGGATTCTCCTGATTTCGCACCAGCATCGCGTCGAATAAAGTCATTGGGCGTGGCGACCATGATCCATGTGGCGCTAGCTCCGAAAGTTGCTTGAGGAACGCCAAGTTAGTTTGATCGTCGTACGCGAGCAGAAAACCGCCGGATTGAGGCCGTCTTTCGTTGATAGCGGCGAATGCCAAGAGCTGTTTCAATAATTGCACAGCGTCCGATTCTGAAGGCTGCGGTTTCTCCATCGTGAGTGACCCGCATTCCACGCCGTCCTTGTGATATTTCGATTCGGACACGGCACACGCTCGCTTTTCGTCCGGCCAGCATTCAGCCGCCACATCGAAAATACCACTCGCCAATGGACGCGTCAATCCAAGTCACGGAAGATTGTTGACCACGGATGAGGTGACGATGAAAACGGATTGGAAAACAGCGGACGAATAACAATCACAAATGCACCCGCCGCGTGTACACCCACCATTCAATCACCAGCAGCGGCAGCGCGGCGGCGGCCAGCCACCACCATAATTCCAGGCGCGATTTGCCGCTGCTGGCGACCATCATCACGCCGCCGATGTTTGCGCCAGCGAAACGAAAGAGGCGGCGACATCGCGGCGCTGTTTGGGTGAAAGCCGCCGGCCTTCGCGACGAAGTACGTCACGCATCACCAGCGGAAATTGGCAGGCGCGGAGCAACTGGTCATAAGCCTTGTCCTGGATGCTGCCGCCTTCATAGCGGGCCAGTGTGGCCGGGCTGGTGCCCAGCAGGGTGGCGAAGGCATCCTGGCTGAGTTGGTACTTTTCACGGATGCCGCGAATCTGTTCGGGCGAAAGCAAGCCGTGCCGGCGGCGATATTCGGCGTAGACCTTCAAGGTTGGATCACCAAAGGCAGGATCGACCATGGATTCGCCGCAGGCAATACAAGACAGGCGCGGCACGTCGATGGCAATTTTCTCGCCGCGGACTTCGTATTCCTCACGCACGGTTTGGGCGCGGACTTTCCGGTCGGTTTCGCACATCGGACAGTAAGCCGTCTTATTCATAATCCACCGCCTTTCTTGTGCGGGTAAGCCAGCGGATGCTCCGCTGGATGAAAACTCCGGATGACCGGGCGTGCAAAGGGCTTAGCGGGATCGAGCCGAAGCTTGACGTAAACTTCGACCGTCCCTTCCATGCAGCCAAAAACCCAAATCTCTTTGCCATCTTCATTGCGGTCGGCCTCGGGGCCTAGGCAATAGTCACCGGCCGTCAGCTTGATGATGCGCGCAATCGCTTGCGCCTCGGTCATGTTCAGGTCGATCAGACCTTGGATATTCTTGGGCGTTTGCCGGAACTGCACCTTCCGGCCATATTCGATGCAGACCCGGCATTCTTGGAGAAACGAATCGACCTCCTGTACCGTAGCCATCCAAGTTCCTCAATCCGGCTCACCGCATCATCAGCAGACATACTATCATATGATAGCCACAAATCAAGGGCAGCTTCACAAATGCACCCTCCTTGTATACACCCACCATTCAATCAGCAGCAGCGGCAGCGCCGCCGCGGCCAGCCACCACCATAATTCCAAGCGCGATTTGCCGCTGCTGGCGACGGTCACCTGGCCGGCGGCGCCGGGGGCGACCGGGGCGGGTTGGAGGTTGCTTTCGTTGGCATCCAGCAGACTGACGGCAATCGTTTCGTATTGCGGAATCGGCGGATCGGTGGTGTAAACGCCGACACGGTTCAAGACCGGCAGGACGAAATCGCCGTGCTGGGGGATGGTTACTTTCTGGGAGCCGCCGGGGCCGGTCAGGGTGATAAACTTCAGGGCGGGGTCGAGTTTTTCGATGGCTGCATGGGGGATGCGCAGGGCGACGCCGGGCTGCCAGCTTGGTTTCAGGTCCATTTGCGAGGCTACCGACATGTATTGCAGCATTTGGTAGAGGAAGATCGGCATGGCGAATTTGCCGCGCAGGGGCCAGTTGCTTAAATCGGTGTCGAAGGGGATGACCAAGTGGACGGCACGCGATTCATGGTGCAGGACCATCAGCGGGCCGTTGCTGCCTTCGATCAGCACTTGGGAATCCAGGGTGGGCAGCAGCTTGAGGGCTTTGGGGACGTACAGATCGCCCCAGTTCAGATGCCGCAACATGGGATGATCGCGCTTCCAATCCAGCACGGTGTTGTCTTCAATGGTGAGCGCTTCGCCGGCGGGCGTGGCGGCGGCTTTTAACGCGGTGCCGGGCGGCAAGGCGTCAAAATAAACGAAGGCGGAGGTGTTGGGCGGGAGTTTGTCCGGCTGATAGCGGTCGAAAATAATCACATCATACGCCTTGCCAAGGCCGGAACTGCTGGTGATCTTCTGCTTGTATTCCGGCGGAACCATGGTTTGGTAGTCTTTGAGCTTTTGCACCGACAGGCCTTTTTCCAGGAAGAAATTGCCGTCGGTCACCAGCAGCACGGAAAGGATTTTTGGCGGCGGCACCACCACCGTGGCCGAATCGTCGGCGGCAAGACAATCGCCCTCCTTGGCCAGTTGCTCCACCGTGACCACCGAAGAAGTGGTCAATTCCAGGATGGGGAATTCGATGCTGTCCTTGAAAATGAAACCCGCTTCCTGGGCGGATTTGCGCTGGGCGTCATCGTAACGCTCGGGCAGCAGATTGACCGTGCCGGCGCTGCGCACCTGGCCATCAACCACCAGTTGCACCGGCACGTTGCTGACCGGGCTGGGGCCGAAATTGGCCAGGCGGGCGAACACCTGCACTTGCGTGGGGTTGCGGTAATCGCGCTGGGCGTTCATGGCGGCCACGGCTATGTTGCCGGATTTCTCGCTGCCGATGGATTCGTAATGCAGATTGCCATGCACGCCGGCGCTGGCGGCGTCGGATGCCCGGCCATCGCTATAAAGCCACACATCCGCCTTGGGGGCGTCGGCGCTGCCGTGTTCCTGGCCCGGCTGCAAAAGCGTTTGGGCATCGGCCAGCCGATAGGCTTCTTCAAACTTGGTGAGGCGGTCGGTTTGCTGGATGGTGTCGATGGCGTTGCGCAGCTCGCGCGGGTCGGCGGTGAAGGGATGGACGATTTCGGCCGAATCGTCGAAGGCGATCACCATGGCGTTATCGTGCCGGCCCATGGTATCGACCAGATTTTTGGCGCGTTGCTTGGCTTCATCCAGCCGGGTATGGCCGCCGGGCATATCGGTAGCGCCCATGGAAGCCGAACGGTCGATGAGGATGATGGTGCTGGCACCGGCGCCCGGCGTGTAATTCATAATCGGCCGGGCCAGCGAAAACAGCAGCACCGCCAGCAGCAGCATTTGCAACAGCAGCAGCAGATTGCGCCGCAGCCGCTGGAACGGGGAATTCACCTGCAAATCCTGGATGGCCTTGCGCCAGAGCAAGGTGGACGGCACGGCCATTTCTCGCCGCCGCAGCTTCAAAAAATACAGCAGCAACAGCAGCGGCGCCGCCACGGCGCCGGCGATGGCGGCGTTTTGCCAGTTGAGAAAGTGCGGCAAATTACCCATGGGTTAGCCCAGCAATCCCCGCTCGCGCAAATAATTCAGCACCAGCGTATCAAACGGCACCGCGGTGCTGGTGAACAGATACGTGCCGCCGCGCCGCGTGAGATATTCCTTGAGCGACAAACAATAGGCGTTGAGATTTTTCTTGTACTGCTTGATCAGCGGCTGGGTGATGGAAACTTCGGCCAAGTCGTCATCTTCAATATCCTTGAGTTTCAGATCGCCGGCCAGATCGGGATCGATCTCCTGCGGCGAGAGCACCTGCACGCAGAACAGATCGTATTTGCCGCCGGCCACGTAACGCAGGCCGGCTTCAAAACCCTCCTTAACGAAGAAATCCGACAGCAGCACGCACACGCCCTTTTGCCGGTGCGCCAGGGCAAACCGCTTGCAAGCCTCGGCCAGATGGCTCGATCCGGCCGGCTTGAGCTTCTGCACGAAATCGATCATTTGCGCCACCTTGCGCCGCCCGCGCATCGGCCCGGTATCGGCCACGATGCCGTCGGAAATGGCCGACAGGGTCACGCGGTTGTAATTCACCAGCCCGATATACCCCAATGCCGCCGCCACGCGCTTGATGTACATGGCTTTATTGGGATCGCCATAATCGCAGCTTTTGCTGACGTCCAGCAGCACGTAGAGCGACAAATCCTCTTCTTCCAGGAACAGCTTGAGGAACAATTTGTCGAGCCGGGCGTAGACGTTCCAGTCGATAAAGCGGAGATCATCGCCGACCACGTAGTTGCGATAATCGGCAAATTCAACCGATTGCCCGCGGCGTTTGGAGCGGCGCTCGCCTTTGAGTTTGCCGGCCAGCAGCTTGCGCGAGACGAGATCGAGTTGATCCAGCCGCGCCATGAACTGCGGATCGAGCAGGAGGTCGGATTGGGTGGTGGTGGTCATGGGGAAATCAATTTTGCCACAGATGGGGCACAGATGAACACAGATGAAGACGGGGAAATACCATTTCCCGCAGAGGTCGCAGAGGAACGAGGAGAATAATTCTCCTTGTATTTACTCTGCGAACCTCTGTGTCCTCTGCGGTAAAACGCGTTTGAATTATCTGTGTTCATCTGTGCCCCATCTGTGGCAAAAAGTATTTCATTCACCGTCGCGCCGTGGCCGGCACCGCGACATCATCCTGCATTTCCGTCGGTGTCTCCGCCAGCACTTTTTCCAATACCATATCCGTGGTGATGCCTTCGGCTTCGCCTTCAAAATTCAAAATCACGCGATGCCGCATGGCGGGAATGGCCACATCCTTGATATCAGCGAAACTGACGTGGAACCGGCCATCCATCAGGGCGCGAACTTTTGCGCCCAGGGTAATCGCCTGGGCGGCACGCGGGCTGGCGCCGACGCGCAAAAACTGGTTGGTCATGGGAATCGCGTAAATGCCTTGCGGGCAGGTGGCCAGCACGCAGCGGATCGCGTAGTCCTGCACGTGCGGAGCGACCACCACGCGTTTCACCAACTGCTGATGCTGGATGATCTTTTTGTCGTCCAGAACAGGCTGGATATCCACTTTGTAATTGGTGGTGGTGCGGTCGAGGATTTGCCGCAGTTCGTCCCGGCCGCTGTATTGCACCAGCAGCTTGTACATGAAACGGTCGAGCTGGGCCTCGGGCAGCGGATAGGTGCCTTCCTGCTCCAGGGGGTTTTGCGTGGCCATCACGAAGAACGGCTCTTCCAGCTTGCGAATCTGGCCGCCGGCGGTCACCTGCTTTTCCTGCATGGCTTCCAAGAGGGCGCTTTGGGTTTTGGGCGTGGCGCGGTTGATTTCGTCAGCCAGCAGAATCTGCGCGAAAATCGGGCCGGCCATGAAAGTGAAGTTTCGCTGGCCGCCTTCGGTTTCCATGATGACATTGGTGCCGATCACATCGGCAGGCATCAGATCGGGCGTGAACTGGATGCGGTTGAACTTCAAATGCAGCGTCTGGGCCAGGGCGCGGATCAGGGCGGTTTTGCCCAGGCCCGGCACGCCTTCCAGCAGCGCATGGCCGCCGACAAACAGGCAGGTCAGCACGCCGTCAATGATTTCTTCGTGGCCGACGATGGCTTTGCCGATCTCGGCAAACACCGCGCGGTAATCGCGGCGAAAATCATCGCACGCCTGTTGAATTTGCGGATCGACGCCGGGAACAACTTGGGGATTCATAGCCATAATGCCTTTCCTTTATGCTTCTTCGCGCTCCTTGATTTTCTGCTGCGCCCGCCGCTTGGCGGCCAGCAAACCACCGGTGTAATTTTCATCAGTCGCCAAGCCCTTGGGATGGACCACCTTGGGTGCGGCGGGCAACGGTTTATCTGCCGCCCCGCCGACCACCTGGGAAATGTCGCCATCCACCGCCGCGCCGGCGGTGGCGGTAAATTTGGCGGTGGGATCAGGCCGGGTTTCGGCCGGTTTGAATTTCTGTTCGCCCACTTCCTCGCGCACCCGTTTGAGGCTTTCCAGGGTTTGTTGATTACCAACTTTGGGCGCGGCCGCATAGGTGAACGAGCGCACAAACGCCGCCGCCGTTGCCGCCATTTGTTTGGTCGATTGCCAATCCCAAGCGATGCGGCGAATGGCCACGTCCATCAGGATTAACGCCAGCAAAAACGGAATGAGAATGTCCCAGATCGGCTGCGGGCTGGAAGTCGGTTCCAGACCCTGGCGGGTAAATAGATCAACCGCGGCGGCATCAAACGCCGGCAGCGGCGGCCGGCCGCCGGTGCGCTCGGCGATTTCCTTCAGCAGTTCATCGTTGCTTTGCAGATCGCGCAGTTCCGGCGAACTGTTGACCGTGGTCCCGCCCAGCAGCGAGCCGCTCTGGCCATCCTGACCGGAAAAGGTCAGGTAGCTGATATAGCTGCCCTGCTGGCTGGCATCGAAATCCCCTTTGTATTCACCCGGTCCAGTCTGCACGAGACGGATTTTTTGCCCTTGCAATCCCGCGCCGCCGGCCACGGTGCCTTCGATGGTCAGGAAATTATTGAAGCCGTTGCCCTGCTTGACCGCGCGCACGGTAATATGGCCTTGGCTGCCATCCGTGCTCATGTCGAGTTCAAAATCGCTGGAAACCGGCACCCGCGAAACACCGCGCACCACCTGCGTCCAAAACTTGGCGTATTTGTCGCCGATGGTGAAAATGCCATCCCACAAACCATTGGCGCTGGAGGTATAAACCGCCGACTTGCCCAGCCCGGCTTGCCAATGCACAAACAGCGGGTCGTGATGCACGCCGGCGGTCATCGGCTGGATCACCAGCGGGCTATTTTTCAGGCTGGTTAAATCCAGGCCGTTAATCAGCGAAAACGGCCCGGCGTCCAAACCTTTGGTCAGATCGCTGGTGGTATTGAGCAGCGTGACCGGCGTGTTGGCCTCTTCCTGGATGATGCTGCGGGTGACGATCGAGGCTTCCTTGATGAAGATCTGCGGAAGCTGCTGCGGATTGCTTTCGATCGGGCCATAACTTTTGCCGCCGGTGGCCTTGGCAACATCCTTGGTCCACTGCATGACATGGCCGGGATTATGTGGATAAACGGTAATCACTGAAATGGAAACCTTGTTGTCCTTGCAGCGCTGCACTGTTTCGGCCGACGGGGGATTGGGATCATCATCGGTAATCACCACGATATGCTTGTTGCGGGCATCGGTGCCCAGCAGACCTTTTTGCCCGGCGTTACCATCCAAGGCAAGTTGACAGGCGTTGTCGATATCGGGCATATCGCCCAATGTCCAGTTTTTAATGGCCGCCAACGCCCGGCTGCCGTCGCCTTTTTCACTGAGCGGCAAATCGATGGTGTTGCCCATCGAATTATTCCACGCGAAGCTGATGATGCAGATTTCATCGCGGGCCGACAGCGATTCCACCGCTTTCATGGCACACTGCATGCCCCAATAATTGCCGTCCTGCGCCTCGGCCGGGTCCATCACCAGCACCAGCGCCCCTTTGGGGATTTGCCGCTGGGCGGGGATTTCCATGTTGACGGGCAGTTCCTGCTCCAGCCGCGAACCCTGCCAGCCGCCGGCGCCAAAACTGTGCTTGCCGCCGATCATCACCAAACCGCCACCGGTGTCGTGAATGTAGCCGGCCAGCATTTCCTGCTGTTCATCGGATAAGCCATCGGAGCCGCGCGATACATCCGCAAGGATCACCGCGTCGTAGCCCTGCATCTCGATGGTGTTGCTGGGGAATTGGTCCGGCAAAATCCGCTTGACGTTGATGCCGTTCTTCGTCAGGGCTTCATACAGCGGCTGGGTGGCGGTTTGGTTCTGGTCATCCGTCCAGCCATCCACCAGCAGCACCTGGCCCTTGCCACGCACAAAGGTAAACACATCGCCGGACTTATTATCCAACTGGCTGGCCGCCACCACGATCTGCCCGGTGGCCTGATCGACGGTCACGCCTTTGACATTATCAATCGTGGCATGGAACTGGTGTACCCCCGGCGATTGCGGGGGAATCTGGATGCGGTACACATTCAGCCCGGATTTGATCTCCACCTTCTGCGTGGTCTTTCCACCCTCCAGCGGCATCAGATCGCCGTTGTTGGTAATGGATAGATTGCCATAGACAATCGCCTCATTGGTGCTGCGGAGGTGAACCTCCAGGGTAAACGGCTGGCCTTCCTGCCGCCAGGTGGGGGCGATCAGGTTGTCCATCATCACTTCATGATCGACGTTGTAATGCAGCGGCATGACATCGATGGGCACATTCTGACTGGATGCCGCCGCCAGCGCCGCCGGGAGATCGCCCGCGGTAGGGTTGCCGTCCCAAATCAGCAGCAGGCGGTGCATGGCATCGCCGTGCATGGAAGCCAGCGCCAACTGAATCGCCGCCGCGGCATTGGTGCCGGTGCCGGCATCGCGAATCGCCCGCGCCTGCGGCTGCAGAACCTCGCTGGGAATGTCATCAATATACGCCTGCTCGTTAAAACTGATCTGGCCAATCTTATCGCCGGCACGCTTCTCGCTGTTCTTCCCGCCCAGGCTGGCATCCCGCAAATACGACGTGATCGCATCCTGCAAGGTATTGGCCGTCTTGGGGAAATCGGTCACCATCAGCGTGGATCGGCTGATGTCGCGCAATACCATCACTTCCAGATCGGTATTCTTTCGCACCCATTTGGCATTGGCCAAAATCAGCACCAGCAGCGCCAGCACCGCCAGCCGGGCAATGATGGCCACCCACTTGCGCACCGGCCCCAGGCCCGCCAACGAACGCACGCCCATGAAGACGAAGATCGCCCCCACGCCGACAAACAGCGCCAGTGCCGCCCACGGCGACAGATAGTCCAGCCGTAAAGTGCCCATCGGCAGCGATTGTAGCATGTAAAGCCGCGGATGGTATGCCCGGCTCAACAATCAATACCGGCATTCCCTGCACGCATCGGCGAACGCCTGAAGATTACGCGGGTCGCCGTGAAAAAAATGATCGGATGGGGCACAGATATACCCGGCATGATCTTTGGTGGCCTCGAAGCAATCGAACACCTGCTGCCTTGCCCGCTCTGGAGTGCCATTTTCAAAGCCGGCGTTTTGGTCGAAACCGCCGATGAAGAAAAGTTCGTCGCCGACCCGGCGGGAAGCCTCGCGCAAATCGCAGTCGCCGCCCATGGTCGATGGCGTCATGGTTTCCAAGCCGTCGGCACCGTTTTCGGTCACGATGTCCAGCATTTGCATTACACCGCCGCACAGGTGGTAGACGATTTTTACGCCGGCCGCGTGCAGGGCGGCGTGCTGTTTTTGGTCGTAAGGCAGGCAAAATTCGCGGTGCAGGGCCGGGCTGATCACCGTATTCGATCCCGCCCCGCCGCCGGTTTCCACCATGTCGGCCGGCGTGCCCTGCCAGAACTCGGTGACGCGCAGCGTTTTTTGCAAAATCGATTGCATGGCATGGTGAACAAACTCCGGCTGATCGAAAGTCATCATGATTGCTTCCTGCGTGCCTACCAGGATGCAGAAGCTTTGCCACGGGCTGCCCTGGCCGGGACTAAACGGATGGCTGCGGACGATCCCCAGATCGCCGAGTTTTTCGCGCGCCTGGCGAATCTTGGTGAAATCCGCGCCGATGGGCACGGGCAAAAACTCGTTCCACAATGCAAAATCCCGCTCGGTTTTGATCAAGCATTCCAATTCCCAGGCGGTGATTTCATTGTAAGCCCCGGCATGATGCAACTCGCCCTTGGGCGTCACAATGCGCTCTTCCCAGCAATGGTTGCCATCGGCGTCCAATCCCTTGTCCACGCGTTTGCACTCCCATTTGGCCCGATCTTTTTCGTCGTAAATGTAATCCGGCGAAACGTAGATGGCATAATCCAGGCCAAACTTGGCGTTGGCCTGATACCAATCCATGCCGCCCAGGTAATGGTTCAGGTAGTACGCCATCCAGCCATGCACCTGGCACGGCAGGCGATCCGGGCGCTGGTTATTTAGGGCTGTCAGCATTCGTTCGCGTGAGGTCATGTTCATCCTTCAAGCTCCTAGTTTTCACGGCTGGCGAAATAATGCAGATAGGGTGGGCGTGCTCGCCCACCGCTGTGCCAGTAGTCTACTTACAAACGCCACTCAAAATGCAGCTTTTCTCGAATACCCATCATATACATCGGGTTGTCTTTGGGAACCGTTACCCGACCCAGCAATTTCGCCTCGATTTTTTCGCAGGTGCGCCTTGATGCGATGTTCTCGGGGTTGCAGGTGATGAACACCCCATCAAATTCATGCGCCTTGATGACTTCCTTCAGCAGGATAACCGCCTGGGCGGCAAATCCATGCCCGCGATGTGCCTCATCCACGTTGTAACCGATATTGCCTGCATAGTTTTCGATGTGCTCATTGCTGCCGAGACGAAGACTCATGTTGCCAACGATCTCATCGGACGGTTTACGGCGAATGTGAAACCGGTACGCCGGCACATGATGGCGCTGCTCCTGCGCCGGGTAGCGGCCTTCGACTTCGATGACCACTTGCGGTCCTTCGATGCGGTATCCAACGGGATAATCGTCGAGAAGGTGGTCGATCATTTTCCAACTCTCCATACCAATCACTCCGTCAACCAGCACGCCGCCAGATGGCCTGCCTCGCCTTGCTTGGTTTGCAGCGGCGGAACTTCCGCAGCGCACTTGCGCATCACGCGGAAAGTTTCGCCGCCGCTGTTGATTTCCGTCGTATCCTTGGCATCGGCCTGTTCAGCCATCATGCGCGTGAGATGGCAGCGCGGATGGAACGGGCAACCGGTGGGCGGATTGGCCGGGCTGGGGACTTCGCCGCGCAGCACGATGCGCTGGCCTTTGTGGCGCGGATCGGGTTCCGGGACGGCGGACAACAACGCCATCGTGTAGGGATGCTTGGGGTTGCCGTAGAGTTCCTTGCGGCCGGCTTTTTCGACGATCCGGCCTAAATACATCACCGCGATTTCATCGGAGAAATGTTCCACCACGGCCAGGTTGTGCGCGATGAATAAATACGCGATGTTCAGCTCCTGACGCAGGTCGGCCAGCAGATTGAGAATCTGGCTTTGGATGGAAACGTCCAGGGCGCTGACCGGTTCATCGCAGACGATCAGTTCGGGGGACAGCGCCAGGGCGCGGGCGATGCCGATGCGTTGCCGCTGGCCGCCGGAAAATTCGTGCGGATAGCGATTGGCGTAGGAGGGATCAAGGCCAACGCGATCCATCAGGCTGGCGACCATCCGGCGTTTTTCTTCACCGCGGGCCAAGCCGTGAACTTCGATCGGCTCGGCAATGATGTTGCCGATCTTCA
>Ga0316217_10006353_pt1 | contig 11732 bp, 8 predicted proteins | sample 1anoAmetaG_FD_203633 | JGI IMG/M metagenome (GOLD analysis project Ga0316217, IMG submission 203633) | Freshwater microbial communities from Trout Bog Lake, Wisconsin, USA - 1anoA | ecosystem: Environmental > Aquatic > Freshwater > Lake > Hypolimnion/Profundal zone | place: USA: Wisconsin... | reverse complement strand
TTTTAGACCAAAGTACGGGAAAATGTGCTTCTGTATGCACTCAGAATTACTATTCTGGAAGTGGCCCTCCCACAGTTTACCTTTGCAATCAATGCGATGTTTCTTGCAATTCTTGCACATCACCTCTTCCCAACACTGCCTGCCTTACATGCAATTAAATTTCCGGTTACAACTTCGCTCTCGGTTCATCATCTACTTGTATCCTTGGCTGCCCTTAGGGTCAATTCTCCTCCGGTTCTCCCAAAATCTGCCAAACTTGCAACTCAAATTGTTTAACTTGCTCAATATCAACTTCTAATTGCACGAGCTGCGGCTTTACATCAATTGGAGGTCAAATGTACCTTTTGCCTAACGCAACGTGTGCTTATTCTTGCCCTTCAGCTAGCTATGTTGACTCGACTGCTAATAAATGTTTGAACTGCCATCCTTGGTGTCTTACTTGTTGGGGGCCACTCAATACTCAATGCAGTAGATGTAATAATGTCACCAGTTCTAGTAATCAAGTCACGATTTACTACTTAATTTCTGGTATGGGTACCTGCTCACAAACTTGTCCTGATTCTCAGTACATTGATGCCAAAGTTCCAAACTACTGCCAACTTTGCAGCTCTTCCTGTCTCACGTGTGCTACTAGCAGTAGCAACTGCGTATCATGCCAAACTGGCAACTACTACCTTAATGGTGCTTGCTATCCCTCATGCCCCACAGGTAACTATTCTGACTCTACCACTTCTCAATGCTTGAGCTGCAATTCTGCCTGTGCTAGTTGCGTTGGCAGTGGGGTGAATAATTGTTTATCATGCAAAACGCTTTACTTTCTTTCTTATGGAACCAATTCTTGTGTTTCAGCATGCCCTACAGGTCAGTTCGCAAACTCCACAAGCAATTTATGCCTTCCTTGCAACGCTCTTTGTACCACATGTAGTCTAAATAGCACTAACTGTGTGACTTGTTCATTTGTCAATTTGATTATCCCCGCTTATCTCTTCAACAACACTTGTGTCTAGAGTTGTCCTAGCGGATACTTCACGAACAGTACTAGCACTAGCAATAGACTGTGCTCTTTGTGTTCTGCTGAATGTGCCAGCTGCATTGGGTCTCAAAGCAACTGTTCAAGTTGTACTAATGTCACAACTGTAGTGGCTGGAACCTCCAAAACTACTATCTACTACAAAGATGCGGTTCTTAATACGTGTGCTACTTCTTGTCGCTCACAACAGTTTATAGATTCCACAGTTCCCAACACTTGCAGCAAATGTGATAAGTCTTGCAATTCATGTACTTCATCTTCAAGCAATTGTCAGTCATGTGTCTCTGGGTATTATTTGTACTCAGCTGACTCCCAGTGCCTAACGAGTTGTCCTACCTCTTTCTACAACAATCCTGTCCTAGATACTCTTACTTCTTCTTACATTTGTTCTCCTTGTGCTTCCGAATGTAAGGTTTGCTATGGTTCAACTGCCTCAAAATGCAATTCTTGCAGCAACATCACTAATACACAAGGAACAGTTTCTATCTTTTTCAAGCAGCCAACTACTGATACCTGCGCTAGTACTTGTCCCACAGGTTATTTGGCAACCTAGATAACTAACAACTGTCTTTCGTGCCAAAATGGCTGCGTCTCATGCTCGAGAACTATCAGTAACTGCTCTTCTTGCACAACATACCTAGGTGTTGTTTACTTTCTCGATAAATCGACGAATTCTTGTGTGAGTGTGTGCCCCAACGGAGGAACAGGGAATCAGAGTAGCTACATTTGTGAATCCTGTCAGTATTACACATACAACAGTCAGTGTATTCAAAGTTGCCCGTCTGGCTATGTTGGCGTTATAGCAACAATCTCAACATGCGTACAATGCTCATCTGGTAACTAAAGTTGCAGTAAGACTTTGGGTTTTACAGTGAAAACAAAGTTAGTTAATTAGGGCAAAAGCTTTGAACACAAAGTCAATCTTCCTGAAGGGCTAAGTCGCAACTGTACCCCTTCTTCTTTGGCTGTGGGCCTATCTATTGCTTTAGTTTTAGGTCAGGGAAGGTTACTTTTAAGCGTGATTTCATTAACAGTTCAAAATCTGTCTATCAGTCCTAATTGGGATTACCTCACCATTACAACAAATTCTTAGTCTGTTGATCTCAGTAACACCAATGTTTCAGTAAGTTTCAGAGCAGGAGCACTCATAGCAAGTAACGGGAGTGCCTATAATCAGCTTTCTAGTCAACTTTCTCTACAAGACCCCACTTTTGTCTCTTCTTACATTGAAACATATTCACCAAGCAATAAGGTACAGATTTTAGGGATATTTTTTGTTGCCTTCAGCTTTGCTTTAGTTTTGGTCTCTCTTTTCGTCAATCGTGAATCAAACTTTAGCAATTAATGCATGGCCTTAATCCAACTTGTTCAAATTTATGGGCTTTCTCGGATTCGTCCCTTCCCCTTTGATATTGATTTCTATCATTTACTTGCAGGATTCAGCCAGTACTAGCTCTCTTTCATACCTAATGGCTTCTCGAAGGCTTTTCCTAGCTCATATTCATAAAGCTCTATCAGCTCACTTGCATTTGCAATCGGCAACCAAAACCTTGTTCTTAACTTTGGAAGCATATTAGAAGTTATTATTCCTCTGCAGATCATACTTTTCATTGTTTACTTTTTGGTCAAAGATAACTAATAAAAACTGCTTAGATATAAATTTTTACAGTAAAACCTCATTGTTTTATGGTCAATAATTCTCATTTTTGGGTCTATAATCTGCCTACTAAGTACTTAGCTTAACGAAATTTCTTCTCAAAACCTTTCTTATGCATTCAGTGTTTTACTTTCCTTCATCGTATTTATCGGCTATTGCATATACTTTGTGTTTTGGGTGCGTAAAAACTTAGAAACTTAACTTTACAAAGTACACAATCTTTTTCGTCTTTTAGGTTTGTTTCTGCTGGTTTATGGTGAAAAGATAGCTTTGCTGTATATGAATACGGAATAAATTTTTTTCTTTGTGCTTGAGCTAACACTCTATGAAAAATCTAAATCGGCTAAGCTCATTTTCATCATCTAAAAAGTAGTTAGTATCATCATTTTCAATTCGTCGTTTTTAGGTGTTTCTGTTATACCTTTGACAGTGGTTTCAGCCGTATGCTACTCAACCTTAGTTCTATTGAAAATGATACAATTTTGTCGAATTGTCTTTTCTTCGCTTCATTAAAACAGCTAAGACTAAGAAAATCCTAGATAGCCGACGACTGAAGATAAAATAAAAATGTAGAGCAAAGTCGAACGAAACAACTAGCTTGATAGCAGCAATTCAGAAGTTTTTATAGGATAAAAAAGTTTCAGTAGCTACGTTTACGAGCATGATAAGCTACCAGTCATTGATTTGAAAAGTAGCAACTCTTCTATACTTATCTATGAAGAACCTAAGTTGCAATAGACAATATAGCCAAGATAACCTACGATATAGCCAAGATAACCTACGATATAGCCCACAGTTTATCCTTAAATCTGGCCTAAAGTTGAAGAAAAAACTAACCAAATAATTGTACCCTTGTAGGACAATTTTGTGTAGGAAAATTTTGATGGAGTAATGTAAGATTTAAGGGTACAAGTCCCCCGCCGCAAAAGAAAAATAACCTAACCAATAACAGTGCGACCTCTGTAGGCCATAGGAAATCTACAGATTGAAGTCATTGAGTTGTAGAAAAGTGTGGACTAGAACACAAAAGAGCGAAGATAAAACTTTTAATTAGACATTTCTGAGTAAATATCTGAAAAAATTGATGAGTGAATTATCTTAATTTTTTCTTACACTTATCTATCATTTTTACTTGTCCTAGACGCCCAAAAACTTTTCTGTTACTTTTTAGATGTAATGATTGATGCTTAATTAAATTCAATCCTCAACAATCAATAAATTTAATACCACTCATCATCTTAGATTAACTATTTTAAGGTTTATACAATGGCAAGCCTCAGTCCTCTACATAGAACAAGATAAGGGTCATAACTTTCTGACTTGCTTGAATCCCTGAATTCCTCAAACTAGATTATGGCCTGCAAACAAAAGCTGCTTCTGAAGTCAGGAGTCATCAATGCCACTCAATCAACGAATAGCAATAAGTCAAACAGATCAAAGTACTCAACAAACAGTAAGCTCTTGAAGAGCAGCTTGTTCTCAACTTTGAAAATGTGTGAAGGTGGCAAAAGGCAAGAGAAATAAGACTAGAAGATTGAGGTGGAATTGCTGAGATAGACACTAGGATTGCTGAAGAGAGAAGAAAAGCAGTGGTTATCTAGATTTAGGTTTTAACTAGACTCAAAGTTTTAATAGAGCTAGCTGGTGATCCTAAGATTGCAAAACAGTTTAAAGGAATGATAACAATAAGTGTTATTTGTAGTAAAGCACAAAAAAATCATGAATTTTGCAAACAATCACAAACTTTAATTATTTAAATTGCGAGTATACAATACTTTGGTCCAAAGCCAATGATAAAAAAGTTAATCCAAATAGGCAGCTGTATCTTCAGAAAAGGATAAGTAAGGCCAAGAAACTTCTTTTATTTTTCTACCTTGCGCGAAATTACCAAGTAGCTTCAATCTACTCATGAGATTTACAAATCAACAAGTCTTAAGTTCGAAAATCAGGGTCTAAAAATGTTGGCTTACCAATTTACCCCACAAGTTATGGAAGATTCAGCACTTACCTTCAGTAAAAGGAGGTCTATAGCTTTTGGCAAAATAGTGACACTCAACTTTTTGGCTGATGCAGAAGAAGGGGTACATAAATATTAAGCAGATGGAGGAGGACGTTTGGAAAAATAGAAAAGCAGTCACTCTAAACCTTAGAGAATGCATTTAGTTATTAAAAATTGAGACTCAAAAAGAAGAAAATATTGTAATCTAACAAACATCTTTAGCTGGGCCAGAGTAAAATAGCGAAAGCTATGATTTCCAAATTTAAGCCAGCTACAAAAAAGAGAAGAAAGAAGTAGAAATCTGGATTTGCCATTCTAAGACCAGTCACTAAAAAAGCATAAATATTTGGGATTTGAATTTTTTACTGAGCCATAACTAATATAGAGTGCTTTGCGAATGGTTAAGGGTACTATCTTTGTGATATAGAGTGGAATTTACTATGCCTCAGGAACGGCTATGATGATATAATACTCAAAAGAGCAGTAGATCTTGTTACATTCTGCATAAAGTCAACAAACCTACATGAAAGCTACTCCTGCTACGAAACCAAAATATGAAAAGAAAAAGTGATATTAAATAGAAAGTCATTATTTATGCTTTTATTTGAGCTATAAAGCCAATTATAGTATGAGGAAAAAAATGCAAATCCATACGAATCAGCAAAAGCTGTTGAATTACATGAATTCGTGAGGGTCCTTTAGGAATTTCGAGAACTGAAGTGGAAGGAAAACGACTAGAGATAAGGTCATCAAACCCAAAAGAAGCACATAAACTAACTTTTTGAATCCGTACTCCTCAGTCATGTATATTACAAACTCTAAGTTACTATCGTTTTACTTTTCACGAAAAAAGAGCCAACGAAGCTCAAACACAGATACAGCAGTACCTAGCCAACAGATTCGTATTGCCCCAAAAGTGCACAGATGAAGAAAGAAACAGAGGCCGAAAAAAATATTAGTGGTGCTGTACTGTTAGTAACAATTTCCTTTTACATTCCTAATTTGAGCCAAATTGGCACCAAAACTAGCCCTCCTCCGATAGCCACTGTGGCACCAAGCACTCCAGCAATGAAGCCATTGAACATACTTTCATTCATTTTCTAGTAGGACATTTTCTCTTGTTAACTCTTAAACACATATCCTAAACTCTCCTTTTAGTTGTCTCTCTTGATTTGATTTGTAGCTATGCTCTTAGTAAAGATAAAGGAAAGCATGATATGCGTCACTACTAACAGAAATGAACCTACCCCACAACTTTGCAGGCCAATGACTGAGGTGAAAGTTTTGCCTCCGCGGAATAGTACTGTAACGATAGTATAGACGTAGATTTTACCAAGAACTTTGAGTTTCTCTATTGGAATCAAAACTTTTTATTCTTTCAGTATTTCTTCAAGTTTCTCCTCTTTTTATAGGTTCTATTTGACACTTTGTATTGGCAAAAAAGTTTAATGAAGCTAGGTTATCTCCTTTAATTCCTGAGTCATAGTTTTTACTTCTTATTTTCCCTCTTTTAATCGTTTGTAGGAAGTATTCATCAGGTTGAAGATCAAGAAAATGAAGATGATTGTTATAGCTAGCTAAGAAATCAGGTGGTTAACCATGACCTGCGTTAAATTGAGCTTACGCCAACGATAGCACCTGACATCATCATCGGAAGTGTAGTTAAAACCAAGTCATAGTCAATGTATCTTTTGCCAGAGGGAGTGAACTTTTTGGCTCCAGTTATGGTGGCTGCCAAACCTCCGCCCATTAGAAAGATGTAAGAAATTATGATGCTTTCCTTTGCAGTGTAGTTTAGACCAGTAATCAACAAAACGTTTAGTATAGTTCCTCCCCCTATTCCTGCAGACTGAGTTACTTCATTCTTACGTTCGATATTCCAATGAAAATGGCGATTAAAGCCAAGACCATTATTTAAAATAACATGTGTGTTATATGATTATAGAAACCTTGTAATTTAAATTGTACTAAATGTTTTGACAATAATTGAATAAGCCTGATTCGTTAGATGCCACCGTTTGATTTATTATGGCCTCAAACTGATCTCAATACCTAAATTAATGGGGCAGTATCAATTTAGTCATTGAAAGAAGTTTATATATGCTTTAACTGCTTATAACTTTATAGCCATGTCTAAAAAAATTACAACTAATCTCGCCGATTCTGAACCGTTGCCTAATATCTCTTTATCTCCAAAGGCTCATCATAAAAAAACTCAAAGCAACCCTTTTATGTTTAAATCAGTGACTGGCAGCAAAGATCAGAACGTTCCTGCGCACATTCAGCTAAGGATTAAGACTGAGGAAAAGAGTTTAGAGTGCCCAAAAAAATATTCCGTTAATATGCCTCTTTCTTTAGGGAGCCCTAAAAAAGCTAAGTGGGTTACTAGTGATATGGGGCTGAGGGAAACTTAGGATAGCCTACAACAAATTTACAAAAAAAATAGAATTACCATCAAAGACTTTATGTTTTTGAAGACGCTGGGAAAAGGGAAACATGGCATCGTTTATTTAGCAATGTACAATCTATATGACTTAGGCATAAAAAGACAGGATTTATTGGGGCACTCAAAGTGTTCTTAAAAGAAGATTTCCATAGTGAATCTACGGCTGAAAAGAAGCAATTACAGCAAATGCTCATTAGGGAACTAAAAATACAATCTTACCTATCTCACAACCATATACTAAAAGTCTATTCCATTTTCTGTGATGAGAAATGTGTCTACCTGTTTATGGAGCTGGGATCAGATGGGCAACTTTTGGACTTGCTCTAAAGGAAAAAGACTATCAATGAGGAGGCAATATCCTTTATACTGCGATCTTTGCTCTAAGCCATCAAATACTTACATAATAGCAACATTCTTCATCGTGATATAAAACCGTAAAATATAGTGTTGATACATGGCTTCCCCAAAGTTTGTGATTTTGGAGAGTCCACAGTCTGCAACCTAAAAGAAGGAGAATTGAGATAAACACTTTGTGGAACTCCTCTTTATCTTTCTCCATAAATCTTAAAAGGTGAGCTTTATGACTAAAAAGCCGATATTTGGGCTTTGGGAGCAATGGGCTATGAACTCTTCACTAGCTAGAATCCCTTTAATGTAAAAACTAAAAAATAGCTCAGGAAAATAATAACTTAAGATTTCTCAATGACAGTGGGCTCATTGTAGTTTCGCAACTTTCTTAATTATTGTTTGAGAAAAGAGCCCTCTTAAAGACCAAGTGCTGACAAACTATTGAAGCACCCCTTCATTCGAAAATGGGTTTAACTTTAGACATCATAGGAACTTTGCGTTTGATGTTTATAATAATTTTAATAAGAACAAAAATAAACAGGAAAAATAGGTTATTAATCAAAAAATGTAGCTTTTGGCTGAAAGAGCAAAAGCTCTGACCATTTAGGTGTTGGTAATGAAGTTCATATGGGCTTTTCTTCCAATTAGATTGTCTAGGTTTCTATATAACAAAATTGATACGTTTAGGGCATAAAAAAGTTAACATTCAATCTTATGATGGTGCCAGTCACGTTGTTGAAGATTTTGTCTACCATTTCACAATAAACTTTGCCCTTAGGCAAGTTTTCTTTCTAATCTTCAACACTTTCTTTTTGTTTTTGAATGCGTGCTGAATAATAAGGCACGTATTGGTCTTGTTTTGAGCCAATCAGCACAATTTTCTTGAACCAATTAAGTCCTACCTTTTTTGATAGCTTGTAAAGGAAAGTTTACTATAGTCTCTCGTTGTCTTTCATAGCCATTTGAGATGGGGATGTAGATTTTTTTATTATATTCATGTACCAAAGGCCAGCATCTACAATCTTTGAAGCCGAATAGGCATAGCCTAAGTGAGGGCTTGAAAAAGTTATGAAGCTATGAAAGTATCTTTGGTATCTTTAAAGCCTTGGCAAAGCGCTTCTTATGATTAGTCCTCCTAAAGAATGACCTATTAAGCATATTTTGGGAATGTTTGTAAGTTTAGAAAGCTAGTAGTCTATTTCTGAGGCAAGTCTCAGCCCCAATAAGTCAATATCAGTCTCTGTCCTGCCTTAATTAGTGGTGGAAACGTGTATTTTGATTTCATCACCATGGTATCTTCTAAGCTAAGCTTTTAGCTTTTCCATATCTAATCTGCAAGCTCCAAGTCCATGGACTAAGAAAATAAGTATCTATTATGGCTAATTTTCAGTGCTTTAACTTGATTTTTCTTCAAAAATGATAGGCCCTCCTTCAGTAAAAAAATCTTTGTTTACGATCGGAAAATCTTGCTATTCGTTTACATCATTTTGCTTAGTAGATTTTGCCTAGTTTCTTAGCTTAGAAACGATTTGATTTTATAAACTGAAGTCTTAGCCTAAGGAGCTGTTATCTTTTTTACTCATACTAATTGTAATTGACTCTTTTACTTTTTATTTCAATTTATTGTGAAAATTAATAGCCTCTTTCATCACAAAATCCTGTCCTTATTTGCTAAGCAAAGTCTGTAAAAGTTGTTTCCACAGTAACTCAGCTGTTTAGCTCAACTTTTGCAGATGTTTCTCAAACGATTCAAACTTTTGCCTTTTGAACTTTTTACTTACTGAAAAGATGCCTTTTTTTCTTTTTCTGCCTGTAGACAATCCTTCACTTGAGGAATCTGAACCTTGGCTTGTGCTAAGATTACTGTCCCGTTAGCAAAGGTCAAAGTGTGATTCAAATAGATTGAAATTCAATTATTTTTGAGCAATCTAGATTTTCTCCTTTCTTATTGTATTCAAATATTTCGCAAGTTTCTCATAATTTTGAAAAGCTTCTTTTTCCAATTTTTCTAAAAGGTAATCATAGTTGGTTTTGTAATGCTTTTCAAAAAACTGACTCATATTGCTCTCGATTGATTCACTTTTGAAGGTAAATTTATAAGGTAATCTATGGAAGCTGCCAACAATTTGGGAGGGGGCAGGTTCGTAATAGTCTATTTACAGGTATTCGTGAGTAGCAGTAGGATTAATCTTGCTTGTATACACTGCTACTACTTTCTACTTTTGATTCTCCCAACATATCAGCTAGATAGTCAAAACTAGGTAACTCTCGTCCTAATTGCTAGAAATCGGTGAATCTAGCTTGAAAATGAATATTTAGTCTATTTGAACCTAAGTAGAAGAAGTGGTACATCATCCCCGGACTTAATGCTGAAGCGCTGCGACAAAAACTGTTATTTGTCAAATTCCGATCGATTTTGGGTCTACCCTATTTATTTCTAGAGCACAGTGACAGGAACAGCCTTCACTTGCCCCTACACAAGGGAAACTTTCAGCTGGTACTTCCCCGTAGTGTAAATACTCAAATTTCTGAGTTTGTGCATGTGAATCGCGACTTATTGACTGGAAATGATCATTTTATTCCAATAACCTAATTTCTTAATTATAAACTAAACTAACGACTACAAACCAACAAAATAAACTTGGAACACCCTATTATATGCACATAGATTGCGCAAAAGCTTAGACCAACATTAGACTATTAAGTTGGCTCCCAAATTATATAATTAACTGCAGTGAGATCATATCAGACCAAACCCTTGATTGTGCTCAAGTGCTAGTTTCATGTTCTTAATCAGCATTTCTCTGGAAGTGTATTATGGGAGGAGCAAGACATTGAAGCAGGTGTGGGCGGAGGGCAAATTGGCGATGTTGCTGTGCCTTTGGATATTGAACTTAAGGGCTTTCAACCCTTAGATCGGAACGCGGTCAGTTCCAGTAACAAAAGTCATGAAGTTCTTCCTCTCCTATTATTTTAAACTGTACAAATACTCCCAGAAATACCTAAATTACGAAGGGTTTACCTTATTACTGGAGTTTAACGATTGTAACCTCCCTAATATGTGGTGTTTTATTCTAACTCTTTGATGTTTATCTCTTCTTTTCCACTTATCAGCATTCGGAGCTATTCAGCCTCAAAAGTCTATGTAAAAATGACTTTACCTCAATTATTCCTCCAGAGACTACTTTATAGAATCCTTTGCGGAAAGGAGTAAACTGTTTAGTGATATGTCTGTTAAGCAAATAATCGGCGTAAAGGAGACAATACTCTTCTCTATTGTCTAAGCTCAACTTGATGTAGCTTCCACCTTCAACAAGTTCCTAAATGATTATCTACCCAAAAGATTAAAGCTGAATGTTAAAGTAAAGCTCAAGTTCATCAAGCGATTCAGTAGCAGCAAGTATATCCTTTAGAGTGCGATGGACGTCAGGCTAGATTTCTCGAAGGTCATCAATGATCTACAGTCCGTGGTCTTCCTCATACTTTTTGTTGAGTAGCTTTTTGTAAATGATTTCAGGGAAATGAATGTCCAAGTGAACTGAGTTGTAAAGTGCCAATCCTAGAAGCATACCCACGAATTAGAACCTCAAAGGCATTTCATATGAGAAACCATTAAACCAGTAGTAAATTCCTTTGTTTTTGGGAATGAACATGTCAAGATAAGGGTTGAATATGGATTTAGTTATGAGAGAAAAGTATTCATTTTTCACTCCACCTTCGTCAGTTCCTTCTTCTCCTATAAACTAGATTCTTAAGGGGCTTTTCAGGTTTTGCTTTACTTTTCCCAGCTTTTACATTGAGTCATCAAGAATGTTATTCCTGTTTACGGGAATATAAAGGTAAATCAAGCCTTAAATGCTTAGATTTCCGTTGTAATCAAAGCTTTCCAGTAAAGCAGAAAAACCTCTTTCCATAGACTTTTTAATGTTCATTTTTTGCTCATAAATGGACTCGATTTGCATTAGTTTGTACTTATACTCGAAGTCAAACAGGAAAGGGTAAGAAACAAAGTTGAAGTCCTGGTTCTTGGTGATGTAGATTTTAAATTGCTCCACAGGCTGAAAGAAGTTAGTCAAAAACTTGCTATTGAACTACTTGATATTAAGCCTGGGCTTGTTTTTGTTACTTTGGTGCAAAAGCTTTAAGAAATAGCAGAAGGTTTCGCACTTTTTGCTGGTTTCTCTGTTCGACTGTTCAGTTTGCTCTTTTTCCACCAAAGAGTTGCAAAGAATTTCAATTTGCGAGTGCAAAT
>Ga0316217_10006352_pt1 | contig 11733 bp, 7 predicted proteins | sample 1anoAmetaG_FD_203633 | JGI IMG/M metagenome (GOLD analysis project Ga0316217, IMG submission 203633) | Freshwater microbial communities from Trout Bog Lake, Wisconsin, USA - 1anoA | ecosystem: Environmental > Aquatic > Freshwater > Lake > Hypolimnion/Profundal zone | place: USA: Wisconsin... | reverse complement strand
GACGGCGGAAGCACGACGTGAAAACGAAATTCTTCGGCCGCTCATTTGTGGTGGCTCAGGAATAGCTCACTCTGCACACGGTCACACGGTCGGCTAGCGCCAGTAGCTTGCGCCAGTAGCTATATCCCCGCAACCCCCCACTGGTTAGAATGAATAGTTACCGGGGCAAATGCCCTTGTCCAAACCGCCCTTGACAAGACCGAGAGCACGACCATGACCAAGCCAGCAAAAAAGAACAAACCAGCCCCCCCCGCACGCCGCAAGTCCAGGCCCGCCGAGGCCAAGCTACCGGAGACGCCGATCCCGGTGAACGCTCCTTTCCCCATCCTTGGCATCGGGGCCTCGGCCGGCGGACTGGAAGCCTTGGACCTGTTCCTACGGAACGTGCCGGCAAAGAGCGGCATGGCCTTTGTGATCGTCCAGCACCTGGACCCGACGCACAAGGGCATCATGGTGGAACTGCTGCAGCGTTCCACCCCCATGCCGGTGCTTCAGGTGAAGGACCACATGAAGGTCGAGCCCGACCACGTCTATGTGATCCCCCCCAACAATGACCTCTCGCTCCTGCACGGGGTGCTGCACCTACTGCCCCCGGCGTCCCCCCGGGGCCTGCGTCTGCCGATCGACTTCTTCTTCCGCTCCCTGGCCGACGACTGCCAGGAGCGCAGTGTCGGCGTGATCCTTTCGGGCATGGGCTCCGATGGCACGCTGGGCCTGCGGGCGATCAAGGAGAAGGCGGGAGTGGTTTTTGTCCAGCTCCCGACCTCGGCCAAATTCGATGGCATGCCGCGCAGCGCCATCGACGCCGGCCTGGCCGATGTGATCGCCCCGGTCGAAGAGTTGCCCCGCAAGATCGCCGCCTATATCCAGCACGTCCCCCTGCTCGCTCTGCCCAATCTGTCCCTGGATGACCGGGCCTCGGGCGCGCTGGACAAGATCCTGATCCTGCTGCGGGGGCAGACGGGTCACGATTTCTCCTTGTACAAGAAGAACACCATCTACCGCCGCATCGAGCGCCGCATGAGCCTGCACCAGGTGGACAAAATCGCCGATTATGTCCGCTACCTGCAGGCCAACCCCCGGGAAGCGGACCTGCTCTTTAAGGAACTGCTGATCGGGGTGACCAACTTCTTCCGCGACCCGGCGGTGTGGGAGCAATTGAAGACCGAGGTACTCCCGACTCTGCTGGCCAGCCGCCCCAACGGGGGGATATTGCGGGCCTGGGTCCCCGGCTGCTCGACGGGGGAGGAGGCCTATTCGCTGGCCATGACCTTTAAGGAAGCGTTGGAGCAGAGCAAGCCGGTCCGGAATGTGTCGCTGCAGATCTTTGCCACCGATCTGGACAAGGATGCCATCGACAAGGCGCGGCTGGGGGTCTATCCGACCAACATCGCCGCCGACGTCTCCGAAGAACGCCTGCGGCGCTTCTTCGTGCAGGAGGAGCGGGGGTACCGGGTGTGCAAAGAGATCCGCGAGATGGTGATCTTTGCCCCCCAGAACCTGGTGATGGACCCACCCTTCACCAAACTCGCCTTGGTCAGTTGCCGCAACCTGCTGATCTACCTGACCCCGGAGTTGCAGAAGAAACTCCTGCCGCTGTTTCATTACAGCCTCAACCCCGAGGGCTTCCTGTTGCTGGGCAGCGCCGAGACCATCGGCAGCAGTACGGAAATGTTTACTCCGCTGGCCGGCAAGTTGCGGCTCTATCGACGCCTGGGCAGCGCCCCCCGGACCGAACTGATCGATTTCCCTCCCGCGTTTTCCCCGCCCAGGCCCGCGGCGGCGGGCGCTGCGTCCGGGGGGATGAAACCCGCCGTCAACGTCCAGAGTTTGGCGGACCATCTGCTCCTGCAGCGCTATGCCCCGGCGGCGGTCTTGACCACCGACACCGGCGACATCGTCTATATCAGCGGGCGGACCGGCAAGTACCTGGAGCCGGCGGCCGGCAAGGCCAACTGGAACATTTTCGCCATGGCCCGCGAAGGACTCCGCCACACGTTGTCGGAAGCCTGTCGGAAGGCCCTGCGGCAACAGGACCCGATAACCCTCCGGGACGTGAAGGTGGGGACCAATGGGGGCACGCAATTCGTGGATATTGCCGTCCAACCCCTGACCGAGCCCGAAGCCCTGCGGGGGATGGTGATGGTGGTGTTCACGGATGTCGCCCCGCCCGTGAAAACGCCCCCGCCCACCAAGGGCCAGCGAACTGCGGCCGCGGCGCGGCACGGGGAGCAGCGGGAACAGGAACTCCGCCACGCCCAGGAGGAAGCGCAGAGCATCCGCGAAGAGATGCAGACCTCGCAGGAGGAGCTGAAATCCACCAACGAGGAACTGCAGAGTACCAATGAGGAGTTGCAGTCGACCAACGAGGAACTGACCACCTCCAAGGAAGAGATGCAGTCCATGAACGAGGAGTTGCAGACCGTCAACCACGAGCTGCAGTCCAAGGTCGATGAGCTGTCTTTGGCCAGCAACGACATGAAGAACCTGCTCAACAGCACCGACATCGCCACCTTGTTCCTCGACGAGACCCTGCAGGTAGGACGGTTCACTACCCAGACGTCCAAGATCATCAAGCTGATCCCCGGCGATATGGGCCGGCCCATCACCGATATTACCTCGACGCTGCTTTACCCCACGTTGGCCGAGGAGGCCCGGGAGGTACTGCGAACGCTGGTGTTCACGGAAAAGACCGTCCCCGACAATAGCGGGAACTGGTTCCGCGTGCGGATCATGCCCTACCGCACCCATGAGAACAAGATCGACGGCCTCGTGATCACCTTTACCGATATCACCGTGTCCCATAAGCTGGAGGCAGCGCTGCGGGAAACCGCCCAACGAATGGACACCATCCTGCTGGGCATCAGTGACGCCTTTTTCACTCTGGATGGCCAGCTCAAGGTCACCTATCTCAACGTCGCGGCGGAACACATGCTTGATCGTAAGAGCGACCAGATGCTGGGCCAGGACCTCTTCGAGGCGTTTCCGAAAGCCCCGCGATTGCTGTGTGCTCAGAAGTGCCACCAGGCGAGCAAGGAAAAGACCGCCTTGACCTTTGAGGTACGCTTTGCGGGCGCACCTTACGCGGGCCGGTATGAGGTCCGTGTGTATCCGCACGCCGCCGGGATCTCGATCATCTTTCAGGTCCGCAGCGGAGCCCCGTCCGAACCGGGAACCGTGAGCGCCAACCGGGAGCCCCGCGCATGAAGAAACGCCAAGGCCAGTCGGAGGACGCCGCGGCGTTGCGCCGCGCGGCCGAAGCGCGGATGGACGCGAAGCCGGCGGCAACGCCTCGTTCGCCGTCGCCGGCAGACCCCCAGCGGCTCGTGCACGAACTGCAGGTCCATCAGATCGAACTGGAGATGCAGAACGAGGAACTGCGGCGGTCGCGGGCGGAGGTGGAAGCGGGGCTGGAACGGTACACCGATCTGTATGACTTTGCGCCGGTAGGCTACGTGTCTCTGGACGGCGGCGGGCACATCTGCGTGGTCAACCTCGCCGGGGCGACGCTGCTGGGGGTGGAACGATCCCGGCTGACGGGCCGGCACTTGAGCGTTTTCGTGGCTGAGGCAGATCAGTCCATTTTTGCCGCCTTGCTCCGGAGAGTCTTCGCGGACCAGGCCCAAGCGAACTGCGAGGTGACGCTGCTCAACGAGCGGGAGGCCCCACGGCAGGTGCATATCGAAGCCACCTCCGCCCAGGAGGGGCAGGAGTGCCGCCTCGTGCTGGTGGATATCACCGCACGTCAGCAGGCCGACAAGGCGCTGCGCGAATCCCACCACCGTCTTACCCAGACGCTGGAAAGCATCAGCGATGCGTTCTTTTCCCTGGACCGCAACTACGTTGTTACCGCCGTGAACCCCGCGGCGGAGCGGGTGCTGGGCAAGAGCCGGGGCGAACTGCTCGGCCAGAACTTGTGGGAGCAGTTTCCCGAGGCGGTGGGTTCCCGTTTCCAGATCGAGTATGCGCGCGCCCTGGCCGATGGCACAGCGGCCCATTTTGAGGAGTGGTATCCCCCCCTCGCGGTGTGGTTCGAGGTGGATGCCTATCCCTCCGCGGTGGGGCTGGCGGTCTACTTCCGCGATATCACCCCGCGCAAGCAGGTGGAACAACACCGCCTGCTCTCGCTGGAAATCATGGGCATTCTTAACGGCTCGCTCGCTTTGCCCGATACGATCAACGGTATCCTGGCCGCCGTCAAGCGGGAAACAGCATTTGATGCGGTGGGGATTCGCCTGAGGGAAGGGGCGGACTTCCCCTACTTCATCCAGAACGGCTTCTCCAGTGATTTTCTGCTGACGGAGAACACGCTGATCGCCTGCGACCAGGCCGGCGGCCATTGTCGCGATGCCCAGGGTGACATCAGCCTGGAATGCCCCTGCGGCCTGGTTATTTCCGGGCGGATCGATCCGGCCAGTTCATTTTCCACCAAAGGGGGAAGTTTCTGGACCAACGATGCCCTGCCCTTGCTGGACCTGCCGGCCGAGCAGGATGCAAGGCTTAATCCACGGAACCGCTGCATTCATGACGGGTATCGCTCCGTCGCCCTGGTTCCTATCCGCGCTGGCAAGGAAATCGTGGGCCTGCTGCAACTCAATGACCGGAAAAAGAACCGCTTGACGCTGGATCTGGTTCAGTTTATGGAAGGGATCGCCGCCAGCATCGGCGTGGCGATGATGCGCAAACAGGCGGTGGATGCGCTGCGGGAGAGCGAGGAGAAATATCGACTTCTGTTTGACAGCGCCGGTGACGCAATCTTCATCCACGACCAGCAAATGCGGATACTGGCCGTCAACCCACCGGCCTGCCAGCGACTCGGCTACACCCACGCAGAGATGCTGTCGATGGTGGTCGGCCAGTTGGACTCACCGGAGGAAACAGCGCACGGGCCCGAACGGCTGGCCCTGCTGATGCAGCGCGATCATCTCACGTTTGAAACCGCGCATCGGCACAAGGATGGTTCACTCATCCCAACAGAAGTGAACGCGCAGCAGATCACCTGGGAAGGTCAGCCGGCGGTGCTGAGCATTTGTCGCGACATCACCGAGCGCAGGCGGGTGGCCGTGGAACTGCAATTGGCCAAGGAGGTTGCCGAGGCCGCCAGCCGGGCCAAGGATGATTTCCTGGCCCGGTTGAGCCACGAGTTGCGAGCACCGCTGGCCCCGGTGGTGGTGGCCTTGGGAATGATGGTGGGCGACGAGCGTCTGCCAGGAGATGTCCGCGAAGACGTAGCGATGATCAGCCGCAATGTGATGCTGGAAACATACCTGATTGACGATCTATTGGATGTGACCCGGATCACGCGCGGGAAGCTGCATCTGGAACTCAGGCCGATGGACCTGAGTACGGTGCTGCAACAGGCCGCAGAGCTATGCGCCGCCGAACTGGCGGCCAAGAGCCTGCAATTCGTGAGCGATCCCCCCGCCGAGCCTTGCACGGTCCTGGGCGATGCCCCTCGCTTGCTGCAGGTGTTCTGCAACCTCATCAAGAACGCCGTCAAGTTCACGCCAGCGGGCGGCCACATCGCGGTTCGTAGCTCCGTGGTCGCCGGCGAGGGTCCCGAAGGCTCCGCTGGCGAGGCGGTGGTGGTCGAGATCCGTGACACGGGGATCGGCATCGCGCCGGAATTTCTGTCCCGCCTGTTCGATCCTTTCGAGCAGGGAGGCCGCCAGATCCACCGCCAGTATGGGGGGCTGGGCCTGGGCCTGGCGATCTGCCAATCGCTGGTGACCGCGCATGGCGGTTCGGTTACCGCGGCCAGCGAAGGCCGCAGTAAAGGGGCCACCTTCACGGTGCGTTTGCCGCTAAGCCATGCCCCCGTGGCCGTCGAAGCGACCGTATCACCCACGGTGCGGGCAACTCCCGCCGCCAGCGGGCCTTTGCGAATTCTGCTGGTGGAGGACCACGCCGACACGGCCCGAATCATGGGCCGCCTGCTCCGCGCTGAAGGCTACGAAGTCGAAACAGCCGGCGACATTGCTTCGGCCTTGGAATGCGCGAAACGTTCCAGTTTCGATCTGCTGATCAGCGACATGGGCCTGCCCGACGGCAGCGGTCTGGACCTGATGCGCCAGTTGGTTGCCGCCAAGCAACCCCTCAAAGCTATTGCGATCAGCGGCTACGGTTCGGCGGATGACATCCGCAACAGCCGGGAAGCCGGCTTCATGGAACACTTGGTCAAGCCGGCCAATCTCCCCCAACTTCTGGCCGTAATCGAACGTATCATTGGCCGCCGGGGGGGGGGGGGGGGGCGCGCCCCAGAAAAAAGCAATTCGTGAACCCGCGTGATAGAGCGGCCCGAATCGCGCCCAGATGACGATGCTAATCTCGCTGCCTGCCATCGCACTACCTCAGCGTTTCCCGCCGAGGTGGAAGTAGACCGTCGAGGGACGAGCCTTGGCTGGGTCGATGCTCCAGCCGGCCCGTCTGAGCGCCGCGCCAGCGCGCCCACAAGTCTCACAGGCCCAGCTTCGTCACGCCGCCTGTCTTGTTACGCTTGGTCATGCGCCCTCTCCATCCGTTCCCGCGGGCGATGATTTTGCGTTGCGGCTACTGATCCCACCCCACAGCAGCACCTTTTCTGTGTCGGACAAGTCCCCAATAATCTGCTTCATCGATTCCGGCAACTTCCGCACCAACGTGGGGAGCGCCACGATCTGGTCAATCTTCGCACGGTGCGGATGCTGGAGCAGATCGACGACCTCGATGTGGTACTTGCCCTTGAGGTTCTCCTCGCACAGACGCTTGAGATTCTCCAGCGCCCGCACCGACTTGGGCGTTCGCCCCGCGACATACAGCCGCAGATCCCAGAGATCGCTGGAGACCTCGGCGGGTTGGGGCTTTCTTGCCCGCGCCTTGATCTTCTTTGGCAATCTGGTCACAAGTGTCTCCCGCGCTGAGGACTGGCGACGGCGGGAGCGGCGACATCCGCCTCGCGGCTGCGCGCCATCGCCGTGCGATCCGCCTGCCCCTGCACGCCTCGGAGCTGATCCTGAGCCGCCAGGTGCTCCACGGCCTGATTCTGCGCCAGCGCCTGCGCCTGCAAGGCGGCGATCTGCGCCTCCAGGGCCTTCCGCTGCGCCTGGGCCTGCGTCCGCAGACGCAGGATTTCCTGCTTGCTCGCGGCATCCTCGGCCTGTTCGCGGGCGGCCTGCGCCAGTCGTGCCGAGCCGGCCAGCACCACACCGCTGGAACCCACGTAAACGTCCAGCAGTTCAATGCCCTTGTTGCTGAACACGAACTCGCGAACCTGGTTGGAGTGCGGCATACCGCGACTCTTGAGGATGTAGAGTCCGCGATTGCGCTCTCCGCCCATTTCGATCTCGTGTACCGAAATCCAAGTGTCGATCAGGGAGGAGACCCCCGCGACGCTATGGTTCACCGAATCCCCGGCGGGGGTGAGGCTGGTCATCATGGTGGTGGTCTGCCGGCCCTTGAGGTAGTCCAGCAACCGCAGTAGCATCGAGCGCACATCCTGAACCGAGCCCGCCGTCTCCATGTCGCTGACGGGATCGATGACGACCACCGTCGGTTTGAACTCCTCAGTCTGCTTGTGCATGATCGTCAGGTGCGTCTCCAGCCCATAGAGGCAGGGACGGGTGCAATGGAACTGCAATAGCCCCTTGTCAACATACGGCTGTAGATTGATTCCTATCGAGCGCATGTTGCGGATGATTTGCGCGGGAGACTCTTCAAAACCGAAATAAAGGCACTTTTCGCCGCGCTGGCAGGCGGCCTTGGCGAAGGCGGCTGCCAGGCTGGTCTTGCCGGTACCGGCCGTGCCGGAGATCAGGATTGAGCTGCCTTGGAAGAACCCCTTGCCGTCGAGCATCGTGTCCAGTCGCGGCACGCCAGTGGAGATGCGCGTGGTGGCGGCCGGATGTCCCAGCAGGCGTGTGCTGGTCACCGGCAGGACGCTCATGCCTTGCTCGTCGATGATAAACGGATACTCGTTGGTGCCGTGGGTCGAGCCGCGATACTTTACCACCCGCAGGCGGCGGATGGAAAGCTGGTCGTGGACGCGGTGGTCCAGCATGATCACGCAGTCTGAGACGTACTCCTCGATCCCCTGCCGCGTCAGCGTGCCGTTCCCCTTTTCGCCCGTGATCAGGACGGTCACGCCCTTGTCCTTGAGCCACAGGAACAGTCGCCGCAGTTCGGCGCGGAGGATGGCCGTATTCGTCAGGCCGGCGAACAAGGTCTCGATGGTGTCCAGCACCACGCGTTTGGCCTTGACCGAGTCGATGGCATGATTCAGGCGGACGAACAGCCCCTCCAGATCGTACTCGCCGGTTTCCTCGATCTCGCTGCGCTCCACGCGCACAAAATCCATCGCGAGTTTCTTGCGGCGGATCAGGTCATCGAGGTCGAAGCCCAGTGAGCGGACGTTCTCGGCCAGCTCCTCGCTGGTCTCCTCGAAGGACATGAAGACGCCCGGCTCATTGAACTCCGTCGCCCCCCGCACGATGAACTCGACGGCGAGCAGTGTCTTGCCGCACCCGGCCCCGCCGCAGACGAGTGTGGGCCGGCCGCGCGGCAGGCCACCGTTGGTGATCTGATCCAACCCGACGATGCCGGTGGGACATTTGTGGAGGCTCGGACCTGATTTGCCATTATTCTTCGCTGGTTTCACGCGCACCTCCTAAGGCTAAACCCAACAAAAAAAACCGACGTGGATGCACGCCCTTTGGGCATTCAACCACGTCGGCTTACGCTGTGACTGGCCCATCGCCGAGGCAACGGGCCCTTCATCTGGTCATCCGACCAAGCCGCCAATTTACTGCGCGCGGCATATCACTCGTATTCAGTTTAGATTGTTGGGTAAGGGATAGCAAACACGTTCTCGACTGGCGAATTCTTGATTTGGCGCGATCCCTTCGATGCCCTGTTCCCGAAACCCGAGAGCACACCGCGTGGTGGCATGCCCTGGTGATGCCGTCGCGTTTCGCTATGCGGGTAGATGGCCGTGGCGCTATAGAAGCATGGCGGGCTGATCTCAGTGTTTACCGCCAATGCGGAAATAAACCGTCGAGGGCCGCGCCTTGGCCGGATCGACGCTCCAACCGGCCAGATCGCGCAGCGCGGCGGCGACGAGTTCGGAGCAGAACCACTTGTCGGAGGAGCCCCGGAGGAACGGCACCGCGAAACGCAGCACCCCCAGGTAGTCATAGGGACTGCCGTTTTCCTTCTGGAGCCACGGGAGCAACGCTTCCGGGGCCACGTCCACGGGCAAGACGACCTCGCGGTCCGCGCCAAAACCCGAGGTGTAGAACTTCGCCCCCCCGCCAGGCCGCGCGCCGAAGCGCCGGCCGTCCGGCAGGGCGAACTCGCAGTGGCACAAGCCCGTCCCCTCGTTGAAGAGGGACGTGAACCAGTCACCGATGCCGCCGCCTTTGGCCTTCACGAACACCACGTTCACCACGCGTCACCACCTTTCATCCATGAAAATCCCTGCCATTACCCCAACTGCTGAATGAGCTCGTCAGGGCCGCCGGGCCGGTTGAAATCCTGCGGGTTGTATTTCGCGCCGCCGCACCCCTGGCACGGCTGGCTGGGTTTGTGGGGCGTGGCCTGGGCGTCCGAGGCCGCGACCGGCACCTGTTTGGCGAGGCCATGCTGCTGGAGCAACCGGCAGATGAATCCCTCGGGCAGGACGTCACCGTCGAGGCAATCGCGCACCGCGCTGGCGGCGGCACTGGCGTCCTTGGTGTGGACGGCCTGGCGGAGGCGCTCGACTTCCGGGGCGTCGCCGACGGGCTGATCGATTTGCTGGAGCAGCCGCTTCATGACGTTGTACTTGGCCTGGCTCATGGACAGGGCACCTTCGTTACGGTCAGGGCCGGGTAGTTGCCCATCTGGAAAACCTTGCTGCCCTCGCCGTCCCACTGGGCCGTACCGGTGTACGCGCCGGGGTGACAGCCGGACTGGCAGTTGTTGGTGAGCGTCCAGGTGTAGATCGGCCCGGCACCGGCGCGAACCAATGTCCAGTCGGAGGTGCCCACGGGTCCGCGCCCGTAGGCCGCCCATGTCGGCGGGCCGCCGGGGAGAACCTCGTCAATGGGACCATCGCCATAGTTGCAGCACCCACCGTCGGCGCAGCAGTTCTCGCCGTAGACGCTATTGCCGGTTACCCGGTAGCAGACGCTGGTCCCGCAGCAGCACCGCGGGTCCATCGCGATCTGCCCGTTGACGAAGAGGATGGCGTGATTCCAGAACTGGATGGCCACGGCGCTTATACCCCCGATGAACTCGACGACTGCGAGCAGGTCGTTCCAGTGTGGATGACTTCCCAACCGCCCACGGTCTCGGCGTTCAGGACGTAGATGTTCTGACGCTTGACCTGAAGTTCGTTGCCGGCGACCTGGAAGTCCACGATGACCGAGAGACGCTGGAGCAGAAGCTCATGTTCCTGCGTTGAGCTGGAGTAGGCCCGCACGTGCCCGCAGGCGTCGATACTGACCGATCGGCTACGGATGAGCAGTGAATCGGGGGTGACCGAAATGGAGTCGATGGGGTCGAGGACGTTGGCCTCGGCGCACGGGCCGATGTGCTGGAACTGCAGCTGGTAATTGCCGCCGAAGCCGCAGGGCTGAATCTCGATCCAGTCGTCGTCGAGGAACTCGACCTGCGGGAACCCCTGCGTCTCGTCCCAGACCTCGATCTCGTGGCCGTAGAAGTCAAAGTCGATGGCGGCGGTGGGGAAGATCAGCGTCTTGCCCTGCATATCCAGACCGCTGACATACTTGGCCTCGACGGCGGTGGTGCCATCTGGCCCCCAATGTTCGATCTTCACCTGGCCGCCCACGACGGTCTTGTGCAGCCAGGTCTCATCGACGATCAGCTTGTCGGTGAGGTAGCCGGGCTGGAGGTCCATCCAGTCGGCCGCGACCTTCTCGTCAGGCAGGTCCACGTCGTGGTTGTTCCACTGGCCCTCCCAGGTGTAATGCCCCGTGGCGTCGAAGGTCACCTCCTCGGACCAGATGCGCAGGACCTTGCCGTTGACGCCGTTGACGACTTCGACATCGACGATGTCGCGGAAGTCCACCGCCGGTTGCGGTCCGATGTGCGCCAATGTGCCAGCGCCCTGCCAAGCGATCCACTGGTTGTCCGCCCCCAGGTCGATGTCCCAGCCATCCCAGGCCGTGACGTGCCCTTTGTCGTCGATTTCCAGGTCGGTCGTGGCAATGCGGAAGAGCGCCGGCCCGACCACCCAGCCGTCCACCATATCCTCGAGCTGCCCGGCGGCCGGGCCGATGTGTTCGATCTTCACCACACCGCCGGGAACGCTCTTGTGCAACCAGGTCTCGTCGACGATGAGCTTGTCGTTGAGGAAGCCGGGGAACTGATCGTTGGCGTCCGCCTTGACGCGTTCGTCCTTGCCGCTGGGCAGGTCCACGACGTGCTGATTCCAGTTGCCCTCCCAGGTGTAGTGGCCCTTGGCGTCGAAGCCGAGTTCCTTGGACCAGATGCGCAGCTGCTTGGCCCCTTCGGCTCCGATGACCTCGGCGTCGATGATGTCCTGGAAGTCGATGGCCGCTTGCGGGCCAATGTGCTTGAGCTTCTTGGCCTGGTGGTCGAAGGTGAGCCACAACTCGTCGCAGGTCAGGTCCACCTTGTGGACGTGGTCCCAGCGGGCGGCTTCGAGTTCCTTGCCCGGCGTCACATCGGCCGCGTCGAACGACACCGGCTTGGGGTCTTCGTCGCTGACGTTGAAGTAGTTGTACTCGGTGTTTT
>Ga0316217_10006351_pt1 | contig 11735 bp, 5 predicted proteins | sample 1anoAmetaG_FD_203633 | JGI IMG/M metagenome (GOLD analysis project Ga0316217, IMG submission 203633) | Freshwater microbial communities from Trout Bog Lake, Wisconsin, USA - 1anoA | ecosystem: Environmental > Aquatic > Freshwater > Lake > Hypolimnion/Profundal zone | place: USA: Wisconsin... | reverse complement strand
GCTTCCTTGCCGATAGAAAACATCGTAGCCTCCCTGCTACACGGGACTTACAACATCTCCATGATGGCAGGGAGGCTCACTTTTTCAAAACGACCATTGGACGGTCTTGCGCTAAAGCGTGAACTCCCAACGCCCCAGCCAGCTACATGCAATTGCCCCGCCCACCTTAGCGCTTTTCATCGGTGGTCGCCGGAGTCGGCGCCTGGCAATTCGGCCCGGTAATTGAAGCGATCATTGGGCGCCGCGTCGCCATCGAGCGTAAAGCAACTGCCATCGCCCTGCGGCACAATATTGTCGATCCATTTGAAATCAAATTTGTTGCGAACCATGGCACGCGGCAAGGCCAGTTCCAGTTCGTTGCCGGACGCCTTGAATGGCACATCCGGCGTAACCCCGGGCCGAATGATCCGGTCGTAGCCCAGCCAGCCGGTGCGCGGATCGGCATCGCTATCGAGCAGCAGGATCATCCAATTGGGGTCGGTGGATGGGGTCAGCCGGTCTTTGGTCCGCACATAAAAATAGATGTGCGTGGCGTCGCAACTGACTTTGGCACACACAATATCATTGCGGCCGGTGCGGTTGACATAGGGCCCGGCCTTGCCCCAGCCGGGATGGTTGCGGTGCATCGGATCACCCACGGTGTCCAGGAATTCGGGCTGCACCTCTTTCCAGTCCGCAAACTTGCCGTCGATGGTAATCGGCTGGGGCTGCACCGGCGGTATGACCGGCATGCCCTTGTAGCGGCGGATGTAATTGATCGTCTGGTAGTAGTAGTTGTCGCCGTGGCCGCCTTTCATCGGCTCGATATCGCGGCTGTGCTCCTGGTCAAACTCGTCGACAAACATCGGCGGGGTCTTGATGCCGTTGAACTCGTCGAAACGGCCAGCGATCCATTCGTTCCAGCCGGTGATGAAGATCAGCCGCGGGTCTTGCTTGAGGGCGTGCTCCCACTGCTGGGCATAGTTGTCGCCGTTAAAGGACCGCCCGCGCGAACCGGGTTCGGACATCGACCCCAGCCGCCCCCCCACCGCATTCTGCGCCACGCCCACGGACATTTGTTCCTTTTGGCCGCGCGAATTCTGGAACACGTGCTGCGGAAAAACCTCCAGCCAGCTCCACATGTCCGGCGCGGTGGGTCCCTGAAAATAATCCGGCTGTGGCTTGCGAAAGGTGAAGAAGCCATGCGGCGCGGCATCCACTTGCGCCGGATCGGCCAGGATCAATGGCTTGCCCGCCCAGCGAAACCATAATTCATCATAAATGCCCTGGGCATAGATCTGCGTGTACAACTCGTTGACCGTTGCACGCGGGTCCCCAAACGGCGCCAGGAAGGCAATCTGCGGCGTGCGATTGCCGGCCAACCGCATCTGCCGAAACACCTCAAACAATTTCAGATAGTTGTGCCGGTATGTCACCCTGTTGCTGGTATCGAAGATGATCACATCCACACCGGCATCGGCGAGCATCTGGGCATGCTTGCGCAGCACCGCCTCATCGTCGCCAATGTAATAGCCAAATAGAGATTCACCCCAGTGATGCGGCGAATACAGCGGCCCCCACGGGGGCGCCGTGGGGGTTTGCATGGCCCGCGGGTCGGCCGCCAGGATCTTACTGACGTCAAACGGACCGGGTCGCCCCGCCTCGAGCCAGAGAAAATAGAACATGGCCACCGTGCGATCCGCGCGGGGCGGGCCGACTTCCGGCGGCATGGGCAACGTACGCCCCACCGCATCGATCGCGGGCCAAGGCACGCCCGGGTTCTGTGCCCACCCACCGCCCGGCGCCAGGAACAACAGCCACAGCACAACAACCCCTGCGGGCGGCGGCGCTAACCGTCTGCTTATCATCGATCCGTTCCTTGCCCGGCTTACGGTTGGCCCACCGGCACAATTTCCACCGGGTGGGGCTGCATGACCAGGGTCTTTTTAATGTCGGCGAAGAGCTCGGACATCTTGGCCATGCGCTCGGTTAAAGCAGCCTGGCGCTTGGACTCGACGTAATCCGGCTTGAGGTCCAGGTAATCCGGAATGTTGACGTTGGCCAGGAGAATGCCGCGAAAAATGCGCCCGTGATAAAAGTCGTTCTTGGCCTTGATCGCATTCCATGCGGCCTTGACCTGCTCGGCAATCGGCCCCGCGGCCAGCACCGCCGGCGCCAGGTTAACGCCCTCCTGCAACGCGACATTGGACAACTCGGAGACCTTCTTGCCGCCCAGCCGGACTTCATATTGGCCAGCCTTCAAGCCGGTGACTTTCAGGTGATAATCGTTGAGCTCTTCCAAAAGCGGCGCCCATTTCAGGATGGGTTGGGCTTCGGCCGGGAAGAAGGGCAAGGCGTTATCGAGCTGCGTGAAGGTGATCTTGCCACCGGCGTCGGCCTTTAGATCGTCGATTTTGCAGTTGGCATTCTGAGTCACCTTGCCGGCGGCGGCATCAATAGTCACCGCGGCGACCACCGGCGGGAAATGCATGCCCTGGAGAATGGCGCATGCCATGATCGTCTGGCCGGGAGGGCCGGGGTGCACGGCATCGCCGCCGCCGATACGGTTCTTGGGATTGACAGCGCGGGCCTTGTCGAGCAGGGCTACGAACGGGTGAAACTGGTCGATGAACAGGGCATTGCCGTTGTCCGCGGCGATCTGCTTGACGCCGGCCGAGAACTTTTCGAGCGTTTGGTTATACCCTTGGAGCGCGGGGCCTTCCTCGGCTTTTTCGACGGGACTGGGCGTGCACCAGGCGACGCGAATGTTGGCGGCCTTGGCCTGGTCGGCCATGCCTTGCAGGCCGGTCATGTAGGTCTTGTAGCCGTTTTCGTTGAACCCGCCGTAGCCGCCGTCATTCATGCCAAAATCAACCGTCAGGGCGGTGGGCGCCAGGGGGATGACATGGTTCTTGAAACGGCCATTGCCGCCGGGCGAACGGTCGCCGCCGATGCCGGTATTGAAGAAGGTGATGTTCCAGGCGGGGAAGCGGGTGAGCGTCCAGGCCTCGACGTAACTGCTGTAAAGATACTGCTCGGTTATGCTGTCGCCGATCATGACGACCTTGTCGCCATCCTTGAAGAAAAAGTCCGGGCATTGTCGAAGGTCGGGGCGGTCACCAAGTCGCCCGAGCGGGCGATCGTGGTTGCAACCAGCAACGGCCAACAGCAGCGCTGCGGCCAAGGCGTAACCGGTTTTGAGGAAGTTGGGCATGGTCAGGTTTCCTTTCCCATAAAACGGTTTGGTTCGACCCAGGATTACGTGCATCATAAGGGTAATAGCGGTAATTGTCATAGCATTACTCTGTGCCACAACCTGTCGATTTCTTCGCTCCATGCGCAAATTTCCAGACTCATCATCCCCTTGTGTAATATCTGTGTTCATCTGTGTCTATCTGTGGTTCTCTCTCGTTGCCTTTCTTCGTGGTCCTTCGTGGCTTCGTGACTTCGTGTTTATGCTTTTCGGTTGCGGCTATGCCGCGCGGGATCCGCTGTGGTTCAATTTCTGCAACAGCCTTTGGTAACCAGCGCCATCTACGGTGCCGTGGGGGTGCCGACCACGCATAGCTCGCGGTAAACATCGAATCCGCCCTTGGCGCGACCTTCGAAATCAAAACGAATGGCCACGACACCTGTGGCCCGACAGCCCTTGCCCGCATCGAGTACCGCACCGGATTTGCCGATCCATTGAATTTCGGATGATCCGCCCGAGCACGCCACGGTTGCAGTTCCCAATTTAATAAACTTGGCCGGATCGGACGCCAGCGCCAGCGACACGGTATAATTCTGGCTGGCCCGACTATCATTATGCCCCGCGAAGGTGAGGATACGCGTAATATCGTAGCCACGCGGCGCCGGCACCGTGTTGAGGCGAAACGTCAGCGTGCCCGGGCCATACCCGCGAAAGGTCTTGCCATCGTTGAGGGTTTCGGCGCCGCCCGCGCCGTTTTTGGTGGTGCCATTGTGCACGGCATCGGCGTTGGCGCCACCGCCCTCATGGGCCGGAGTGCCTTCCTCGACCGCATTCAAGCTGGGCTGCCCGACGGCGATGAGGCTGGTCTTGGATACGTCGGATTCAAACGCCGCGGCCGAATCACTGCTGGTCTTGGCAGTCACGCTTAGCCCCGGCAGATCCAGCAAAGCTTTGACCGGGGCGTCGCCCGTTGGTTCCTCGGCCGGACTTTCCGGCGGCAGATCGATCGTGCCACCGTGAGCGCCGGCAGCCACATCCACCGTGAGCGACCGTCCTGCGTGGCGGCCAGTTGCCGGCTGACCATCGAGCACCAGATGCGCATCGGCACCCGCCACCGCCAGGCGCAAGGCGCCGGCAACCCCTTCGGGCACCGTGAACTCAAACGCCAGTTTGCCCTCCGCCTTCTTCCAGGAAACCGGCACGGCCCCCAACTCCGTGACCACCACGCCCTGGGCAAATTTAAGATTGCCCAGCCGCGGCTGAATCACCAGCCGCTTATTCCACACCGGACCATCAAGCTGCACGCCCAGCACATAGGTGCTCAGAAAGTACCCGGGAAACAATCCATAGATGTGCGCCTTGGACCCGCCGCCAAAGCCTTCCCAACTGGTCTGCTGTTCCCATGTGGACATGGCGGCCCAGCGCTGGCGCGTCAGGTCCAGGACTTTCTGGTCCCACCGGGCCTCATCCTGAATGTACATCTGCTTGAAGAGGTAATAAACACTCATCACATCGCCGCCGGGGCCACAATTTGCCAGCAGGTACTGGCGGACGCGCGGCTGGCGGTCGGCCGGAACAATCTCCTGGTCCAGGGCAAACAGGGCCGGGAACCAGGTTGGCGCCACGAGATTATTTTCCACCTTGAGTCCAAGCTTATGGGCGTGGCGGCTCTCTACTTCCGGCCCCTTGGCAGCAGCGTCGTAATAGCCCGAGAAATAGGTGCCTTCCGCCTCATCCCACAGGATTCGGTTGAAGGCGGCGCCCAGGTCTTTGGCGGCAGCGGCAAATTCCGTCGCCTGCTTCTCCTGGCCGATCAGGCCGCCCAGGTAGGCGGCATCCACCAGCGCTTTGTAAATAAAGGCATTGAGCCCCGCGCCCTCACAGGTCTGATAGCCCATCGGGTTGCCCCAGACCACCCATTCCCGGGCATGGACCAACCCGCGCGGCGTGCGGCGTTCCAGGAACCAGTGCATCTGCGCGACCACCGCCGGCCACACTTCCCGCACCACGCTGTCATCATGGGTGCTTTCATAGTAGCGGCGGATGCCTTCGACCCAGTCGCAGGCGCGATCTTCCATCTTGGCATGGATATCAAAGCGGTCGGAGCAGGTGTGGGCCTTGACCCAGCCTTCCGGCTGGAGGCTCAGGGCCGTGCGGCGCACCATTTCCTTAAGCAGGCGGGCATCGGCATATACCTTGGCGTCGCCGGTGCCCGGGCCGGTCAGGGCGACGCGTGTCATATCAAAGGCCGGCGGATCGCAGTCCATCCACTCGGTCCGCTCGCGATCGCAGCAATCCACATAGGCGTCTTCGCTCATCACCTGCACGGACCGGGCGCAGAGCTTCCACAGGCGGTTGAGCATCGGGTCATCGCACTGGAAAGAGCCTGCACAATCGAAGGGATAGATCACCTCGACCAGATCGACCGCGCGGAGCGTTACCTTGCCGGATTTCACCTGGATGGCGCCGCGCATAAAGCCGTGGGTATCGCTGGTGATATACCGCTGCACGCCGCCGCGCGAGATGATGTGCACGTTCGCGTGCGTCAGGACCACTTCGCTGCCCGCCTCGGCCTCCCACTCCAGGGCGGTTGAGGCCTGCACCAGGTGCTCGAGTTCAAAGTGGATTTCCTGTCCCGCACCCAGCGTGGCGGGAAATTTCACGGCGCCGGCCCAGCGCGGCGCCAGCGGCGTTTGGCGCAGCAGCGGAATCCGCCGCGCCGAAAGCGGGCCCCACGCCGCCCCGTTCACGGCCACCGCCGGAGCCCAGGCCGTGTCGTCAAACTCCGCCTGGGTCCAGTCCCCATCGTCCTGGCGCATATCGATGTGGTCTTCCACATTCCCCCATCCGACCGCCGGCGGAAGATAATGCGTCTTGGCCGACCACTTCCAGGTGGCATCGGTGCCCAGGGTCGTGCGGGTTCCATCGGCGCCGGCCATTTCCAACTGGGCGGTAAGCCCCGGCGCGTGGTGCATCATCTTGCCGTTGGAACCCCAGGCCATCACGGCGACCACCAGGGTATTGGCCCCGGCGTGCAATTGGCGCCGCACGTCGATCGAATCGTACTCCGGCCCCTTGGGATCAAAGCGGCACGGCCCGCGCCCCACGTACTGCCCGTTGATCCACAGCAGGTAGCGCACATCGGCAAATAGATGCAGCCGCGCCTCGGCCGGCAACGCGGCCAGCGGGAAGGTCTTGCGAAACGCCGTAAAGGCGGTGTGCCGGGCCGTGTTGTCCGGTGCCGCCCAGATCATGCGCTGCTGGAGTGCCTGGCCCAGGGGGTCCCCCTGCATCTGCCCCCGCACCACCGACAGCGGCACAAGCGCCAAGAGCACCAGCAACATCCAGGACCAGTTCTTTGACTGCGCCATAAGCAATTTACTCCTTATCGATCGATGCCAGTATTATGCAGTAAATCGCATAAATCACCATCAGTTTTCCGCACTGCGCGAAAATTGAAAGGCCAGATTTTACCCGGCTATCGTTTCGTTATTGAATCATTGATTCTTGGAATTTGATTCGTCATTAGTCATTCGTCATTCGTCATTCCCACACCCTCACCTTCTCGACAACGCCGCCCGAATCCACCCAAAGACCGTCCGCTTGGCCCGCACCGCCACCGGGCTGGCCAGCGCCACCGGCGGCGCGGCTTGTGGCACGTTGGCCGGGGCGACCACCACGATGCTCAGGTCGCCATCGGTATAGTACCAATCCCCGCCGCCGTTACGACCCTGAAGCGTGGCTCCCACTCCCGTCACCTGGTACGTGCTAAGCACCTGGCCCGTGGCCTCCAAGTCGGCGGCAAGTTTGTCGCGATCGGCATCCACATTGGCATCGATGTGGTGCGTCACCTTGCCGGTATAATGCGACAGGCCCGCCCGCGTATCGAACGTCACATTCCCGATCCACAGCGGCCGGCCATCAATATCCATGTCCGGCGGGCACTTCCAGAACCGCACATGGTGCCGCTGCCGCGCGCTATGGCCCACGGGAAGCTGAAACGACAGATCCTGCGGCCGACCCCACACGTATAAATTGCTGATGGGCGCCTGCGGATAGGGTTCGTTGAGCAGCACGCTCACGCTGATGCGCAGGCTCGATTGCAGCGTGGTGGCATCCGCCGGCACCCAGCCGGCCGCCAGCATGGCCCGGCCCACTTCATCCGGCGTGCCAACCACGCCGATATTCAGCGGGTCGCCGGGAATGCCTTCTTTGGTAAAGGTGGTTTTGGGCGCGGCTTCCATGGCCGGATGATGCTCGTAATGCCGCCACAGCACCGGCAGCACCCCATAGGCCAGGAGCAGATACAGCAGCACCAGGATCAGGGCATCGCACGCCGTGCGGCGAATACGGCGCCGCCAGGGTGGCAGTTGGCGCCGGGGAAAGTGAAACGCGGGGAGCATGACGGGATGATAACATGGGGAAAGCGGGGGTGTAATGACTAATGACGAATCAATGATCAATGGACCAATGAGTGAATGACGAAACGGGTTTGCGTTAGCGAGGTTTGGAAACATTGATTATTGATCATTGGTATTTGATTCGTCATTCGTCATTAGTCATTCGTCATTTTCAGCCCATTCCCGCCTCATGGTATAATCCCTCGGACGGTAATGAACCAAACCCGCACCACCGGCGTCTAATGTCTAGCGGCGGTTCCAAAGCCCGCAAAGGTAGCTTATGAGTCCGGACAACAACAACATGCAGCAAGGCGTCATCCTGAACCTGTTGCAGCACATCGCACGCCGCCTGTGGCTGACCCACCTGGTGGAACGCGCTGCGGTGGCCCAAGCAATCGCCGGCGGCGTGGCCATTTGCCTGGTGCTGGCGCGCTGGGTGCACGACCGCTACATCTTCTTGGCCGTGGTGCTGGCCCTGCTGCCACTGCTGCTGATGGTAACGGCCCTGCTCGGATTGGCCCGGCGCCAGTGGCGCGGCCGCCTGACCGGGCGCGCCGTCCACACGACCTGGCAAACACTCCCGCTGCACCGGCGCATCGTGCTGGTCACCGCCGCCCTGCTATGCGTGGCGGCGGCGGTAATTTTTGGCCTGCCCGTGGCCAGTCATTTGAAAATGTGGATGATCCCCAGCGTCGTGGGCGCCGCCTGCCTGCTGGCGGCCTTCCTCACCCTCCCCACCGTGACGCATCGTGCCGCGGCCATCTTTGTCGACCGCCAGGCGGGCCTCCAGGAGAAAGTAACCACCGCCCTGGAATGGACGCACGTGGGGCCGGCGGCACCATTGGAAGAGGGATTCCGCACGCCGCTGCTGCAATCCGCCGCCGCCGCCTGCCAGCAGGTGCATATCGCCCGGGCGGGTTATGCCCGGCTCGACCCGCGTATGTACGGCATCATGCTGGCGGCCGCACTGGTCGCCGGACTGCTCACGACTCTCCAACCACTCCAGGCATCGCTGCGGGCACCACGCCCGGGCCTGCTGGCCACCAGCAAAGCCTCGGATACCCTGGCCGAAGCACTGGCCCAGCTTGAAAAGCAGCACAAGGACACCACCCCCGCCGCCGACAAAACGGTGCTTGAACCCTTGCGCCAAGTGGCCAAGACCCTGCGGCAAAGCGATGAAGAAGTGGACAAACTCGAGAAGGAATTGCGCGTGGCCGACCAGGCCCGCGAATTCAAGGAAATGGCCGAGCGCCAGGATGCCGACCAGAAGACCCAGCAGGAAATGAACCGCGACGAGGCCCTGGGCGCCCTGGCCAAGGCGGCCGAAGAGATGCGCCAGGCCGCCATGGCGGGCGACGGTGGTGCGGCCAGCGCGGAAGGTCAAAAGGCCCAGGCGCTCAAGGATATCGAACAAGCCGCCGCCGCCGCGGGCGATAAACTCGGTGCAGGCAAGATGGGGCAGGACGAAAAAGAGAAACTCAAAGGAGCCTTGGCCCGGGCCGCCGGAAATGCCGCCAAGGACCCGCAACTTAAGCAGGCATTCCAAGGCGCGGCCGCCGCCGTCGATAAGAATGACGGCAAGGGCTTGGCACAGAACCTGACAGCCGCCGGCACCCGCATGGCCGAGCAGACCGCCCAGAAAAGCATGACCCGGGAGGAACTGACCCGGGCGTCCCAGGCCCTGGACCAGGCGGCCCGCGAAATGGGCGGCGGCTCCCAGGCCGAGCAGCAGGCCGCGGCGCAAGGCGCCGGACAGACCGGATCCCAAAGCGGCGGCGGTGCCGGCGATGATAAACCCAGCGCCCAGAATGGCTCCGCCGGCGGGGAGCAAAATGGCGGCCCGCAAGGCGGTGGCCATGAAGGCGGCGGACAACAAGGTGGCGGCCAGCAGAGCGCCGGCGGCCAAGACGGCCAGGAACCCTCCGCCGGCCAACAACCGGGGCAAAGCGGCGGCCAGCAGGCGGGCGGGCAGAACGGCGCCGGCCAAGGCGGCCAGCAGCCTGGTGGACAGGCCGCCGGCAATGGAGCAACGGCCTCGGCCGACAATGGCGGCAACGGCTCAACAAATTTAAAGCAGATGGGCGCGCCCGGCAGCCACAACAATCCGCGTCAGGCCGGCGGCGTGGGCGAATTCGTCAAAATCTATGGCGAAAAACCCATCGCCAGCCAGGGTGCCACCAACAAGGTCCTCGGCAAAATCAACCCCGGCGGCGCGGTGGGCAGCACCGATGTGCAGGCCATGGCCGACAAGGCCGATCAAACCCTGATCGAATATTCCAAGGAAATGCCCGCCGCCCGACAGGCCGCCGAAAGCGCCATCGCCAAAGACAAAATCCCCCCGCAATACCGCGACTTCATTCGCGAGTACTTTGACGAAAAGAAATAGTTGGGGGAAGAAGGCAGAAGGCAGGAGGCAGAAGCCAGAAAATCCGCAAGGCGGCCTGAGAGCCACCTTGCCACAAACAGACCATTCGGTTGATTATGCCCAAATCCTGCCCTACAGTGTGCTGGGCCACTACAGGTCGCACTCGGGGACTTATCAGCCACGGCAAAAAACGGGGCGCATCGGGTCGACAACTACAATAGCCTCTACAAATGTGCTTGACGTGGCTCTGCGCTGGAGGTCTTGCATGGCGCCGGAGGAGCGTTGGGATCCCGAATCGCTGCGCGTCCGCGACCTAGAGCCGTGGCGCCGGTGGGGGCCATATCTGGCCGAGCGGCAGTGGGGCACGGTCCGCGAGGATTATTCCGCCGACGGCTCCGCCTGGACCTATTTTCCGCACGACCAGGCCCGCAGCCGGGCGTATCGCTGGGGTGAGGATGGGCTCGGGGGCCTGTGCGACGATCAGCAGCAGCTTTGCCTGGCGCTGGCCTTCTGGAACCAGCGCGACGACATTCTTAAAGAACGCCTGTTTGGTCTTTCGGGCCCGCAGGGCAACCATGGCGAGGACGTCAAGGAGTATTATTACTACCTGGATGCTACGCCCTCGCATTCCTACCTGAAAATGCTCTACAAGTATCCACAGGCCGCCTTTCCGTATGCCCAACTCATCGCCGAGAATGGCCGCCGCTCCCGGCTGGACCCCGAATACGAGTTGATCGACACCGGCATTTTCGAACGCGACGCCTACTTCGACATTTTCATCGAATATGCCAAGGCGGAACCCGCGGACATTCTGCTGCGCATTACCGCGCACAATCGGGCGTCCGCCGGGGCCCCGGCCCCCTTGCATGTGCTGCCGCAAATCTGGTTCCGCAACACCTGGAGTTGGGGGCGGGGCGACACCCCGCCGCTGCTGGCGGCCGAAAATGCCACGACCCTGGTCATCCACCACCCGCGCCTGGGCGTGCTGCGGCTCTATGGCGCGGCGCGTCCGGAATTGCTTTTCTGTGACAACCAGACGGATCCGCAGCTCTGGAATCTTCCACGGGTGCCGGGGCAGTTCTACAAAAATGCCTTCCACGACTACCTGGTTGGCGGCTGCCCAACGGCCGTCAACCCGGCACGCCGCGGCACCAAGGCCGGCGTGCATTACGCCGCCACGGTGGCGCCGGGCGGGATGGCGGTTTTCCAATTGCGCCTGACGACCGGCGAACTGGCGGAACCCTTTGCCGGGTTCGACGCCCTGGTGGACCAGCGCCGGCACGAGGCCGACGTCTTCTATCAGCACCTGGAAGAATGCCTGCCCGATGCCGACGCCCGACGGATCCAGCGGCAGGCCCTGGCCGGGATGATCTGGTCCAAACAATATTACCACTTCGACATCTCCCAATGGCTCGCGGGCGATCCGGCCATGCCACCGCCGCCGCCCGCGCGCCGGGAAGGCCGCGCCAGCCGCTGGCGGCACCTGAACAATGCCGACGTGCTCGCCATGCCCGATACGTGGGAATTCCCCTGGTATGCCGCGTGGGACCTGGCGTTCCACTGCCTGCCGCTGGCGCTGCTCGACCCGGAATTTGCCAAGGAGCAGTTGCTGCTGCTGACGCGCGAGTGGTACATGCATCCCAACGGGCAACTGCCCGCCTACGAGTGGGCTTTTTCCGATGTCAATCCGCCCGTCCACGCCTGGGCGGCGTGGCGCGTCTTTCAGATCGACCGCAAGCACCACCGCCATGATGCCGGCGACATCGCCTTCCTGGAACGCATCTTCCAGAAACTGCTG